>Ga0196965_1000290_pt1 | contig 34104 bp, 28 predicted proteins | sample S1_20metaG_FD_148668 | JGI IMG/M metagenome (GOLD analysis project Ga0196965, IMG submission 148668) | Soil microbial communities from Anza Borrego desert, Southern California, United States - S1_20 | ecosystem: Environmental > Terrestrial > Soil > Desert | place: USA: California | collected...
CTACCAAAGCGATCAAAAATGCGTTGGAGGTTTATTCTGAAAGGTCAATTCCATATCCATATCCGGTTGCTTACTCTGTGCATACAGCCAATCAGGGAATGGAGTATCCGATGATTTGTTTTAACGGTGGCCGGCCGGAAGCAGACGGCACTTACTCTGATCAAACGTTATTCAGCATGATCATGGTGATCGTGCACGAAGTCGGACATAACTTTTTCCCAATGATCATCAACTCCGACGAGCGCCAGTGGTCGTGGATGGACGAAGGCTTGAACACTTTTCTCGAAAAAGAAACTATGCGTCTTCGTTATCCAGAATTGGCTGGAACACGCGGAACGCCGAAAGGCATTGTTCCTTTTATGAAAGGCGATAAGAGTCAGATGCGGCCGATAATGTCGATGTCGGATAACATTCGTGGTACAGAATTTGGTCCGAACGCATACACAAAGCCTTCGGCTGCGCTTACGCTGCTTCGTGAGACAGTTATGGGCCCTGAATTATTTGACAAAGCATTTCAGGAATATTCTGAACGCTGGGCTTTCAAGCACCCGAAACCAGCTGACTTTTTCCGCAGCATGGAAGATGCGTCTGCCGTTGACCTGGATTGGTTCTGGCGCGGGTGGTTCTTTACTACAGACAACGTTGACGTTGAGCTAAGCGACGTGAAGTGGTTCCGCCTGAAGAATGAAACTTCCGATCCTGAGCGCAAAAATGTTAAAGTAAAAGCCGGCGACCTGAATGCCAAGAACAGCGAAAGTACTAGCGATTTCAGCAAAGGTCCGCAGGAATTTACCGTGATCAATACACCTGACCAGTTGTATGGTGAATTCAAAAGCAAGGTGGATGATAATGCTATTCGTCAAAAGTTGGCTGAAAAGAATATTTATGAATTACAGTTCAAGAATGTAGGTGGACTTGTTACGCCAATTGTAATTGAGTGGACGTTCAAAGACGGATCTAAGGAAATAGAAAGAATTCCCGCTGAGATCTGGCGTATCAATGAAAATGAAGTAAAGAAGGTATTTATCAAGGACAAAGAAGTTGTAAACATTACGGTAGACCCGAACTTCGAATTAGCCGACGTAAACATCAACAACAACGTTTTTCCGAAGAAGGACGTCAAATCAAAGTTCGATCAGTTTAAGAAGACCAATTAAGAAATGACTTTCACTAAGTTATTAAGCCACTCCTGTAAAAGGGTGGCTTTTTTCTTTTACATGTCCGATATTCGACAACTCAAAGAATTTCTATGAAAGGATTACTATTGACCCTCATCACCTGTCTTTCTTTTTCAACCGCGTTTTGCCAGGAAAATCAATGGCAGGGAAAGTTTGAACAGCTCGATCAGGTTTTGCCAACGCCGAATGCATATCGGTCTGCTTCAGGAGCACCTGGTGCAAAATACTGGCAGCAGCGCGCCGACTATGTGATCGATGCTGAAATCGATGAACCAAACAATCGCCTCATCGGGAAGGAGACGATCACCTATCACAACAACTCGCCGGAAACATTGGAATTCTTATGGCTACAGATGGAACAGAATATCAATAAGAAAGGCAATGAAGACTTCGGCGATCTGTTCGGAACGATGCAGGATACTTTGTCAGGGCTTGTTATGCAATATCTGACACGGCCACTTGAGTTTGAGGCTGGCTATACCGTAAAATCTGTTACCGATAAGGACGGTAAAAATCTTCCATTCATGCTTAACAATACCATGATGCGCCTCGACTTGCCCAAACCGCTCGGCCCTGGTGAGTCGTACGACATTAAAGTTGAGTGGACTTACCCAATAACTGATAGAAGTATGTTTTTGTTGTCGCGGGAAGGCTACGAACATTTTCCCGCGGACAATAACAACATTTTTCTGATTGCCCATTGGTTTCCGCGTATGTGCGTTTTTGATGACTACGAAGGCTGGCAGAACAAACAATTTCAGAGGCTTGGCGAGTTTGCGCTCGATTTTGGAAACCACACAGTTAATATCACCGTTCCCGCAGATCATATTGTGGCATCAACCGGAACGCTGGTTAACGCAAAGGAAGTATTGAGTCCAACCATGCTTCAACGGTTGGAGAAAGCAAAATCCGCCTATGATAAGCCAGTGTTTATCGTGACCGAAGAGGAGGCAACACAAAAGGAAAAAACTAAATCGAATGCAAAGAAAACGTGGCGGTTCCAGGCAGACAATGTCCGGGATTTCGCATGGGCAAGTTCCCGGAAATTTATCTGGGATGCGCAGACAGTAAAGCTCCCTACTAACAACGTAATGGCTATGTCTTTTTACCCAAAAGAAGGCCAGCCTGTATGGCAGGAAGAGTCTACTAAAGCCATTAAGAATGCGCTTGAGGTTTATTCAAAGTACAGCTTCGACTATCCTTATCCTGTAGCGATTTCAGTGAATACTTCAAATATCGGTATGGAGTTTCCCATGATAAGCTTTAACGGTGGGCGTCCCGAAAACGGCACGATGAGCGATAATGCAAAGAAGAGCATGATCACTGTCATTGTTCACGAAGTTGGTCACAATTATTTTCCCATGATTGTCAGCTCTGACGAAAGACAATGGTTCTGGATGGACGAAGGTCTCAATACCTTTCTGGAGAACATGACTTCTGAACAGCGCTATGGTTGGGACATTTCGCCAAAAGACATTGTGCCATACATGAAAGGCAGCAAGGATATTCTCAAGCCTGTCATGAGCACGGCCGACAATGTTGAATTGCTTCAGATCGGAAATAATGCGTACAATAAACCCGCAACTGCGTTAATGATTTTACGTGAAACAGTTATGGGGCCAGAATTATTTGACCGCGCATTTAAAGAATACGCACAGCGCTGGATGTTCAAGCATCCGAAGCCTGCAGATTTTTTCAGAACGATGGAGGATGCTTCTGCCGTTGATCTGGACTGGTTCTGGCGAGGGTGGTTTTTCACTACGGACAATGTGGACATGACGATCGGTAACGTGAAATGGTTTCGCCTGGCAAAAGAAGAGTCGGACCCGGAAAGGAAAAATGCTTCCGTCAAGAAAGGAAATCTGTCGAAAGGCGATGGCGAGAACGCGGCTGACTTTAGCAATGGGCCTGAAGACTTTACATTAGTCAACACACCTGATCAGCTGTATGGTGAATTTAAGAGCAGAGTGGATGATAATACAATTCGCCAAAAACTTGAGGGTAAGAATATATACGAAGTAAAATTCAGGAACGTTGGTGGACTTGTAATGCCGATTGTCATCGAATGGACTTTCAAAGATGGCTCTAAAGAAATTGAGCGTATTCCTGCGGAGATCTGGAGAATAAATGAACGCGAGGTATCAAAAGTATTTATTAAAGATAAGGAGGTAGTAAACATCGTTCTCGATCCAAACTTTGAACTAGCCGATACGGATATGACTAACAACGTTTTTCCGAACAAGACGGTCGAATCCAAATTCGACCAAAAGGCTAAGCAGAATTAGTACCCATTTGTGACGAGGCAGTCAAATCCACTTCACATTCGAGTTATGTGGTTGTTTGTATGGGTAAGTCATTTCGTGACCACTCACTCCACGAACCGACATACAATTTTGCTCCCTGCAACCCGGCGTGTTCCAGGGCAAGCAGCGTGTGACAGGCAGTGACGCCGGATCCGCAATGAACAATCGTTTCGGATAATGAACGGCCGTGAAGCGCGTCCTGATATTTTTTCCTTAGCGTTTCGGCAGAAAGAAAAAGTCCGTTTTGATCCAAATTGGAAGAGAATGGAATATTAATCGCTGATGGGATATGTCCAGCAACCTGGTCGATAGCCTCGCGTTCTCCGTTATATCGAAATGTTTCGCGAACATCAACGATGGTTTGATTGTCTTTAATTGACGCGTCTATCACATCAGATAGCTGTACCGTTGGAAGTAGCCAGCTCGTTGCCGGATATGCAGTCAAAGCTTTAAATGCAGGGGATGCGGGTGTGACTGGAACGCCGGCATTTTGCGCAGCCTGAAATCCGCCGTCTATCACCCAGACATGTTTGTGGCCGACAGCTCGAAGCATCCACCAGAAACGCGCAGCTGCGTTAGCACCTGATTTATCATCGTAAACGAAAACCAAACTTGAAGGTGAAATCCCTAAATTTCCCAATGTCCGCGCAAAGTGTTTAACCGCAGGCAAGGGATGTCTGCCTCCCGTTGCCGGACTATCAGCTTTCGAGCTTAAATCCATTTCGAGATCGGCGAAACGTGCATTAACAATATGCGATGCTTCGAATTTGGATTTCGCGTCAGGCCCACTGCGTGCATCGATCACAACAGCATTCGAATCATTACGTCTGGCAGCAAATTCTTCTGCACTGATAATGGTGCTACTCATAGTTATTTAATATTTGCGAACAATGAAGCAATTTTATCGAGATCGACATTGCCTCCTGAAAGAATAATAGCCACCCGTTTACCGGTAAATTTTTCTTTATTCTTCAATAATGCTGCAAACGGAACCGCACCAGATGGTTCAACGACCATTTTCAATCGCTCCCAAATCAATTTCATCGCGGCAATGATCTCGGCATCACTAACAGTCATTACCTCTTTAACGTGATCTTTGATAAAAGGAAAGGTCTTGTCTCCGAGCGATGTCAGCAAACCATCAGCAATTGTCTTTGCTTGCGATTTTTCAATTTTTCCACTCTGCATTGAGCGATACGCGTCGTCGGCACCTTCCGGCTCTGCTGCAATTACCACTGTGTTTGGCGAAAAATATTTCGTCGCTAATGCCGTTCCGCTCAGAAGACCGCCGCCACCAACAGGTGCGATGATAAAATCCAGATCACTCAGATCTTCGAAGATTTCTTTTGCTGCGGTGGCCTGCCCTGTAATTACAGTATAGTTATTGAATGGATGAATTTCTGACGCGCCTGTTTTTGCAACGACGGAAGTAAGTGTGCTTTCTCGTGCCTCGAGCGTGGGCCCGCATTCAAAGACTTGTCCGCCGTAACTTTCGACACCCTTTCTTTTGATGACGGGTGCCGTCACGGGCATTACAATGTAAGAAGCAATGCCAAGCAATTTGGCAGCGCGAGCAATAGCCTGTGCGTGATTTCCACTTGAATGCGTTGCAATACCCTTAGCTCGCTCAGCTGGCGTTAACGACAACGCTGCATTCATCGCACCACGGGCCTTAAATGCGCCAACGTTCTGGAGATTTTCACATTTAAAGAAGATCTCACATCCGGCAATTTCGTTGAGACTTGCCGATGTCATGATCGGGGTTCGGTGAACGTAAGGCTTTACGCGCTCATGTGCTTCAATGATATGCTGTTTACTGATCATTTCCTTTCAACGTTACATAAAATTTCTTAGTGAGCATCAAGCCAGTTATCGCCGACACCCACTTCGACTTCCATCGGCACCTCAAGGCTGACGGCGCTGCACATCAGGTTACGGATGTTTTCGCGGACGATATCGACTTCATCTTTGTAAACATCGAAAACAAGTTCGTCATGCACTTGCATCGTCATACGTGTCTTTAGGTTTTCCTTTTTCAACCATGCGTGAATATTCACCATAGCAATCTTGATGATGTCTGCGGCACTTCCCTGAATCGGCGCGTTGATCGCGTTACGTTCAGCGAAACCGCGCGTCGCCATATTTCGTGAATTGATATCACGGAGATATCTGCGGCGACCGAAAATTGTTTCAACGTATTCTTTTTCGCGTGCCCGATTAATCGACTCGTCCATGTAGCGTTTGATTGCTGAGAACTCTTTGAAGTATGCTTTGATGATTTCAGCAGCTTCCGACCGTGGGATTCCAAGATTTTGTGCCAACCCAAAAGCAGAGCTTCCGTAAAGGATACCGAAGTTTACCTCCTTTGCTTTTCGGCGCATGTCCGATGATACCTGATCTAATGGAACGTTAAAAACTTTTGCAGCGGTTGTGGTGTGTATATCTCTTTTCGTGCGAAACGCATCGATCATCGTTTCGTCTTTTGCAAAAGAAGCTGCAATTCGAAGCTCTATCTGCGAATAATCTGCCGACATAAAAAGATAGTCGTCGTTACGGGAGACAAATGCTTTGCGAATGAGCTTGCCTTTCTCTGTACGTATGGGTATATTCTGAAGGTTGGGATTATTTGAGCTTAGCCGTCCCGTTGCAGCTACTGCCTGCCGATAGTCCGTATGGATACGCCCATCGTATTGGCTGATCATTTTTGGCAATGCTTCAACATAAGTCGATCGCAGTTTATCAAAGACACGGTAGTCAAGAATTTTTCGTGCGATCTCATGCTCGGTCGAAAGTCCAAGCAAAATATCTTCACCTGTTGCATACTGTCCGGTCTTCGTTTTCTTTGGCTTCTCGCCACCGAGCTTCATTTTGTCAAACAGGATTTCACCTAATTGTTTGGGAGATCCGATGTTGAACTCCGCATCGGCAAGTTTGAAGATTTCGCGTTGTACTTTTTCGGTTTCCTCGCGTAGCTCCTCGGACATCTTATTTAACGCTTTGATGTCGACCTTAACACCTTCATATTCCATTGCAGCAAGCACACCTACCAGAGGCATCTCAATTTCGTTCATGAGTTTGGAATGACCGCGAGCCTCAATTTCTTTTTCTAGTGGTTCTTTAAGCTGGAAGATCTTATCAATACGTTCGCAAACCTGGTTCTTATTTTTTGAGTCCGGATCAGCAAGAAGTTCATAGTTGAGAAATTGTGAGCAAAGCACTTGCAGGTCGTGTGACGCTTCCGGCTCAATAAGGTAATGTGCGATCATCGTGTCGAAAACGTCGCCGCAGATGGTCACGCCGTACTTCTGTAATACAAGCAGGGCGCCTTTAATATTGTGACCTACTTTTGAAATCTGAGCGCTGGTAAAAAATGGTGCGAATTCCGTTGCAATTTTTTCAGCTTCTTCCTGTAACCCGATCGGAATGAAGTGTGCTTCACCCTTCTCGAAACAAAAGGCGAGACCTTTCAAGCGATAATCAAAGTTTGGTGCATTATCGGTGATTGCCTCGACAGCCACCACTGCCTGCGAGCATATTTTTTCAAGAAGCGCTTTTCTTAGTTCGGGAACATCAACGAGATAATAGTTCGTGTTTTCTTCCTGAAATCCTGCCTTTTCCTGAACAGCCACTTGTTTTCCAAACATTGAGAGTTGCGCATTCTCTTTTTTAGGCGCCACACTTGAAGTCGGCCCGCTATCGCCGAAGGCGCGCGATGCAATGCCTTTGAATTCCAGCTCGTCAAAAATAGGCTTGAGGATTTCCTGCAACGGGCCAGTGTATTTCAGATTTTCTTCATTGAATTCAATTGGCACGTCAGTGATGATCGTCGCCAATTTTTTAGATAAAATGGCCTGATCCCCATACGTTGTCAGAAGCTCTTTTTGCTTTCCTTTTAACTCGTTGGCATGTGCGACAGCATTTTCAACAGAGCCATATTGTTTAATGAGTGTAGCGGCAGTTTTTGGCCCGATTCCCGGAATGCCCGGGATGTTATCCGACGTATCGCCTTGTAGCCCGAGTATATCTTTCACTTGCGCGACATCCTGAATATCCCATTTCTCACAAACCTCCTTTGGCCCGAGAACGTCAACCGCGTTGCCCATGTATGCAGGCTTGTAAAGAAATACACAATCATTCACAAGCTGTCCGAAATCTTTGTCGGGCGTCATCATGTAAACTTCAAAGTCGCGTTTACAGGCTTCGGCGGCGAGCGTTCCGATAATGTCATCCGCTTCGTAACCGTCGAGTTCAAGTATCGGAATATTAAATCCGCGAATAATTTCTTTCACTTTCGGGATGCCATACCGAATGTCTTCAGGTGTTTCCTGCCGCGTGGCCTTGTATTCAGCAAAGATCTCATCCCGAAACGTTCGTGCTGCGGTGTCGAATGCCACACCGATATGTGTGGGCTTTTGTTTCTGAATAACTTCCAGCAACGTGTTTGTAAAACCAAATGGTACCGATGTGTTGGCTCCTTTAGAGTTTATTCGCGGCGTTTTTGTAAAGGCAAAATGCGCCCTGTAGATCAATGCATAGGCGTCGAGGAGAAACAGCTTCTTCGTTGGTTTTGTCATGGCGTAAATTAAACAGGTTCGGATTAAAGAAGTGAGATAAATACCTACTTAGTCAAAATTTTTATAGATTGATTTATGATCGAAACCCCGCTTCAATGCTTTCTAAAATGGGAACAGAAAGCTGGCGACAGAATATTTTTACGTCAACCAGCGAACAGCGAATGGCATACGTATTCTTACCGCCAGGCCGGAAACGAGATTCGCCGGCTTGCAGCTTACCTGGCAAGCGAGCTACCCGCTGAAAGTAATGTCGCCATACTATCAAAGAATTGTGCTCACTGGCTGATGGCGGATCTGGCCATCATGATGGCCGGCCACGTTAGCGTACCTGTTTACCCGACGCTTTCTTCTGCGGGAATCAATCAGATTCTTACCCACAGCAATGTAGCTGCGATTTTTCTTGGGAAGCTTGATGATTACCCGGCTCAACAGCAAGGTATTCCTGCAATGAAGAAAATATGTTTTCCGCTTTATGGATATCACGAGGGTGTGCTGTGGGATGATATTGTTAAAGGCAACCCTCCAATGAAGACTGGCGATCTGAATCATCACAAGAAGGTTGCAACAATTATGTATTCGTCGGGCACCACCGGTACGCCCAAGGGTGTGATGCTTACACATGAGGCGTTTGGATATGTTGGCGAGGAGGTGATGCGCGATCTTGCTATAACAAAGCCAGAGCGTTTTTTCTCTTACCTTCCACTCAGCCATATTGCTGAGCGCGGGCTGATGGAGATGGTTGCGCTTGCATCCGGGAGCACGATCTCCTTTGCAGAGTCGCTCGACCAATTTGCAGAGAATCTCAGGCATGAAAAACCCAGCATCTTTGGTGGCGTGCCGAGAATTTACGCGAAGTTCCAGGAAGGCGTTCTTAAGAAGATCCCGCAGCAAAAGCTTGAGCGGTTGCTTAGGCTACCTATTGTCAGTTCGATAGTCAAAAGATCGATCATCCGAAAACTTGGCTTATCAAAAGCAAAGGTTATTGTTTCTGGTGCAGCCCCAACGCCGGTTTCGTTACTAGCGTGGTTTGCAAAACTTGGTCTTTGTGTTCGCGAAGTTTATGGCATGACTGAGAACACGGCATTTTCTCATGCAAACTATCGCAAAATCAAATTAGGAACAGTAGGAGAACCATGGCCAAATGTGGAAACGAAAATCAGCGATGATGGCGAAATTCTGATCCGCCATAAAGCTTTGATGAAGGGATACTATCGGGATCCCGAAACCACTGCGCAGGTGTTCACGGGTGACGGATTTTTGAAAACGGGCGACCAGGGTTCAATCGACGAGGATGGATTTTTAACGATCACCGGAAGGGTTAAAGACCAGTTTAAGACGGATAAGGCAAAGTTCATCGCGCCTGCCCCGATAGAAATGAAGTTCCTGGCGAATACTGACATTGAGCAGGTATGCGTTGTCGGTATGGGTATTCCGCAACCAATTGCGCTGATCGTGCTTGCCGAAAGCGCGCGGAATAAATCGAAGGCGGAAATTAACAACGCCATCTCGGACCAGATTCAACAAATCAATCCTTCGCTTGAAAGTTACGAGCGTATAGCCAGAGGCGTTGTAATGAAAAATCCATGGACATTGGAGAATGGACTCATGACACCATCATTAAAAGTAAAGAGAAACGAGATCGAAAAAATATTCTTCTCGCGCTATCCCGCGTGGTACAGGGAGACAAATCTTATCGTCTGGGAGTAGTTCGAAACCTTTCAGGGAATAAATTAATCACTTAATACGTGCTTGGAAGAAATCAAGAACGTGCTTGTATGCATCTTCAGTCGCTGCTTTGTCGAATATGCTATTGCTGGGATTAGCGAAACCATGTTCAGCATCATAGTTTTTCACCGTTAGATCCTTTCCGGCTTTCTTCATGTTCGCTTCAAACTTTTGGACAATTTCAGGCGTAATGTAATCCTCGCGGGATGCAAAGATGCCCAGTACGTCAGCTTGCAAACTTTTTAGTCGGTCAACATCTTCTTCCGGCATGCCATAGTAAATTACGCATCCCGCGGCGTTGTCACCAATTGTTATCGATGCTTGTAAAGATTGCCCTCCACCGAAACACCAGCCGATTGTTCCGACTTTTGCATCCTCGCCCGCGTACGAAAGCGCTCCAAGCACGATGGCATTTCCGCGGTCTTGTTTAAACTGTTGCATATATGTGGCTGCACTGTCTCTATCTGCTGTGACTTTTCCGTCGTACATGTCCAGTGCGATCACGTTCACATTTCCGAGGTCTTTATATAGCTGATCCGAAGATTTCTTAATGTAATCATTCAGCCCCCACCACTCCTGAAACACAAAAATCCAATTGTCAGTTTGTGACTTTGCCTTTAGTAAGTAACCATTTGCCTGTTGACCATCCGGTGTTTTAAAGGAAATCATCTTTCCGCCTTCCTGTGAGATATGTTTGTAAGGCAGAGGAACCGGATGTTCTGAATTAAATTTTTTGTTCGATGCAAACGTTGCGAACTTTTCCGTCGCCGGAGTGTGACACACGGTAATGTTGTCGCCCTGTGCAAAAGAGCAGATGACTAACAATGAAAATGCGAAAGTGAGGATGAATTTCATACTTGAAATTACTTTATTAATAGTTATTAAACCAATACCCCTAATCTTTCAGTTGCCCGCTGATGACTCTGTCGTACGTGATAAAATCGGTATTGATAGGTTCAAATCCTTTCTGGCGTAACAACATGGCAATCTGTGCGCGGTGATAAGAAGAATGGTTCACCAGATGGATCATAATGTTTTCGACGTTGTTCGTGTAAGGTTCGTTGACGTAGTTCTTGTATGTCAGCTCACGATCAAAGTTCTCCGTCTGTTCAACAAAGCCAAGCCATTCATTTGATGCCTGATCGGCCATAGCAGTAAGTTGTTCAAGCGAATAGGCGCCCCATAGTTTTACATCGGGCGCAGGCAAACCTTTAATGCGATGAAGCCAAAGAAACTGTGCTGCAACCACATGACCGAGCAACGATAGAATTTTTTCGTCGTGTACTTGCTGCCGTACAAGTGTTCTAATAACACGGCTGGTCGCCCATGCATTATATTGATATAGTTTCAGAAAGTACTTTTTCATAGCGACGGCAATTTACACCGCAAAAGTTTTATGCAAAGAAATTGTACCAGTCTTGTCTCCATCCGATGAAACATCACTCTTGTCAAAGATGACGAAGGTCTGTGTATTGATCCAGAATCCATCCTGTTAAGCTTAACCTTTCGCGTGTTGCGGGTTGAACTTCATGTTCGATCAGATCGCTTCGAAAGCAAACGAGTTTTCCAGCGGTAGGCAGCACGCTCAGCGTAATCGCTGGCAAGAACATCCTGAGCTGTCCGCCGTCGTCGTTCGTCCAGTTTTTATTCAGATAACAGATTACAGAGATTTTTCTGTGATCGTCTTTTTTGAACTGATCCAGATGCCGCCGGTAAAAGCTTCCAACTGGATACATCGTGAGATGCATCTCAAAATCTTTCAGACTGAGATAAAGCGTCTGATTTAAATGTTGAATTAAGGATGAAATGCGTTCGGTGTAAACCTTTACAGGAGCTGGTGCAGATTCTTTATCGATCCACTGAATATAGTCGCCACGAATAGCTTCGTTGATTTGTTGCTCATGTTGCTTTCCGATGGCCGCCTTTTTAAACGCGGCTACATCGCCAAACGAAGGCAGCGACAAAATATCATCGACCTCTTTTTGGCTCAGAAATTGGTCAACAATAGAGAAACCGTTTTCTGCGAGGTTATCCGCAATGGTGTCGAATGCCGCTGTCATATAACAAAGTTAAACGGCAAATGTCTATACTTACGCGCTTTTCAATATGTCTTTTAAGGAATTTATGTGTGGTCGTTTATTTAGTATGTTCGGCTTGATTGGGATACTGATCCTTTCGGGTTGTCAGTTGCCGGATGAAGAAATTGTTCTGCGGCAGATACGGGATGTCGTTGCTGACGCGACATCTGAACCGATGCTGAAAGCTGAAGCGGTTTTTTATAATCCAAATAATGTCCGTGGCCAGCTCAAAAGTATTGACGTCGAGATTTTCGTCAATGGAAAGAAGGCGGGTTTAGTAAAAAGGGAGTACCACGTTAGAATACCAGCCAGGGGCGAATTTACCGTTCCCCTTGAAGTGAAGCTGAATCTGAAAGAGTTGGGTACGATGGAAACGCTGCTCGGCGTTTTGGGGGGCAAAAAATTCGATGTGCAATATTCGGGCGATCTGCGGGTTAAATACCGAGGGCTACCGATCAAGGTGCCGGTTGATTATAAAAGTGAGATCAGGCTACGTTTTTGAAGATTTTTCAAAAGAAATCCCCTGAAAATCAGGGAAATATTGCCGAACTATTTATACTTGCTTAAAGTTATTATTACAAAAGATAAAAATGGGAAGACCACCAGTATTACCGAAAAAGAAAAAGGATGGATTTTGGCTTGAAGTACGCAATAAGGGCGCTGACAGCGGTACGATCCTTATTCGTGACACGTACGAGGCGATGATGCAGGCAGCTAAAATGTATCAGAATACGAAGGATGTGATCATTCTCGGTGAGCACCGTAACGGTAAGAAAGTGCAGGAAACACCGAAAGAGAAAGCGGAAAAGAAGTCAAAGAAGGCTTAGAAATTTTTCAAGACTTCTTCGACCCTATTTGCACTCCCATAAAAACCCACCAATCGAAGCATTACGCGGTCAACCAGCGTGTCAGGACATGATGCGCCGCTCGTTAATATGATCCGGACTTCCTCCTTTTCTGGAAGATACCCGAACGAAATCTTTTTCTCCTTCCGATGATAATCAAAATGATGTATCTCTTCTTTTGATTTTATTTCCTTATCGCTGTTGATAAAGTATGTTGGGAATTTGCGCTCGCAAAGCTCAACGATATGAGAGGTGTTTGAGCTGTTATATCCACCGACCACGATTGCCAGGTCAGCATCGGTTTTCAGTAGCTCGTATGTTGAATCCTGGTTGTCATTTGTTGCATAACAGAGAGTGTCACGCGTGTCGGCAAAATGCAACCGAAGATTCTCCTCTCCATACTTCTTAATCATTACACCGCGAAGGTAGTCTGCAATAGCCTGTGTTTCTGTCGCGAGCATTGTTGTCTGGTTGACGACGCCGATTCGTTGCAGGTGCACATCAGCATCAAAGCCTCGTGACACTTTTGACTCAAACTCCCTGTAAAAATCTGAAACAGGGAGATTGCCTTCGATGTATTCACCGAGCCGCATGGCTTCCTTGATGTCGCGCACGACAACTGAAGCTGCATGCTGCGCGCTATGCGAAAAAGTAGCGCGGGTTTCTTCGTGCCGCGGTTTGCCGTGTATGACAACGGTGTAGTTATCCTTTCCGAGTTTTTCAGCGCGGTTCCAAACCTTTTCAACAAATGGACATGTAGTGTTATACTTATGTACCTCGACATTATTGTCGAGAAGCTGATTTTCGATTTCGACCGTTGTGCCGAAGGCAGGGATAATCACAATGTCTTCGCTGGTGATGTTTTCCCATGGGATAAGCTGCGTGCCATCGGTGTCCATGATAAAGCTGATGCCGCGGCTTTGAAGATCCTCGTTCACTTCCTGGTTGTGAATCATCTGGCTTAGCAGATATACTTTCTTGCCCGGGTTTTCCTCAAGGGCTTTGTAACTGATCTCAATGGCGTTTTCTACGCCGTAGCAAAATCCAAAATGTCGTGCGATGTAAAATTTGACGGCGCCAAAGTCAAGAACGGCCGGTGAAAAATCCTGTTTACGCAGGTCTTTTTGTCTGCGTGCCTCTTTAACCTTTCCGGTGATAGATGACCGGTAATACGAAGGGATGTCAAACTTTTTGATAACAGTTTATTTTACCTAACCACAAAGTTAGGAAGTTTGTTACAACTGTATCGAAATAAAATCTCCAAAGACTTACGCTTTCAGGCTGAGACAACAAGAGACGTATGAATGGTTCACACGTCTCCTGAGTATTTCCTATTTATTGTCTAAGCCGCCTTGGAAAGCTTATCTTCTTCGATTGTATTTTTTCTTGGCTCCTTTTTTTCAAGGTCAAACCACATTACCTCTACAAGATTCTTTTTGATGTACTTTAAAACTTCTACAACCTTTCCATCAATCTTGCTGCGAACACGTTCGCCCTTCCTAAACAATCTTCTCATAATCTCTATTCTTCTTTACATTCTAAAAGCATAGTTGAACTCCTTCGGCAGGTCTTCGTAAGTACCTGAAAGAATTACTAACTCTCCTGATTTCTTTTTCTTAAGGATGTCGTTGAACTCTTTTACTGAAGTCACCGGTGTATCGTTGAGCTTGGTGATAATAAAACCTTCGCGGATCTGTGTTTCACGTTTCAGTTTGCCGTTCGCCAGCGTCTTGATTCGTACACCGGAATCAATATCGAGATTTTTTGCGACATTTTCATCTATTTCTTCTAATTCTATGCCAAGAGCGGCAATACCTTCCCGATCTTCAGCTTTGATTACTGTCGTTTTGCCATCCTTAGATTTGAGCACCACCGGTATTGTCAGTTCCTTTCCATCACGATTAACAGTAAGGTTAACTCTATCGCCGGGCCGACGTCTGCCGATGTATTCAATCAATGCTGTATTGGATCGAATTTCCGTGTCATCAATTCTCACGACCACATCACCTTCCTTGAGGCCGGCATCTTTTGCGGAACTCATTTCAGAAAACCCTGAAATGTATGCGCCTTCATTTACGCTGAGGTCATTTTCCTTTTTCAATTGACTGTTCACACTGGCAATCTGTACGCCAAGCCATCCGCGTTGAACTACTCCGTACTCAAGCAGGTCCTCAACAACCTTGCTTACGATATCAGATGGTACCGCAAATCCGTAGCCTGCATAAGACCCTGTTGTGCTTGCAATCGCCGTGTTGATTCCAATCAGCCCTCCCTGAAGATCAACAAGCGCACCACCGCTGTTGCCAGGATTAATTGCTGCATCGGTTTGAATAAAAGATTCGATGGCCGTACGAGCACCATCTGGTGTTCTGCTGCCGAGGATATTAATATTACGCCCTTTAGCACTGATGATACCGGCAGTAACCGTTCCTGTCAGATTAAATGGGTTACCAACAGCAAGAACCCATTCCCCGACTTTTGTTTTGTCCGAATCAACAAATGAAAGGTATGGAAGACCTTTTTGATTAATCTTCAATAAAGCAATGTCGGTATCCGGGTCCGTTCCGATTACCTCTGCCGTAAACGTACGGTTATCAGATAGCGACACTTCGACAAGATCCGCATCCTGCACAACGTGATTGTTTGTAACGATGTAACCGTTTTCATTTATGATAACGCCGGATCCGGAACTTTCGGCCGGGCCCTGCCGCATTCGCGGGCCAAAGAATTCTTCAAATGGGTCAACGTATTGTCTTTGCGGAGACGCCGCCGTTTGGGATGAACGGATATGGACCACCGCAGGCATCACCTTTTCAGCCGCTGCGGTGAAATCAAGTGGAACGGCTTTACCATTTTCGTCCACCTTGTAGGCGACGTTGGCCGTCGGGATTTTCGTGATATGCTCTAATGTGACCTTCTCCTTATCCTCATCTAACCATTGATAGGACGCAACCGTACATACACTTCCGAGAACGGCCGCGAGAAACAGGGAACTAAATTTTCTCATAGCTCTTATTTTTATTTTAGTTTGATTACGATTTTTAACAAAAATCAGGCAGATTTTATATTTGCGAAATTCTGTCAGACTCCTGGACTAAACTATAACGCGTAAAACAAGCAGAGGTTCGTTAATCTAACGTTAATCTTGTACATTCATTTGTAAAAACATGTCATAAATATTTCTATGGACATTCGCATAATACTATTCCTCGTGCTTTCGACCGCCGTGTGCCGCGCACAGTCAAATGATTTTAACTGGCTGATTGGGAAATGGCAATTGCAGGGGAAGCAGACGTTTGAAACCTGGTCCAGATCGCCGGGCGGTGATTTAATGGGCAAATCTTTTAAAGTTTCCGGACAAGACACCACAATGCTCGAACAAATTACGATTCAGCAAAGGGAAGGAACTTATTTTTACGTGCCCGATGTTGCGGGCGACCAAAAGGCAATTCCGTTCAAAATTGTGCATTTCTCGGAAACCGGTTTTACGGCGGAAAATCCCGACCACGATTTTCCGAAGCTGATCCGTTATGCGTATATGCAGAAGGATGGATTTGAAATCCTTAACGCATCGATTGAAGGAGATGGAAAGGTGATTCCCTATAACTTCACAAAGGTCGATTGACGCTCGTCGACAACCGGATGTCTGTTATTTTGTCACTTTTTAGATCGGGCCTTGGCCATTAAAAATTACATACTTTTGCACCGGTCTCGCTTATGACAGTTTCGGCAAAAATAATTCTGAAGAAAGGAAAAGAGTTTTCCATCCAGCGTTTCCATCCGTGGATATTTTCAGGGGCTATTCAAAAGCAAGAAGGCGTAAGCACCGATGGGGCATGGGTGGAGGTACTGGACTTCAAAGGCAATACGTTGGGATTTGGCCACTATCAAAACGGCAGCATTGCGGTGAGAATATTGTCCTTTGCTAAAACTGCTCCCGATGAGTCATTCTGGATCAATAAATTTCTGCATGCGCGGCAGTTGCGAAGATCCAGCGGGTTGCCGTCTTCACATACAAATGCTTATCGATTGGTTCATGCGGAGGGTGATGGTCTTCCGGGATTAATCATCGACTATTACGACGGAATTGCAGTTGTGCAGGCGCATTCAGCGGGTATGCATCTTGATCGGGAGCGCATAGTCATAGCGTTACAGGATGTTTTTTCCGATGAACTAAAGGCGGTGTATTACAAAAGTCATGGAACGCTCCCGGGTAACATGCGCGAAGCAGCTTCGGAAGAATATCTTTTTGGGATGGGTGTGGTGCCGCACATTATCTATGAAAATGACAACAAGTTTTATGTTGACTGGGAAGAAGGACAAAAAACCGGGTTTTTCCTCGATCAACGCGAAAACAGGAAACTACTTGCACAATTTTCAAAAGACAAGAAAGTACTGAACACGTTTTGTTATACCGGAGGTTTTTCGGTGTACGCTTTAAGCGCAGGTGCATCCGTGGTTCATTCTGTGGATGCATCGCAAAAAGCAATTGACCTTACCAAAAAGAATCTCGACCTGAATGGATTTAATACGAATGTTCATAGATGCTTTGCGGAAGATACATTTGATTTCCTTAAAGATAAACATGGGATCTATGACGTGATAATACTTGATCCTCCCGCATTCGCGAAGCACCGTGACGCGCGGCACCAGGCAGTAAAAGGATATCAGCGGCTGAATACAGAAGCAATGCAGAAAATCCGGAATGGGGGAATCATTTTTACATTCTCCTGCTCACAGGTAGTTGACAGGCAACTGTTTTATGACACGATCGTTTCAGCAGCGATCCAGGCAGGGAGGCAAATCAAAGTCCTTCATCACCTTAATCAGCCCGCAGATCATCCCGTTTCTATTTACCATCCCGAAGGCGAATATTTGAAGGGACTCGTTCTTTACGTTGAGTGAGTTTAGTGTTCGCTGGCATCAAGGTCTTTCAGAATTTTCCTGACGTCTTCTTCAGTGCTTGATAGCTTTGCCTTGCATATCCCGATAAGGGTGGCAGCGCGTTTTACTTTTTCCGAAAGAACGTCAACTGAAATTTCTCCGCTTTCAATTTCATTCACGATCTGCTGGAGCTCCGCAAAAGCGTCTGTATAATTTGTGTCGTTATTCATGGGTATCGTGATTGCTGATTTTTTTAACTTCCGTTATTATCGTGCCATCTGCCAGCCTCGTACGAATCGTTTGTCCTGATTTTAGTTCCGTCACCGATTTTACTACCCTGCCATTTCCATCGGTTGTGATCGAGAATCCCCTGCGCAAAACATTGACCGGATCAAGCAGCGTTACGCTGTGGTGAAGTCGTTCAATCTTTCGGACTTCATTTCCGTGCACAACACTTGCGTTCGATCCAAGCATCGATTTTTGTTGACGGATTGAATCAAATTGATGCTGGAGGAAAGACTCTGCGCCTGTATTCAGCGTTTCATGTGTTGTTCTAAGGGAATGTCGGAAAGTATTAATTGCCAGAAGAAGTTTGGAGTAAAAGGAATGGCTTGTCGTTTTCAGGCCCGCGCTGTGTCTGGTTAAAGCGTTTGATGTAATTATTTTAAAGAGCTGTACGCTGTTTGCGAATTGCTGCTGCTTACGGTTCAAGAGATCTTCGGCGAAGGTGTTGACCAATCTGGCAGCATTGGTAAGAGGTTCCGAAAAATTATGAAAGTGCTGTAAGATGAAGTCTGCAAGCTCAGTTGGTGTGATGGCGTTTTTGAACGACACCATCTCGGCAACTGTTTCATTTGTTGAATGTCCGATCCCTGTAAAAACTGGAATGGGAAACATTGCAATTTCACGCGCCAATTGATAATTGTTGTATGAAGACAAGCCAACATCACCCCCACCACCCCGGATAATCGCCACCGCATCAAAGTGTTGATGCACACTTTTGATTCGCCCGAGTTGATAGAGGATGGATTCAACAGCGCGGTCTCCCTGTAGCAATGCCGGAAAAAGCATATTAAAGACACGATAATTCCAGGGATTACCTTGAAGAATTTTCAGGTAATCTGCATAGCCCTTGCTTGTCTCTACGGAAATCACCGCAATTCGTTTTGGAAGAAGCGAAAGTGAAAGAAGTTTATTTTTTCGAAAAAGGTTTTCAGCTTGCAGGCGCTCAATGCTTTCATGTTTTTCTTTCTCAAGTTCACCGAGCGAAAATATTGGATCAATATCCAGCATGCGAAGGCAAAGCCCATGCGCCGGATCAAAATGAATAGAGGCAAGAAAGAGAATGCTTATTCCGTCTTTGATGTGCTCCTTTGTAACTTTTAAAAACCGCGCATTGATTCGTTGATAATCGCTTTTCCACAAGTTGGCTTTTATCTGTGCGATCACTTTTCCGTCTCTTTTTTCAACCAACTCCGGATAACAGTGGCCGGAATGAGAGTAGTGATTGAGCTTGTTCATTTCAGCTTTAACCCAAAAGGATGACTTATAGCGTTCAGCGATCGTTTTCTGAATGCTGCGCGTTACTTCGTAGAGCGAAAATATTTGTTTGTCTCGCTGGGTTTCCGGCATGCTGATCTTCTCCAGCAAGATAGAAATTGTTAAATCAACTAGTAAAAATTATTGGTGATAACGTAGTTTGGATTGTCCTTCAGCCATGTGCGTGTTTGTAGAAGTGCTTCTTCATAGCTGCTGACATTCAGATTGCCGTCGCCGTCGCTGCTGATAGGAAAGTTTTTGATGACGGGTGCAATCGCTTCCATCACACGATATCCGCACAATATTTTTTTGTTCGAGTCCGGGTTAGCGGACTCACATGTCGGATCGTCATGTCGGATAACTGCCTCAAGTGTCCTGAATATTTCCGGGTTACGGGTGTAAATTAAATCGGGTACGACATCGTAGACAAGTGCGTCGTTATATTCGGCGTTCTTCAACTTATCCAGAATAAATTGTATTGACGCATTATCTGACATTCGCGCGAGCGCAAGGTGTGCTGCCCATCGGTTTTTAAACGCTGTTTTCGATCGTGTTATCTGTTTAAGTTTTTGCTTCGTATCAGTGATGTCAATATATCCCGCAAGCATCATCAACGCCGGCAAGTGAGGTGTTGCGCGTTGAACGTAGTTGGAAAGTGTGTCTTTGTTTGCCTTTGTGAAAAGAGATCGATCATAATGCGTGAGCGCAGCGATGACGCTACCAATGATGCCGGAATCTTTGTCTCGAAGTCCGGTGAGCAAAAGACCGATTGCTATTCGTTTTGTCTCGATTTCATTCGTTGCTTCTCCAATTCTGCGAATAAAATAAAATGCTTTCTGTCGGACTTGCGGTATAGAATCGGTTGACCATTGTGCCAACCTGGTTAATAGTTTCGTTTCATTTTTTGTATCACTGAGAATCGAGATCGGAGCATTTGTCGCAGTATTATTTTTGACCGCAGTCATAAAACGATCTAAATCTTTGATGGACGATTGGGAGAACGCTGCAAATGGAAAAATAGATACTAGGAAAGTAAATACAAACGCGCGAATATTTCGACGGAGCATGGCAGAGAGGTTTAGTCAGGCATCAAAATTCCTGAAAATAATGCAGATCGCAAAATCGCAGATTAGACATGAATCCAGGATTCCAACCCGACGACCTATCTGCGTGTCTAACATGCAAACCAAAAACTTATGCGTCGATTAATATACTTATTCGCACTAATTGCATTTGCAGGATGTAATGATGAAATGAAACCTGAAGGATGCTCCACGCCTGCAACAATTCGGGATTTAACCGGTTTTGATGGATGCCGGTGGGTCCTTGAATTAGAGGACGGGACAAAGTTGGAGCCAGTGGTTAGGTTATATGGGTGCTTCTCGTCATACTATGCGAACGGGGATGTAGTTCCCGAAATTCAGTCATTGGATGCGCTCGCCAATTTTGAAATTGTGGATGGGAAAAAAGTGATGATAGATTATGAGGTGGTTTCCGGCCCAAGTATTTGCATGGTGGGACAGACGGTGACTGTTACCTGCATCGAGGAAATTCCGCTTCCAACGCAGGACTAACGGGATGAACCCTTTCTGTCTTTCGACAGATCGTCAAACAAACTGTTGAAAATTGAGAGGATTAGACTGGTGGCGAGCGCCCACCAAAATCCGTTCACAACAAAATCGGTGACGAAATAGTCGACCATTAGCACGATCAAGGCGTTTATTACCAGTAGAAATAACCCCAGGGTTACAATTGTGATTGGAATTGTGAGTAAGATCAGCACCGGTTTTACTACAGCGTTTGCAATTGAAAGTAACAATGCGACGATCAGTGCCGTGCCATATCCGTCAATATCGACGCCGGGCAAAAGGTAGGCTGTCAGAAAAACCGCCAATCCGTTGAGCAGAAAGCGAATAACGAAATTCATTCTCTTCAGAAAAAATTTGTGTTAATATCTGCTTTTAAGTCAACACCGCAAATTTTAACTTGGCATCCATGTATGCGATTGTGGATATTGAGACGACTGGCGGTTATGCAGAAAATCACCGCATTACGGAAATCGCAATTTATCATCACGATGGGATCAGCATCACAGACTCATATCATACGCTGATCAATCCCGGCAGAAATATTCCTTACTACATCACTGGATTAACCGGCATTACGAGCGAGATGGTGAGCCTGGCGCCTTCATTCGAACGTGTGGCAAAAGAAATTCACCAATGGCTTGATGGTAAAATCTTCGTAGCCCACAACGCACATTTTGATTACTCGTTCCTTCGAAAAGAACTTGAGCAGGTTGGAATAGCATGGAACGCCAAGAAACTTTGCACAGTACGATTGAGTCGCAAAATTATCCCGGGATTGCGTTCTTATAGTCTGGGAAGTCTTGCAGAGAGCTTAGGCATCGAGATAAAAAACCGACACCGTGCAGGAGGCGATGCCGAAGCGACAGTAAAAGTTTTTGACGAGCTGCTGCAACGCGATCGCGAAAGCTACATTCTGAAAACGTTGAAGAAGAACTCAGGTGAGACCATTCTTCCGCCAAATCTTCCGAAAGAAGTTTATGACAAGCTACCCGTTCAGTGTGGTGTTTATTATTTCCATAATGCACATGGCGCAGTCATTTACGTTGGGAAAGCTGTTAACATCAAGAAACGTATAACGGGACATTTTACAGGTGAAGCACGTGAATGGAGTAGATCAAAAATCCGCAATGAGATTCACCATATCAGCTATGAGCTTACCGGAAGCGAATTGATTGCGCTTATTCTTGAATCGCAGGAAATAAGAAGACTTTGGCCGAAATATAATCAGGCGCAGAAATTTAAGTCGGAGGAGTGGGGGATCTATGACTATGAAGACCGCAATGGATATATCAGGTTTTCAGTCAATGCTGTAACACGTGGCTCGCGACCGCTAATCCGATTTACTTCAAAGGGTGATGCGTGGAATTTTCTCTGGGCCAAGGTCCGTGAATTTGATCTATGTCCGAAGCTAAGCGGGCTGCAGGTAACGAAGGGGCTATGCTTCGATTATCAGAGCGGTGAATGCAAAGGCGCGTGTATGTGTCTTGAATCGGAAAGCGGATACAACAGCAAAACAGAAAAAGCAATTCAATCATTCAGGGGCGAAGGTCAGACCGTTGCTATCATCGGTAAGGGAAGGCGTCTCGATGAGCAGTCGCTCGTGCTCGTGGAGGATGGGTCTTATTTTGGTTTCGGATTTTTCGACAGACAGGCCGGGATTTCAGATCTGGAGTCGGCGCGGAATTTCGTGAGAAGAAGTATTGAAACGCCAACCGTTCAGAATCTGATCAATTCGTACCTGATGAATCCGCGCGGATCGCAGGTTGTAATATTCTAATTTTACTTTCTACTTCGACCGACGATTCCCGGGTATAATGATGGAACGGAATCACTTTGAAAAATTTCTTTTGTGTCGATATCCATCATCGACAAACAGCCTGTCCATCCGGCGCCAGTGTCCATCAACCAGATATCGCCCGAAAGAAATGGAGCAATACCAACAGGTGTGTGCCCGAGATAAACCTCATCGAATGTAGTAAGCTTTTCCTGAACGTTGCTATAATAGTTTAGCAGTGCTCGCTTGGCAAGTGAACGATCCCACAACAGCGTTGACATCGTTTGTCCTTCAATTGGCTGATCAGTAATAAAGCCTGCATGCACAAAAAGTTTTGCTCCGAGCTTATGATATAGAAAAGATTTGTTGAGCACTTCGATGTGGCTTTCGGGAACTCCACTTTGGTAACTCTCAACTGTTGCTTTTCCTCCTTGATTCAGCCACACCTCATCCGCAACTCCTGTCTGCATCCACTCAAGCGTCCAGAAGTCATGGTTGCCGAAAATATAGATCAGGTTTTTTATCGAGAGCAATTTGTCAATTACTTCTTTGGTTTCGGGCCACCCATCGGCCGCATCCCCGAGAAAAATAAGCATGTCATGCTGGTTGTCGAAATCAGAACGTTCGAGACATTGTACCAGCGCTCTGTATGCTCCATGAATGTCGCCCATGACAAATCTTCTGCTCATTGCGCCTTTAATATTGTCCAATAACGTTCTATCACATTTTTTAAATGCAAATGTCGATAATTACGTTATTTTTGGCCGGGTTTACTAAATGAAATATGGAATCTGTTATTGTTGAAAAACACCAGGAACATAAGCACAAAATAAAGCAGGTTGTAACCGAAGTTGGAAAGGTTGTGGTGGGGCAGGAGTATATGGTGAACCGGCTTTTGATTGGCCTATTTACTAATGGACATATCCTGCTCGAAGGCGTGCCGGGACTCGCGAAGACACTTACGATTAGCACACTGGCACGCGTTCTTCATCTTGATTTTCAACGCATTCAGTTTACACCCGATCTATTGCCAGCCGACCTCGTCGGCACGATGATCTATAACCAAAAGGATGGAAAATTTGAAGTAAAGAAAGGGCCGATCTTCGCCAACATAATTCTTGCAGATGAGATTAACCGCTCACCTGCAAAGGTACAGTCGGCGCTACTTGAAGCAATGCAGGAAAAAACTGTTACCATCGGCGAAACAACTTTCACGCTTGATCGCCCATTCCTCGTGATGGCAACACAAAACCCCGTTGACCAGGAAGGAACGTATCCACTACCGGAAGCGCAGGTCGACCGTTTCATGATGAAAGTTTTCGTGAACTATCCGACGAAAGAGCAGGAGATGGAAGTGATGAGAAGAATTTCAAACATGCGTTTTGATTACACGGTTAATACTGTTCTCACAAAAGAAGAGATTTTCGATATCCGTGATCAAGTAAACAAAGTAAAGATTTCCGAATCGCTTGAGCGTTATATAATCGAGTTGGTGTATGCGACTCGCAAGCCACTTGAATATAAATTGAATGACCTCGCGCAATACATCCAATTTGGTGCATCACCGCGCGCGAGTATCAATCTGAATCTGTCATGCAAAGCGCTCGCGTATATGGACGGTCGCGATTATGTGTTGCCAGAAGACATTAAAGAAGTTGCCCTGGATGTGATGAATCACCGGATCCTGCTCAACTACGAAGCGGAAGCTGACAACGTCAGGACCGCTGACATCATCAAAGCTATTCTTAGCAAAGTGCCGATCAATAAATAGCCAAGATTTAAGCTCGGGTTGTTCACCCTAATTTTTTTTGACCATTCATTTGGAGTGGTTTATTCACGCGAACAATTAGCAGCGGAGTTTGTTTTTACTTGTTCATCTATTTCTCATGAATGAACACTCCTCGTGTTTTTCTCTGCGCATAACATTTCCGTAATCTTCTATCGCTGTTCCTTAACAAATTGGTAAATGCGGCGAGAGCATCGTGTAACATTATGATCTCACCTTTGGGTCAGAAAATAATGATCAACAAATAAATTAAATGATGAAAAAGTTCTTATCCATGCTAGCGATTGCAGCTATGTTAACGACAAGCTTTGTGGCTTGCGATGACGAAGATGAAACGGCGGGACCTTCAATTGTCGCGCCTGCTACGCAGAGTGTTAAAATTGAATCAACGAATGAGTTGATATTCGATGTAACTGTTCCTGGGGGATACAAGTCGGCAACAGTTGAAGTAACGGGTGGATCTGCGGAAATCTTTTCTGAACCGGCAGCTTCTGCTTCTACAGGGGAAATTGTTGTAGAGTATGTTTCCGAAGGTACTGAAGGCGACGAGACGCTCACACTGGTTGTAACTGATAATGCTAACAAAACACAGACATCAACAGTTAATATCACCATATCGGCTTTTGAAACAGTGGTTGTTACTGGTCAACTCGAGGGAACCCACAACTGGACATCAGATAAGATATATGAGTTGCAGGGTCGGGTTATTTTAAAAGATGAAGGCGTTCTGAATATTGAAGCAGGCACTTTAATTAAAGGCCAGGAAGGTACTGGTGTAAATGCGTCAACTTTGATGATTGCTCGCGGCGCAACGATCAATGCACAAGGAACGGAAATCGCGCCAATTATTTTCACTTCCGTGTTCGACAATATTCTGCCCGGTCAAAAATCAGGAACAACTCTTACCACGTCGGACCGAGGCAAGTGGGGGGGACTTGTCATTCTTGGAAAAGCTCCAATTTCTGTTTCAGGTGCAACCGAAGCGCAGATTGAAGGTGTGCCTGCAAGCGAGACCCTTGGCCTCTATGGTGGCGACGTCGCCAATGATAATTCAGGGACGTTGCAATATGTTTCCATTCGTCATGGCGGATCCATCATTGCAGAGGGTAGTGAAATTAATGGACTAACATTGGGTGGCGTAGGAAGTGCTACCACCATAAGCAACATTGAGATTTTTGGTAACGAAGATGATGGCGTTGAATTTTTCGGTGGATCTGTTAACGTCACGAACATTCTAATTGCATATCAGGGTGATGACGCAATAGACATCGATCAGGCGTATTCAGGCACAGTCGACGGGTTCTACGTGGTTCATGGAGGATCAACTGATGAAGGGTTGGAAATTGATGGACCAGAAGGTTCGGTAAATGCAACTGGAAGATTTACATTAACAAACGGAACTATTGTTGGCGATCCTTCACAGGCAGGAGATGCCTCGAGCCTCGGAGATTTTAAATCAAAGGCGCAGGGCACAATCGAAAATGTTATGTTCAAAGGATATACTGCCGGCAAGAAAATTAAGATTGCCGCAAGCTATGCAACAGCATGCGCTCCCGGATCAGCCAATGCCTTCAGCAATCTTGTAGATGATCTGCTTATATTCGATGAGGTTGATTTTACAGGTTATGTTGTAGATGTGTACTCAGCAAGCATTGACAATTGCGCTGAGGCAAACGTACCAACCGCAGACCAGGATGCAGCAGAAGACAAGATTATTTCATCATCCGTAACAAACGGAATCCCTGCAACATCTACATGGGACTGGTCACTGACAAAAGAGAAATCGTTAATTCAATAATTCCTATAACGGTTGTTTGTTGAAGGCCACCTGTGGTGGTCTTCTTCTTTTTATGTTATCGCAATGTTAGGTTGCTACATTGCAAACTGCAGGCTCACCTGTTGTCGCGTTAAGCTCCGCCGTATTTAGTTTTTCGCTGAGGTACACCCTTGAATTGTGTGTCAATAATTGTTAACGCAATGTTACATCACGCTAAGGATTCCCACTAAAACTTAAAAGCTTGATAACGTTGCGTTTTCTATTTTCTTGAAGCTCCCAGTTAGTTTTGTGCCAGGAATTATGAATACGATTATGAAAACATTGTTAACTCTTTCAACTGCAATTCTCATTTGTGTTTCAGTCCAAGCGCAAAAAGGTTTTGTGAGAGGAAAAATTATCGACGGAGAAAATGGTGAGAGTTTGTATGGCGCTACAATCGTAAAGAAAGGCACAACCATTGGCGTTCTTTCCGATTTTGACGGCAATTATTCACTCGCGCTCGATCCGGGCACGCACACAATTGTACTGACCTTCATCAGTTACAAGACTGAGATCAGGGAAGACATCGAAGTAAAAGCCAACGAAGTTACAAGATTGGATGTTGCAATGATGTCCAAGGTGTCGCAACTGCAGGAAGTAGTCGTGACAAGTGAAGCACTTCGAGATTCGGAACTCGGTATGATGACAATGCAACGGAAGTCAACAAACCTTCTTGATGGCATGTCGAATCAGACTTTTCGGAACACTGGCGATAGAGATCTCGCGTCTGCCATCGGGCGTGTAACGGGAGTTTCGATACAAAACGGGAAGCATGTTTACGTCCGCGGTCTCGGAGATCGTTACACACGCACCACGATCAATGGCATGACCATCCCTGGTCTTGATCCCGACAGGAATGATGTGCAGGTTGATATTTTTCCTACCGCCCTGCTCGAGAATGTTACTATTTATAAGACGTTTTCGGCAAACCTTCCAGGTGATTTCACCGGTGGAATGGTGGACGTAGAAACAAAGAACTTTCCTGAAGAAAAAATTACAACAGTTTCATTTGGCTTGCGCTACAATCCAAAGATGAATCTGAATAACAATTTTCTTTCGTATGATGGAGGGTCAAGCGATTGGCTAGCAATTGATGATGGAACGCGCGAGATGCCGTTTGCCGCAGGAACCGTTGTTCCTGACCAATCATCGCAAGACCCCAGACTTGAATCGTTGACACGAAGCCTTAATCCGACACTTGGCGTGAAACAGCACCGCAGTCTCCTGAACGGATCGTTTTCATTCAATCATGGAAACCGGATTAACCGCGCGCGTTACACAATTGGTTACAATGCAATTTTTAACTACCAGAATAGATTTGAACATTACACAGATGCAGAGTTTGGTGAATATACCAAAGATGACGACGCTTCTCTGACCCAGTTTTTCAAGGAAGAAGTCAGGAAAGGTCCGCTTTCACGGATCAATACTCTTTGGAGTGGATTATTGTCTGGTGCAATAAAGTTTGACAACCACACTTTTTCAGCATCGCTATTCCGCACGCAAAATGGAATAACGGAAGCCACAGAAAGAGTAAGTCAGAATTATGATGAAACTAACGCCACGTTGCACCAGAATATTCTTACGTACTCTCAACGATCTGTTACAAACGGAATCGTTGGAGGCAAGCATCAGTTTGGCAAGCTTCGTTTTGACTGGAAGAATGCGTTGACGAAGTCACGCACATACGATCCGGATTTTCGTACCACTTCCGTTTCGATTACTGATCCAGAACATCCAACGCTTAACCGAGGCGACGGCGCGGGAATCAACAGATTCTGGAGAGACCTGAATGAGATGAACGAAAATCTTAAGGTCGATTTTACACTTCCTTACGGGAAAGACAACAAGCTGCAGTTCGGCGCCAGTGGTCTTTATAAAAAGAGGAACTTCGATGTTCAAAACTATTTCATCTTCGAAACCGGTGGAACGCCTATCTCCACATCTCCCAACGAGTTTCTAAAACCTGAAAACATCTGGACCGGTGATGAACCAAGCGGTTTTTACCTGGTTGGAAATTACGAGGCGAGCAATAATTATGCTGCTTCAGCAGGAACATACGGCGCTTACGTGATGACGGAAATGAAAGTTGGCCAGAAGTTGAAAGCAACATACGGCGTGCGTGTTGAGAAATCTGATATGTATTATACTGGTACCGATATTTTCGGTACTTCGTATAGCGACATGCAAACGCTTGATGAACTGGACTTCCTTCCTTCCGTGAACTTCATGTACAGTCCGACAGAGGCAACAAATTTCAGAGCATCTTATGGCAGAACCCTCGCCCGTCCGTCATTTAAAGAAAAGTCCTCAGCGCAGATCTATGATCCTATCACTGGTCGCTTCTTCAACGGAAATCTTGATCTTCAACAAAGCAACATCAATAACTTCGACATTCGCATTGAAAACTTCTCACGTGATGGGGACATGCTTTCATTCTCAATGTTTTATAAGCAATTCTCCGGACACATCGAACTCGTGACTTACGATATTGCATCGAACAACGTGAAGCCGCGCAATGCGGGCGACAGCCGGGTTTACGGGGCAGAGCTCGAAGTAAAAAAGCAACTGGATTTCCTGTCAGAATCATTGCAAGGATTAACCATCGGTGCTAACGTTTCTGTGGCACGTTCGGAAGTCGACATGAACTCAGTATTTGTAAATGATAACGAAACCAACCGCGTAACAGAACTGGAGTCGAGGAAATTTAATGCACGTGTTGGAGAGACGGTAGATAATAATCGCCCAATGGCTGGCCAGTCGCCGTATCTTATCAACTCTTACTTGAACTATGCGGACAAGAGCGGCTGGTTTAATGCGAATCTTTCTTACAATGTTCAGGGAAAAAGTCTTCTGATCATCGGAAACGGTGCCGTGCCTGACGTTTATACGCAGCCGTTTCATTCATTAAATCTGAATGTTTATCGTGATTTCGGAACAAATGGACAGCATCGTGTAACTGTGGGAGGACAAAATCTTTTAAATGCTGTGCGCAGAGATTTATATCAAGGATTCGGCGATGCTGAAGGCGTTTATAGTATCCTCAAGCCAGGACGAACCTATGCGGTCACCTATTCATTACGATTTTAAGTATAAGTAAGATGAGGGTTAAAGGTTGCCAACTGGCAGCCTTTTTTTATTGTAGATCGACCTATTGAATGTTGCTTTGCTTCAACTTCTGAGCTTCAATTACTTTTTTGATTTGTTCGGTAGCAACGGCGATTGAGTCCTGCTCCTTTTTATTCTGGAGAAGCTTTTTTCCGAGCGCCTCGAACTGAAGCTTGTTATTTTCAAGCGAACGCTCAAGCTCAACTTTTTCTTTTTGATTTTCAGTCAGGCGGGTATCAAAATCTTTCTTCTGGCTGATCAGCCGTTGCTGCTGACGTTCGACTGCCTGAAGTGCACGCGTGGATTCATCGATTTGCACCTGAATCTTGCCCTTATAAAAAGCAACACCGAAATCATGGACAAGTTTCTCAATCTCCTTACTAATTTCTTCCGTACCCGCTCCCCATTCGCCGGGTTTCACGCCAATCCAAACTGCCCCTTTACCCTTGTCCCGAACCACCGCATAAACAGGCGAGCTATAGTTTTTCGTGTTGATCAATGGCAAATTATAGACGTACGCATCCTCAGATTTTTTACCCTTGCCTATCGGCTTCAGATACTGGGTTAACTGGTTTTCGACCTCTGCGCTCGTACCATCTAGTATTACCTCAAAACCTTCCGCGGTATCGGCTTTCAAGCGAACCGTTTCCTTCGTTACTTTAACACTTTGCGCAAACAGGAACTGAGACGTCAGAAGAATACAAACTGTAAAAAAAATCTGCTTGAACATTTTGGGGCCTGTTAAGTTATTCAAAGATACATAAAAACTTCTCACACGTTATGTTGAACCCCACTCGCATATTAATTACCGGTGCCTCTGGTTTAGTGGGCAAAAATCTCACTAAAATACTTTTGCAATATGGCTATGATGTCATCCACTTATCGCGAAGTAATCCACAAAACAATCCAAAAATATTTACATGGGACATCGGCGCAAATGAAATTCAACCCGGTGCGTTTGAAGGAGTTGATGTGATTATTCACCTCGCCGGCGCGAACGTCGCGGAAGGGCGCTGGACACAGAAAAGAAAAAAGGAGTTGCTCGAAAGTCGGACTGAATCCAGCGCGCTACTACGTAGAAATCTTGAAAACATCAATCATCAGGTAAAACATTTCATTTCCGCGTCAGCGGTTGGGTACTATGGATTTAGGGACAATGATAAAATATTCAGGGAAGAGGATCCTCCTGGAAATGATTTTCTTGCATCTCTCACGTCTCAATGGGAAGCTGAAGTTGATCAGATCAGAGTCCCAGGGATGCGCGTGGTAAAGTTACGGACGGGCGTGGTTCTTTCGCGCGATGGCGGGGCATTGGCTCCCATTGCGGCAACCGTAAGAAAATGGATTGGTGCACCGCTCGGCTACGGCTCGCAGTTTATCAGCTGGATCCATCTTACAGACCTGTGCCGGATGTTCCTTTTTGTCTTGCAGAATCAATCTGTTTCTGGACCGGTAAATGCAGTCGCACCAAATCCTGTTACAAACAAACAACTAACGGAAGTGGTGGCGCAGGTTTTAAACAAGCCTTTAATGCTTCCCAACGTACCAGCTATTGGCCTGAAGATCGCTTTCGGCGAGATGGCGCAAATTGTTCTCAATGGGAGTCGGGTATCGGCATCAAAACTCATTGATGCTGGTTTCGAATACGAATTCCCGGATATTAATAGCGCTGTAAAAGATTTGCTTTCTTAATAGGAACCAAAGTATTTTCGGATAACCCATTCGGTACTTACAAGTACCAGTAAAACAAAGAAAACCCATTTGAGATTGATTACTGAGTCGAATCTTTCTTCGGAATGAATAATGCTTTTTGCTTCTTTTTGCTTTAAAAAGTTATCCAACTTTTTTATTTCGCCGGCCTTATAAAACTCACCACCGGTATTGGCCGATAGCTTGCGCAGGAGATCAAAATCTGCCGTAAGATTCTGCATTTCCAGCTGTTGCTGAACGACAGCAAATTCGCCTCGTACTTCTTCCTGTTTGTCATTGACGATCGCCCTGGATTTATAGCGATACACACCTTCAGTCAACCCACCGATCTGATAACGAATATTGCCCGGACTTGTGACGTATGTGTATTCAGTTTGTTTTCCTGATTCGTCTGTAATATCGATATCGATTTTGTTTCCATACACAGGTTCAAACAGATCGTTGTACACCTGGCTTTCAAATACAACCGGTCCCGTATCCGGGAATTCCTGTTGAACAGGATAGCTCCTGAATTTACGCTTGTCCTCCGTCGTACTTAGGAATTGAATTACCTTTCCAAAGATTTCGTCAAAGGCGATTGAGTTTTCAGTTCTTTCAAATTCATTGAGCTTCCAGCGCCAGATGCCCTCGCCGAATACAAGGCCGGTTTTCCTTGCATCCTTCACGTCAATAAGGAGAAATGGTTTATCGGTAGTAACGCTTCCGACTTTCTGATAAAGCAGAATAGACGACGTAGAAGGCATTTTAATTTTTCCGAAATGGACGAGCGCAGGTGGATAGTCGCTGATCAGACTATTTGCTTCCGGCGATAATGAAAAATTAGGAAATGCTGGATTAGCGACAACCGTTACCTCATCGAACTCGCGGGGCAAAGATTCATAGGTTGCATTAAGACTCGCTTTATTGATGACGCCGAGATCTGATTGCTGTCCAAGAATCATTAGCATCGAAGCCTTACTATTGACAAAGGATTGAAAGAAAGCATTAGTTCGTCCGCGACTATCCGGTGATTGATGAAAGATTGCTAAGTCAACTGCCTCTGGTTTAAGATTGGCTGCTGGTTGCTCCTCAATACCGGGGATGTGCAGCATGAAATCGTAGTTCGCATTCTTCTGGACAACGTCACGCAGAGCCTTGATATCAGGATGTGGTGAAGGCGCGACTAAAAGAATTTTTTTCTTCCCATTCACAACTTCAATGAAAACTGATGAAGAATTATTCCGGGTATTCTGCTCACCGGATATAACCTCAACCCTCAAGTCGTATTTTTGAATCCCCTGTTCTTCTGCTAGTGGTTGGAACTCAAATGTTAACAGGTCATTCTCACTGTTTACTTTCAAGGTCTTTTTTTCTACCGTTTTGTTTTTGCGCGACAAAGTGACATTAATGTTCTGTCCAGCGAGATTTTTTGCCTGCACGTCCGCGCGGATTGGAAACTTGTTGCCCTGGTATACAAGTTTGTTATGCGCAATATTTTTTAACGATGCGTCGACACGGAGGGTTGTATCGCCGATGCCGATCGTATGTACCGGAAAGTTGAAGGACGAATATAATGGCGATAAACCTGCATTATAAATACCATCGGATACCAATATCACACCGCCGATTTTTTGCCCTTCGTATTGATTACTTATACTTTTTAGCGCTTCGTTTAAATCGGAGGTTGGCCCAGTGAAAGTCACTTCATCATCAAGCGCGCCCTCGAGATCATGTGAAATTGTGGTGTAGCCAGCCTGTTGTAATGTTTCGTGTGAACGCTGAAGCGCGGAGGAAATTTCATTCCGTTGTGCGGAGTCAACCACGTGCATTATTGAAGTAGAGTTATCCTGAACGATTACGAAAACCGGTTTCTCAAACAAATTTTGAATTTGCCTTACGATGGGACCAAGAAGAAGAAAACCAAGAAACGTAGCCAACGCTGCGCGCATGACAAACAGCACCCAATTTGTTCGGTTGCTCCACGGATTGTCACGCTTTCTGTAATATTGAATCGCAGCATAGGCGATTCCCGTCAGAAGGCAAAGGATGATATACTCAGGCGCTGATTCGAGAATTAGTTTTTTCATGGTGACCCGTCAAAGCTAGTAACCGTATTTATCCCTCCATAATGAACGGAGATATTTTCTCATTTCATCCTCCCGCTGGTTGTTACCCGGTTGGTAAAATGCCGTCCCCTTCAACTCGTCAGGCAGAAACTCGTGGTTAACGAAATTGCCCTCGAAGCTGTGCGCATATTGATATCCCTTTCCATAGCCCATCTTCTTCATCAGTTTTGTGGGCGCGTTGCGAATTGACAACGGAACAGGTAAGTCGCCGGTTTCATTGACAGCACTGATCGCATTTTCAATCGCCATGTAGCTTGCATTACTCTTGGCTGACGAAGCCAGGTAAACTGCACATTGCGACAAAATGATCCGTGCCTCAGGGTACCCGATGACATCCACCGCCTGAAAAGTGCTGTTTGCGATTACAAGTGCAGTTGGATTTGCGTTCCCAATATCCTCAGATGCGAGGATAAGCATCCGCCGGGCAATGAACTTCACGTCCTCACCTCCTTCAATCATGCGGGCGAGATAGTACACCGCCGCATTTGGGTCACTTCCACGAATGGATTTGATAAACGCGGAGATGATGTCATAATGTTGCTCACCGCTCTTATCGTAAATAGCAATATGTTTCTGCGCAACATCGGTCACTAGCTTGTCGGTAACTTCTACATCTCCCACTATCGAAGTTGTCAGTAACTCAAGCAGATTAAGAAGCTTCCTTCCATCTCCACCTGAAATATTTAACAAGGCATGATGCTCTTTCACATTGATTTTGCGTGCACTCAGTTCCTGATCGCGCGTAAGGGCCTGATCAACAAGTTCAAGAAGCTGTTCTTCTCCAAGTGGTTTAAGTGTGTATACCTGGCATCTTGACAATAGCGCTGAATTAACTTCGAAAGATGGATTTTCGGTCGTGGCGCCGATCAACGTAATAATTCCTTTTTCTACTGCGCCGAGCAAGGCATCCTGTTGTGATTTATTGAAGCGATGAATTTCATCGATGAATAAAATTGAACGTGGAGAGAGTCTGGATTTTTCGATGACCTCACGGACTTCTTTCACGCCCGAGCTGACGGCGCTGAGCGTGTAAAATGGTTTCTTAACTTCATTGGCAACGATGTTTGCAATGGTTGTTTTTCCGACGCCT
>Ga0196965_1000291_pt1 | contig 34065 bp, 26 predicted proteins | sample S1_20metaG_FD_148668 | JGI IMG/M metagenome (GOLD analysis project Ga0196965, IMG submission 148668) | Soil microbial communities from Anza Borrego desert, Southern California, United States - S1_20 | ecosystem: Environmental > Terrestrial > Soil > Desert | place: USA: California | collected...
CATCGCTTAATTTCATTTCACCTCCTATTTGGTCGCAAGAGAGTGAAATCGATTAGCGATGGACTTTCAAGTCCTTTATTTGCCCGCCTTGTAAATCAATCAGTTAGCTTTTTTGTCGTGTACAGAGTTTACTAATTTCTAAAATAGCTGCTTCTATAGCTAACTGATATTTCATTTCTTCTTCCGTTAAGGGTATGTCACCAATATTTTTTAAATTTGGAGGTAATTGTTCTGGCTGCCCAGTTAATATTGACTGCGTGACAGCCTCAATATTTTTATGTCCTTTTACAACCGCTTGTATTGCCGCACCATAACTTGCCAGCCCAAGATTTGTAACTGTTCTTACAGGTTTTGCAGATTTAGGTAATACCTTGTCACCCATTTGACCACCAGTACTGGCATAGTTTGTAAAAGCGCCTCCAGCTAAGCGACCTAAAATATCTGCCTTTCGGTGCTTTATATTATATTTCACAATTGTTGTTATTATCGGCATAGAGTCGCCATGCAATCCATTCTCAACCTCTTTACGAAGTGGCGCTGTTATTTGCCAAAGCATATTAGCTCTAATAGCAGCAATAGATTTGTATTTGTGCCCCCATAAATCCATTTGCATTTGTAATTGTATAATCCCTATCCACCAGGTTAATGGGTGATTATAAGCTCCAACTAGGAAACGATGCCAAGATGCTTTATTACCCTGCGCAAAATTGTCTTTAAAAATATCAAGTTCCCGTTGATTTTGGGATTGTACATTTCTTATAAATTTATCTATTTCTTGTTTGTCGTGAATATTAAGGTTTAATTGAGACATTTTATCTCCTTATAATGTCATGGTTTTCAAGCTCAACTATTAATTAGACACCTTCTCAGGTGTATATAAAATTAAAATCGCATGTGATAATGCCACACTCGCAATCCGTTAGACATGATTCTATAGTCATCACTATATCGATATCAACCTTATTCATGCAAACTGGAAACACACCCCCAAAACTCCTTGACCCAACTTTGGCGGCATAGAAATGCCGGATTTATCAACCCAGCCTACGAGCCAAGCCAATAAGACCGATGCAGACTGAAGTATGGGCTGACAGCCCGGGGCAGGGAGCCTCCCAGCTTGAAGCCGAGCAGCTTAAGCGCCGTTCGCAGCAGGGCGGAGGGAATCAGCCAGGGCGCTCGCTTCAGGAGATAGCGCAGCTCCGATAGGACATAGCGCCGCCCTTCGCCGGAGGCTCCGCCGAACAGCTGCTGGAGCCATGGCGTATGGGTGTGGAAAACCCCGATGTCAAAGTAACGCTTGAATTCGTCCAGAAAACGGTAGTCATGGGAATGGAACACCTGGGCATCGGCGCAATAGGCGATTTTCCAGCCGGAGGCCAGCATCTTTCCGGCCACGTAGGTGTCTTCGTTCATGATGGTGTCGGTGGGAAACCCTCCTGCCCGCATCAGCGCGCTGCGCCGGTAGGCGGCGAAGGAGTTGGATATAAAGGCCGTCTTGATGCCGAAGCGTTCCCGGTCTTCCAGGCCGCGCAGCTGGCTTTCGGGCGGATAGTTGAAAAGACGGGCATGGGCGGCGATCGGTCCCGCGTTGCGGTGCGGAAGCTGGCGCCCGTAGGCGGCGCCGATTCTCTCGTCCGCGAACGCGGCCAGCAGCAGCTCGATGGCATCGGGGTTGGCCAGCAGGGCGTCCTGCGTCAGGAACGCGATGATATCCGCTTCCGGCATCATGTCCACGCCCATCTGGCGCGTCCCGCCATGATTGAATTCGGCTCTGGCGATCACCTTCACGGTAAAGCCATGCGCACGCGCCAGGTCCTGGGTGTCATCGCTGGACGAGGAGTCGATCACCAGCAGGTAGTCCGGCTTCCGGGTCTGCCGTTCGAAGGCTTCAAGCCAGGAGGTCCATAGCTTGCCGGCATTCAGGGTAGGGACGATCAGGCCGATCTTATTCATACGATGAACCCTCCGCCAATGGTTGCGGCGCCTTGCCGGAAACGGATTTCGTCAGCGCCCGCCAGACCCGGTCGCCAAGCTTGACGGGATCGAGCTGCTGCTCGACATGCTGCCGGCCATTGGACGACATCCGTTGCCATTCCGGCATGCTCAGCGCCTGGGCCCTGCGCAGGACTTCGCATACCGATGCCTCGTTCCGGTCGAAAATGAAGCCGGCGCCGGATGATTCGATATGGTCCCAGGCCAGTCCTCTGGCCACCAGGACCGGACGCCCCGCGGCCAGGGCCTCGGCCACCACGTTGCCGAAGTTCTCGCGCATGCCGCCGGCTTCCTCCAGCCCCGAGGGCAGCGCCAGGAAATGGCTGGCCGCCAGCAGGTCCATGACCTCGTCGCGCTGCAGGTAGCCCCAGTAGGTGATGGCGCCTTGCGCCTGTTCGACCAGCGCCTCGAATTCCTCGAAGTAATCGCCGTCGACGCTTCGGCCGGCGACCACCAGCCGGTCCTCAGGCCGGCGCACTTTCAGCCACGCCCTGATGAAGGCGTTGATGCCTTTTTCCTGCTGGATGTGGCCGAGAAAGCAGATCTGCACGCCTTCTCCGGCCGGCTGCGGGGCCACTTCAATGTCGCGGCTGTCGATGCCGTTGGGCACCAGCAGTATGCGGGCATTCTGGCCGAGCACGCCGCGCACGCCTTCGGCTTCGGTGTCGCTGGTGCAGTGCACGGCGATGGCCCGGCGCAGGGTCGGAAAGGTCAACCATTTGTAGTAAAGCCATTTATGGGGTTTTTGCCGCCGGATCAGATCTACATGCTCGGGCATCAATCCGCCATGCACGGCGACCATGAACGGGCGGCGCAGTAGGACGCAGAAAACGGCCGCGAGCGTGGACGGCCAGGTGGCGATGCCGTGGATGTAGACCACCGGCGCCCGCCGGCACAGCTTGAACAAGGCGGGAATGGCGCCAAGCCCGAAGCCCCAGCGCCTGAATCCATAGCAGCGATAGAGATCGACTTCGACCTGCTCGCCAAGCCGCACCTGCTCGGGACGGAGCCGGCCGTCGATGGACTCGTCGGATGAAACCAGCGCCATCCTGTGTCCCCGTTCCGCCCAGGCCTTGGTCAACACACTGGCGGTGACGGACACGCCGCCGTAACCTTTGGCCGGGGGTATATGCGTGGTAACGATACCTGCATTCATAGTATTTTTCCTGAATCTGTCTGTAATAATTGAAAACTGCCGCGGCACTGGCTGCGCGTTACCGCCCATAGGCCAGAAATCCGCGCCAGACGCCGACGAGGTTGTAAAAAGAATAGGCCAGCTTTTTCGGGTTCAATAAAATCAAGGCCAGCAGCATCTTGACGGCGGGGGCTATGAACATCTTGCGGGCGATGTAATACAGGATGAACGCATCCTGCTGGTTGGCGAATTTCCTGATGTAAGCCCCGACTCCGGTGGAATACATCAACATCCTGCCGGTTCCCAGTTTGTAGTGGTCCTTGTCGGCGTGGTAAATCTTGATGTCCGGCGTGTAGAAAGCGGTGCAGCCGGCGCGCAGCAGCCGGTACAGGAGCTCGAAACCCTCGCCGCCGGAATATTTCGAGCCGATGCCGAAGTCGTGGTCCATGTAAAATTGCCCGCGGTCGATCCGGTGCATGTTGAAAAACTGCGTGAACTCGACGCCCATCATGTGAGAGCGTGAAAAATACCGGGCCTTGCGGCTGTTGACGCCGATGCTGAAGCGGTCGGAGGCGAAGTCATACGAGCCCGCCACCAGGATGGCCAGGTCGGCGCGGCCGGCAAATTCGGAGACGACGTTTTTCAGGACATCTTTATCATAGGCGCAATCGTCGTCCGGGAAGGCGATGATGTCGCCCTTGGCGAAGCCGATGCCGTAATCCCGTGCCCTGGCGTTGCCGGCAAAATTCACTTTGATATGGTTTATCTTGAAGCAGTCCTTGAACGGCTCGACGATGGTGTCGATCTTGCCGTCCCTGTTCTGGTCGATAATGATCAGTTCAAAGTCTTCATAGGTCTGGTCCCGCAGGGACTTCAAAAAATCGGCCAGTTCGGTGTCTCTTCCCAGCGTTGCCAAAACGAGTGAAACTTTCATATTTGTCACCTTGACTGAGCGGCGGCCTTTGCCTGGACGTAGATGGTTGCCTCATACCAGGTGAACATGAGCGCAAACTCCAGCCCAGCAAGACCGTCCAGAAAACCACCCCGCAGCACGAAGTGGTATAAGAACCGGGCGGCAATCCGTAGCCAGGATCGCCCCAACAGGACGCTAAGTCGCCCGCGCGTGGTCATCACGGCGCCCGCCGTCGGCTTGAGCTGCACTTCCTGCGCGGCCTTGCCGACATGCTTGTGCATCCATTCGATGATCTCGCCGTGATAGAAATAGTGGTCATAGGGAATATCGGTATAGCCGATCCGGCAGGTATCGACGACCGCCTCGCCGTGCCCGGTATGGTTGCGCACGAACCGGACGGTCTCCCGGCGCACCAGCCGGGGATGGTAAATGGGATAGCCGGGCGCGTGGTTCAGGCGCTTTTCCCGCAGATACAGGATCGACGGCACCATCAGCACGTCGATCGAGTCATCGCCGGACATCCCGGATTCAAACCAGTCATAGAACTTTTCGGGATAGATTTCGTCGGCATCGACAAACAGGATCCAGGGCGTGTCGATCGCGCATTGATGGATCGCGAAGTTGCGCTGCTCGGCAAAGCCGGGCCAGGGATTGGAGTAAATCCTACAGCCGCGGCTTTCGGCGATGGCCAGCGTCCTGTCGGTGCTGCCCGAATCCACGATGACGATGGGGTAGCGGTCAGGGATGGCCGCCAGGCAGCGGGGCAGATTGGCTTCCTCGTTTTTGGTCAAAATGACGACAGTCAGCATAGGTTGTTTCTAAATTTCCGGTTTGAAGGCGGCAAGGGCGTCATGTCCTGACCGCGTAAAGATTGATGTAAATGCCCAGACCAAGAAAGTTCATCAGGCCGGCGAACGGGGCCTGCAGCAGCTTGACTAGCGCGTCGGCGGCGACGGCCGGCCTTCCGCGCAGGCCCAATCGCCTGGACAGGGCGTTGAACGGCACGCGGGTGATCTGCTCCACCTTGACCACATGGAAGCCGTTCTGCTCGACCAGGGCCGTCAAGCCTTTCTCGGTGAAGTAATTGACATGCTCGGGTACCCACAGGCAGGCGTTGTCCCTCGTGCCCAGCAGCTTGACCAGGAACGAATCGTAATTGGGCACGGCGCAGGCCAGCACGCCGCCCGCGGCCAGCAGGCCGGACACCTTGCGCACCGCGCGGTTCGGCTCCAGCAGATGTTCCAATACCTGCGACATCAGCACCACGCCGAACGGCTCGGTTTGCTCGAAATCCTCGAACATGACCGGAACCGGCTCATCGCCGTTCAGTTTCCTGAAGACTTCGTTTTCGTATTCGCCGGGATTGATGCTGACCGTCTGATAGCCGGCCTTCTTGAGCGCCCGCGTGTAGAAGCCAAAGCCCGAGCCGATGTCCAGCGCGCGGCGGTTGTCCGAATAATTGAACTGGTCCGCCTGCCGGGCCATGCGTTCGGCATCCACGGTGCAGTTGGGAAACTCGGCTTCCCGGGCCAGCACGTCCTCAATGGTGACAGGCTGGGTCAGCGCCTGGCCTGAATATTGATAGATGGCCCGCAGCCATTGCGCGTGCGGAGGCTGGTTCAAAAAGCCCGTGCCGCAGCTTGCGCAGCGATGGATATGGAACTCCTTGTGGTCCGCGCCATCCGTGTACTGAAAATTCTTCTTCCGCCAATAGTTTATAGCCTTGCTTCCGCAGGCCACGCATGCCTGTATGACTTCGCCATAGATTTCTGATGTTGCCGGTGCATATGCCATAGTATTTTTTTTCTTTTTGGTGGGGCTGTTAACTAAAAATTAGGGGTGAATAATTTTATATCTCAATCATTAGTTTTCGTAGGTCGGGTTAGGCATAGCCGTAACCCGACATTTCGATGCGGCTGGTCATCCGATACGTCGGGTTACGGCTGCGCCTAACCCGACCTACGTTTTGAATTATTGCCATAGCCCTTCAGGCGATGGCGCCGCGGCTCGATGCCTCGACTGCGACCTTGCGCTCCGGGCGGACGGCCCGCCACGGTTTGGCCAGCAGCGCCAAAACCATCGTCTCGACCCCGTAATAGACGGGATTGGCCAGGGCGGCCCCCATCAAGCCGTAGTATTTCACCATCAGCGGAATGCTGACGACTGCCGCCAGGGCGCCGCACACGCGGCCTGCCAGAAACAGCCGGGTCCGCTTGTCGGCCAGCAGCGGCTGGCCGACCACGGTTCCCAACGCATGCAGCGCGGACCCCACCGCGATGGCCGGCATCAGGGCGACCGCCGAATGGTACGATTTCGCCAGCAGCAAGGCCGCCACCCACTCCTTGGTCAGCAGCAACAGCGACACGCCGATGATGCCCATGGCGACGACGCAGCCTATCCATAGCCACAACAGCTTGAAGCCTTCCTCCAGGCGGTCCTGCGAACAGTGCTGGAAATAGGCCGGCTGGAAGGTGCGCAGCAGCACCATGGCGCCGCGGTTGAACGCCTCGTTGATGATCAGGTAAGTCGCCGCGTACAGCCCGACATCCGCCGCCGTCATCATGTAGCCGATGACGTAGCGGTCGCCCAGGCCGTTGAGCCAGAAAATCAATTCCATCGGGATCAGGGGCAGGGCATAGGCCCAGACGTCCTTGCTAAAATTGCGCGACCTGACCGGCCGGCGCCGCTTGTTGTCGCCGGTTTTCACGCGCCGGATCAGCGACCAGACCGTATTCGAAACCAGGCTCGCCAGAATATACCCCAGCAGCACCCATTCGGCCTGCCGGCCCAGATACCAGACCAGCGAGATCGCCAGCACCGGCCGCAGGATGCTGTCGGTCGTCTGCCACAGGCTCGCGCCCCGCTGCCGGCGCTCGCCGATCAGCAGCTGGATACCCAGTTCCCGCCGCACCGTGACCGCCAGCAGGACGCCGGCCAGCGCGAACAGCCAACTGTCGCTCCGGGTCAGATAGCCGTATGCGGCGCCGCCCGCCACGAGCACGAGGATCGCCAGCGTCGTGGAGCGCGCCGTCAGGCCGGCCACGACGCCATGCAGGTCGGCGCGCTCCTGCTTGTTCTGGCACTCCGGCAGAATCCGCATGCCGGCGCAGATGAAAGGGTAGGAAAAAAGACTCACGCCCAGCGCGACGAAGCCGTTCAGCAGGGCGACCTGCCCGTAGGTGTCCGGCGCGACCAGTTCGGTCAGGATGCGGGTGCCGGCCAGCAGCGCAAGGGCGGACGCCAGTTGTCCGAATAGCGCCCAGAACGCGTCGCCGAATAATCGTTTTTCTTTCAAGAGTCCCATGGTGTGTCCTTTGAAGGCTCGTCGTCAGTGAGGATGCCGATAATAGGCATCCGTGGCTATCGGGCTCGCTCTCGAGGGAATCGGGCCGGGCGCCGTTCCCAGTACCATGCCCCACAGGAACATGAGCATCGCGTTTTGCGGAAAATACTCCCACATATTGAAGGTCAGTCCCGCGACGAAAATAAACATGATCACCAGGCCCTTGTTGGGGTGGACCGATACTCTTGTCGTCATCCATAAAAAACCGACATAGGCCAAAAGGCCGATCACGCCGTAGCCATTCAGCAGGAATAAGTACAGGCTGTCGGAATCGAACTGGCCTGGAAAGTATTCGGCGCCGTAGAGGACGTTGATGGTATTGGAGCTGAGCCCCAGGCCCCAGCCGAACAGAACGTCCGCTGGCCCGTCGATGTAATTGGAAAATATCCGCTGCCACAGGTCAAGGCGGCCGTCCTGCGTCGGGTCGGCGTCATCGCGGCCCGAGAGCAGCGGGCTGGATGCCAGGATCAAGGCGCCGACGGCCAGCAGCGGCGCCGGCATGACCAGCGCCCAGCGGTCGCGCGGGCGCAGCGCCGTGTAAATCTGGAAAAACACCACTAGCAAGGAGCTGATCAGCGCGGTGCGCGAGCCGCTCAGCAAGGCCAGGAATATGCTCACGGCCATCCACTTGCGCATGCCAGGCACCAGGGCGAACAGCAGCGAGCAGGTCGCCATGGCCGCGCCGAACAGGTTGGGGCTGACGAAGGTGCCGAAAGGCCGCCCGCCGCCCAGCAGCGACACGCCGAGTATAGGCGGCGCCCACAGGGCCTGGGTGATCGCCAGCACGGTCTGGAGCGCAATGTAATAACGCAGGTAATGCGCGAATTTATAAACGACATACTGGCCCGCGCCCAGGCGGCTGGTCGCGAAGCCGATCAAGGCCACGGGCAGGTATTCGAACACGCGCAGCCCCGCCAGCGGCACCACCAGGGGCAGGTCCAGATAGAGCGCATAGGCGACCTCGCCCAGCACATAGGTGGCGATCACGCTGAGAAAGGCCAGCACGGAGCCGGTCAAGATGCCCTGCCGCAAGCGGGTCTCAAGCAATCCGTATACGATGACCACCAGCAGCATGACTTCGCGCAGTATGCGCAAGCCGAAGTCCTGCTCCCCGTACACTTCCTTCACACCGTTCCAGTTCGACTGCATCTGCGGCAGCGCGGCCACGGTCGATGCGCAGACCAGCGCGAACAGCAGAACCGGCAGATCTTTCTCCAGGCGCAGGGTCATCGCTTAAGCCTGCTCGTCATCCATCACGACCGAGGCGACAGCCTCGGGTTCCTGGTTTCTTCTGAACCAGTCCTCGACCGCCTGATAGCCGGGGATCTTTTCGGCCAGGCTTTTCTGGTTCGCATCGATCTGAGTGCCGTAGGCATAACCGTAATAAGGCGAATACGAGGAGCCTTCCTTCATGTTGTTGATGATGAAGCCGTTCGGTTTGATGCCGACCTGCTGGAAGCGTTTAAAGCTGACTTCCAGCTCCTGCGCCGTGTAGCGGCCCTCCTTGACCACCAGGAAGGTGGCGTCGGCGTACTTGCCCAGAATGGCCGGATCCGTGGCGCCCAGAATCGGCGGCGAATCGATCACGACATGGTTGTAGAAACTCTTCAACTGTTCGATCGTCTCTTCCAGATTGCCGATCACCAGCAATTCCGCCGGATTCAGGACCGTGCTGCCTTTCGGGATGAAGTCCACGCCGACTTCGGGCAGGCTGATGATGACTTCGCCCAGCGTGGCCCGGCCGGCCAGCAGGTCGGACAACCCCGGCTGGCGGTCGACGGAAAACGCATCGTGCAGCCGGCCGTTGCGCATGTCGGCGTCAATGATCAGCACGCGTTTCTTGATGCTGGCCAGCAGCGCCGACAGGTTGGTGCTGACGAAAGACTTGCCCATGCCGGGCGCCGGGCTGCTGACCATGATGACCTTGCTCTCGCTGCTGGCCAGGGTCGCTTCCAGCGTGGTGCGCAGGCCGCGCAGCGACTCGACGGAGATGTCCTGAGGGTCCTGGCTGGCCAGGATGCCGGGCTCGCGCACTTTGCCCTGATCGATCAGGCGCGCCAGCCGTTGCTGCTTCTTGCTGTGCGGGATGGCGGCATAGAGCGGCAAGCCCACTTGATATTCCAGCAGGGCCGGGTAATTGTCGTGGCGCTGCAGGGAGTATCGCAGGAACACCGTGGCGGCGCCGCCGGTCAGTCCCAGCAGGCCGGCGATGGCCAGCAGCAGGCCGGGTCTTGGCCAATAGGGTTTCTCCGGCGTGACCGCGTAATCGACGATGCGCGAGTTGCCCAAGGAACCCGCGGCGGCGATGCGCTGCTCCTGCGCGCTGTTCAACAGCGAGGTGTAAAGCTCGGTATTGACCTGCACGTCGCGTGACAGGCTGACCACGCTCTGCTGGGTACGCGGCAGATCCTTGATGCGCTTGTTCAGGGCCGCCAGCTTGCCGTTGACGCGCTTGATCTGGGCGTTGGTGGCCATCATGTCCGGATGGGCCGACTCCAGGCGCTGGCTTTGCTCGTCGTACTTCTGTTTCAGCTGAATGCCCAGGGTTTCCATTTCCGAGGCCTGCTTCAGCAGGATTTCGGCCTCGGCGGAGATGTCGACCGCGCCGTGTTTCTGCCGGTAAGCGCTCAGGTTTTGCTCCGCCCTTTCCAGACGCTCCTTGACGATGGGCAGCTGGCTTTCCAGGAACGCCAGTTTTTGCCCCGCTTCCGCGGACTCCCAGTTGACCGTCGCGCTGACATAAATGGTGGCGATGTCATTGACCGATTTGGCCAGTTGCTCCGGGTCCTTGCCTTTAAGCTCGACGCTTAAAATATCCGTGTCCTTGGACACTTCCCTGACGGAAAAAGCCTTCTGCAAGGTTTCGATGGCTTCCAGCGAAGTTTTCCGGGTCAAGTCGAAATGCGTGCCGGGGTTCGCTTCGAGCTCGGAAAGCGTGAGGATTACGGGCGCGCTTTCGCCGATGTCGGCGCTGAAAGGTTCGCCTACCGAGCCTTCGCCCAGCGGCTCGTCCTTCGGGCCCAACAACTGGAAACGGCCCGCTTCCAGCGCGATCAGGGTGAATGCCTTGCCCAGATAGCGATCGGGCACGGTGAAGGCGTCGACCTTCAGTTTTTCGCCGCCCCAGGCCCAGCGGCTGAATCCCCACCAGGGGCTTGCGAGGCCGTCGTGGGCGTCATGCTTGCGGGCCATCGTCTCGCCGATGACGGGAAAATAACGCGGCGCGGCTTCTACCGTCAGGTTGAGATTTTCCACCACCTTGCCTAGCACCGAGCGGGAGCGGAGGATTTCCACTTCGCGCTGCGCCCTCGGGCTTTCGGCTTCGGCCGGCGCCTGGCTCGCCTCGCTGCGCAGCGGCGCCGCCAGCAGCGCCTTGTTCTTGTCGATCCGCAGCAGCGCGTCCGCCTTGTAAGTGCGCGGCGCCAGCACCAGATAGGCGGCCGCCACCAGCAATACGGAGATTAACGACAACAGAATGGTCTTTCTGCCTTCGATCAACAGGTCGACGTAATCCCGGATGCTTACGCTACGTTCTTCGATCCGGGGAAGCGGATTCAGTGGCGGGATTGAGTTAACTTCATTCTGTAAATACATAATCTTTTTTTCCTGATCGTGTGGGAACAAGCTTTTTCCTCCGACTGCCGTTACATGCCCATGAAGGCGGCGCGCGACATGACCGAAGTGAAAGAGGAAGGCAGGATCTGGTTAAGCACGCGCGACCATTGGGTGACGCCCGCCGTGCCCACGAAAACGGTGTCGTGCGCCTGCAAGGTAAACTGGTCCGCAAGAATCATGGAATCGGGCGATTCGCCGTCCAGCTGGAAGATTTCCGGCTTGAACTCGCCGGTGCGGATCACGTAAATCTCCTCCGGGCGTGACGAGTTGAAATCGACGCCGTAAGCTTCCGCCAGCGCCTGCGCGAGCGTCATCCGCTGGCCGTTGGCGATTTGCAGGGCCTGCTGGCGGCCGACCTCGCCCATGACGAACACCTTGTTGTCCCGGCGGTCGGGAATGTTCAGCACGTCACCGTCCTTGAGCAGCAGGTTCTGGTCGATACCGCCTTTTTCGTACAGCTTCATGACGTCGATCTTGTAGAGCTTGCCGTCGCGGGCCAGCGTCACGTTGGTGGTGTCGGCTTCCTCGGTCACGCCGCCGGCGCGGCTGATGGCTTCCGCGATCGTCAGCGGCGTCTCGTTCATGGACTGGACGCCCGGCGTTTTGACCTGGCCGACGACGGCGGCCCGGTGGCTCTGGAAGGACAATACGCGGACGTCGAGCTTGACTCGCTTGAAGTATCTGGAAAGCCCCTGGGTCAACAGCTCGCGAACCTCGTCGACGGTTTTTCCGGCCACGGGCACATTACCCACGTAAGGGTAGTAAAGCGTGCCGTCGTCCTGAACCGTCTTGCCCGCCAGGGTGGGGTCGATTTTCTCGCTGCCCGGATCGTTCAGCTCGGGGTGGTCCCATACCGTGATTTGCAGTCTGTCGTGCGGGCCGATCTTGTAGGCGGACACGGGGGCGCTGTCGGGCGGCAGGCTGTTGGCCGCCGCCTGCTGTTTCAGGTTTTCCCGCTCGATGATCAGGTCCGCGGTAATCGGGATGATCGGCGCTTTTTCCTTGACCAGCTTGCCGTCTTTCATGGTAGGCACCTCGATATGCGACAGCGGGCTGTTGGTCTCCATTTCCATGCCCGGCGTCAAGGAACACGCCTGCAGCAGCAAGACGGGTATCAGAGCGGTTGATCTAGCTAGGGATCTAAACATGACGTAGGTTTCCTTAATAGGCATTTTTGTTGATGAAGCCGGACACCACGGTGCGCAGCGCAATTTCCAGATCGAACCAGACCGACCAGTTCTGGATGTAATACAAATCATGCTCGATGCGGCGGTTCAGATCGGTGTCGCCGCGCCAGCCGTTCACTTGCGCCCAGCCGGTCATGCCTGCCTTGACCATGTGCTTTTTCATGTAATTCGGCACCTGATCCTTGAACACTTCCACGAAATCCGGACGTTCCGGACGCGGGCCCACCAGCGACATGTCGCCTCTCAGCACATTGATCAGCTGCGGCAGCTCGTCCAGGCTGGTTTTGCGCAGGAAGCTGCCGAACCGGGTCGCGCGGTTCTCGCCGGCCTTGGCCCAGACCGCGCCGGTTTTGGCTTCGGCGTCCACGGGCATGGAGCGGAACTTTAAAATGGTGAACTTGCGGTTGTTCCAGCCCACCCGCATCTGGCGGTAAAACACCGGCCCCGGCGAACTCAGTTTGACGCCGAGGGCGATCAGCAGCATCAACGGACTGATCAGCGTCAGGATGATGAAGGCGCACAGGCGGTCTTCCAGCTCCTTGATATAACGGTTGACGCCATGCAGGGGAGAAACCGACACATCCAGCGTCGGGATGCCGGCCACCGTGTTCAGGCTCAGGAATTTGCTCTGCTTGAAGGCGAAGCAGTCGATGACCAGACGGATGCTGACCGGCAGATGCCGCAGTTCGTGCTGCACGCGTTCCGCTTGCGATACGCCTTCCAGCGGGAACGCGACCCATACCTCGTCGATGGCTTCCCGCGTGACGATGGCGGCCAGATCATCCAGTGTGCCGAGGCAGGGCAGGGCATCGTCCGCCTGGATTTGGGGGCCTGACTGATCGTCTATATAACCGGCGACGTGCAGGCCGGCCCAGGGCGACTGGTTCAACTGCCGGCTGGCCGCAATCGCCATCTGATTCAGGCCGACCATGACGACCCGGCCCTGGGACATGCCATGGGCGCGCAGCCAGCGCAGCAGATGGGAAAACAGCTGGCGGGCGGTCAGCACGTACAGCAAGCCCAGCCCTCCCCAGGTGGCGATCCAGCGGTAACTGGAACCGAACCAGAATTGCAGACGAATCAGGGCAACGATGGTGATGACCGTCACCAGGGCCGATGCCCAGGCCCTGACGATGCGGGCGATTTCCCCGCGCATCACGTCATTGTGCCAGGGGCGGTAAACCTGCCCGATTTCGAAGAAAATGATGGCTCCCAGAATGCCAAGGGCGATCACGATGCGGTGGTAGGTATCGATGACGAACTGGCCGTGCCAGAAGTAGTAGGCAGTCCAGGCGGCGCAAAACAGCATTGCAATGTCGATAAACCTCAGCAATAGGATCGCCGTATGTCCATATTGCTTGAAAAGCCCGTTGAAGATGTTTCCAACACTGGGTGGCATATTCGCTAAACCTCTGTTTTTTATGTTCACAATAATGAGCGGCCGAACCGCTTATCCTGAAGGCCAATGCGGGGCCCGCATTGATTTAGGGTAAAGATTACAGAGGCAAGATGAGAGAAAACCGAAGGATTTGATTAAGATTGGATGAAGATTTCATTAATTTTTGATGAGGAAAAGAGCGGGCGCGGGCCTGCAACGGTTGTCAGGCGCGTGCATGAAACCGCTTCTGTAAATTTCGATGGCCGCACCGAGGCTTAAACCTTGTTCGGTGACAAAGGCCCTGACGAGGCAGCGGCCCCTGCTGGGTGCCCTGGGTAGGGATGATGTTAATGCGTAGCCCCTGGGATTTAGGGAGTATCTCGCTCAAATGCCCGGGTGTCAGTAATTACACAGTATTCAATGTCAGTAATTGAACAATAGTAATTGCACGAATAGAAATCCTATAAAAAATATGAACAATATCAGTCAAGTAACAGAAATTCAACTTGACTCAACGTCAATAACTAATCATCGCATTAACTTGGACTACTATCTGCGCTGTGCCCTGCAGGCAACTCTTTGAATCCCGCATGGTAATCAGTTGGCGAGCCGAGATTTCGTCTTAGCCTGGTTGGACGTTCAGCTCTGAGGCGTTACGTTGCCGCTTTTTTTATAAGTCAGATTGTTTCACAAATGAATTGCGGGGAAACTGCTCAAGTTTAAGGCAATCCTTAATCTCAAAGGAGAACGAACTGTGGCCACTGGTGCATTTTTAAACACTAGGAGCAAAAAATGAAATCCCTGAAACAAGTATGGTTAATAGTCGCGATTGCATTCTCCACTACCGCACTAGCTCATGATAGCGGCGTAAACCTGATTCAAAATTCAAATTTTTCCATAGGTCTACCCGTTAATTGGACGCGTGATGCTTTTAAATATTCCGATAAATTATTTTCCTGGGATCAGAATAGTAAGCTAGTCAGGGTTTCGGTGCCTGCCGGCTCGCCTAATGATGCCAGATGGGTTCAGACTGTCCCTGTTGAGGTCAATACGGATTACGTTTTATCGGGTTATATTAGGACTAAGGATGTAGAGCATTCGGCGGAGATCGTTCAGGCAGGAGCAAATCTTTCTATTCTTGACGATCTTCCCGGCACAGGGTTTTTTACATATTCGGAGCCTTTATTTGGAAATAATGGATGGACATATCGAGAGCTTCGGTTCAACACTGGTTCAAATGCACAGATAAGGATTGCTCTTCGAGTGGGCATGTTTGCTGGAACGGCTACGGGTACTGCGTGGTTTCGCGGCATTAAATTAAATAAAGTCCCTTAGGGCTATGCCTGGACGCGACGGGATTCGCGATGTCCTGGCTGTTGAAACCATTCTGCCGCGAGTTGAAGCCCAGGCTGACATCCGCTATTACCTGACCCGTTGCAATGATGCGCCAGAGGTTTAGATTCAACAATGCAGCACACCGATCAGATTAATCAGTGTCATTCTCCATTTTTTCTGGAAGCGTAATTCAGGGAGTGTCACCAGCTCTTCGTTCACTGTCAATTGAGGGAGAATAACGCGGAATTCATCAGCATCGGGTATATTTATATAGGCCGCCAACGCATAACTCTTATCCCAGCCTCCGGGCATTCTCTTGCCCACCATGGGTTCATGGGCATTGATTATCTGTTCTTGAAGTGTCGGGTTATAAATGAAGCGTTCATCGATAAGAACACTGGTTTTTCGAAACGCCGCTTTATCCTGATTATGCCCATCCCAAAGAACTTGTATGGCAATGTCCTTCAATTGAACAGTTTTGCCCTCTGGCACCTCCGTGAAAACGCGCAGGTAGGTCTTCCCCTTATAGGTCGCTAATGTCGTTAAGATTCGTACACCTTGGCGGGCAAAGCGAATGCCATGAGGCATATCCTCATTGATAAAACAGGGCGCGTAGACTACTTCTCCGCTATGGGCTTCTGGATAATAGTAGCGCCAAGGAATGGGGCGCAACTGACGCAGAGGAAGCCAATCACAGATACTTGGAGGATTCGTTTTTTAAGCTTCATTATGTCAAACATGACCCATAACGCTTGTCTGAAAAATTTAATGGCAGATGTAGTCATCCTAAAATTTGCAGGATTTGCCCCGTCTGGGATGTTTGGCGTTGGTCAAATGAGTCATTTGACCCGAACACCATGGAAACGTTAGGGGCGAGGTTGCAAACCTCGTCCCGCTGGGCCGGGCGTCCCGCGTTTAAACGCAAGGGATTTTTCGGCGTAGGCGTCGATTTTAGTTGCCTCCGCCGGACGGGTTTTTTAAACCCGTCCGAACGTTTTACCGAAGCCATGAAGTCAGTTTGAAACGACCGGGACAAACTGGCAAGCCTGCCATTTTGGAACATGCCCGAACGTTACGGACGGGATGAATATCCCGTCCGGCGCTTGGACCGTAGTCGCGTCGCGCTGATCTCCGGAAAAAGATATAGCGCGATTGCCCTGGCCATCCTATGGCTCTACACACATGGTTAGCTGCTAAACTTGTTCAATAAAAAATATGTGCGGGATGGCATTATGCAAAACTTGATCTCTAGTAAATTTAAATTTGTGTTTGTTCTGTTTTTTTACGTATTCTCTTTAGTTGTTCTGGCTGGAGGAACATCTGAACAGGCAGATACGAGCAATACTGAATTAGCACCGCTGATCCAGCATTTGAGCAGCCGGTTTTTCGATGGCAAATTGACGGTAAATGATCTTCAAAATGAGTTATCTGGTACGGCCGAACAATCCGGGAATAAAGAATCATGGTATATAAACAGTGACAAATACAAAGTAAGAGTCACTGCCGAAGCTCAAACAGAGAATTCGGCAGTTAGCGAACTGCAATTCTACCCCGGTACCACCAAGCAGTTAGAACTTAAAGATCTTGAAAGAATGTTTGGAGATTCACGAGTCTTCATGCAAAGCATAAATACATGGGTAGCATTCGATTTACGGAAAAGCCAAAACGATAGACAGATCTCGATCACTGCACAACTTTATGCTCCACCCGAAAGCGGAGTATCGCCGGTTATAACAGTTAAGCTTAGCCTAGAGTAGATCCCTTCTTAAGCATTGCATTGTTTCGAATTAGCTTTGATCAACAATCGTTTGGTATTCAACAAAAGGTACATATTATGGGAGAACTTCACTTTTACCCCGCACAGAAAGTGCTTGCGGTCATAGAAAATGGAAAGGTCACTAAACGATTTGAAGCTTGGGGTGGCCCTGAGCATGGTGGCAGCGATCCAAGAATGGCTGAAATCCCCACGACCCCAGGGAGTTATATTATCCATCATACACATGCATATTCTACGCCCTCATGGCCAATGTCTAAGATTAAGTGGGGTACGCCATTAAAAGATGTGGGGCCGGTAAAGGACGATGTCTGGTATCTGCTGTCAAGTGGGAAGTGGGCATCAGTAAAAAATGATGTCGGGATCAGCCGCACGGATTTGAAAACATATTACAAAACACTATACAACATTGATAAAGTGCCGGATAAATGGGTATTTAATGATTTTGGACCAATTGCTGTCAGATATTTCAAGGATTTAAACGGAAATAAAAAGATGGATGCTGGGGAACGCCTTTCTGGAGAGATGATACATACTACTCCAGTAAATGAAGCGCAATTTGCAACTGACGATCCAGTGGTTCTGTTTCCTTCGCATGGATGCATCCACATCAGGCCTCAGGATAGGAACGTATTGCAAGGCATGGGGCTATTTAATAGTGGGACTGTGTTTAAAGTCCACTCTTATAAAGATATATTGAAATAAGTCATTGCATTTTGTCTTCCCATGTGCAAATGCATATCAATGCAAGAATCCACCAAAATAGACATTTTAGCTGCCATTCCAAGGCTGAAATGCCTTTAACGTGACGAATCCCATCGACAGCCACTGGTCGAAGCAAAGGCTTTTTCGGGCAGGGGCGGATTTAGCCGTGCAGTGCCAATACCCTATAGGGCACGAGTAAATTCGCACTTACACCGTAAGGATTCAGCTAAAAACAGCCCAGGTGGGAGCGATGCCCACATCGCGATTTAAACCGCGGCCAGTCGCGATGTAGGCATCGCTCCCACTATGGTTGCCCGAATTGAAAACAAGGCTAATGCCAAGTCCTTAGCCCCCGGTCAGCCTCTCATAATCGGCCCGGGGCAGCACGTAGACCGGGCTGGCGGAAACCGGGATGTCGGCGTTGCCGGACGCATCGACCGAAAGCGCCCGGACATGCCCCACCACGTCGACAAGCACCCAGGATTTGCCCGAATCCAGCCGCAGCGGCCAGTTGCCGGCCGCCTCATCCGTGCGCCAGAGCATCAAGGTCGGGCCGAAGTAAGCGGCCTGAATGTCGGCGTTCCCGGTTTCCAAGGCTTTATAGGGCAGGCCGTCGATCAGGGCGCTGGCGGTGTACAAGGCCGCCTCTCCGGGCTTGTGGCCCATGGAATAATCCCAGAGCCTGCCGTAAGCCAGGTCGTATTCGTGGGCGATGCAGAACGCCAGCCCCAGGTAGTCGTTGCGGCTGTTGACCCAGGCAGTGATTTTCGCGGCCTGTTCCGCCTGCCAGCGGCGTCCGGTGAAGCCGTGCATGGCCTTCGCGCCGGTCTCGCCCAGCCAGAACGGCAGAGGGTTCTTCTTGCCCAGGCTGGCGTAGGCGGCCAGCACGCCCCGCTCGTCTTCGCCGTCACCATTGCCGATGGGGCCGCCGAAGCGGGGCGGTTTTTGCGGATAGGCGTGGACGTCCCAGGCGTCCTGATACTGATCCAGGCCGAGCTTCAACACCTCCTTGAACCACTGCCCCGAGCCCTGGCCGCCCATGTCGCCGGGCCGGACCAGGCTGCCGCCGACATAGTGGGCGTCCTTGCGCGCCTTGTGCGCCTGCCCGTATTCCCATTTGGCCCGCTGCACCCAGTGCTCGGGGCTGCGCAGTTTCTGCCATTCGGTTTCCGAACGGATGTCGATTTCGTTGGTCGCTTTGAAAAAGCGCGTGAACGGCGCTGCCGCCTCAATGAATTTCCGGCCGTCTTCGGGATTGTCGTTCAGCCATGAACTGTCGCCCGAGGAGTCGGCGAACAGCACGAGCCCCCGCTGTTTGGCCTGCTCCCACTTCGCGCGGTACTGAGGATCGAAACCCGGATAAGTGCCGTAGCTTTTGAAAATGCCCATGCGTTCCAGCCAGGCGAAATAGCCGCCTTCCTGCGCAAAGCTCTTGTCGCCGTCGGCCAGGGCGTAATAGTCGTTGTTCCAGACTTTCTTGCTGTCCAGCCGCCGCTTTTGCTCGGCGTTTCCGGCCACGACCGTGAAGCCGTCGGCGGGATAGGCCATGATCAAGCGGCCTTCCGGCGTGTACAGGGCCGGGTAGACCGCGTAATAGCCGGTTTCCGGCACCTTGCCCAAATCGGCTTCGACCTGGCCGGGGAACAGTCCCTCTATTTCCTTCACCGCGACCTCGTTGCCGCCGTAATCGACCAGGCGCAGGCGCAGTTTGGCCGGAAACCGCGGCAGCGGCGCCTGCAGCTTGGGCTCTTCCAGGACCGGATGCCAGCGCATGTCCACGCGCAGCTTGAGCGGGTCGCCCGGACGCGGCAGGTTGGCCGGCGCGTCCACAGAAATCAGCGGGCGCAGTTTGGCGGCCACGCCGTTCAAGGCCGGATCGGCGGTGGGATCGGTCAGCTGCGCCTGGATCGAATCCAGCGGCCGGCCGGCCGGATCGGTAAACTGGCCTTTAAAGGAAAAACGCTGGCCCTGGCCGTGCTGCATCGCCAGCTTGACCAGCAGGCTGTGCCAGCCCGGCGACAGATTCAGCGCCGCGACCTGCGGCGCCTCGGGCCGTTCCGACAGCGCGGTCGCCACCAGACCTTCCGTGGTCAGGCCCTTGAGCAGATTCTTTATCGTTTCGCCGACCGGCGAGAATCCGGACGGCGGATTGGGGTCATCGGCCAGCTCGAAGCGCTGCCCGTCCAGCCAGCCGGCGGTTCGGATGCCGGATTGCTTGAGGTGCAGCAGGGCCTGCGTGGCCTGGTCGGCGTGCAGATAGAGCTGCGCGTAGCCGCTGCCGCGCGACCAGCCGTAGGAATGCCGAGTGCTGGGCTCGATGACGGCAGTGCCGTCGGCTTCCGTGGGAGCGGCCTGCCAGGTGCGCATTTCCCCGCCCATTATTTGCAGGCTCGGGTAAGGCTGCCCGGGATTCGGGCGCAAAACCGTCTCGCTGTCCAGGCCGTAAACCGAAACCCCGGCCAGGCCGTCCTGCAGGCCGCCGACCAGCCAGGCCTCGGGCACGCCGCCGCGCAGCGGCTTGGGCGCATCCGCTTTGACTGCGGCCGGTTCGGGCATCATGCCGGCTTTGGCCGGGTCGGCCAGAAACTTGGGCACATCCGCTTCGTTTTTGGGATTGGCCAGGACGCCCAGCAGGCTGTAATGGTCATCGGTCATCACGGCGGCGGGCAGGGCCGGCAGGTTCAATTTCCGGGCCAGGGCCTCGGCTTCAGGACCTGCCAGATAGGCGACGGAGAATTTGTCGTAACTGGGCCGCGCGGTATCGGCGGCCAGGCCGCGGAACAGGATCTCGCCGTTTTCGCCCTGGCCGTCGAGCACATAGAGATGCCGTTCGGCATCGGGCCGCGCCTTGCCCAGCGCCAGAAAGCGGTTTCTGGCCTGGGCCTGCGCGGGGCTCATCCAGCCGCCGAGCGGCGATTCCAGCTTGAGCAGGAAGGCGTCGAACACCTTGGCGCCGTCCGCCTTGCCGGTGTTGCTGATTTCCAGCCAGCGGTCGCCGGGCAGGACGGTGACGGTCGACGGGGCTTGCAGCCACTGGTATTCCCACGGCGAGGTGTTGGTCAGCTCGAAGCGGCCGCGCGCGGCCAGTTCCTCCGGCTTCGCCCCGGCCTTGACCGTGAAGTGTTGGGTCACCTGGGAGACTTCGCCGCCGCTTTTGTAACGGGCGAAGACGCGGTACAGCCCTGGCGTCATGGCCGGATCGAGCTCGAAGCGAAAATCCGCGCCCCAGTCTCCGAAGCCCTGGTGGAATACCTGAACCTCGTCCTTTTCCGTCGCCAGCGCTCCGGCGCCGGGGCCGGGCGCGGCGGCGCCGAGCCGGACTTGCACGGTCGGGTCTTGTGCCGCCGAGGCGCTTGGCGTTTTGCCCAGATCCAGCAGCACCAGCGGCCTGTCGGCAGTGCCGCTGGCGGGCAGGGGGGGGGCGAGCAGGAAGGCGTCGAAGACCTTGGCGTCATGCCCGGCGCCATGGTTCCGCACCTCGATGACGGCATCGTCCGCCTTGAGTTTGACGGGCGATTCCGCGGCGATCCAGGCATAATCCCAGCCCTTGGGTTTCATGGCCAGCACAGCGCGCTGCTCCAGCCTGGACGGATCGGGGCCGGCCCAGACTTCGAAGGCTTGCACGCAGACATCGGGCTCGCCGCCCTGCCGCCAGCGCGCCCAGAAAGTATACGGCTTGGCGGGCAGGCCCGGTGTTACCTTGAAGCGGAAATCAGCCTGCCATGTGCCGAAGCCGGGGTGCAGGGAGGTGATTTCATCCTTGTCCGTTTGAATGGAGGCATCGCCTTCATGGCCGGAAACGTCGCCTTTGTACACCTGCGCCGCCTTGTCGCCGACGCCGGCCGGCTCGCTGCCCAGTTCAAGGAGGATGGCAGGGTTATCGGCCGTGCCGGTCAGCGGGAATCCCTCGAGCCCGGCGGCGCCGGCGCTGGACAAACCGGCCGACAAAACGAGCGCGGCAGGGGTGGCGAGAAGGAATAGTTTCAATGAATTTATGGACTTGGACATTTTCGGGTGGGGCATGGTTTGGCGCGGCGCGATGATGCTCAATTAAATCATAATCGATTAAGCCAATGTTAAAGGTTAAAACCTAAGATGAGCTTAAAACTTCACGGAGTTCGGCAAATAAATGTATCATAATGACTCTATCCGAACTAAAGTTGTACTAAGGTTTGCGTTTTCGATGCCGGAAACAGACCTTCATGCTGCACCGGCATCTCGAATGGATTATCGGAAAGCGAGGGTTACTTTTGACGATCCAACACAAAAATCAATGAAAGAGTTCAGTACCGCCTTTATTCAAAAAAATTTTCGCAAACCGGATTTATCCATACTGTGGAGAGGGTTTTCTTCCGCCTGCTCGCGGCTGAAATTCAAAAACCTCCTGTCATTGAAATCCCTCATTATTCTGGGTTTCGTCGTTGCGGTCATTCCTCTGTTTCTGGACGTGATGTATGCGGCCTTTGCCATGCGCGAAACGGCGACCTTGGGCAGGACCATCAATTTCCAGGTCTTCGAACAGACCAAGACCATCCGCCAGGTCCTGCAGAAAGCGTCCGATATCGAAAGGAAAGCCAGGCTGTTCGTTCTGCTGTCGGACCCGGCGCTGCGCCAGCCTTATGAACTGCAATCGTATGAAAATGCGCGGGCATCGTTCAAGCAAGGCTTGAGCGAATTGCTGAAATTACACGTGGACAACAAAATTGCCCTGCTGGTCAACGAACTGTCGGAAAAGGAAAACCTGATTTATCAGCAGATCATGAGGTCGGAAGGGGAAGGCAATCTTGAATTGCCCATCGACGAGGCATTCCAGAGCCTGCGCGAATCCTCCAATACCCTGTCGCGAGAGTTCGAGAGCCATGTCGATCATGAATTCAATGAATTGCGCCAGCAGTCGGAATCCCTCGAACAAACGCTCCTGGTCAAGGGCGCGGTCCTGCTGCTGATCTCGGTTATCTTCATTGTGATACTGCTGGTCGTGCTCTCGCGCTCGATGCGCCAGCTGGACGCCTCGATCCGCCGCCTGGGCTCCGGGAACCTCGCGGAACCCATCCTGGTCACAGGACCTTCGGATCTGCGCTATCTCGGCAATCGCCTCGAATGGCTGCGAACGCATTTGATGGAGCTGGAGGTTTCGAAGCAGCAGTTCATGCATAACGTCGCCCGTGAGATCGAAACGCCGCTGGACAGCATCCGCGAGGGCGCGATACTGCTCGCGGAGGATGCGGGCGGCGGAACGGACAGAACGCGGGAGGATATCGCACTGGCGCTGCTGGCCAACAGTGAAAAGCTGAAAACCGTGTCCGGGGAGCTGGTCCGCTACAGCCAGATCAACTCGATGCCGGAAATGAAGCTCAAGCATGCCATCAATATGAAAGACCTGCTGGAATCGGTCATCGAGGATTTTCAACCCAGCCTGCAGGCCAAATCCATCGTGTTGAAAAAGCTGGTCAGGCCGGTCGAGATTTCCGGAGTCCGCGATCAGTTACGGAATATCATCGAACAGCTGATTGCCAATGCCGTGAAGTATTCGCCCGTGAATGGCGAGATACGCATCATGCTGCGCGATTCGGGCATGCAGATGGAACTGGAAATCGAGGATGAAGGGCCGGGCATCGATCCCGATGAGCGTTCGCAGGTATTCGAGCCCTTCTATCGCGGCAAGGCCGCTCAAAACGGCGACAATGCCGAGGGACCCGGCCTGGGACTGGCCATAGTCAAGGAATATGTCGCCAACCACCAGGGGAAAGTCGATATCATCGACTCAAGAGAAGATGAATGTGGGGCCCGCGTCCGGGTTCAAATACCGCTAGCCGCAGAGGCCTGAAGAATATTATGTTGTCATTATCCATGCGATTAATAAGCCTGGCGTCGGCCTTGTGGCTGATAACCGGGTGCGCCCAGCTCAATTCGGGCTTTAAGGGCGGATTTTTAAACAATTACAACGATCCCTATACCCGGTCGGATTACGACGAGCTCCTTGTGTTCGGGGACAACATGACCAACATGTCGGCCTCGTCGCGCGCCGAAGTGTGCCGGGCATTGACGAGGCGTCAAAGAGGGGCGCACGATCCCGGCATTCAGTTGCATCTCATGGTGGGCCGTCTGCTTTCCGATTCCTGTGGCTCGATTCCCAAAATTCTGAAAGGGGTGGATACGATTCCGCCGGGGTATCTGTCCGATTCGCGGCTGCGCAGATTTGTTTCCATTAATACGGAAGCGTTAAAACGCATGAACAGCGGAGCCAGAAGATCGGGGGCCGTAGATAGCCGGCAGAAAAAAAGCCAGGCCGCGCTTGAATCGAATAATTCAAGAGGATCAAGGAAAGATGAAAACCGGCTGTTGCGAGAAAAGCTGGAAGCCATCAGGTCCATGGAAAAGCAAATGGATGAGAGCGAGAGCATCGACGAAAATTAATACGCATGTTTCGCTTCCGATTGGCGGTAGTGATTGCCGTCTCGTTTGGTTTTGTCTTGTTTCTGGGGGGAATTCTCCATTGGGGCTCAAACCGGGTTGAACTGTACTTTCAGCGCAGCCAGGCGGCGTATGAGACCTTCGATCATTATGAGCAGCTGTCCCAGGAGGCTTATCGCCACTTCAAGCAGCGCATGGACCGGCTGATAACGGACAATCCCATAGCGGAAACCGGCGTGGAGTCGTCCAAGCAGCATCTCTACCAGGCGATGGATAAGCTCAGAAACACCGCGATAAACATGCAGGCCGCCGGAAGCTCTGCCGAGGATTGGCAGGATTATCCGGCCGAACTGGAAAGGGTGGCCCGCTTCACCGCTTTTCTGGAAGCCAGCGAATACCGGTTCGATGAAGTCGAGCGGCTGCATCAGCAGGGCAAGCGCGATATGGCGGTGCTTGCGCTATCGAAATTTTCGGAAGAAGAAATCGATGGCAAATTCCAGCCCTTGATCGACGCCGCCATCGACGCTGAACGGAGAAAGGCCGGAAAAGCCAGGAAAGAGCTGGAAGGATTGGTCGTCCAGTCGCGCTGGATCGCCATTCTGGCTTCGGCGGGCGCGGCGCTGTTCAGTCTCGCGTCCGGCGTGTTGCTTTTTCGCGGTGTCAGAAAGCCCATAGAAGCGTTGATGCAAGGCACCGACGAAATCGCTTCGGGCAATCTGTTTCATCGCATTTCCCTCGATACGCGCGATGAATTCGGTTATCTCGCCGCCCACTTCAACGAAATGGCCCAGAAACTGGAGCTTCAGCATGAAAAACTGCGGGAAGGGCGGGCCATACTGGAGAAAAAAGTAGCTGAGCGCACTTTCGAACTGCATCAATTGAATGAAGAGTTGAAGCGCATGGATATCGAGCGGTGCGAGTTTCTGGCCGACATCAGCCATGAGCTGCGCACGCCGATTACCGTCATTCGCGGCGAGGCGGAAGTGACTTTGCGCGATGATGACCTCGATGCCGAAGCGTGCAAGGACACTTTGCTGCGGATCGCCGAACTGTCGACGCAAATGGGCAAGTACGTCAACGATTTACTGTTCCTGGCCCGCGCCGAAGCGGCCAATATGCAGTTCGAATGGGGCAGTCTGGACCTGAACGAGCTGGTGGCCGGCACCGTTGAGGATTTTCAGGTCATGGCCCAGGAAAACTCGATTTCCGTTTCCCTGAACGCGCCTGCCGGGCCGGTATGGGTGCGCTGCGACAAACAGCGGCTGCGGCAGGTGCTGTTCATTCTCGGCGACAATGCCTGCAGATACTCGATGCCGGGCGGGCATATCGCGGTCAAGTTGTCGATAGACGGCGGCGAGGCATGCTTCAGCCTCAGCGATCAAGGCATCGGCATTCCCGCTCAGGATCTGGAGCGCATTTTCGACCGTAACTTTCGCAGCAAGAACGCGCGCCATCTGCGGAGCGATGGCACAGGCCTGGGCTTGCCCATGGCCAAGTCGATCATGAAGGCGCATGGAGGACGCATCACAGTAACCAGCATTGAAAATTCAGGCTCGAAGTTTACGGTAACGCTGCCGCTGATTTCGGCCGAACGGGATGACATCTATGAATGAGAAATACCTTAAGCCGGACAGCCTCTCAAGCCTTGGCTACATGCGCGTGCTGCTGGTGGAAGACGATGAGCGCATCGCCGATTTTGTCCGGCGGGGGCTGAAAGCCGAAGGCTATGCCGTGGAAGTGGCCCGCAGCGGACGGGAAGCGATTCCATTGGGCACCGAAGGCCGGTTTCAGGTCATCATTCTGGACTTGGGCCTGCCCGATCTCAATGGCCTGGAGATTTGCGAGCGCCTGCGCGGCAATGGCGTCGACACGCCCATTTTAATGTTGACGGCCAGGGATGCGGTGCAGGACAAGGTGGCCGGCTTGCGTTCCGGCGCCGACGATTACATGACCAAGCCTTTCGCATTCGAGGAGCTGCTTGCGCGGATCGAAGTGCTGATGCGCCGCCGCGGCGTCGAGATCAAGCCGGAAACCAAGGAACTGCGCATAGCCGATCTGGTCCTGAATGGGGAAACTCATGAAGTCAGGCGCGGCGATGTGCTGATCGACCTGACGCCCAAGGAATACGCCCTGCTGGAATGCTTCATGCGCATGCCGGGCAAGATGCTGAGCCGCACCCGGATTCTGGAGCAGGTGTGGGGCTACAGCGCCGATCCGCTGACCAATGTGGTGGATGTGTACATTCGCCAATTGCGGCGCAAGATCGATGACGACCATGAGCTGAAGCTTCTCAAGACCGTGCGCGGATTCGGCTACAAGATGGATGCTTCCTGAGTGATCGCATGAGATAAGCCGGGGAATCGCAGGCGCGCTAGGCTGCTTTGGCGGGGGAGGTTTAGAAACGGCGCGGCCGCATAAACCTTAGAGTTCGGTTAAAAATGACTTTCCGATTTGTCGGTGAATGTAGGGGCGAATTTATTCGCCCTGGGCGACTGTTGCTCGTAATAATTGAGGGAAGTTTTTTCTCACCTTAAGCTTATGCGGCGCGCATTGCCGATAACGCTGACGAGGCTGTCAAAGCTCGACGTCATGATAGACATTCTGCACATCGTCCAGATCATTCAACAGGTCCAGGAACTTCTCAAACAGCACGGCGTCATCGCCGCTCACCGTCGTGACGGTTCTCGGCAGAAACTGGATCTCGTCCACCTCAAAATCAATCTCGCCGAAAGCATCCGATAACGCCTGCTTGGCCTTGAAGTAGTCGGCCTGGGGCGTGAACACGGTGATTTTTCCCTCGTCGCTTTCAATATCGGTCACGTCGACGTCGGCCGCGAGCAGCGCTTCAAGCACAGCGTCCTCGTCGGCATTTTTAAATGCCAGGATGGCGGCATGGTCAAACATGTGGCTGACCGTGCCTTGCGTGCCGATTTTGCATTTTGTTTTGGTGAAACACTGGCGCACATCGCCAAACGTACGGTTAGGGTTGTCGGTCAGGCAGTCCACTATCACCATGCAGCCCCCGGGGCCGAATCCTTCGTAGCGCGCAATCTCGAAATCTTCCCCGCCGCCGCCTTTCGCTTTGTCGATGGCTTTCTCGATGACATGGGCAGGGACTTGGTCTTTCTTGGCGCGATCAATCAATCCCCGCAGCGCCAGATTTCCAGCCGGATCGACGCCTCCCGATTTAGCGCAGACATAGATCTCGCGGCCATATTTGCTGTAGACCTTTGTCTTGGCATCCGCCGTTTTGGCCATGGATACTTTACGGTTTTGATAGGCTCTGCCCATTTTGCTGTCGCTCCAATGAAAATAAGAAAGCCGCAGATTTTACAGCTAAGTGCCGGCATAGGAAACCGATGAATTCCAGATAATGCCGGCCTGTTGGGAAATCGATGTCGATTTATGAGCCCTTGTGGGAGCGATGCCAGCCGGTTTTCGCTGTAAATTTCTTTCCAAAAATTGCGGATCATCAGATCAAACATGGTGGATAGCCGCTATGATATGCCGCTGATAAATTGATTTTTGAGCGCCGATGCCTATCGATTGAAGCGTTGCACAGGGCAGGCATACGGAAACCTTATCTTTCCTTGGTTCAGGAGACACGCCATGTTTCGGTCCCGCATGGATCATCTGGTCATCACCGCTCCCTCGCTGGAGGCCGGTGCGGCATACGTCCGGCAGACGCTTGGGGTGAGTCCGCAAGCCGGCGGCGAGCATGCCCGCATGGGCACCCACAACTGCTTGCTGAAATTGGGAGAAGCGCTTTACCTCGAAGTCATCGCCATAAATCCGGATGTCCCCCGGTCGGACCGGCCGCGCTGGTTTCAGCTCGACGAGCCCGATCAGTCTCAACCCGTCCGGCTGGCGACATGGGTTGCCCGCACGGACGACATCCATGCGGCGGCGACGGCTTCGCCGATTCCTTTGGGCGCGGTCGAGCCCATGAGCCGAGGCCGGCTGAACTGGCTGATAACCCTGCCCGAAGACGGCAGCCTGCCTCTGCATGGGATTGCTCCGACCCTCATACAATGGAACACCGAGGTTCATCCGGCCGCAACGCTGCAGGAAAGCGGATGTGAGCTTGTGCGCCTTGAGGGATTTCATCCGGAAGCCGGAAAGGTCATCGGCATGCTTGAGTCGATTGGCTTTGAAGGCGATTTCCGCGCCTTTGAACTGCCGCCGGGCCAGAAGCCGTATCTTGTCGCCCATATTCAGACGCCTGGGGGTATGCGGCAGCTGAGCGTTCCCGGCTTTTCGCCCGATCCGGAGGCGCCGCGGGCCGGTTAGCTCCGCGTTAGAATTTCACCCTGCAAAAGGAGGGTAGTGCACATGATGACAAGAACCATGGAGATTCGCCGCGCCGGTATTTTCGCGGCCGTGTTTTCAATCATCGGAGCTTATCCGGGACAGGCGCAATCAGCCGGAACCGTAAATCATCCAAAAAACACCTTCGACGGACCCTGCGCGGGGTTCCATGCGCGTATTCTACAAAACGGGCCGGCGGACTCCCAGGGACTATACCATGCCGAGTGGGCGGGATGGGCCGGCTATGCGACTTTTTATGTCAAGTTCAAATCACAGTGGCAGTATAAAACCGCGAGGCCGCAACCCGTCGGTAATGGTTACCAGGTTTGCGTCAAGCCTGCCGGCCTCAAGGCCAGATTCTATTCATCGATCATCAAGGACATCCTTCGCTGGTCTCCGCGAACCCGGATTTCGCCGGCCTGTTCACAGGAAAATACCGCCTGGACCAAGGCCGCGCTGGATCATGAAAACGGCCACGAGAGAATCACCAACCAATACATTGAAGCAAAGAACCGGACGTGGAATCCGGCCGGGTTTCAGCCCGAAGCGTGCGGCGAGGGCATGAGCAAAGGCGAGGCGGAAGATAAGGCCAAAGCGGCATTGGAAGCGCTTATCCATTCCCGCCTCCAGATAGAGGCAGAGCAGTTGAAGGAACAGATCATGAAAAAGCAGAAGGCGCATGACGACTCGAATCCGGTCAGGCTGATCAATTGCAGCGTCTGTGGAGCGGATTAAGGCGCTACCGGCCAGCACGGCCATGCCGTCTGCGAAGAAGGCGGACGATGTTTTCGAGAAATTCATCAACTGTATGTACAGGCAACCGGCCAGGCTGATGACAGCAGAATGATCCGGCTATTGGCGCAGACCTTGTATACGCGCTCTAACGGATTGATTTTGCTGATTCCTCTAACTAATGTCCATCTTCTAGGTTAAGGGATGAGTTTTTCAGGCTGTGGGGATGAGATCGCGGCATGCGTCTTAAACCCCAAAGCGGATAACGCAAATCTGTTGGTTTACATTCACCCTGATATAGGAGATTTTCATGGAACCCACTCAATGCATCACATGGCGCAAGGATGATAGACGTTCAACCGGCATGGTTGCAGGCATGGTTTGTTTGGCTCTTCTATCTACTCCGGCATCAGCCGCTCCGGCCGTGGCGCCGGAAGTAAAAGCACAGGCGCAAGCGAGTTATGGCAAGCTGCCACTCAGCTTTGAGGTCAATCAGGGGCAGACCGATGCCCAGGTAAAACTTCTCGCTCGGGGCCAAGGCTATACCCTGTTTCTGACGCCCACTGAAGCGGTACTGAGTTTGAAGAAGCCCCAGGCTAAGGCCGAAGCTTCACCATCATCCATCAGGTCATCATCTGCTGCCTCCGAGACAATCGGAACCGTGCTACGGATGCGGTTAATCGGGGCAAACTCAGCGCCAAAGATTGTTGGCAGAGAGCCACTGCCCGGGCGCGTCAACTATCTGATCGGCAAGGAGCCCGGTAAATGGCACACGCAGGTGCCGATTTATGGCAAGGTCGCCTACGAGGGGGTCTATCCGGGCGTGGATCTGGTGTACTACGGCAATCAAGGGCAACTGGAGTATGACTTCGTGGTGTCACCGGGGGCCGATCCCCAACAGATCGAACTGGCTTTTCAAGGTGCCGATAACATCGGACTGAACCCGGCAGGCGAACTGGTGCTGCACGCGCAAAAGGGCGATATTCGCATGCACAAGCCAGTTATTTATCAGGAAATCGACGGTATCCGTAAACCTATCGATGGCGGCTATGTGTTCAAGGCAGGCCGGACGGTGGGTTTTCAGGTGTCAGCCTATGATACTGCGCGTCCCCTCATCATAGACCCGATCCTGGTCTATTCCACCTATCTGGGCGGGAGCGATCAAGATAACTCTTCATCTATCGCCGTGGATCTGCAGGGGCGAGTTTATGTGGCGGGGTTTACCCGATCGTCCGACTTTCCGGTTTTGAACGCCCCGCAATCAACAATAGGAGGTAGGTATGATGCCTTTGTCGCCCAGCTCACGGCCGATGGGACGGCGCTGGGTTATGCGACCTACTTGGGCGGCAGCGGTGATGAAGATAGCGCAGGCATAGCTGTGGATCTGTGGGGCCAAGCGACTATAGTGGGAGACACCTCCTCGTCTGATTTCCCGACCTATAATGCCTTGCAGTCCGCTCTGGATGGTGGTTTAGATGGCTTTGTTACCCAGCTTACGGCCGATGGTTCAGCATTACGCTATTCCACTTATCTGGGTGGAAGCAGAGGAGATGAGGTTAAGGATATCGCTGTGGATCTGTGGGGCCAAGCGATTGTGACGGGGCATACCGACTCGTCTGATTTTCCGGCCCATAATGCTCTGCAGCCAACAATAGGAGGTAGGTATGATGCCTTTGTCGCCCAATTCACGGCCGATGGCAGGACACTGCGCTATGCGACCTACTTGGGCGGCAACCATGATGATTTTGGGGATGGTATCGCCGTGGATCTGCACGGCCGGGCCTATGTAACGGGAAGTACCCGCTCAACCAATTTTCCGACTGTGAAGTCCTTTCAACCAGTGTATGGAGGTGGTGAGAGAGATTGTTTTGTCGCCCAGCTCACGGCCGATGGGACGGCGCTGGGTTATGCGACCTACTTGGGCGGCAACCATGATGATGTTGGGGATGGTATCGCCGTGGATTTACAAGGCCGGGCCTATGTAACGGGAAGTACCCGCTCAACCAATTTTCCGATCCATAATGCCCTGCAGTCCGCTTCGGGTGGCGAGATCGATGGTTTTGTTGCCCAGCTCACAGCCGATGGCAGGGCGCTGCATTATTCCACCTACCTGGGCGGAAACGAAGATGATTATGGGAGAGATATCGCCGTGGATTTGCAAGGTCGGGCCTATGTAACGGGAGGTACCCGCTCAACCAATTTTCCGACCGTGAAGCCCTTTCAACCAGTATACGGAGGTGATGGGGGCGATGGTTTTGTCGCCCAGTTCACAGCCGATGGCAGGGCATTGCGCTATGCGAGTTATTTGGGTGGCAGATATGATGATTTTGGGGATGGTATCGCCGTGGATCTGCACGGCTGGGTCTATGTGGCGGGAACTACCCTCTCGTCCAATCTCCCAACAAATAATGCCTTGCAGCCCGTCTTCGGTGGTTCGTCTGATGCCTTCATAACAAAAATCAGAAGCGATGACCTACCATGAGCCTGGAAAAAATGTAACGACAACTTATGAAAATCATGGAAAAGACAAGCAGAGAAAGCACGATTTCAAAAACCGCTTTCTCGCTCATCAATCGGTATTGATCATTTGCCAGTCAATTGACACATGATTGGGACAACCAGCGCGTGTTCGCACTCATGGCGCGAACAGGAGCAACAGGGTCAGGACTTGCAATTTACATTCGGCTGATATTGTCGTACAGGATGTAAGGCCTGACTCTGAGCTTTCATGGCCTCGTGCTTTCGTGTGTCGCCGAGGCCTCTACTTTGGCTCTTCGTGATGAAATATTCAGGTTAAGGAGTCGCTCCATGGCTTTCCACGTTCGCCTTCAGCAATAATAATTTGCCGAAATAAGTGCTGGCGACTAAGTTGGATGTTTTGGGATCGATGGCCAAAGAGTAAATGGGGTCGTTATCAACTTTATACGTTCCAATAAGCGCTTTCTTATCAATATCCCACATCTGAATGGTTCCGTTGCTTTCTCCGAGAGCAATGATGCCATTCTCTGAGAGGGTGATGGACCGTATCAAGTCACTTGCTTCTATATCTAATAATCTTTTAAAGGGTCTGAGTGAATAGACGGTTGCGTTGTCTTCCCGGCTTATTGCAAATATGGGCTCACGAGGGTGTGTAGCTATGAATCTAACACTATCCCAACCCATAATTGTATGCACAGGTTTGTCTCCCGGCATAGTCCAAACATAACAGTCACCATCGTTAGTGCATGCCACTATAAAATTATCGATGGCAGCCGCTGCGGTTATTCCGTCTTCGGTTCTCCAAACTGTACGGGTATTGTCAGTCAGGTTTCTCATGACCATGGATTGATCCCAATACCCTGCGGATAATACATGGTCGTTACCGTGAAATTGCAGTGCGCTCTGAGCAATATGGGTAGTCGGCTCCGCTAAGAGTTTATTGGCCGATGTGTCATATAAATAACCGCCATAGGCTATATATTTCGCATTCTCACTGATGCTAACCAACTCACCTCTCTCTGGAAATTTGTAACTGAAACGTTTCTTTAAATTTGAATCCCATATCTGCACGAAACCATCCTCATCGGCTGCGAATATTTCATTCCTATTGGGAATAAATCCTGCATCTTCCAGAAGTCCATCGAACCCCAAAGCTCTCATTGAAAAATCTTCGCTGTCGATGACATAAACAGCGTCATAATAAGATGCAGCCAGTATGGACTTTCCGTCTCTGGAAAATTCTACCTTTCTAAGCGAGGCGCTCGGGAACGCCTTGGAAAAAACGACATCGAGCAATTTCGGTTTTGCATCTGATGCCGACTTGAGCGTACACGCAACCATGAAATTCAATAAAATCAGAATAACCAGTCTTTTCATATACGCCTCCTTAGCTGGGCCTTGCCGAGACGTAACCATAAAAATAATCCAGGAACTCACTCACGGTGATGCCTTTCCTGTTCTTGTTGACGGGGTAATCGGCTTGACCCCAGGTATACACTTTGAAATCGATTTTTTTGTCATGCACAGTCTCGTCATCATCCACTTTGGCACCCTGTGCCAACCAACTGATTGCGGGGCAGCCATCGATCTGAATATCAGAGTTGAGTACGACCCAATGGTCGGCGGGCACATTGCCTTTAGGTTCGCCCGAAAGTAAGTTGGCGCCGATCAATAGACAAACGACATATCCGCTTTGCCGTTTCTGGTGTGCTTGAAGAAGTGTATACAGGTTCTTGTCGAAGATTAAATTGGTTCTGTTATAGACTTGAGTGTACCCGCTCTGTATAAACCATTGCTGTAAATGGTCGGGTAAAGTTATCCCGGCGAGTTGGTCATCCACTGTTTGATAGTCGAAAACGGAATTTGTTGAGTCCCTCAGGCTCGCAAGTCCTATCCAGTCAATTTCTTGCATGTGCTCTACTTTGTAGTTTTTGCAAGCAGCGCCTGGTTTTACTCTTAAGTTGCCGATGGCGGCTTCGCCTTGTTCGTATAAATCAATGATGTATTTCACATAAACGTGCGGCTTATTCATTGCAATAACATACAGAAATGAAGCCGGACCACATAAACTGCTCTTACCCTGAAATATTTTTGATGGCTCTGCTACGCGATCACGCAATTGGTTCGCGACTGCTTTTCGGTCACAAAGAGAAAATGCGCCCACACCTTTGCGGGCGGCGAATTCATTGATCATTTGATATACATTAATATTAGCCATGGAAGTCCTTATTTGATTGGCATTGTTAGAATAACGTTTGAGTTGAGTGCAGTCGGCTTGACCCCACTGCAATTAGCTGGCTGTAGTCAGGTGTATCATCTCCTTGCATACGCGATAAAAACTTGTAGTCCGTTGTTGATATTTGTATAAGCGTTGGTGACACAATGTCACCGAATGAAAAAAGGGCGCTATCCATTTTCCTTCCTGGGCCGCCCTGTCGTCTGCAATATCCGTCTCGCATCTCTTCTCCAAACACCGAATAAATTTCTCCGTCCCGCAAGGCAGACTTTTTCCACGTTCCGCCGCAGCATCTCCAAGGCCTGCGGCTTCTGGCAGATGATCATCTGCCAGAAGCCGCACTCGTCATCGATAAGTTTCCGTCTTCGCCGGATTGCATCGACATAGGATATCGTCAAAAATAACTTCCCGATATCAGTTTCGCTGTGGAAGCGCGCGGTAATTCCAGCGCGGTAGGAAATCATCAAAGACGATAGTCATGTTTTGCATAAAATCCGCGGTACAAGTTTTTCCTGTCTGA
>Ga0196965_1000292_pt1 | contig 33923 bp, 37 predicted proteins | sample S1_20metaG_FD_148668 | JGI IMG/M metagenome (GOLD analysis project Ga0196965, IMG submission 148668) | Soil microbial communities from Anza Borrego desert, Southern California, United States - S1_20 | ecosystem: Environmental > Terrestrial > Soil > Desert | place: USA: California | collected...
CGGCCGCCTCAAGCAACTCCGCAGGATCGCTACACGCTTCGACCCGCTGCCCGAAAACTACCTCGCCAGCCTCTACCTCGCGTCACTCAGCTTCTGGTGCTGAATGTCGATTCAGCCTAGTGCTTCTGGACAGGCGCGTTGGCCGAACTCTTGTTCAGGTTGATGGCATGGCCGGCGGTACACGTTCCGAGACCTTTTGGTACTCAGAGCCATATCGGCGCTGCTTGACAATGGAGCCTCAGTGGCGGCCCTGCGCGACGCCTTGCGCGAGTTTCAAGGTAAGCGCTGGACGGCAGATGAGGCATCGTTGCAAAGCGAGGATGGAGAGGTTCTCAGGTACCTGGTCGCGAGCGGAAAGCGGATCATATTCGCGAGGTCGCGCGATACGCTCTTCGATCTCACCGATCGAGGTCAGATGGTTTTCTCGTTCGTGCTCGACCTAGACGAGCTTCATTCCGACCTTCGGGCTCGCTGCTTCAAACACAGGCAACAGGAGCTGCCGCTAGCGGCGAACCACTCCTAACGCAGATTCCGAGCGAAGAATTCCTCGGTGCGCCCGTCCGCGAGCCGCGCCGCCGCCTCGCTTCGCCTCTGCCCCATCTCGGCCGCGAAGCCATGATCCTCGCCAGGATAATCATGGAGGGTCACCTTCGGATGATCGTCCAGCTCCTCGTGCATCGTCCGTTGCGCCGCCTCGTCGACGAAATGGTCGGCACCGGCGATGTGGAGCATCAGCGGCCGGGCGATGGCGTTCTTCTCGTGGAGGATGCCCGGAAGGCCGACCGCATAGTAGCCGACGCTGGCGTCGGCGTCGGTGCGGGCGGCGGCCATGTAGGCGAGGCGGCCGCCGAGGCAGTAGCCGACGACTCCGACCTTTCCGCTTTCGCCGAGGCGCGCCCGGGCGGCGCGGATCGTCGCCTCGATGTCGCCCACGCCCTGGTCCTGGTCGAACCGCCCCATCAGGTCGAGCGCCTGCCTGAACTGGTCGGGCAGGTCCGGGTCCAGCTCGACCCCGGGCTCGAGACGCCAGAACAGGTCGGGGGCGAGGGCGAGATAGCCTTGCTCCGCCCATCGGTCGCACTTGCGGCGGATGCCTTCGTTGACCCCGAATATCTCTTGGATGACGACGATCGCCCCGCGCGGCGTCCCTTCGGGCTCCGCGATATAGGCGTCGAACGCGCCGTCGCCGTCCAGCGTGTCGATCCGGATCGTCCCCATGTCGGCTCCTCCTTGTCTCGGGCGGCGCTTCTATACACATAGCGGCCAGACCAGCGGAAGGACCGGCCATGAAGATCAGCGTCGACGTCGACTGCACGCCGGAGGAGGCGCGGCGCTTCCTCGGGCTTCCGGACCTGACTCCGGTCCACGATGCCTATGTCCAGCGCATGACGAAGGCCGCCAGCGAAGGCCTCACCGCCGAATCGGCCGCCGAGATGATGAAGGCCTGGGGCCCGATGAACGAGGCCGGCCTGGCGATGTGGCGCTCGATGATCGAGGGGATGAGCGGCCGGCGTGACGGCTGACACCATCTTCGCCTTGTCGTCCGGCACTCCGCCCGCGGCGGTGGCGCTGGTGCGGATCAGCGGGCCGGGCGCGGAATCGGCGCTCGAGGCGCTGGCCGGAACGCTTCCCGAACCGCGGGTGGCGACCCTCGCCAGCCTGCGATGGCGCGGAGAGAGGCTGGATACGGCCCTCGTCCTTCGCTTCCCCGGCCCCAACAGCGTCACCGGAGAGGATGTGGCGGAGCTGCACCTCCACGGCGGCCGCGCGGTGGTGGCGGGGGTGCTGGAGGCGCTGGCGGAGGTGGACGGGCTGAGGCCGGCGGAAGCGGGGGAATTCACCCGCCGCGCCTTCGAGAACGGGCGGATCGACCTCGCCGAGGCGGAGGGTCTCGCCGATCTGCTCGCAGCCGAGACCCGCTCGCAGCGCGTGGCCGCCCTGGCCATGGCCGGCGGGTCGCTGAGCCGCCAGGTGGAGGCATGGCGTCAACGCCTGCTGGCACTGGCGGCGGCGCTCGAGGCGGCGCTGGATTTCTCCGACGAGGGCGAGGTCGGCGAGGCCTGGCCGCCGGGCTGGGCCGGGGATCTGAGGGCTCTCGCCGCCGATATGGAAGCCATGGTCGCCCGCCCTCCCGCCGAGCGGCTTCGGGACGGCGTTCGGGTAGCCATAGCCGGCCCGCCCAACGCGGGAAAGTCTAGCCTTCTCAATGCTCTAGCGCAAAGGGAAGCGGCCATAACGTCACCCGTTCCAGGGACGACTCGAGACCTGATCGAGGCGCCCACGTCGATCGGGGGAATAGCTTATTTGCTTATCGACACGGCCGGCTTGAGGGACAGCCAAGACGAAGTGGAAGCCGTCGGCGTGGACCGCGCCCGCGCCAGCGTCGCCGCGGCGGACCTGATCCTGTGGCTGGGGGATCCGGCCGAAGCGCCCGATCCGGCGCGAACGATCCTCGTCCATTCGAAATGCGATCTTCCGCGGGCGGATCGGGGATCCGGCATCCGGGTTTCGGCATTGACGGGGGAAGGTATCGTGGCCCTCGTCGAGGCGATGGCGGAGCGCTCGCGCGCGCTCCTCCCGGCGGAGGGTGAGGTGGCCGTCAATGCCCGCCAGCGGGCCGCAATCGAAGCGGCCGCCCTTCATCTCAGGGAGGCGGAGGCTCGCGACATGCTGATCGCTGCGGAGGCGCTGCGCCAGGCCCGGCTCGAGCTTGACCGGGTCACCGGCCGGGCCGGCGTGGAGGACATGCTCGATCTGCTGTTCGGCCGCTTCTGCATCGGCAAGTGACATGTTCCACGTGGAACCTGTAGAGGCTGCGGCATGAATCGGGACTTCGACATCGTCGTGGTGGGTGGCGGACATGCGGGCTGCGAGGCCGCGGCCGCCGCGGCGCGAATGGGCGCCCGCGTGGCCCTGGTCAGCTTCGCGCGCGGGCAGATCGGCGCCATGTCGTGCAACCCGGCGATCGGCGGGCTCGGCAAGGGGCATCTGGTCCGCGAGGTGGACGCCTGCGACGGGCTGATCGCCCGCGCCGCCGACGCGGCGGGGATCCACTACCGGATGCTCAACGCCAGCAAGGGCGCCGCCGTTCGCGGGCCCCGAGTGCAGGCCGATCGCCGGCTCTACAAGGCCGCGATCCACCGCCTGCTCGATGGCCGGGAGGGGCTCGAAATCGTCGAAGGCGAGGCCGCGGCCCTCCGCCTCGCCGGTCGGCGAATCGTCGGCCTCGATCTGGCCGACGGCCGTTCGGTGGACGCCCGGGCGATCGTCCTGGCGACCGGCACCTTCTTGGGGGCCAGGCTGCATTTCGGCCGCTCCAGCCGCGCCGGGGGCCGGATCGGCGAGCGCGCCGCGACGATGCTGGCACTTCAGCTCAGGGAGCTCGGCCTTCCGCTGGCGCGCCTCAAGACCGGGACCCCGCCGCGTCTGGACGGGCGGACGATCGACTGGGCCGGGCTGGAGCGGCAGGAGTCGGACGGCGGCGGCTGGACGATGTCGCCCCTGACCGGCGACCGGCCGGCGCCGCAGCTCTTCTGCGCGATCACCCGCACCAACCCGCGCACCCACGACATCATCCGCGCCAATCTCGACCGTTCGCCGCTCTTCGCCGGGGACATCAGCGGGATCGGGCCGCGTTACTGCCCGTCGATCGAGGACAAGGTCCAGCGCTTCGGCGATCGCGACGGCCATCAGATATTCCTGGAGCCGGAGGGGCTGGACGACGCGGCCGTCTACCCCAACGGCATCTCCACCTCGTTGCCGGAGGACGTCCAGCTCGACATGATACGCTCCATGGCCGGTCTCGAGCGCGCCGCCATCCTGCAGGCGGGCTATGCCGTCGAATATGACCATGTCGACCCGCGCATCCTGGAGCCGACGCTCGGCGTCCGCGACGTCGAAGGCCTTTACCTCGCCGGCCAGATCAACGGAACGACGGGTTATGAGGAAGCCGCCGCGCAAGGCCTGGTGGCGGGGGCGAACGCCGCCGCCTGGGCGCGGGGCGGCGCCCCGATGCTGTTCGACCGCAGCGAGAGCTATATCGGGGTCATGGTCGACGACCTCACCCTGCAGGGCGTCACCGAGCCCTACCGGATGCTGACCGCCCGAGCCGAATATCGGCTGCGGCTGCGCGCCGACAATGCCGAGCCGCGGCTGACCCCGCTCGCCGCCGCGGCGGGCTGCGTCACGCTGGAGCGGCGCACCCATTTCGAGGCCCGGCAGGCGCAGCGCTCGGCTCTGGAAGTCCATCTGGCCGGTACCCGCTCCGGCGCGGAACTCCGGTCGCTCGGGATCGATGTCGGGGACGACGGCCGCCGTCACACCCTCGCGCATTGGCTGCGTTTCCCGGAGCTCGGCGCGGCGGAGCTGCTTCGGGCCGAGCCGGGCCTGGAGCAATTCCCGGTCCGCCTGATCGAGGAAGCGGTGGAGGACCATCGCTACGCGCCCTATGTCGAACGGCAGCGGGCGGAGGTCGCCCGCCTTCGCGGCGACGATAATGTCCGGATAGCGGCCGATCTCGATTATGAGACGATCCCGGGCCTTTCCAACGAAATGGTCGAGCGCCTCTCCGCCGCCCGCCCGCCGACCCTGGGTGCGGCGCGGCGAATTCGGGGCGTGACCCCGGCGGCTCTGGCCGCGATACTTGTACATTCCCGACGTAGGGCGGCCTGATGAACGAAGCCGAGGCAAAGGCTCGTCTCGATGTTCCACGTGAAACAATTGAGCGGCTGGAGGACTTCGCCGCTTTGCTCCGCTCCGAAAACGACCGGCAGAATCTCGTCTCCAAGGGTTCGTTGGGCTCCCTCTGGGAGCGGCACATCCTCGATTCGGCGCAGCTCGTTAGCTTCGCGCCGTCGGAGGCCCGAACCTGGCTTGACCTCGGAACCGGAGCCGGCTTTCCGGGGCTGCTGGTGCCGCTCTTCCACTCCGCCGACGTCGTTCTGGTCGAATCCCGCCGCCTACGTGCGGAGTTTCTTCGCACCGCGTCATCCGCGCTCGGGATAGCGGAACGGGTCGAGATTCTCTGCTCCAGGCTGGAGACTATTCCGGACCGTCGGTTCGATGTGATCAGCGCCCGCGCATTCGCGCCGCTGCCCCGACTGCTCGGACTCGCAGAGCGCTTTTCCACAGCAAAAACGATCTGGATTCTTCCCAAGGGCCGAAACGCCAAGTCCGAACTGGAAGAGGCGCGTTCTTCGTGGCAGGGTGATTTCCGTCTCGAACCGAGCCTCACCGACGCCGATGCCCGGATCATCGTCGCGAACGGGGTTCACCGCATAACGAGGGGAAGACGTTGATCCGCATCGCGGTCGCCAACCAGAAAGGCGGGGTCGGCAAGACCACGACCGCGATCAACCTCGCCACCGCGCTCGCCGCCACCGGCTGGCGGGTCCTGCTCATCGATCTCGATCCGCAGGGCAATGCCTCGACCGGCCTCGGCATCGGCCACGCGCTTCGCGACCGGTCGAGCTACGACGTGCTGACCGGCGGCGCCACGCTCGAGGAGGCGGTGGTCCCGACCAAGGTGCCGAGGCTCGATCTGGTGCCGGCGACCGTCGACCTGTCCGGCGCCGAGATAGAGCTCGTCGCGCTCGAGGAGCGCACCCATCGGCTCGACAATGCCCTGGATTCCGCCGCCAGCCGCTGGGACGTGTGCCTGATCGATTGCCCGCCGAGCCTTGGGCTGCTGACCATCAACGCGCTCGTCGCGGCCCAGTCGATCCTCGTCCCGCTCCAGACGGAATTCTTTGCCTTGGAAGGACTTAGCCAGCTGCTGCAGACGATCGAGCGGATCCGTGCCCGGTTCAACCCGGAGCTCTCCATCCTCGGCGTCGCACTCACCATGTTCGACCGGCGCAACAATCTGTCGTCGCAGGTCGCCGACGACGTCCGCGCCTGCCTCGGCAAGGTCGTGTTCGAGACGGTGATCCCCCGCAACGTCCGCCTCTCGGAAGCGCCGAGCCACGGCATTCCGGCGCTGATCTACGACCATCGCTGCCCGGGCTCGGAAGCCTATATCGCCCTGGCGAGGGAGCTGATCGGCCGCCTGCCCAAGGCGGCGGCGGCGGCATGAGCGACGACGCCCCCGCCCGCAAGCGTCCCTCCGGCCTCGGCCGCGGCCTCTCCTCGCTGCTCGGCGAGGTGGCGCAGGAGGCGCCCGTCTCCGGCGGAGTCGCGCCGGCGCGGGGCGGAATCCAGATGATGCCCATCTCCTCGATCGAGCCGCATCTCGACCAGCCCCGTCGCCATTTCGACGAGGAGGCGCTGGAGGAGCTCGCCGCGTCGATCAGGGAGCGCGGCCTCATCCAGCCGATCGTCGTCCGCCCCCACGGCCATCGCTACCAGATCGTCGCCGGCGAGCGGCGCTGGCGGGCGGCGCAGCGGGCGCGGCTTCACGAGATCCCGGTGATCGTCCGCGACTTCGACGACGCCGAGACGCTCGAGGTCGCTCTCCTCGAGAACATCCAGCGCCGCGACCTGAACGCCATCGAGGAGGCGGAGGGTTACCGGCGGCTGATCCACGAGTTCGGCCATACCCAGGAGGCGCTCGGCAAGCTCGTTCACAAGAGCCGAAGTCATATCGCTAACCTGTTGAGATTGCTCGATCTTCCCGAGGGCGTGAGGCAGATGGTCGAGACCGGGCAGCTCAGCATGGGCCATGCCCGGGCGCTGATCGGAGCGGCCGACCCCGAGGCGCTCGCCCGCGACGTCGTCGAGCGCGGACTGTCGGTCCGGGAGGCCGAGAAGCTCGCCCGCTTCGGCAAGCCGGGCCGCGAGCGCCAGGGCCGGCTCGAGATCAAGGGCGCCGGCGCCGACATCGAGGCGCTCGAGCGTCAATTGGGCGACATGCTCGGCCTCAAGGTCAGGATCACCCACAAGCCGGACGGCGGCACCGTGGCGCTCGCTTACTCGACCCTCGACCAGCTCGACATGATCTGCCAGCGCCTCAGCGGCGAGAAGATCTGAACCCCGGCACTCGGCGCCTCCTTCCAGCCGCGGTCCTGGCTTCGAACTCGGAGCTTGAGAGGTTTCAACGCGACGACGCAACGATTCCCGCGAAGCGGAAACTCCCGGTATGAAACGGCTCGAACGACCGGTAATATTGCATCGTTGCGTTTAGAATCTGGAAGTGGAAGGCATCCGCAAACGGCCACAAAAGGTGTCCGAGATGCGGCGCGCCCTCGTGCCTAACGCAGCCGCGCGGCCTGGCGGCAGATGGCGAAGAGCTCCTCGTCCACGGCCGTGGGACCTAGCCCGCCCGACGCCTTCACCTGGCGCTCCGCCTCCAGAAGTCGGCTGACGCTTCGCGCCAGCGCGTCCGAACGCCAGCGCGCGAGCTGCCGTCCGATCGAGTCCTTCTCCTTCCAGAACAACGACTTGCCGTGTGACGCCATGACGGCGTCCGGACTGTTGCCGCGCTCGACCTGGGCCCGCAGACGGGAGAGGAGGCTCATCCGGCGAAGCACCGCCCGAATCAGCGGTATGCCTTCCACGCCCTCGCCGGCCAGGCGCAGCAATTCGGCCTGGAGCATCGCGGCATTGCCGTTGCCGATGCTGTCGACGAGGCGGCTCAGATCGCCTTCCTCGGCCGCGGCCCCGACCGCGTCCAGGGCTTCATGATCGAGCGGCTGCGGGCGATCGGGAGCGGCGTCTAGGTAGAGGGTCAGCTTCTGCAGCTCGAGCGCAAGGATGGCGCGGTTGCCGGCGCAGGCGTCGGCGAGGCGCCGGGCGACGTCGGAGCGCACCACCAGCCCCTCGGCGCGCGCCATCTCCGACACCAGCCGCTCGGCTTCCTGCCCTTCGGGAGCGTAGCTCGCCAGCGCCAGCGCCGCCGGGTCGGCGAGGGCCAGCTTGAGGAGCTTGGAGGCCGGCTTGAGCGCTCCGGCGATCAGAAGCACGGGATTGCCGCCGGCGGGCGCCTGCAGCAGCGCCTCGACCGCGGCGAGGCACTCGTCCCCCGCGGGCTGAACGACAATGTAGCGCGCCCCGCCGAACAGCGACATCGAGGCGGCCTCGTCGGCGAGCCGCGCCGGATCCGCTTTGAGCTCGGCCCCGGTCAGCTCCACCCGCTCCGCATCCGGTCCCGCTCCGGCGGCGGCGGCCTTGATCAGCGAGTGGGAGCCCGATTCGTCCGGACCGTAGAGCAGGAAGAAGCGGTGGGCGGACGGGCTCTTCAGCGCCCGCTCCATCTCGGCACGCTTCGCCTTCATTGGCCGGCGCCGGTCCGCCTCGCATAGAGGGCGACCCGGGTGACTATCTGGTCGGCGACTTCCTGCGACAGCCGCTCCAGCGCCGTCTGCTCCGCCGCGACGGTCGCATATTCGGAGCCGACGACGTCGATCCCGGCGTCGGAACCGGCGGTGGCGTCGAGCATAACGGTGCCCTTCGCCGCGTCGACCAGCCGGTAGCGCGCCCTCAACGTCCGCCGCTCGCGGGTCACGGCGTCGTCGGATCGGATTCCGAAGCCGGTAATGTCGTCGTCGAGCAGCACTTCGAGACGGTACTGCACCGCCGAATCGGCGGGCGCACCGAGCCGGTCCTCCAGCGCAGTGCGCACCAGCCAGCCGGCGCGGCCCTCGATCGGCGCCACCCTCACCGAGCGAAGCGACTGCGCGACCGGCCCCGAACCGCCGCCGCCGTAGAGCGGCTGCAACCCGCAGCCGGCGAGCAGGAGGGAGGCGGCAAGAAGGGCGGCCCCCATCCCAAGCCCTTCGGGCCGAGCCTGTCCAAGCCCCTTCCTCCTCCCCGCGGCGCGGCGAAGGAAAGAAAGCCCTTCGACAGGCTCAGGGCGAACGGTCGGGTTGGGGCGGCCGAACCTCATGCGACGAGGTTCACCAGGCGGTCGGGAACGACGATCACCTTGCGCGGCGGCTTGCCATCGAGGATCCTTACCACCTTCTCCGAGGCCAGCGCCATCTCCTCGAGCGTCTCCTTCGCCGAGCCTTTGGGGGCCGTCAGCGTATCGCGGAGCTTGCCGTTGACCTGGACGGCGATCGTCACCTCCTCCTCGACGAGCAAGGCGGGTTCGGCCGCCGGCCATTCGGCGTCCGCGACGAGGCCCTCGCGCCCGAGCGCGGCCCAGGCTTCTTCGGCGAGGTGAGGCACCATCGGCGCGGCGAGGCGGATCAACGTCTCGATCGCCTTGCTCCGCGACGGGGAAGCCGGTGCCTTTTCCAGGGCGCTGGTCAGCTCGTACAGATTGGCGATCGCCTTGTTGAAGGCCAGGGCCTCGATATTGGCGCCGACGGCGGCGATGGTGCGGTGAACCTTGCGGTCGAGCGCCTTATCCCCGCCGTCGCCCAGCCAGGTCGACGTTCCGCGATCCGCTTCCTCGGCGGCAAGGCGCCAGATCCTCTGGACGAAGCGCCAGCTTCCCTGGATTCCGGCCTCGCTCCATTCGAGGTCGCGCTCGGGCGGGCTGTCCGAAAGCATGAACCAGCGTACGGCGTCGGCGCCGTACTGGTCGACAATCGCATCGGGATCGACGGTGTTGCGCTTCGATTTGGACATCTTCTCGACCCGGCCGCGGGTGACCGGCCCGGAATGGCTTTCCGCCTCGTCGGGAGTCAGCCACCGCCCTTCCGAATCCTGGAAGGTGGCATGGGTGACCATCCCCTGGGTGAAGAGGCCCTGGAACGGCTCCTCGACGTCGAGCTTCCCGATACGCTGCAGCGCCCGGGTCCAGAAGCGGGCGTAGAGCAGGTGAAGGATCGCATGCTCCACGCCGCCGATATACTGGTCGACCGGGAGCCAGCGCTCGGCTTCCGCCCGATTGAACGGCGAGTCCGCGGGCTGGCTTGCGAAGCGGATGAAATACCAGGAGGAATCGACGAAGGTGTCGAGCGTGTCGGTTTCCCGCCGCGCCGGGCCGCCGCAGCTCGGGCAATCCACCTTCGCCCAGGTCGGATGGCGGTCGAGCGGGTTGCCGGGCGTCGCGAAGTCGACATCTTCGGGAAGCACCACCGGCAGCTGATCGCGCGGCACCGGCACCGGGCCGCAGGCCTCGCAATGGACGATGGGGATCGGAGTGCCCCAGTAACGCTGGCGCGACACGCCCCAGTCGCGCAGCCGCCAGGCGGTCGTGCCCTCGCCCCAGCCGTCGGCTTCGGCACGGGCGATCACCTCCCGAATGGCGTCCTCGGCGGTGAGGCCGTCGAGGAACCGGCTGTTCACGAGCCGGCCGGGCCCCGTATAGGCCTCGTCGCCGATCGGCTCCTCCGCCTCTTCGGGGGTGGGCGCCACCACGCGTGTCACCGACAGATCGTATTTGCGGGCGAAATCGAGGTCGCGCTGGTCGTGCGCCGGGCAGCCGAATATGGCGCCGGTGCCGTAATCCATCAGCACGAAATTGGCGACGTAGAGCGGCAGCGTCCATTCCGGATCGAGCGGGTGGATCACCCGCGCACCGCTATCGAAGCCCTTTTTCTCCGCCGTCTCGAGCTCGGCGGCGGTGGTTCCGCCCTGCTTGCACTCGGCGATGAAGGCGGCGAGCGCCTCATTCCCCTCCGCCAGCGCCTGCGCGATCGGATGATCGGGCGAGATCGCCGCGAAGCTCGCTCCGAAGATGGTGTCCGGCCGGGTGGTGAAGACCTCGAAGGAGTCTATCCCCCTCCCCGCAAGGGAGGGGTCAGGGGTGGGTGGCGAGCGGAGCGAGCCATCCGACCCGGCGTTTTGGCCGCCTTCGGCGGTACCCACCCCCGGCCCCTCCCTTGCAGGGAGGGGAGATTCGAGGCGGAACGTGAAGCGCAGCCCCTGGCTCCGGCCGATCCAATTCTCCTGCATCAGCCGGACCTTGTCGGGCCAATGGTCGAGCCGGCCGAGTCCGTCGAGCAGCTCGTCGGCGAAGGCGGTGATCCTCAGGAACCACTGGCTGAGCTTGCGCCGCTCGACCAGAGCGTTGGATCGCCAGCCGCGGCCGTCGATCACCTGCTCGTTGGCCAGCACGGTCATGTCGACCGGGTCCCAATTGACCTCGCTCTGCTTGCGGTAGACGAGCCCGGCCTCGTAGAGATCGAGGAACAGCGCCTGCTCGTGGCCGTAATAAGAGGGATCGCAGGTGGCGAGCTCGCGGCTCCAGTCGAGCGCGAAGCCCAGCCGCTTCAGTTGAGCGCGCATCGTATCGATGTTCGACCAGGTCCACTCGCCGGGATGGACCTTCTTCTCCATCGCGGCATTCTCGGCCGGCATTCCGAAGGCGTCCCAGCCCATCGGATGGAGGACGTCGAAGCCGTTCATCCGCCTGTAGCGGGCGAGGACGTCGCCCATCGTATAGTTGCGGACGTGACCCATGTGGATGCGCCCCGACGGATAGGGGAACATCTCCAGGACGTAGGCGCGGGGCCGGTCGCCGTCGCCGGAAGCGTGGAAGGTGCCCCTCTCCTCCCACAGCTTCTGCCAGCGCGCGTCGGCCTCGAGCGGGTTGAAACGCGCCGCCATGAGAGGGAAGCTCCTTAGCTGGCGATGGCGTTCCGGCGGAGGTCGCGGGCGCGGGTGAGGATGATCTCCTCGAGCTTCTGGACCGTGGCCGCGGCGACGGGAGCATCGACCCACTGCCCGCCGGTCAGCACCTGCCGCGAGGCGGCGACCCGAAGCGCGTCGGCCCGCAGGTCGCGGTCGAGGATGGTGGCGGTGACCTTGACCCGCTCGCCCGGCGAGCCCGGATTGCTGTACCAGTCGGTGACCATCACCCCGCCGTTCGAATCGACCTGGGCCATCGGCGCGAAGGACAGGGTCTCGAGCGCCGCGCGCCAGAGGTAGGAATTGACTCCGATCGTCGTCACCTGCGAGGCGGCGAGGTCCGCTTCGCGAACCCGGTCGCCGGTGCTGCGCCCGAGCGTCTTGTTGATGTCTTCCCGAACGAAGTCGCAGGCCGACAGGCCCAGGGCGCCGACGATCGTCAGGGCCAGAATTGCAGCGCGTCGCATGAAGCAGGTGTCCTTGGAAACTACAGGGGTCGAGCGCCGTTATAGAACGCGCCACGCGGGCGGCAAGCCGTCTCTGGGCCGGGAGGGAGCCGACGCCGATGTCGGTCGTTATGTCGGCACGTCAAGTCGGGGTTGTGGAAAAGATGCAACATGCCGGAACGATTCGTGTCCGCCCCTTCCGCTTCGCTGGTTTGACCGCGCGGGACGTACTACATCCGCAGCGTTACAGGAGTCGGCAACGGTGATTGTGAAGCTCGGAGGCATTGGTGCAGTGGGAAGCGCGGCGCTCGCCGCGCTGTCGCTCGTGCTGACCCCTGCGCTCGCCGCGAACAGCCAGCCGGCCAAGAAGGTGCGCCCGGCGGCCTCGCTCCGGGCGGGCACCTTCACCCCGGCCGTCTCCGATCCGCGCCTCGCCGCCGAGCTCGCCCGCCGCGGCGTCCAGGCGAACAGCTTCCGTTTCACTCCGGCGCCGACGGCGATCAACCGCAGCCAGTCGATCCGGGTGGCGATCCGCGCCCGCGCCGCCACTCCGGCGACGGTGCGCCGCGCCGCCGACGTCTCGGCCACGCCGGTCACGGCGATCACGCCCACCGTCTACAATCTGGGCGCGTCGATCGGCTGGAAGCGCTTCGCGCTTTCCGGGGACGTCGACAGCGTCAAGGGCGGCCCGGTCCCGGGCGGCCGCAAGGCGGCCGAAGTCGGCGTGAGCTATTCGGGCAGCCGCTTCACCGCGAGGGCCGAGGCCGGAGTGGCCAAGACCGATCCGACCACGCCCCGAATCATCAGCGAGGACGAGAGCTATACGGTCGGGGTCGGCGGCTCCTACCGGATCGCCCGCAACCTCGATGTCACCGGCGGCGTCCGCTACAAGATCCAGCGCGACCGGCTCGAGGCCTTGGCGGACCCGCGTCGTGACAGCCAGGCGGTGTACGTGGGAACCGCGTTCCGGTTCTAGTTCGGCCTTCGGCCAGCTTCCCTTCTCGCGCGTCCCGATCTCACGCGCCGTGCAGGTAGGGCGCCGGCAGGTTCGACTCCGTCGCCAGGATGAGCTGCCAGCGAACCTCCCCCTGGGCGGGGGCATGGGCGTGGTGATGACGATCGGGAAGCACGCTGTTTCCTTCCTGCGCAATCTCGTTGCCGCACCCGACGCAGCGGTAGATGCCTCCGGAAGGGATGTGCAGTCCGGCCGGCAGGATTTGATCGAAAAAAGAATTCTTGTTCGGCTTCAGATAGTTCGAATATTTGTAAAGCGCCAAAGCTTCCTCCCACATCCCCCGACGGCGAGCCTCCTTCGCGGTTAATCCAAGCCGGTTACTTTGATGCTAATGCGCGGCTTGGGCCGGTTCTCGGACCAGGCGTCGATCGCGGCCCAGCCATAGGCATATGGCAGCCGCTGCGCCGCGCGGGCGTCCATTCCGCCCAAGGCGATGACCGGCACCCGTGCCTGACGTGAAATCAGCCCGAACCTGACCGGGCCAAGCGGTCTCGCGCCGGGATGCGACCGGGTTGCGAAGGCGGGGGAAAGGAAGATCAGCGCCGCGCCCGAGCGCTCGGCCGTCTTGAGCTCGCGCAAACTATGCGCGGAAGCGCTTCTGAAGCCCCGGCCGCGGCCGTTGTGGATGCCGTCTCCCCGCAAGCCGCCCGCCGCAAGCAGGAGAAGCCGCCGACGCCGGGCCAGCTTCCTGACCCGCCCGAACAGCTTCCGGCGCTCGCCCGGATCGAGCCCGTAATGCCGGAACACCACGCCCGCCCCCGCCGGCAGCCGCTCCAGCGCCGCCCACAAATCCTCGCCCTGGCGCTCGTCGGTCATCATCCAGAGGCGCGGCAGAGGCTGGCGGCGGGGCATGGCGCTTCGTATAGCAGCCGCCATGACCGGCGCATCACCCGCACAGCGGCTCCAGGAGGTGGCGGGGGCGATAGAGCGCGCCGCCCGGCTCGCCGCCCGTCCTCCGGGCGCCGTCACTCTGGTCGCCGTCTCGAAGACCCATGGCGCCGAGGCGATCCGCCCCTTGATCGCGGCGGGACAGCGCGAGTTCGGCGAGAATCGCGTCCAGGAGGCGCAGGAAAAATGGCCGGGCCTCAAGGCGGAGACGCCGGGCCTTCGGCTCCACCTGATCGGACGGCTGCAATCCAACAAGGCGGTCGACGCCGTAGGCCTGTTCGACGCGATCCATTCGGTCGACCGGCTTTCCCTGGTGACGGCGCTGGCCGGCGCCATGGAGAAGGAAGGTCGGCGGCCGGACTGCTTCCTGCAGGTCAATATCGGCGACGAGGCGCAAAAGGGCGGCTGCGCCGTCGCCGATCTCCCCGGATTGATCGAGCGCAGCCGCGAGGCCGGCCTTCCGGTCCGCGGCCTGATGTGCATTCCTCCGGCGCAGGTGGAGCCGGCGCCCTATTTCGCGCTGCTCGCCAAGCTTGCCCGCCGCCATGAGCTGCCCGGCCTAAGCATGGGCATGTCGGCCGATTACGAAACCGCGGTCGCGATCGGCGCCACCCACGTTCGCGTCGGCACGGCCCTGTTCGGAGACAGACACTGAGGTTCGCGGCACTGATCTTCGATTTCGACGGAATCATCGTCGACAGCGAGATCCTGTCCAACCAGATCCTCGCCGACGCCCTGACCGGGCTCGGCCACCCGACTTCGCTCGAGCAGGCGGTGGAGCGCTATATCGGCCTCAACTGGCGCGATACGATAGCCGTCATAGAGGCCGAGATCGGCCGCGCGCTGCCCGACGATTTCCGGCCGCGAATCAAGGAGGCCTTCGAGCTCCGCGTCGAGGAAGTCGCCGAGGTGGCCGGCGTGGCGGCTTTCCTCGACGCGCTTCCGCCGGTGCCTAAAGCCGTGGCCTCGTCCAGCCCGACCGAGTGGCTGCGCGGCTCGCTCGAGCGGTTCGGCCTCGCCCACCATTTCGGCGGCCGGCTGTTCAGCGCCGCCGAGCATGTCGCCCGGGGCAAGCCCCATCCCGACATCTACCTGCATGCCGCGCGCGAATTGGGCGTGCGGGGACCGCAGGTGCTCGTTCTCGAAGACACCGCGCCGGGGGTGATGGCGGCGGCCCGGGCCGGGATGACCGTTGTCGGCCTGTGCGCAGGGCGGCATTGCGGGCCCGGCTATGGCGACAGGTTGTGGGCGGCCGGTGCCAATCAGGTCTTCGGCAGCTATTCGGAAGTGCTTGAATACACGAAATGATTCAGGTCCGGCGCCATGGCGTCAGAGGGCGTGGCCGCTGCGCGCACGCTTGGTCTGGAGATAGGCCTGATTGTAGGGGTTATCGCCGGCTTTGAGCGGCACCCGCTCGCTTACCCGGATGCCGGCCGCGGCCAGCCCTTCCACCTTGCGCGGATTGTTGGTGAGCAGGCGCACCTCGTCCTGGGCCAGCGCGGCGAGCATCCCGGCGGCGAGCGTGTAGTGGCGCTCGTCGTCGGCGAAGCCGAGGCGGAGATTGGCGTCGACCGTGTCGAAGCCCTGGTCCTGAAGGGCGTAGGCGCGAAGCTTGTTGACGAGGCCGATGCCGCGCCCTTCCTGGCGCAGATAGAGGAGGATGCCCCAGCCCGAAGCGGCGATCGCCTCGAGCGCCGAGTCGAGCTGCGGTCCGCAATCGCATTTGAGCGAGCCGAGCACGTCGCCGGTCAGGCATTCGCTGTGGAGCCGGACGAGCGGGGGCTTTCCCGACGGCGTGCCGATCAGCAGCGCCACATGCTCCGCCCCGTCGTCGTCGGCGCGGAAGGCGACGATTTCCGCCTGCTCCGCGAAGCGCGTCGGCAGCTTGGCCCGGGAGGCGATGCGGAGCGAGGTGGCCCGCTCGAAAGCTTCGACGTCGGCCGGAGTGAGCGAGACGGCGTCTTCCCCGGCCTCGCCGCCCAGGAACAAGGCCGGAAGCAGGCCGGCGCGGCGCGACAGGGCGATGGCGGCGCCGGCGGCGCGGTCGCATCCGACATCCCGGGCCCGGAACGGCCCCTTGAGCGGGTGCGAGAGGTCGAGCGCCGGGTCGGCGACGGCGGTCGCCTCGGCCAAGCTCATTCCGGTTCGACCGATCCTGACCGGCCCGCTCGGCACCGCCTCGCGCTGGTTGGCCAGCTTCAGGGTCACGGCGCGGTGGCCGGAGATGAGCAGGTCGGCGGGCCCGCCCAGGTCGAAGGCGGCGAGCGCGGCCTCGTCCGCGGTTTCGACGGCGAGGAAGCCGATGCCGTCGATTCGGACCGGCCAGCCGCGCCGGAGCGCGTCGATCGCCCGGGCGACGTCGCGCCCGCCGCTCAAACCCTGAATTCCGTGACCAGCGGGACGTGGTCGGAGGGGCGGGTCCAGTTGCGGCAGGGCTCATGGACGACGTGGCGCACGGCTTGGCGCGCGACGTCCGCGGTCGCCCACATATGGTCGAGGCGGCGGCCGCGGTCGTTCTTGGTCCAGTCCGGCGAGCGGTAGCTCCACCAGGTGTGGAGGCGCTTGGGCGCCGGATGGAAATGGCGTCCGAGGTCCACCCAGTCGTTGCTCTGCTGGAGCCGGGTCAGCGCCTCGACCTCGACCGGCGTGTGGCTGACGACGGTGAGCAGCTGCTTGTGGCTCCAGACGTCGCATTCGAGCGGCGCGACGTTGAAGTCGCCGACGAGGATGGTGGGACAGGCGCAGGCCTCGGACCAGCGGGTCATCCGCTCGATGAAGTCCAGCTTCTGCCCGAACTTGGGATTGACCTCGCGGTCGGGAACGTCGCCGCCGGCGGGGATGTAGACGTTCTCGAGCCGGATCCCGCATTCCAGCCTGACGCCGATGTGGCGGGCCTCGCCATTGGCCTGCCAGTCGTGCCGCTCCTCCTCCCGAGCCGCCAGGCGGCTGAGGATCGCCACGCCATGGTGCATGCGCTGACCGCAGATGATCTGGTGGGTGTAGCCGAGGCGCCGGAACATGGCCGCGGGAAAGTCCGCATCGCAGACCTTGGTCTCCTGCAGGCACAATATGTCCGGCGACTCCTCGCGAAGGAATTTCTCGACGATCTCGATGCGCGCTCGCACCGAGTTGATGTTCCAGGACGCGATCTTGAGGCTTGCGGACATGGTTTCGGCTCTAACCGGACCCGTCTTTCCTGTCGATGTCGGGAGAGAACCGCCCCTCCCGGACAGTTAAAGGCCCCCGCTCCGGGGGCGTGGAGCGAGGGCCAACCAAGCGTGGTCTACGCGAGGCGCGATAGCGGCGGAGCGCCGGGCAACAGGGGGAAAACCCGACAGCGACCACCCGCAATCGCAAGGGATGTTTTAGTGTCTCATTCCTGTCGCCGCGATGAATGACGTCAGGCTTTGCGGCCTTTCACCGGCCGCTGGAAGGTGAAGGCGCCGTCGGCGACCGGTACGTTGAACCGCTGGCCCGAAAGCTTCACGGTGGTTCGGTTGTTCTGCGCGTCGATCACGGTCCAGCCCTGCAGCAGGAGCCCGGAGGGGCCGCTGCGGACCTTGGCGAAGCCCAGGGTGATGGTTCCGAATTCCGGCTTCTTCGGGTCGCGGGCCTGGACCAGCATGGTCTGCGAGTCGTTGCGGATCACCTTGGCGATCCGGCTGAGGTCGGGATTGGGGTTCAGCAGGACGCCGAGCGGCGAGTTGCCGATCGGCCAGCCGTCGACGCGGCCGGTCTCATAATCGATCATGTTGAGCCTGCGGCCGTCGGCGACGATCAGCATCGGCACGCCCTTCTGATACTGGAAGCGCAGCTTGCCGGGCCGTTTCAGGGTCATCGTGCCGGTGAGGGCGCGACCCTTGCGGTCGGTCTGGCGGAAGCTCGCCACCATCGTGTTGACCGCCCTGAGGTGCGACGACACCTGGGCGAGCGGCGAGGCGGCCTGGGCGGCCACCGGGGCCTGCGGCGCCAGCATGGCAACGGCCGCGACCGGCGCGGCGGCAAGGGCGAGCGTCTTCAAACGCAACATTTCATCGTCTCCGTCGGATGGAAATTTGGGCAGGCGCTAGCCTTTCCACCTTGAATGCCCTCTGAACCTCGCGGTTCCGATTCTTGATCCTCCCTGCGAGCGAAGCGCGTGGGGAGGGGGACCACACGAAGTGTGGTGGAGGGGTAGCTGCCCGGCCCCCGAGGCTCTCGCGAGAACCTTCATCGAAGCGCCAATTACCCCTCCACCATGCTTCGCATGGTCCCCCTCCCCATGGTTCTCATGGGGAGGATTAAAGCGGCCGGCCCTCCGGATCGACCAGCACCTCGCGGCGGCCGACATGGTCGGGGGCGCTGACGAAGCCGTCTTTTTCCATGCGCTCGATCAGGCGCGCGGCATTGTTGTAGCCGACCCGGAGCTGGCGCTGGAGGTATGAGGTGGAGGCCTTCTGGCTTTCCGCCACCGTCTGCACCGCCTTGCGATAGAGCTGCGCCTCCGGATCGTCCTCGCCGGTGGGCTGGCCCTCGAACATGTAGCCGCCATCCTCCGGCTCCTCGGTGACGGCCTGGACGTAGCTGGGCTGGCCCTGGGCGCGCCAATGCTCGGCGACCGCTCGGACCTCCTCGTCCGACACGAAGGGGCCGTGGACCCGGGCGATCTGCTTGCCGCCGGGCATGTAGAGCATGTCGCCCTTGCCGAGCAGCTGCTCGGCGCCCTGCTCGCCGAGGATGGTGCGCGAATCGATCTTCGAGGTGACGGCGAAGGAGATGCGGGTCGGGAGGTTCGCCTTGATGACTCCGGTAATGACGTCGACCGAGGGGCGCTGGGTGGCCATGATCAGGTGGATTCCGGCCGCCCGGGCCTTCTGCGCGAGCCGCTGGATCAGGAACTCGACCTCCTTGCCGGCGGTCATCATCAGGTCGGCGAGCTCGTCGACGACGACGACGATCTGCGGCAGGACCTCGTAGTCCAGCTCCTCCATCTCATATTTGGGCTGGCCGGTCTCCGGGTCGTAGCCGGTCTGCACCCGCCGCCCCATCGACTGGCCCTTGGCCCTGGCCTCGCGCACCTTGGCGTTGAAGCTGGAAAGCTGCCGGACCCCGACCGAGGCCATCATCCGGTAGCGCTCCTCCATCTGCTCGACCGTCCATTTCAGCGCCCGGATCGCCTTGGCGGGCTCGGTCACCACCGGCGCGAGCAGGTGCGGGATGTCGTCGTAGCTGCTGAGCTCCAGCATCTTCGGGTCGATCAGGATCATTTTGCACTGCTCCGGCGTCAGCCGGTAGAGCAGGGACAGGATCATGCAGTTGAGGCCGACCGACTTGCCCGAGCCGGTGGTGCCGGCGACGAGCAGGTGGGGCATCGGCGCCAGGTCGGCGACCACCGGATCGCCGGCGATGTTCTTGCCGAGGACGATCGGCAGCTGCGCGACCTGATCCTCGAAGGCGTGGCTTGCGATCAGCTCCGACAGCACCACCATCTCGCGCTTCGGGTTGGGCAGCTCGATGCCGATCACGCTGCGGCCGGGAATGGTGGCCACGCGCGCCGAAAGAGCGGACATGTTGCGGGCGATGTCGTCGGCGAGCTGGATGACGCGGCTGGCCTTGATGCCGCTCGCCGGCTCGAGCTCGTACATGGTGACCACCGGCCCCGGCCGCACCTCGACGATCTCGCCCTTCACCGAGAAGTCGTCCAGCACCGATTCGAGCAGCCGGGCGTTGCGCTCGAGGCTGGCCTTGTCGAGGGCGCCGCCGACGGGCGGCGGCGCCGGAGCGAGCAATTCCAGCCCCGGCAGCTGGTAGCTGTCGCCGAGCGCGAGCGAAGCCTGGCGCTCGCGCAGCGGCCGCTTGGCCTGGGCCGGCGTCCTGACGCGGTCGTTGATCACGGTGCGGGGCGGCTCCGCGGGGGCGATCACCGGCGTCCGCGCCGGCCGGTCCTCGGGTTCCTGAAGCTCTTCCCGCTCGTCGCCGGAGCCGCGCTCGAGCCGCGGCAGCCGGCGCGAGGCGATCCACGCCCGCTCATCCGTGCGCAGGCCGAGGCCCAGCCAGCACAGGAAGAGGCCGGATGCTCCGAACAGGCCGACGGCCACGATCCGGAACGGCTCGACGATGCCCGGCTCTCCGATCGCGGCCAGACCCGCCTCGACGAGCTTGGCGAGCGACAGGCCGGCGGCTCCGCCCCAGCTGGCGGGCAGGCCGTTGACGGCCTGGCCGACGAGCAGGGAGGCGCCGCCGCCGACCAGCACCAGGCCCGACAGGGTGAGCGAGAGCGAGCGCAGCCACCGCGTCGGCTGGGAATTGCCGGCGATTCGGATGCCGATCAGCAGGATCAGGGGGAGAAGCAGGGCCGCGGGCGGCCCGAACAGGCTGAGCAACAGGTCCGCGCTCCACGCGCCCGGCGCTCCCACCCAGTTCCTGACCGGTCCCGCGGCGGCGGTGTTGAGCGAGGGATCGGTCGGGCGGTAGCTGACCAGCGCCAGCAGCATGAGCAGCGCGCCCGCGCCGAGGGCGCCGCCGATCAGCAGCGCCCAGCTTCGGCGCATGCCGTTCCTCACCCCGGTCCGCCATTGCGCCAGTCTCAGCTGACGGGCGCTCTGCGCTGCTGAAGCCGCCATCCCCGTGCCCCAAATGTTCTGAAGACGGTTAATGCGCCCTGCGGGAGTCCCCGGTCAAGCGCTTGGCGTTGCAGCTTTGCATCGGTAGGGCGGGAAAATCGTTGAAAGGCATGACATGGATCGGGCGGACGTCATCATCCTGGGCGGCGGGCTCATCGGCCTCACCCTCGCCATCGCGCTCGACCGCCACGGCCTCTCCACGATCGTCATCGATCCGGCCGATCCGGAGCGTAACGTCGCCCCCGCCTTCGACGGCCGCGCCACCGCCGTCGCCAGCGCCTCGTGGCGGATGCTGGAGGCGATCGGGGTGGCCGATCGGCTGGAGGGCGAAGGCTGCCCGATCCTGTCGATCCGGGTCAGCGACGGCCTCCAGCCCGGCGGCATCGTCTTCGACGCCGAGGAGCCGGACGATCCGCTGGGAATCATGGTCGAGAACCGCCGGCTTCGGCAGGTGCTTCGCGAGACGGCGCTCGACTCCGGCAAGGTGCGTCTGCTGATGCCGGCGCAGGCGGCCGAAATCGTCCGCGACGGGGCGGGGGTCCGGATCGCCCTGGAGGACGGCCGCGCGGTCGCGGGAGCGCTGCTCGTCGGGGCCGAGGGGCGCAACTCGCCGACGCGCGAGTCGGCCAGCATCCCGATGGCGCGCTGGAGCTACGATCATGCGGCGGTGGTGCTCACCATCGAGCATGAGCGGCGCCACGAAAACGCGGCCTACGAGATCTTCTACCCGACCGGCCCGTTCGCCATCCTGCCGCTCCTGCCCGGCACCCGGTCGGCGATCGTCTGGTCGGTGCCGGCGGCCGACGCCGCGGCCGTCATCGACCTGCCCGACCGCGCCATGGCGCATGAAATCTCGAAGAGGATGGGCGGCTTCCTCGGCGAGGTGCGGCTGGCCGGGCCGCGCTGGAATTATCCGCTCGGCTTCCACCATGCCGCGACGATCACGGCCGAGCGGCTCGCTCTCGCCGGCGACGCCGCGCACGGAATCCACCCGATCGCGGGCCAAGGCCTCAACCTCGGCTTCCGCGACGTCGCCGCGCTCAGCCAGGTGCTGGTGGAGGGGGCGCGTCTCGGCCTCGACCTCGGCGATGCGCAATTGCTGTCCCGCTACGAGCGCTGGCGCAGCCTCGACACCCTGACGGTCGCCGCCGCCACCGACGGGCTGACCCGGATCTACGCAGTCCCCGGCCGCACCGCCTCGGCCATCCGCCGCTTCGGAATGGGCATCGTCCAGCGCGCCGGGCCGCTGAAGAGCCAGTTCATGGCGGAGGCTCGGGGCGAGAGCGGCGAGCTGCCCTTGCTCCTGAGGGGGCTGACGATCTAGCGAACCTGGAGGTTCGAGACCGGCACTTCCTCGCTCACCCGCTCCTCGACCGTTTCGCCCTTCCCACCGGCCCGGATCATGATGAAGGTGCCCGACCAGTCGCCGGGGATCGTCCACTCCCCGTTGACCTCGTCTCCGCCGGTCTGGATGCGGCCGTGATAATGCGGCGTCGGCCGGTCAAGATCGTCGTAGAATTTGACGAAGGTGACGCTGTCCCCCTCCCGCCGGCCGTCGATCACCGCCTGGCGCGGAGGGCCGTCCGGTTCGAAGAATTCGCGCGGCTGGGTGATCACGCCGGTGATCAGGCCTCCATGATCCAGGATCTCGGCCTCGAAGCCGTTGGGCGGGAAGAGCGACGGATAGCTGAAGATACCGCTCCAGCGTCCGCTCAGGTCGAAGTCCGCGCCGCCGCTCATGACTCGATCCGCCGCGCCTCCTCGATCAGCATGACGGGAACGCCTTCCCGCACCGGATAGGCCAGACCCGCCGCCACCGAGATCAGCTCCTGCCGCTCCGGATCCCATTCGAGCGGAGTGCGGGTCGCCGGGCAGACGAGGATCGCCAGCAGCTCTTCCGTCATTGCAGCGTCTCCGGCCCTTCCACCCCGCCGGGCACCATCCGCTGGAACTGCATGAACTGGACGAGCAGGTCGCAGCGATCGGCGATGTCCCGCGCTTCGAGCAGGGCCTGCTTAGAGCCGACGTCGAAGGGCGCCACCTGGGCGATGGCATTGACCAGCATCTCGTCGTCGAGCCGGGTGACGGCGTCCCAGTCGACCGAATAGCCCAGGGCGTCGGCATAGCGCCGCGCTTCGCGCTCGAGCTCGGCGCGCTGGGCGAGGCCGAGCGGCTCCGGGTCGGCCATGTCCTCGAAGCCGGTGCGGTCGGCGTCGACCTGCCGGTAGAGCGTGTCGACCTCGGCCTCGCGCGCGATCCGGAACCGGCCGAGGCCCTCCAGCACGATGTTGAAGCGGCCGTCCTCCAGCTCCTCGGCGCCGGCGATCCGGCCGATGCAGCCGACCTCGAACAGCTCGGGCGGCTCCGCCGCGCCGCGCGGCTGGATCATTCCGATCAGCTGGTCCGTGGCGAGCGCATCGCGGACCATGGCCTGGTAGCGCGGCTCGAATATGTGCAGCGGCAGCTGCGCGCGGGGGAAGAGCAAGGCTCCCGCGAGCGGAAAGACGGGGATTCGAAGCGGCGGCTCGCCAGCCATCAGGTGAACAGGATCGCCGACAGACGCCGCCGCTGCGCGCCCGCCCAGGGATCTTCGAGGCCGACCACCTCCATCAGCTGAAGCAGCCGCTTCCTGGCGGCGCCCTCGTTCCAGTCGCGGTCGCGGCTGATGCTTTCGAGCAGCTGGTCGGCGGCGCCGTCGCGGTCGCCGGCGGCCATCAGCGCTCCGGCGAGCTCGTAACGGGCCTCATGATCGTCCGGATCGGCGGCGATCCGGCGCTCATACTCGCGCGTATCGGCGCCCGGCGCGGCGACTTCCGCCAGAGCCAGGGCGGCGCGGGCGCGGGCGATGGCCGGGTCCTTGGCGGCGCTGTCGGGGGCGGCATCGAGCAGCGCCCGGGCCTCGTCGGCGCGGCCGCCGGCGATCAGCGCCCGGGCGAGGCCGCCGATCACCCCGCCATGGTCGGGCGCCATGTCGAGGATCTGGCGGAAGATGTTCTCGGCGCGGGCGGAATCGCCGCCGGCGAGAACCTCCTCGGCCATGGCGATCAGGGGCTCGATCTCCGCCTCGATCTGCTGGGCCTCGCCCTCGATCGGCAGCTGGTCGAGGATCTGGTCGAGAAACCGGGTCAGCTGCCCTTCCGTCCGCGCCGGCGTCAGGTCGGCGACGAGCTGGCCCTGGAAGATGGCGTAGACGGTGGGGATTGACTGCACCCGAAACTGGGCCGCGATCACCTTGTTCTCGTCGACGTTGATCTTGGCCAGCCTGACGCCCCTGGCCGCATAATCGGCCGCGACCTTCTCCAGGATCGGGGTCAATTGCTTGCAGGGGCCGCACCATTCCGCCCAGAAGTCGACGATGACGAGCGCGCTCATCGACGGCTCGATGACGCCGCGCCGGAAATTCTCGAGCGCTTCCTTTTCCGCCGCGCTCATGCCCAATGTCGCCACGTTCCGCCTTTCCAACGAAGATCGCCTCGTGCCGCCTATGTGGGATTGCGAAGGCTCATGCCAAGCCTATCTAGGGCCTTGCCGGGTGGCGGACCCCATGCTAGCAGCCGCCGCCTTACCTCAGCCGGGGCGCTCGCCGCCGCCGGCACGGCTCAGAGCGGGCGTAGCTCAGGGGTAGAGCACAACCTTGCCAAGGTTGGGGTCGAGGGTTCGAATCCCTTCGCCCGCTCCAATTTCCAAGGGCCGGGCGGGCCGGGGAGTCACGATGATCAGCCTCGCTCTTGCCCTCGCCGCCGCAGGCCCCGCCGCGGCTCCGCCGCGTTCCTTCATTCCCCCGGTCTCGGCCCGGGCCGTGCTCACCACGCCCAGCGGCCTGCGCTTCGAAACGTTGCGGGCCGGTGCCGGAGCGAAGCCGACGGCCACGGATCTGGTGCTCGTCACCTATGAGGGCCATCTCGCCGACGGAACCTTGTTCGACGCGAGCGCGCAGCCCACCGCCTTTCCGGTGAGCGGAGTCGTGCCGGGATTCGCGGAGGCGCTGCAGCTGATGCAGAAGGGCGGCCGCTACCGCTTCTGGATCCCGCCGGCACTGGCTTACGGCCCCGCCGGCATTCCCGGCGCCATCCCGCCCGACGCCGAGCTGGAGTTCATCGTCACCCTGGTCGACATGCGGCCGGCGGAGGCGGCTCCCGCGCCGCAATGAGGCCGCGCGAACGAGGCGGAAATCCTGCAAATCCATCAATCTGATCCGCCTTTGTTCTCTCCGCTGGCAAGGCGGCGCCGAGGTTGCTAGACCCTCCGCTCCGGCCGGGAGTGGGGTTCCTCGTGGGTGGCCGGAGCTTGTTACCCAAGGAGGGACCCAGAATGTCCGAACATACACTGACCAGCTACGGCGCCGTTTCCGATGCGCGCGAGCTGCGCGACGCCTCGATCGCCGCCGCGACCAGCGTCCTGACCAGCCTTTCCGCGCCCTTCGCCGCCGAAGACGTCGGCAAGGCGGCGGTGGTCGCGGGCGCCGGCGCCTCGGGAGCCAAGCTGCGCACCACGATCGCAACCTATGTTTCGCCGACCCAGGTCACCCTGGCCGGTCCTGCCGCCACGTCCGTGACCGGGGCCGGAGCGGTGTTCGGCACCAATTGCTCGTCCGCGCTTCAAGCCGCCCTCGATCATATCGACGATTCGGGCGGAGGGACGGTCGTCGTCGACGGGCTGTTCCTGCTGTCGACACCCGTCACCAAGGCCTTCGGCGGCGAAACCGCGAACCTGGTGGCGAGGCTGATCGGCACCGGGACCGATTCCGCGATCTGGATCGGGACCGCCGACAATGCCGACCCGATCAGCATCGAGTCGGGCAGCATCGAGTTTCTCGAGGTCAATTTCATCGGCGTGCCGGGCGCTTCGCAGGACGGGCGGCGGCTGCTGAACCTGAGCGCCCTGTCGGCCTCGTTCGAACGCTGCGGTTTTTACGGCCTGCTCGCCGGGGAGGCGGTCATTTACGCGACCAACTCCTATCTGCACACGATCGGGTGCAGCTTCGCCGGCAGCTTCGTCGGCACCGGATACGTATATTCGGTGATCGACAACAAGAACTGGGTCGGCTTCCGCGACGAATTCAGCGCCTTCATCGACTACGGTTATTTCCAGGGACAGATTTACGGCAAGAGCGGCTTCAGCAGCACCCTCGCCTGGGTGCGGGCCGACACGCCCATCGGCGCCGACGGCGCCCGCGGCGAAAGCGTGTTCAGGCTCCGCGGCACCCGGCTCGACGAAGGCGCGCTGTACGGCATCGTCGCGAAGCCGACGACCGGCACCATCACCCACGTCCATCTTTCGGGCCTGCGCCAGAATGTGACCCCGGCGGAAACCGGACGGGGCGTCCACTGCCAGAGCGTGCAATCGGTGGTGATGGAGCAATGCTGGCAGGGCTGGGCGACCACGCCCGCTCTGGTCGGCCACTTCCAGGATTGCGGAACGGTGCTCATCGACAGCCTCAAGCTCAGCGATTCGGTGAACAGCCTCTCCGCCACCAACGTCACCGCCCTGATCCTCAAGGACACGACCGGAGTGACGAGCTTCACCTTCAGCAACGTCAACTTCCATCCGGTCTCGAGCCGCTACGGCAATTTGTCGCTGATCAAGAACGGCGCGATCGCGGATGCCGACTTCGTCTCTCCGCCGGCCATCGGCACGCTCGCCTTCGACCGGTCGAGCAACCGCCTTTACCTGAAGCGCGTGGCGGCCGGCGGCTGGATCTATTTCGACATGAGCGGCGGCGATCCCTTCGGCCCGGAGCTGGTGGTCAACGGCACGTTCAGCGGCGGAACGACGACGGGATGGACGGCGGCCGGCTCGGCCACCCTTTCCGTCGTCAACGGCGCGCTCCGGGTGACCAACGGCAACAAATATGGCCGTGCCGTCCAGGCCATCCCGGTCGTCGTCGGCCAGCAATATCAGGTCTCGGTCGGGATCGTCGGCGGCGACGCGGGCCGGCTCTCGCGGGTCGGCTCGTCCGAGGTGCAGGGCAATTATGCGGTGTTCACGGGAACCGGCGGAACCGCCACGTTCACCGCCACGACCGCGACCTGCTACATCGCTCTGATGCTCGACAGCGAGGTGGTCGGCAAATATGCCGATTTCGACAACGTCTCGCTGAAGGCGATCTGACGCAGGCCGGCATCGGCCGCCGCGAGGGCGGGGGCGGAACGCATCAGGGCCACCCCCGTTCTTCAGGCTCCCGGCAGGCGCGGCGCTCCGCCGCCGCCGCCGGGGCGCCGCCGCGGGGACAATGAGCAAGCAACTCGAGAATTTCGATTCGTCCGCTTTCGAGCCGCCCCCGGAAGCGGTCGGCTTCTACGCGGAAAGCCTGAAGCTCCTCAAGGAATCGGGAATACCGTTCCTCCTGTCGGGGACCTATGCGCTTTCCTGCTTCACCGGCATCACCCGGCCGACCAAGGATCTGGACGTCTTCTGCAAGCCCAGCGACGCCCCCAAGATCCTCGGCTTCTTCAAGGCCCGCGGCTTCGACATCGAGATGGAGGACGAGCGGTGGATCGGGAAGGTCTGGCGGGGCGGCCATTTCTTCGACGTGATCTTCAACATCTCGTCGGCCAGCATCCCGATCACCGACGAATGGTTCGACGTGGCCTACGAGGCCGAGGTCTACGGCACCAACGTCAGGGTCACCCCGCCGACCCAGTTCATTCTCTCCAAGCTCTTCCTGCAGACCCGCTACCGCTACGACGGGGCGGATATCGTCCACGTCATTCTGATCAAGCATGACGAGATCGACTGGAAGTGGCTGCTTTCGAACATGGAGCTTTATTGGGAGGTGCTGCTGATCAACATCCTCAACTTCCGGTTCGTCTACCCGACGGAGCGCGACCTGATTCCGCGCTGGCTCTACGACGAGCTGCTCGAGCGGCTGAAGGCCCAGGACGAGATGCCGCCGGCCAGCATCAAGATCTGCCGCGGCCGGCTGATCAGCCCCACCGACTATGTCGTCGACGTGACCGAATGGGGCTTCGCCGACGTGGTCGGCAAGGGAGTGGACGAAAAGCATGAGCGACCCCAGCACCACTGAGACGATCACGGTGGCGGCGATCGGCGATCTCCACGTCACGGAGACCTGCCATAACCGCTACCGGGAGATGTTCGAGGCGATAAGCGGGGCCGCGGACGTGCTCGTCCTGGCCGGCGATCTGACCAATTTCGGCAAGGCGGCCGAAGCCGAGATCCTCGCCGAGGACCTGCGCGCCTGCACCGTCCCGGTGGTCGCTGTTCTGGGCAATCACGATTACGAGGCCGGCGAGCCCGACGAGGTCGTCCGAATCCTCCAGGCCGCGGGGGTGACCATGCTCGGCGAGCAGGCGACGGTGATAGAGGGGGTCGGCTTCGCCGGCGCCAAGGGCTTCATCGGCGGCTTCGGCCGCGGCGAGCTCGGCGCCTTCGGCGAGGACGCGATCAAGACCTTCGTCGACGAGGCGCGCAACGAGGCGAGGCTGCTCGAAAACGCGCTTCGCTCATTGCGGACCGAGCGGGTGGTCGCCGTGCTCCATTACGCGCCGATTCCGGAGACGGTGGAGGGCGAGCCCCTGGAAATCTATCCTTTCCTCGGCTCCTCGCGGCTCGCCCATGCGATCGACCGCTTCGACAACGTCAAGGCCGTGGTCCACGGCCACGCCCATCGCGGCGCCTATTCGGGGCATACGCCGGGCGGAGTCCCGGTCTTCAACTGCGCGCAATTCGTCGTCGAGCCGGCGTTCGGCCGGCCGTACGCGCTGCTGGAGATCTGACATTATCCCGACCGCTCATCCTGAGCAGGGACTGAGCCTGACGAAGGCGCGTACCGAAGGACCTTACGCTACCGGCCCTGCGCCGCCGGCGCCGCCACCGGCGTCCTCGGCTCCAGCAGGGCGGCGCTCTCGAGCCGGTCGAGCGCGCGGTGCGCGGCGACGTAGCGGCGGGCGTTGGCGATCCACGGATTGGCGCGCTCGTGGCCGGGCAGCCTCAGCACCTCGAGGAGGGCGACCTCGACCTGCCCCGCCTCGAGGCTCTGGCCGGCGCGGCGCAGGCGCTCGGCGGGCTGGGTCGAAGGGGTGTTCTCGCGGCGGATGGTGACGAGGCCGGCCATCTCGGTCTTGAACGCTCCCCACCAGCTCTGCCCCTGGCCGCCGCCGGAAAGATGGGGCGCGACCTCCTGGAACTGCTTCTGCAGGCTCTGGACGGTCACCGGCGAGCGGGCGACGGTGAGGACGGTCGCCACCGCCTGCGGCTCGGTCGCCGCGAAGCGCTGCCTCAGCAAGGTCTCGATATAGCCGAGCGCGACTCCGCGATCGATCGCGCGCCGCGCGGCGAAGGCGACGAGCAGGCCCTCCGCGCGGTCGGCATTTCCCACCGCGGTGCGCGACTGGAGGTCGAGCAGGGCGAGCCTTTCCTCGAGCCGGTTGACCCGCCGGGTCGTCTCGGGATCGATCACCAGCCGCTCGCCCGCGGGCGCTTCGGCCTCCGGCGGCGGCGGCGGCTCGCGTTCCAGCGCGACCGGCTGCGGCGCCGGTTCGACGGCGGGGGGCGGCGCGGGGACGATGCCGAGGAAAGTTGCCGCCGTGCCCCAATTGGCGAGCAGCCAGCCCATCGCCGCCAGCCCGGCGACGAAGGCGAGGATGGGCAGGGCGAGCAAGGTCCAGAGCGGCCGCTTCGGCTTCGCCGTCACCCCTCCTGGCTCATATTCCATCGCCGCCGTTCCTCACCACGTTGAAGCCATGATGGCACAGCTGAGCGGCAAGCTCCAGCAAGGCTTGGTCGCGCGGCGCCGCCGCCACCGCCTTCGCCGCCCATCCCTCGCCCACCGAAGCGGCCGCGGCGGGGCTGATCGCGGCGACGGCGATCGCCCCCCTGGCTCCGGCAAGCTCGGCGAAGCGCGCCCCGCTCCGGGGCGAATGGATCACCGCCACCGCCGGGCCCTCGAAGCCTTCATGCGCCACCGGCTCCGCTGCATAGACGACCCGCCGCTCGATCGCGACTCCCGGCGCCTCTACCCCGACATGCTCGCGCCCGCACAGATGAAGCGCGCGTCCGACCCCCGCTGCCGCCATCATCGCGGCCGCCGCCGCGCCGTCGCACGGTCCCGTCCGCACATCGCCGAACCCGGCCGCCCGAGCCGCCGCCGCCGTTCCTTCCCCGACGGCGAAGCAGGGCAGGCCGGCCGCTCCCGGCGGTGCGTGGCGCGCGCCGTTGGCGCTGGTCAGAAGCACCGCGTCGTAGCGCTCCGCTTCAACGGGGACGGCCGCGACGCGCCGGATCGCGAACAGCGGCGAAACGACCGGCTCCAGGCCCATCGCCCTGGCCCTCGCGGCGGACTGGGAACCGCCGGGCTCCGGCCGCAGGATGAGGAGCTTCACAGCGCGAACAGCGACCGCAGCCGCGTCGGCGCCCGGTCCAGCAGCTCCCGGGCGAGCTCGAGCGGGGCCGAATCATCGCCGCTTCGGAACCGCCGCTCGCCGCGCTCGGCCTCGGCGCCGTCCTCGGTCAATATCTCGGCCCGAAGCGTGATCTGGTCGCCTTCGAGCACCGCCAGCGCCGCCACCGGCGACCGGCAGCTTCCGCCCAGCCCTTCCAGCAGCCGCCGCTCCGCCGCCACGCAGAAATGGGTGGGGCGATGGTCGATCGCCCCGACCAGCGTCCGCACCCGCCGGTCGGCGCTCCGCACCTCGACCCCGATCGCCCCCTGGGCCGGCGCGGGCAGGAAGTCCTGGAGCAGGGCGCCGACGTCCGACCGGCCTAGCCGCTCGAGCCCGGCGGCGGCGAGCAGAGTCGCATCGGCCTCGCCGCGCTGGATCCTGCGCAGCCGGGTTTCGACATTGCCCCGGAAGGGCATAATGGAAAGGTCCGGCCGCCGCGCCAGCAATTGCGCCGCCCGCCGCGGCGACGAGGTTCCGACCCGGGCCCCCTGCGGCAGGGCGTCGAGGCTGCCTGCGCCGACCAGCCTGTCGCACACGTCGGCGCGCTCCAGCATCGCCGCGATGGCCAGCTCCGGCGGCCGGATCGTCTCGACGTCCTTCATCGAATGGACGGCGAGATCGATCCGCCCTTCGAGCAACGCCGAGTCCAGCTCCTTCGTCCACAAGGCCTTGCCGCCCATTTCGGAGATCGGCACGTCGCGCAGCCGGTCGCCGCTGGTCGCGATCGGCTCGATCTCGATCACCTCCGGTCCCCAGCCATGCGCGTCGCGAAGGGCCGTCGCCACCAGCCGCGCCTGGACGAGGGCGAGCGGCGAGCCGCGGGTGCCAAGGCGAAGGATCGGCTGCATGCGCCGCTTGTGCTAGCGGGTGTGGGGGTGGCAGGGAAGCGGGGATGAGCCTCATCCTCGGCATCGAATCCTCCTGCGACGAGACGGCGGCGGCTTTGGTGGCCTCCGACCGCCAAATCCTGGCCCATTGCCTCGCCGGACAGGAAAGCGCCCACGGCCCATATGGCGGGGTCGTCCCCGAGATCGCCGCCCGCGCGCATGTCGAGATCCTCCCGGCGCTGATCGAGCAGGCCCTGGCCGAGGCCGGGCTCGGGCTCCGCGACGTGGACGCGATCGCCGCGACGGCCGGACCGGGGCTGGTCGGGGGCGTGATGGTCGGCCTCGTCGCCGCCAAGGGTCTGGCGCTGGCGGCCGGCAAGCCTTTGGTCGCGGTCAACCATCTCGAAGGCCACGCCTTGTCGCCGATGCTGAGCGACCCCGGCCTTGCCTTCCCCTATCTCCTGCTCCTCGTCTCCGGCGGCCATTGCCAGTTGCTGCTCGTCGAGGGGCTCGGCCGCTACCGGCGGCTCGCCACCACCATCGACGACGCCGCGGGCGAGGCGTTCGACAAGACCGCCAAACTGCTCGGCCTCGGCTTTCCCGGCGGGCCGGCGGTCGAGCGCTCGGCGCAGGGCGGCGATGCCGCCGCGGTGCCGCTGCCGCGGCCGCTGCTCGGCTCGCCCGAGCCGCATTTCTCCTTCGCGGGCCTCAAGAGCGCCGTTCTGCGCGCCAGGGAAAGCGGCCGCTACGCCACCCAGGACATCGCCGCGTCCTTCCAGCAGGCCGTCGTCGACAGCCTGGTCGACCGCACCCGCCGAGCGCTCGAGCGCGTTCCCGAGGCGACCGCGCTCGTCGTCGCCGGTGGAGTCGCGGCCAATTCGAGCGTGCGCTCGGCGCTGACCGCCCTGGCCTCGGCGCGAGGCCTGCCCTTCATCGCTCCGCCGCTCTGGCTGTGCACGGACAATGCGGCGATGATCGCCTGGGCCGGAGGCTTGCGTTTCGACGCCGGCCTCACCGACCCGCTAGACACGCCCGCCCGGGCCCGCTGGCCGCTCGATCCGGAGGCGGAAAAGGTCCGCGGCGCCGGGGTCAAGGCATGAAGATCGGAGTGATCGGCGGCGGCGCCTGGGGCACCGCTCTGGCGCAGGTCGCGGCGGGCGGCGGCGAGACCCTGCTCTGGGCGCTCGAGCCCGAGGTGGTGGAGAGCGTCAATCGCGACCATGAGAATCGCCTCTTCCTGGCCGGCACTCCGCTCGACCCGGCGATCCGCGCCACCGGCGACCTCGCGGCGCTCGCCGGGTGCGATGCGCTCCTCGTCGTCACTCCTGCACAGCATCTGCGCCGGGTCCTCGCCGCCATGCCGCCCCTCGCCATTCCGCTCATCCTCTGCGCCAAGGGCATGGAGGAAGCGACGATGGCGCTGATGCACGACGCCGCCAGCGAGGCTCAGCCCGCCGCGCCGGTCGCCGTCCTGTCCGGCCCCACTTTCGCCCATGAGGTCGCCGCGGGCCTGCCGGCCGCCGTCACCCTCGCCGTCGCCGATCCGGGGCTGGGCGAGCGCCTCCGCGCCCGCATCGCCCGCCCCTGGTTCCGGCCCTATCTGTCGGACGACGTGATCGGCGCCGAGATCGGCGGCGCCGTCAAGAACGTGCTCGCCATCGCCTGCGGAGTGGTGGAGGGCCGGCGGCTCGGCCAGAATGCCCGCTCCGCCCTGATCTCGCGCGGCTTCGCGGAGATGACCCGCTTCGGCCTGGCGCGGGGTGCCCGCGCCGAGACTCTCGCCGGCCTGTCCGGCCTGGGCGACCTCGTCCTCACCTGCTCCTCGGTCAGCTCGCGCAACTTCAGCCTCGGCAAGGGGCTCGGCGAAGGCCGGGCCGCCGCCGACCTGCTCGCCGACCGCCGCACGGTCGCCGAGGGCGCGCATACCGCGCCTGTGCTGGCGCGGGCGGCCGGCGAGGCGGGCGTCGACATGCCGATCGTCGCCGCGGTCTGCGCTTTGCTGGCGGGCGAGGTGAGCGTCGACGAGGTGGTGGAGCGGCTTCTGTCCAGGCCGCTGAGGTCGGAAGGGGTCTGACGCTGTCTTCGCGGGGTCAAAAATCCCAGCAGATGCCCTTGCTCTCCCAGTCGCCGTAGCGGGTCGGCTCCTCGCCTTTCGGCCCGCCATGCTCCTCCGCCTCCGCCGCCGGCCGCGGCTCCGGCAGCGGCGGGCTCGGCGACAGATGCGCCGGCGGCTTCACATGGTCCGGCCGCCGCGCGGCCCTGGCGATTGAAGATGGCACGTTCATCCCCCACATTTCGGGGGTAGGAGGTCCTGGCGCAAGGATGAACCGGTTACGAACCCTGATGCTGCTGGCGGCGCTGACCGCCCTGTTCATGGGGCTCGGCTTCACCATCGGCGGTCCGCGCGGCGCTTTCATCGCCCTCATCGCCGCCGCGGCGATGAACCTGATCACCTACTGGAATGCCGACCGCATCGTCCTTTCCATGCACAACGCCAAGGAAGTGACGGTCCGCGACTGCCCGCAGCTGGTCGGAATCGTCAACGGCCTCGCGGCCCGCGCCGGGCTGCCCAACCCGCGCGTCTACATCATCGATTCGCCCCATCCCAACGCCTTCGCCACCGGCCGCGACCGGGATCATGCCGCCGTCGCCGCGACCACCGGCCTGCTCGGCCTCCTCAGCAAGGAGGAAGTGGCGGCGGTGATGGCGCATGAGCTCGGCCACGTCCGCAACCGCGACACTCTGGTGATGACGATGACGGCGACGATCGCGGGCGCCATCTCGATGCTCGCCAATTTCGGCTTCTTCTTCCGCGGCGGCGACCGCGCCAATCCGTTGGCGATGATCGCGGCGGTGATCCTCGCTCCGTTCGCGGCGATGCTGGTCCAGCTCGCGATCAGCCGCACCCGCGAATATGGCGCCGACCGCGCGGGGGCCGAGATTTGCGGCGATCCCCGCGCCCTCGCCTCGGCCCTGGCCAAGCTCCACCAGGGCGCCGCCCGCACCCCCAGCCCGGTGGCGGCGCGCAACCCGGCCGCCGCCTCGCTCTACATCGTCCCCTCGGGCACCGGCCGCGACAGCCTGTTCTCGACCCACCCGGACACCGCCAACCGCATCGCCGCGCTGCAGGCGATGGCGGGCGAATTCGCGCCTCCGCGCCCGGCGCCGCCGGTGCCGCGCCGCCGCCGGGCCGCCAGCGCCCTCGACCCCCTCGGGGCCCGACGGCGCCGGTGAACTTCGTCTTCGAGTTGGGCTTGAGGCTCCTGATGGCGATCCTGGTGGAA
>Ga0196965_1000293_pt1 | contig 33901 bp, 33 predicted proteins | sample S1_20metaG_FD_148668 | JGI IMG/M metagenome (GOLD analysis project Ga0196965, IMG submission 148668) | Soil microbial communities from Anza Borrego desert, Southern California, United States - S1_20 | ecosystem: Environmental > Terrestrial > Soil > Desert | place: USA: California | collected...
ATTTACAGTCTTTTCAAGAAATGATTTCCTGCCTTGCCAGGTAAGTCCGGGATCGCTATGGCTACGGTAGCACAATCAATCTCTAAACACTTGTGTTGAGGTGGCAGCTTTGCCCTATGGGTTATATGTGCAGCGTGCCACGGACGAATGGAGGTACTTCAGATCTGCGAAGCATCAAAAGTGGCAGCTTGAAATGTTACAGTTCGAAAAGCCCCTACGAACGCAGCCAGGTGTCTCATATAAGTTGACCGTGGCAAGCATGGCGGAAAATATGGATGGATCACATGAAGCGAAGCCCAGGCAGAGGGCGGATGATAGTCGGGATTGTATTTCCGATGTTGCGATCGTTATCACGGCACTCATTCTTTGGAAGGAATTTCTATCCCCGGCCGGATCAAACAACCTGAGACTAAAGTCGTGTTCTCTGGTCCGGAACCGTGCTCCGCGTAATATTCCTGCTGACTTTCGCACTGTTTTTCCACGATGCACCACCCGGTTTTTTTGTTCTTTGCACAGGTTTTTTGCACTTCGAAAAAGATGCGAAAACAAGGCGCTTTTTCAGGCGTGTTATTGAAGCAGAGGTCTTGTTATGATGACCAGCAATGTAAGTTTTTCAGCCGAATAGAAAGAAAATCCTCGCGGTCATGTTGAATATGCATTTTTGAGCTAAAAACAACGGTGTTGCCTGGTTGTGACACGGGTCGGATTTACTGACATAGCACTTGTTCTTACTGACATAGCAGCCGGTCACGCTGTTATGCGAGCTGGTCACGCTGACATTTCAGGTAGGCAATTTGTTCAGTATGAATATAATCGGCTTTCTTTAGCCGATATTGTCTCTTCAGCCGGTGCAATTTGTCGGCGTTGAATTCCATTTTTCAGATGCAGCGGACGGTTGCGCAATGTGTTGATGGATCGGAGGCAGCCGCATCGGCATCAGGAATGATGATGTGGTTTGAAAAATAAGCGACTGAAAATACTATAGCCTTAAGAATTGAATAACGATTTGGGTAATGTCCCGACACGGCAATCAGCCGGTCTACATGATGACAGGTGATTTACGTAGTAAAGTATGGGTATGATAATTTAATATACGATGTCACTGATCGCTCAAGTTTTCTGTATACACCCGGGACGCAAGTTTTTGGATGTCTATTGACTGCTTGACCAATTACTGGATAATACCAGCAACGTAACGGTCAGTTATAGAGGCTGTTCTATTCACATAGGGCGGCCTCTTATGTTTTACAGGCAGAGAACCAGAACTCTTTTGATCAAAAAAGAAGACAAAAATGAGGAAGACCATCGCGTTAATAGCCCATGACCATAAGAAGGATGAACTAGTTGAGTGGGCTGAATACAACAAACATAAACTAGCCCAGTTTGAATTGTTTGCAACAGGAACTACTGGAAAGCGCATTGAAGAAAAACTAAAACAGAAAGTCGTGCGCTTGCAAAGCGGTCCGCTTGGAGGTGATCAGCAAATAGGCGCACTTATAACAGAAGGCAAGATTGACATTCTGATCTTCTTCTGGGACCCGCTCCAACCGATGCCGCATGATCCGGATGTAAAAGCATTGCTGAGGATTGCTGTCGTTTGGAACATCCCATTGGCTTGCAATCACACTACCGCCGATTTTATTCTTACATCGTCGTTGCTGTTTGAAGAACAGGATCGTGTTAGCCCCCGTTTTGACGAGTATCAGAAAAAGCAGATCGATGCTTCAACCCCAGGTAAAGGTTTTCGCCGTGGTGATCCGGTTTAAACCGAATGGCTCGTCGTTGTTCACCAATAGCATTTATAGGACGTTGCATTGGTAAATTAGGTACCACGCTGAGCACAACAGCTTGAGTTACGGGGAATTATGCGTACCTTTGCTTAATTCTTCTTAAAACCACCACATTCTACCTGTAAATCAATTCTCCTGCTCGATCATCGTAATAGCAGCATTATGTGCTTGCTCGGTTTATATTATTTTCAACTAAATCCTATTGAATGAGACAACTTAAGATCAGTAAACAAATCACGAACCGGGAAAGCCAGTCGCTTGATAAGTATTTACAGGAAATAGGCAGGGTTGATTTAATTAGTGCGGAAGTCGAAGTTGAGCTTGCAAAGCGGATCAGGGAAGGCGACCAGGTTGCATTGGAGAAGCTGACGAAAGCCAATCTTCGTTTTGTGGTTTCTGTCGCCAAGCAATACCAAAACAATGGACTTACGCTTGGTGATCTGATCAATGAAGGCAATCTCGGACTGATCAAAGCGGCTAAGAGGTTTGATGAGAAGCGTGGTTTTAAATTCATCTCATACGCTGTATGGTGGATTCGTCAATCTATCATGCAGGCGCTTGCGGAGCAGTCGCGTATTGTTCGATTGCCATTAAATCGCGTTGGATCCATCAGTAAGATTTCAAAAACATTTTCCGATCTCGAGCAGAAGTTCCAACGGGAGCCTTCAACTGAAGAAATAGCGGAGGTGATCGGTGTAACCAACGAGGAAGTATTAAGTAATCTCCAGGTTTCGGGACGCCATGTATCGATGGACGCGCCATTCTCGCAAAGCGAAGACAACAGCCTTTTGGATGTTCTTTCTGACGCCAACGAAGAAAATCCTGAGAGGCAAATGATGAGCGATTCTTTAACACAAGATGTTCAGCGTGCCTTGTCTACGTTAACGACCAGAGAAGCGGAAGTGATCGGGTTATATTTCGGATTGAACAATAAAGGCGCTATGACGCTTGAAGAGATCGCTGACAAATTCAACCTTACGCGCGAACGCGTCAGGCAGATAAAAGAGAAAGCAACGCGCCGTTTGAGGCATACATCACGTGCTACAACGCTGAAGAGCTATCTGGGATAATTTCATTGCCGGTAGTACTCTTGGTTCATTTAGTGGTTTCGCCTATGATAATCAAATATTCGGGCGTGAATTAGGACGCCCGAATATTTAGTTGTATCTTTGTTTTGCATTTAAGAAATGTGCCTTTCAGCGAACTCCCTCTGAGTTTTTTGTTATCCACCACCTTCTTATTTAATATCTCTTAAGATTCCCTGACGAAGGTCTTATTGGCTATTGCCACTCTTCAATGAGTTGATTACGTTTTATATTTTAATTTTTATACAATGCAAGGAACAGTTAAATTTTTCAATGAGACCAAAGGTTTCGGTTTCATTACCCCAGACAATTCGAACACGGATATTTTTGTCCATTCTTCTGGCTTAGTTGACCAGATTCGTGAAAACGATCAGGTTGAGTACGACGAAGAAAGAGGCAAGAAAGGAATGAACGCCGTGAATGTTACGTTATTGAACTAATCAGTTTTATATATAGCATTTCAAAAAGGCCACCGATGGGTGGTCTTTTTTTTTGAGCTGCAATAAGGTGGCTTATCTACTGCTTCAGTTTTTAATATCGTAATGCAGTGACAACCTATGCTCAAAACCGAAAACCTCAATTTTTTTCATTTGGATTGAAAGGGCGATGGCCTGGTAACGAAAGCCGAATCTTCCAAAACCGAAATGAACATGAGCAAAAGGCGACATGTTGAATTTGTCTTTGCCAGAATGGTACATGAAAGGATCCCTGGGTTTGCCACCCGTTGAGGGCCGCCATGTTGTGTGATTTTTAACCTGGTGATGTACGGCAATTCCGGATCCAACAAATACATGAGAATCGTGGTTACGGCTGACAGATACATTGGCAGCGATAATGTGTTTTATGTTAAGAATTTCATAATCGTGAATTTCGGAGTAGTTTCTGTTGCTTGCTGAAGCACGTCCTGTTCCCGTAGATTTTTCGATTAGAATGTCATAGCTGACCCGCGTATCGTTGAACTTTCGAAACTCGAGTGCGATTGAAGGCCCTGCGTAAAATCCTGTAAGGGTTCTCTTACCTTCAAGAATTCCTGATTTGTCGTAAGATAACTTATTAGCCATACGTACAGCACCTGCCATAATGCCAAGCGTAAGCTTTGACTTCAGGTCTTGTTTCTTGTTGGTTACTTGTTCCTGCCAACCACAAGCGTTATTGTAACGCGTGATCAACTTTAGAATGGCCGGGTAGCTCAAAGCGACGTCATTGACGAGCTTAACCTGATCGATACTTTTGCAGTCCATCGTGACATGCTTTAAATAGGAAGTATATTCCTTCACTTCAAAAGTTCTTCCGTCAACATATTTGCGTACAATTCGAAGCTCGTAGACTGCGTTATCTTTCTGTACAAAAAGTTCCTGGCTGGTACTTAACCGCGGAGATATGAAGTAATTAATCTTTCCCTTGATTACGCGTTCCATGACTTTTACCGTATCGCGGATATTGACAAGCTTGTTGACAAAATATTCAGTGGTATCAATCCGCAGTTTGTGCACGTCAGCCAACTTCCATGGTGTTGTTGGTTGTTCGACAAACTGCAATGTGTTTTTCGTCAAGAGCAGCCTCGCATCGACGGTTGCTACCCGCGTGCTACTATCATGCATTAAAAAAGTTGCTTCCTGAACTACTTCCAGGTATGATTGAGCAAACGCTGAAACAGGTAAGATCGTTAGAAAAAGAAGAATCTTGAAAATGGGCCTCATCAGGATTAAATGGGGCCAAAAATAGATAATTGCTCCCTAAGTTGGAAGTTCGCTGCAATATATGGTACAGTTTCTGGTTATTACATCAAGAGCCATGTTGCAACTGCGGTTACTTTCAGGCATCATGAATGATCTAGTAATTACCATCTCACTTCAACTAATAAATTCAGTAAAATGAAATCATTAAGATTTGCTCCATTAGCGCTACTCACCTTCGTAGCGCTATTCATTACCGGCTGTCAGGAAGATGAAGTAAAGTCAGACAAAACCATTGTCCCGGCTACCTTCCGGGTAGACATCCCTTCGTCGATCAGCTATACAGCTACAAGTGGAAGGCAAAAAAGCGATACACTCAATGGCAACGAGATTTATCGCCATCTTGGAACCTTCATCAACGTCGGCAAGACAGCTTCAGAGCTTGTTGAAGGGATCATCCACGGTATCAGCGTTTATAATATTGACAAAGCGATGACCATGTCATTCAATGGAGAAGATGACAATCGCGTGAAAAATCTGGTGGTTACTGAAAGCTCGACTTTTGACGGCACGACGTGGGACTATCAGCTCACGGTAACTGATGCACTTTCTGAGGGCGCAGATGATGGAGGAAAGGCGATCCAGATATTCTGGAATGACGAGGCGCCGATCCGCGGGGTCGCTATTGTAAAACCCTACAACTGCGATCGTCCGACAAATCTTCATATCCCTGACGCCATGTTCCGTGTTGACTACAGTGAAGATGGAACGCTTGGATATGACGCACACATGATCGTGACCGTTGCAGGACTGACCCTCGCCGATGAAGTAACCGAACCATTCTCCATGAACAATCTTAAGATGTTTGCTGGTCGTAAAGGAGATATCGTGGATGTGTATGGTAACAGCAATCACCCGAATGCGAAATTGTTTTCAGACGAGAAAGGATTCAACTGGTCATTTGTTGCCTCGTCTGATCGCGTAAAAAATATTGGTGTTGCCGAAGTGGGGCTTCCATTTATTTCTGTGAACTCAACTGACCGTGCAGTACTGCTTGAAGATTATTCCATCTATAATGTATTTCACGACGGCATCATGGACGCGTGGCCAGGTATCGACCAGGAGAAATTACAGGCGTTTCTGACAACTGCTGCAGCACCAGGATACTTCGATGATGGAGGATTTATCGCTGGCGGAACTTCACCAGGAGCAGATTGGAACACGATCAGCGGACGAATCGATGACTTAATTCCTTACAATCCTTCAAGCGTTAATTCACTAACGCTTTCGTTCAAATAACATTTGGAAAAACGGAATCAAAAAAGCGCCAGCATGATCTGGCGTTTTTTTTTGATTTCAAGGTAAATTATTTTTTACCCGCGATCAGTCGGCGAAGGTTTTCATTCTTTAAGTACAATGAACCCCAGGCTAACAAAGCGAGATATACAGGAAACAGGATGTGTGAGAATAACGGATTATCAAGGCGTAGGTGTGTTGCAATCGCGCCTCCAAAATATCCAGTCAGCAAGATCGCTCCGAGGAACTGTGTCCGTGGAAATGCGAAGAGAAGTATTGAGATCAGTCCCAACACGCCCATTACCGGGATGTGATGCGCCTGGTAACCGAGTTCCACTGTTCCAGCTGTAACCGTGTCGTTTGGAATAAGTTTGAAAATGCTGTCCATGAGCATGAAAGCGATTACAAGTCCGCCCATGATTCGGGCAGTCCACAATTTCCCTTTGGATACTGAAGTAATCATAGTTGACCCGATAGTTGCTGCTGATGTTGTCATAGTGCTGTTGGTTATGGTTATGTTTTTTGTTTTGTGTGATGATACAAAGCTAAGACGGGTACGGCGTATAGGAGGGTGGTGAGTGCGCCGATCTCAGGGGTGCAGTGCGACTAAACTACTGTAGCAGCAAAAAAATGGTGATGGTTAGTAATCTTTTAGCGGCATTCGTAGGGAACGACACATCGGTGGTACGCTAGCACGGGGATGATTCATTATGCGACGAGAAATGGCCAGTCGCGAAGTGTTATCTAAGGGTAACGCTTCGGTCTTGCGTGCTTACGAATCCAGGGGTATTCCAGGAAAGCACCTTGCCATTTTCCTGATACACGATGAATGCTTCAACATCGGTGGTGCCAAGAAATTTCTTTGCGGAATCTAATCCCATTACCATAAGTGCCGTTGCAAATACATCTGCCCGGACAGCAAGGGAATCTTTCACCGTTACGCTTAGCAAGTTATTCTGAATCGGGTATCCGGTTTTCGGATTGATAATGTGAGGTCTTTTATTGCCGTCTCCGTCGAGATAGAATTTCCGCGAAGTTCCGGATGTGCTGATCGCTTCATTTTCAAGGTGTGTTCTGGTGATTAGCCGCCCTGTTTTTAAATCGGATGGATTCTCAACGCCGATCAGCCAAACTTCGCCTTTATCATTTCGCCCCTTGCATTTCATCTCACCGCCAATCTCAACTTTATAGTTTTTTATATTTTTGCCTTCGAGAAAGTTACTTATTATATCGATGGCATAGCCTTCGCCCATTGCACTAAGATCTAATTGAACTCCGTCTTTGTTCGTTCGCATCCCAAGTGCATCATAGCTGATATAGTCGAAGGATACAATGGACAGTAGCGCGTCAATCGTTTCGCTTGGTAACACCTGTCGTTTTGCTTTACTAAAACCGTGTGCTTTGATCAATGGCATCAGCGTAGGCTCAAATGCTCCTTGCGTTTCCACGTGGTACTGCTTTGCGATTTTCAGCATTCTTAAAAGATGGGGGCTTTTGAATTGTAAAGTACCCGATTGATTGAACAAGGATAGTTCTGACGTAGAATCGTATGTACTCGCAGCAGCAACAAAGGAATTTAGTATTGAATCTATTTCCGGTTTGTAATCATGGGCAGCGCTGTACTGTATTTCGTAGTACGTCCCCATCGTCTTTCCCTTCAGTTTGGTAAACTTGTTTTCCGAACAGGACGCGAACGCGAGAAAAACCAATAGCAGTTGAGTTTTTATTTGTACCATTCTTCTTTAATCCCTACAACAATTCTTTCGACGATATACCTGGCGGTAGTAACGGTTTTCATATCGGTGATTAGTTCACCCGTTGCTCCTGAATGATGACCGTGACCCAGTAACGACATTACATAATATCGTTGTTGATCTTGCCGGTTCGCGATAGCGCCATAGATCAGCGAAGGCTGCCCCAGTAATCCGGTACCTCCGTGATACAATGAGTCTTCGAGGAAATCATATTCGGAATAGAATTCATTTTCGTCAAATGCGACGTTGACCTCAACCATAATCCGAAAAACGTGGAGGTCATTGATTCCATGTTCATTTGTTTTGAAATAGAAATTCTCCTTTGGTGTGGCGCCGGTAATGCCATCGGGGAGAGGTTCACCGGGAGGCGGTGAATAGAACCCATCTTCATACTGATGGTTTCGTTTATGTGACCAGTATGGCAATGCATCGACTCTTCGTGTTGGGGTATTGGGTTCTGCCTTCGCTTCATCTGCCTCTTTGAAGTTGGACGCGGACCTTCCGCTGTAAAACAGCCCTTTCGCAGTTGATGTTGTGACGAGTAGTGTTTTGATATAATTTCCAACTGAGTCTTCAATCCAGATGGCAAGCTGCGGATTCCAGAAATGTTTCCCTTTGAGGAAATCGATTGTGATGTCAGCCTCTTCACCTCCGGTATAATCATAGGACTGATAGTCTGTCAATGAGACTTCGTTCGTTCCCTGTGTATTCCTGGCTGCTCTCCAGTCCATCATCTTTCGAATCGGGGTTGGCTCATAGTAGGAGAATGCAAACAAGCCAGTCAGGGAAGCGACAACGATCAGGAACTCTCTGCGTATCTTCATCGTTGCCGGGTTATGTATGATCGCAAATTTTTGAAGTTATTCCAGAGGTGTGGCAGTACCGAGACGAAGAACAAAAACCCGAAGATTGAATGAACCGCTGCCGTTGTTCGGTTATACGGAAGAAAGAAAGAGAGTAAGCCTGAAATCGAAAGCACGATAAAACTGGTTGCGAGTGTCAGGCTTACCCAGATGCGAAGCTTCATTCGTTATAGTTTTTCCGCCTGAACTGCGAGCAACTGAATTTCTTTTTTCAGGTTGGCCACCATTTGTTGTTTTGTTGACGAAGCTGAAGGTTTGTATTCTTTTAAGGGTGCCACAAGCTTTGACGATTCTATTTTGTTCAGTAGCTCATAGCGTATTGTGGTTGCTGCTTGTGAAAGAAAAAGTAAACTTTCATCGTCACTTGCACCTTTCTCAATTGTCAGATCTTTCAGTTGATTGTCGAATGTGAAAGTTGACTTTGACATTTTAGCAATTACGGTTTGAAGATCGCTTCTCATAGTCGTGATCACAGCAGCCTCTTCTTTTTTTGTACCTTCCGGGCCGCATGATTTCTTTTCGCAGCTTTTCGCACATGACTGTGCATACGTGACAGAAGTGCATAATGCAAGGAGGATTAATACAGTGAGCTTTTTCATATTTGATAGTTTGTTTTGTTCATGATCAAATTTACGGGCAAGTGCTGCCATAGGTGAGCCAATGAAAAGTTAGAAGAACGTTAACGAAAAGTTAAAACATCATAAGCGCCATTAAAGCCCCTGTTTCTGCCAAAATTTGTGGGTATTTTGCATGTAAATACTTGCTTATATGTCGAGGAATCGGGTTTGGTTATATGCAGTTGTCCTGTTTGTTCTCGTAGGTACAATCCTTACTACGCAGGTGTCCTGGCTCATGGAGTCAGCGCGGATCGAAGAGAGTTTTTTAAGTCAGCGGGTAAACATGGCGTTGTGCAGCGCGATGGATGTGCTGTCAAAGGATCGCGGCTTATGTTCGAATGTTGAAAGTTGCGTTTCACACGGAAGGGGTACTTTTGAAATATCTTTCACGCAACAGGAGAAAGCGAAGATTGATTCTATAATTAAAAGCCACCTTTCGTTCTATAATATTTACGTTCCCTTCAAGACAACGTTTTCTCCGTACACAACCGACACAACCAGGAATCCATTGCCGCTCAGCCAGGCATTGCTGTATCCTGCGAAAGCCGGGATGCAAAATGTACTTGTTCATATTGAAATTCCTTCACAAGCGCAGTTGGCGCAGTCACAGATCAATGGCACATTTATTCTTTCATTCGTTGTATTGATCGCATTGATCTGGATATTTATCAGCACCGTGAAAGCGTTAATTCGTGAGCAGAAGATCAGGAAAGAAACGGTTGATTTTATCAACACAATGGCCCACGACCTGAAGACACCCATTTCGAATATCTCTTTTGCATTAAGCCTGTTCAATCGTGAACAGGAAAATACCAACACACCGAAGAATCAGTTTGTATCGATTATTGAAACTGAAACAGGGCGCCTCAAAGACAGGGCGAGAAAGATATTAGGTATGGCCTCGGTGGACGCGGTACTGGAAGATTCGACTGACCAGACGGAGATTAATATCCATGAATTAATCGATCAGGCGGTTGATTCATACACGTTGAAATTGCACGAAACGAATGGGAGCATCGAAAAGCATTTGAACGCCGGCAAAGCAATCGTTAAGGGAAGCCAGCTGCAACTTTCAAGCGCGATCATGAATATCATCGACAATGCCATTACATATTCACATGGAAGTTCGTTAATCAGGATCAGAACGCGCAACGATGAAAACGGTATCAGGATTGAAGTTGAAGACAATGGCCCTGGAATACCATCGAGTGAACTGGAGTTGGTGTTCAGGAAAGCTTATCGCGTAAGATCAGGCAACAAACTACCCGAAGGGTTTGGATTAGGACTTTACATTGCCCGCACGTCGGTCGAGAAGAACGGGGGGAAACTTTCTCTTTCGAGTGATGGTGTATCCGGAAGCTGTTTTGTAATTCAATTACCGTTGTCCTAATACCTCATGGCTGACAAGATATTAATTGTTGAAGATGACACCAATGCAGGACTGTTGCTGCAAAGTTTCCTGACATCAGAAGGATACGAGATAAAGTTGGCCGTTAACGTAAAAGCCGGACTGCAGTTATTTCTTGGTGACGTGTTCAGCATGTGTATTCTCGATTGCTCTTTACCCGATGGTGATGGCTTCGGACTTGCCAGGGAAATCCGCTTGAGAAATGAGCATGTTCCTATGATCTTTTTAACAGCACGGTCGTTACTCGATGACAAGATAAGAGGGTTCCAGTCGGGTGCAGATGACTATGTTACGAAGCCGTTTGAGACGTTTGAACTTCTATATAAGATCAAAGCCATTCTTCGCAGATCACAGGTTCAGACAAACGGAGCTAAAGATTCATGCTTCAAGATCGGTTCGTATCAATTTGATCCCAGGAACCAGACATTGTCAAGTGGTGACATCGTGCGGAGAATCACCGCAAAGGAAAATGAAATACTAAAACTTCTCTGTCTCAAGAAAAATCAGATCACGAAGAAGGACGAAATTCTGATTGCGTTGTGGGGTGAGAGCGATTACTTCAAGGGCAGAAGTTTGGACGTATTTATTGCCAGGCTGCGGAAATATTTCGCAAATGATTCGAGCATCAGAATTGAAAACGTTCACAGCGTTGGTTTTATCTTGTCTGATGGTGTAACCTAGCGCTAAAAAAAATGTCGTCGTGTTGTTATTTGTAGCAGGTTAACATCATTAAGCGATCCATGATTTCGAGAACTGCATGACGCGCTCCTTCCTTTTACGACGGCCAGCGGTTTCGACGCTTACTCTTTCAATTCAATCCACACCGGTGCATGATCACTGGACTTTTCCCAGCCCCTTACGTTCTTGTCAACCCCCGCCGCGGTAAGCTTACCTTTCAGTTGAGGACTGAGCAAAAAATGGTCTATGCGTAATCCTGCATCCCGGCCATAGGCATTGCGGAAATAATCCCAGAACGTATAGATCCTGACACCGGGATTGAGTGTGCGAAGTGCATCTGTCCATCCTTGTGATTGAAGGGTGTCAAACGCAAGCCTGGTCTCGGGCCGGAAAAGCGCATCGTTTACCCATCGTTCAGGTTTGTAAACGTCGAGTTCAGTAGGCATCACGTTGTAGTCGCCAGCCAACACCACGGGCCTTCCAGCAGTGATGAGCCCGGCCGCATGCGCGGTAAGTCTTTCGAACCATTTAAGTTTATACTCGAACTTCGGACCGGGCGCCGGATTTCCATTGGGCAGGTACAGGCATCCGATGGTGATTCCATCGATTATCGATTCAATGTAGCGACTATGCGCATCTTCGTCATCGCCGGGTAGTGTTCGCGTGACTTCCTGAATGTTATCCTTGCGTGATAGAATTGCCACGCCATTCCAGCTCTTTTGGCCGTGCCATATAGCGAAATAGCCTGCTTCACGAATTGCCTGCTCCGGGAATTTCTCCTGCGGCGCTTTGAGTTCCTGGAGGCAAACAACATCGGGAGCCGTTTCCTCTAACCAACGAAGAAATACGGGCAGACGCGCGGTGATACCGTTAACGTTATATGTGGCTATTCTCATGGCCAAATTTAAAACGTTCTCGGGATATCACATTCCTTACGCTTCAGCGCTACGCGTTTCACGAACGCTGAGGAATAACAAGGTGGCTATCTACAATGAGACGGTATTACTTACTTGATTTCGTTGCCGTTCTTATCAACGTAAAAGCCCCTGCCATTGAGCCACACTTTTACTTTGCCATTTTTAAAGCCATATTTTTTGTCTTCACCTTCCATCGGATAGAGACTTTCAAATTGGACTGGAATAATCTCCTTACCTGTGGAGTCGATGAAGCCATATTTGTCGCCCATGCCGACTGCAGCCAGGCCTTCAGAAAAATCAGCAGCAAAATCATACTTGATCTCGGTGATCTCTTTGCCTGTCTTATCAAGATATCCGAATTTCTGTTCTGCGTTCACTAACGCAAATCCCTCAGAAAAATCTCCCGTAGCCGCATACTTCGACACAAAAATTTCCTTCCCGCTTTTGTCTACAAACACGTGCTTGCCGTCTTGCAAAACGCGTATTAAGCCATCCTGAAACTTACTTACATTTTCATATTTCGGCGAAAGTATCTCATTACCCGTTCTGTCAACCGCACCCCATTTATCATTGAGCTTGACGGAGGCAACGCCATTGTAAAAGTTATCCACGTGCTGGTATTTTGGAGAAACTACCTCCTTGCCCGTAATATCAACGAAACCGAAACTACCATTGAGGATAACCCGTGCGAAGCCTTCAACCATATCGCCGGCCTCGTCATATTTCGGCACGACAACCTCCTGTCCTGTTTTATTAACAAAGCCCCATTTGCCTCGTTTTATTGCTGCGACGCCTTCAATGAAATCACCTGCATCTTCATATTTAGGCACAATGACTTCAGTGGCGCTCAGGACGTTGACAAATCCCCATTGGTTGTTAAGCTTAACCGCAGCCATATTTTCACTCATCATCCGGAAGTCGTCGTATTTGGCCGGGATAAGTACCTGCCCGTTTTCGATTTTCAGACCGCGCTTTCCATCAGCGCCATCGATGACCTGTAGTTTTTGCCCGTATAGAAGTGTCAACCCGACAAATAGAAACGCGATTGTTAGCTGAATTGATTTTTTCATGTTGATGCAACGATATGTTCAGCTTTAAAATTAAGACGCTGATATGAGCAATGACAATACCGCATACCACGCGTTCTGAGTACGTGCCAGCACGTAAAAGGCACTGGTGGTTGTTAAAGGAATGATGACTTGTGTGGGTCATACATTCAATTTGTTACTTGATCATACCTCGTGGTCAACATAAGCCAGCACTTGCAGTATCTTTTGCTTTACCTTCTTTTTTTGTTCTCGTTCCAGTTCCATGCTGATCAACCGACACATTACTGCATGCAGAAGCTCCGTTGAAATCGATGAGTTTGCCTGCCGGAAGTGTTCGCTGACATTCGGATAATATTTTTCAAAAAAGCTCCTACCTCTATTAAGGTTGTCGTAGTCTATATCCTGGTAAAATTTCAGGTCAGTCATCGTAGCGCCAAATAGATTAGTAAGCTGTGCTAAATTTTCAGTTTTAAGAGCGTGGGAGTTTCCAGATTCGACGATCATACGAAAGCCTGTATCATTAATCGAGAACGATGAATGTTCTGTTAGATACAACGTCAGTGAATCCAGGCCATCATAGTTCTGTGCGTTCATCTTGTCCCGTAGAATCCCTAGCCGATTCAGCACAATCGAGTCGTAGAAAATTTCTTCATCCAAGAGTTTTAGATTTTCGATAAGATCTTTCTTCAATACAAGAAGGTAGGAGTGGACCATGGCGCGTGTTTTTGATCTTTCCCGGTAATCGTCAACACTGATGGCGATGAGAACGCCCAATACAATTAGCGATAACTCAACGAAATAATCTTTGAGTTTTTTCATGGTGGTGCGGTTTTATCGAAGTTACAAATATTCTGTTTGATATCTTAAAATCGCTGCTGATGCCAGCGTCCTGAGCGCCGATATTTTGCTTTGTACACCACTGTTACCAGGCCAGCGGCGAACATGAAAACGACCGAGAATTTAAACTGTGGCTGGATGTCGCAACACGCCTGAATTTTTATCTTCGTCCGGTTGTTTATACGTCAGAACTTTCATTATGAAGAAAATCGGATTCTTGTCCTTCGGGCATTGGGCTAATCGACAGGGCTATCAAACGCGTACTGCCAGTGATACATTGCTTCAGTCTATCGACCTGGCTGTTGCAGCCGAAGAGATTGGATTGGACGGCGCGTATTTCCGGGTGCATCATTTTGCTGCGCAGCTGGCATCGCCATTTCCTTTATTGTCAGCGATCGGTGCAAAGACCAAGAAGATAGAGATTGGAACTGCCGTGATTGATATGCGTTATGAGAATCCACTTTACATGGTAGAAGATGCCGGTGCTGCCGATCTCATCTCCAGAGGCAGACTGCAACTGGGTATCAGCAGGGGTTCGCCAGAACAAGTCATTGATGGATGGCGCTACTTTGGTTATGAACCCGCACAAGGCGAAACGGACGCGGACATGGGACGCAGGAAAGCAATACAATTCCTGGATAAACTAAAAGGTGTTGGATTCGCCCAGCCTAATCCAAATCCGATGTTCCCGAATCCTCCCGGACTGTTGAGACTAGAGCCGCACTCCGAAGGATTACGCGACAGGATCTGGTGGGGTGCTGCGTCCAACGCTACTGCTGTGTGGGCGGCGGAGAACGGAATGCTTTTGCAAAGCTCTACTTTGAAGTTTGACGAAAGCGGAAAACCTTTCCATGTTCAGCAGGCGGAACAGATCAGGTTGTATAAGGAAGCATGGAAGAAGGCGGGTCACAAGCGTGAGCCAAGGGTTTCCGTGAGTCGTTCCATCTTTGCATTGGTAAACGAACAGGATCATTATCTCTTTGGACAGGACAGAAGACAAACAGATCAGATCGGTTTCATCGAGGCTGATAAACGTGCAATCTTCGGAAGAGGCTATGCCGCAGAACCGGATCAACTGATTAAAGAATTGGCTGCAGATGAAGCGATTCAGGAAGCAGATACATTGTTGTTGACGATACCGAACACATTAGGAGTTGAGTATAACATTCACGTGCTGGATTCTATTTTGAAATATGTAGCGCCGGGGTTAGGTTGGCGGTGATTGTTTTGCACCCATCAGGGCTAGGGTTAGCACTTTGTAAAATGATTGTCGAGCGCCACGATGGAACCATTGAGGCGAGGGGCACGAGCGGTAAAGGTGCTGAGTTTTTGTCACCTTACCGCTGAAGCAGGCAATGCAGAACATCTTATCATCATCACAGGCAGTGTGGAAATCCCAATTTCCGAAACGAAATATTCAGCTGCGTCTAGCTCGCATGCTATCAATGTTCGACGTTGCCTGTTCCGGCTTAAGTGGCCCATTCTTCATTTGATCAGGATTGCCCGCCGTGAGGTTTTTGACGTCCTCCTGGCTAGACACCGTTTTCGACGAGTCATCTTCGAAAACCAACAAATATTTTTCGTATCTCAAAAAGTATTTTTCGAAAACCAACAAATGTTTTCTGAAAACCAAAAAGTATTTTCCGAAAACCGAAATGTATTTTTCGTATCTCAACTTGTCAAACACGAAAACCGAAAAGTATTTTTCGTATTTCAACTTGTCAAACACGAAAACCAGAAAGTATTTTTCGTGTTTCAATTTGCCAAACACGAAAACCGAAAAGTATTTTTCGTATTTCAATTTGCCAAACACGAAAACCAGAAAGCAATTGTTTCCAGGGTAAAAAGTACCAGGAAGGTTCAGCAACGTCCGCGCCTTCTTGCGTGGCGGACAAACAAACTTAAGGAGTAATTTGTGAATTAGCGTCAATCTGCGGAATTCAGCTTTCTTGTTAGCAACCGGTGGTGTGAAGAACGACTCAAAAATAATCTTCCAGTTTTCTGTGATTTATTGTAATAAGTTATACTAATAGGACAGCAAGTGCATTAACGCACAGCCCTGATGGAGAAAAAGACAACGTTCATTCAATTGGTAGAGGATAATGAAAGATTGATCTACAAGGTTGCTTCCTTCTACACGGATAACGGCGATGACCGAGACGATCTGGTCCAGGAAATCATCTACAACCTCTGGCGATCCTTTCAAAGCTTTAAAAACAATTCAAGCTTGACAACCTGGATGTACAGAGTGGCGATGAACGTGTCAATTCTCTATCTTAAAAAAAATAAGAGACGCATTGCTACGGTGCCCATCAATGAAGAGGTTTCAAATGTGGAAGATACACCCGTTGACAATTTTGAAGAGAATCTGCTAAAACTACAAAAGCATATCCAGCAGTTGAACCTGTTAGAGAAGGGTATCGTAATGCTTTACCTGGAAAGTAGGAGTCATGAAGAAATAGCGGAAATCACAGGACTTTCTAAAACCAACGTGGGAACCAAATTGTCCCGGATCAAAGAAAAACTAAAACAGCAAGTATCTAAAAACAATTGAACTATGGAATTGGATGACTTAAGAAAACATTGGAAAGCAGCCGACGCTCAGCAGCACAAGCAAAACCGGTTGACACCAGATGTTGTAAATGAGATGACACAAAGAAAATTTCAATCAAAGCTCAGGCGAATAGAGATTCCGGAATTGATCGGGGGAACAATTTGTATTGTGGCGCTTGGGTTCATTGCCCTTAATTTCAGGGAACTGGATACTGTATTCTTGCAAGGCGCGGGTGTTGCAGCAGTCCTACTTTTAGCGATAATACCCATGCTTAGTTTTTTAAGTTTGAACGGGTTTGATGTGGACATTGACAAACCGTATATCGAGACGCTTAAACATTTCGCCAGGAGAAAATTGCGGTTCCTGAAATATCAGAAGGCAAACATCCTTCTTAGTTACATGTTACTTGTGACGGTAATTATTTTATTGCCTAAGTTTTTTTTCAGTACGGATATTACCGAAAATAGATTGTTCTGGATATTTGCGTTCCCCACAGGTTACGTATTCCTTATATTCTATTCGAGGTGGGTCAACAAAATGTATGGCAGCATTCTGAGAGAGGCGGAGGAATTGTTAAGCGAGTTAGAGGCCTAGACCAACCAATGCGCAGATACCTTTAAATGGTTAAGCCACAAATTTCGCACAGTATGATCGACGGTGTTTTTTTAAAAGACAATTTTACCTGACTAAGTCTGCAATTCGTGCATTCTATATCGGAGAAATTATTAACAATGTTTTTTCAAGTGTGCAAGTATGGGAAAGAGTTTCACGATATAATCGTTACTTCCCGATACAGAAAGTAATAAACGCTTTTGTAGAGGTTATTTCAGCGTTTTCGACGCAATGAGGTACAAATAGGGATCAAAAATGACAAACTTTTATCCCTAACATTATGACTACAACAAATCGACCTAAGGTAGCGCGATCAACGCGACGATTTCGCAACAACACACCGACCCTACCTCCAGGCAAAAGAAGGAACGGATTCTTTTCAACCTTATGCTAAAAATCATCCAAGGCATTTACGGAGATACTCCGGGCAACAAGAAAATCAGCGAAGATTTGCAGAAGCAATGGCGAGCATGTGAAAGAAGTGAGAACATTGTTCTTATCCAATCGAATACCAAGAATTAAAATTAACGGAAGATGAAAAAGCTACTTCTGTTGATTCTTACACTGATTTTGGCTATGCAATCATGCTCCAAGTCAACCTACTGTACGACGTATAGGTCGTACTCCTACAAAGCGAAGAAACGGTAACGCTCGTATTGACCTGCGTAGGCTGATCAGCCTATGCAGGTTTTCTAATTCCACATTTAATCCTGGGCTATGGAACCACGTGCAAAAACGATAATCGAAAGGCATGGATTTGTCGACCTAGACCGCCGTCGTGCAAAACATGACGAGGTACAGATCTGGGTTTATAAAAATTTTGCGAGAGTTGTCCGAGAGGTATTCCCTTTATTGCAATTCGACGACTCAAAACTCGATATCAAGCTTGAATTTCCCGTGACGGATCATGGTTACTACCGCAACTTTATCGTCGGGTTCGCGGACCTTTATTGCCAACAACTATCAATAGGGATAGAAGTCAAAACTGAACTTCCAGTGATTGGGGACTTGATTAGGCAGATTCAATTCTATAGAAAGTACTTACCAGGTACTTGGATTATTGTCTCGCCAGATGATCGCCACGCTGGTATTCTGCGTGAGCAAGATATCTGGTTCTATAAATACGAGGACACGGATGTTCAATTGTCATTATTTGAATTGCGAGTAAGTAAAAACTAAGTCGCTTATGAACGCACCCGAACCTGCTCACGAAGACGAATGTTACTGTGCACGAAGTTATGAGTTTCCAAAAGCCTGGTGACTTCTGTGTAAATATCCTGGTGTCTCTTATCGCGAATTGTCACCAACAAACAGAACTCTTGACTTAATAACTCTCCGTGAACTTTTGCTTGATGAGTTATAAAATCTCGGTACAACCCGTTCACCTTTAAATACCATTTCTTAGGAGCCCTTAAGTATTTTTCCTTATTGGCTGGCGTGATTTCTTCTAAGTTGACTGCGTATTTTTTTATTGGATGATACTTGTCTCCATAAGAAAGTAGCAGACGTTCTTTAGCAAAGTCTCCAACGTTACTGTTCTTAAAGCGAGAGCCGTAAGAAGCATTATTCAAAAGGTTTTTTGTGCCTGAAAGTTTAAGCTCGTTTCGAACCCATGATTTCGTAGTATCCTGTTTCAGGTAGTCGTCATACGTTCCTAACTTAATCTCAAGATTTGATTGGCAGTACTCGTAGCCATTGTTTGGATCTACTAAGGGTGACGCTACTGCCGTCACTATAATTTCACCATAGTAAAACCCTTCGTCGTCTACCATGGACTCAGGGAAAGGAAAGTCCATAATTTCGATGTATTGGCCCTTTTCTAAATTGTCTTGTAAGATCAATGTAATTTCACTCGAGCTGTTGAAAAGTACTTCGTTAACAGATGACGGAATTCCAAAGCCAACTTGCCGCAGTTTCTCAACCTGCGGCAATGATAATTCGGATGGATACCGAGCAGAGTGAATAGCCAATGCTTTTATCAATTGGGGGTCGAAGGCTTCTCGTATGCTATGATCTAGCCCTGAAAGTATCGCTGACACGCGAGGTGTTGAAAAACTTGTACCAATATCCGTAGCGATTTGATTCCCTATTGTGAAGGATTTCACCCCATTCTTTTTTAGTTGTCCGGCACTATCCTTTCCAGCATTGCCTCCGTAATGAACCAACTCAGGTTTGGTGGAAAAGCACGGACCTTTGCCAACACGCGAAAACGGCGATGGATGATTTACATCCGCGAGGTCATGAATGTCTTTGGCATGCGCAACCGATCCAATAACAACCGATCGAAGCGAGTCTGCTGACACGGCGATCCTGCTTGGTGGAATAGGTGAACTACCTAAAAAATTAATGCAATTACCGGCGGACTTGCAAATAATAACATTGTACCTCTTTTGGATTTCATCAAGAGCGATCCCAAACTTCGAGAACTGGTTTGGATGCGATTCTGTTTTTGTGCCCAGTGAAAGATTCCAAACACGAATCTCGGGTTTACTTTCGATAGCACGTCGAATATTGTCTACTAGTTCGTCCTGATCGATTCGTTCTGTCGAACGAGGAATGACTGTCGCATCGTATAGGTAACAACCTTCCACACCAGTGAAATTCATTCCTTGTAAATCATCGCCATACACGATAATTCCAGCTACAAAAGTACCATGACCACGATCTACGGATGTCTCTGGATAGACGGTAAATCTATCAGGTAGCAACCACGGCTTGAGGCTGTCAATCTCCGCAATTCCTGAATCCAATACACCTACGATCGGATAGTCCTTTCCGGGAGTCGGTCGTTTGATTGGGTGTTCGATCTTATCAGTTGGGATAACATCATCGTAACCAATATTTATTTCCGGCATGAACTCAATCTCCCTTAGAGCTTCAAATTCACGCAAAGCAGTTATTGCGTCAGCCTGAACGTTCAACAATTTGTAATTGATTAGGTCAGGCGAGTAGTTAAGTCTCTTGAATTGAATTCGCAATCTGGCGCAGGTCTCCTCAAAAAATAATGCTACCAGTTTGTTTACATTGAAATTCTGAAAGTTGATGAGACTTATTTCCAGATTTCTTCCAGCCGGATCTTCAATGTCTATATTTGGTTCAAATGGCTTCAAGCTATTAATAGCTGAAATACCGTAGCTATGTCGGGCGCGTTCCGGTTGATCTAGTCGTGATATCACCCTTTTGAGCTCATTCGGGGTGTCAACCTTAATCAATAAATCATTAGTTCCTGTAAAGCCTATCAGATTGATAGCTTCTTGATTCTCGTTAAACAGCACCGCCACGTCACTCCTATAAGATTTTGCGATTGCATCATCTTTTAACTCTACCTGGAGCACTGCTGGAATGAATTCTGTGTGACGGTTTGTTCGTCTTTCAAAAATGGCATACTGAGCCTCAACAATACTTCTCAATTCCGAAGCGCGTTGGCTTAGCTGATTTCCGCTAAGCACCCAATCGGGAGGATCGCCTTGCATGCCCTCCGTGTTACGCTCGTCGACGGTTCTTTTACTAAAAAACTTGATCGGTAGATTTTTTTCCATAACTAATCAGCCTTTAAGTGATTTTGGACTTGACGTGTGCTAATCTGAAGCATCTCTGCAATAGTCCCCTGTGAAACACCATGTTCGTTCAGGAACTTTGTGAGCTCTGCCAACTCATACCTGCTCGAAGTCTTCATAACGAAAATCTGGTATAAGATATCCTCCAGAAGAACCCTATTAGTCGAGTTAATTACACTTTTGGTTATGACATTATTGGCCAGATTTTTAATCTCAGAATGCGAAAAGCCTTTGACTAAGGATGCAACTTGTTCAATATGTTTTTTATTACGAACGAAATCTGAATCATATCCGCCAAAAGCTGCAGTTACAAGTTCCCTCGCAAGATCGTGGGATGGGGCAGTCATTTCAATAGTGAAGCTAAACCTTCTCCACACTGCTTTGTCCAATAATTCATGGTGGTTGGTAGCCGCAATGAGAATGCCTTGGCCAATAAATTCATCCATATTCTGAAGCAAACTGTTAATGACGCGCTTCAATTCACCTGTCTCATGTTGATCGTCTCTTGCCTTTGCGATCGCGTCGAATTCGTCTAGGAAAAGAATACAAGGTTGGCTTAATGCGAACTCAAAAATTTTCCGAATATTTTTAGCGGTACTTCCCAAGAGAGACGATATCAATGAATCGAAGCGGGCAACAACAAGGGGTACCTTTAGCATTGACGCGATGTAGTTTGCTAAAGTAGTTTTGCCACACCCAGGTGGGCCGTATAACAGAAGCGAGGCTCGCACATCGATGCCAACCTCAGCCAAACGGTTTTTGTTTTGGATAGCTGTAACAAAGTCTGTGGCTCCTTTCTGAATTGGTGCTGGCCAGATGATTTGATCAAATGACTGGTGATCTTGAGGGTACACTATACGACTTATGTTCATACGACTTTCTTGGTCGATCGGAGTGTTTGGTATTAAACGGTCATGAACAATTGTCCGTCCCGGATTATTAGAAATCACATCGAGGATACGTCGTGCAAATTTTGCATTGCCTTCCTTTTGCAGGTTGTCGGCTAAGACCTGGGCATATTCTAACACTTTCTTAGAATCCCTGCTTAATCCACCTTCAATAATCTTAATAATTTCGGTATACATGTCGCTGTTTGTGATATAAAAATACTTATTATCGTGCTATTATATGCAAAAAACGTATTAAAAATGACATTTTGTGTCAGATAATGGTAATCAGCTGATTGTCATATGGTTTGTATACGGCGCGCCATGGAACAAGGCATTTGGCGAAGCGAGTTTACATCCGGGGTGTTGCGCGGCTTTAGCCTAGACTAAGAAAAATGATGGTTTGCCTTGCGTCTTTTTTTTATGTTAGGTACCATGAAAGACAAAATATTGATCCGCTATCGACATGTCGCAAGGTCCATTCCGAATGCATTTGTAACTCGGGTCGCGAAAGTTGTCCGTGTTGATATCGAGCGAGATGATCTTGATTATTTCGAGCCGCCCGCGGAAATCGCAATCTTTGTGAACGAACATTGCACTGAAATGGCTCTGGGTCTAGCGGCTAGTGCAATTTGGGATGGAATAAAAGCCGTATGGTCTGCAGCAATTAAGAAACGTAAGACTAACACGCTTGGAGAAATTGCAGTAAATTTTCAACTGCACAACGGACAAGTGGAAGTTGTGCTTCCAGACAACGCTAGTATAAAAGGAGTAGATAAGAACATTTCAGCGCTCCTGGATTACCTCCGCCACAACGAGCAGCTTCAAAGAGACCTTAATAATCCGGACTATCATTTGGACTCGACGACGAAGCCCAAAATTCGTGTGCGATATAACCCTACCACGGATCGCATTGAGGTTGTTAATATCCGAATAACGAGAGAGGAGACGGAGAGGTTGATCAAGCACATGATTAAAAATTTCAATAGCTAGGCCCGCGCTTCAGACGGCTCGTAATAGATCGAAGGTCCGTTCAGATTTAATGTTCGCAAGAATCTGCGCACTTAGTTGCGAACTGACTGCGTTGCACATTACGCACGTTGCTGCGTAGCAAGTGCGTAGTAGTCTCAGGTATTGTAACGCAGCATCGATGGAAGGTTTTGCAAACGTTTTGCAACAATTTCAAGAATCCGATTAATAGCTGCGCATGTCGTACGTTGCAAAACGCGAAGCGGATTAAACTATGATGAGATCTTGTAAGTCTCATTCAATGAACTGACAATGTTCTGCATCGCATCGTTCTGTTTCTGCTTTGCGCTACGCAGCGTCCCTGCGTAGCAAGTACGCAGGCAGTTAGTCTCACGAATTCAATAATTGGCAAACATTGCAGTTAATTGCTTCACTTAAGCGATTCTAAGTGAAAAGGATCAAATCTCTGTATAAATCTTGTGCACGTAGTTGCGAACCTCACTGCGTTGCACGTGCGCACGTTGCTGCGTAGCAGGCGATTCCTCCCGACTATAGGGACATGATCACCTTTGCCGTTCTCACGTCAAGGCTTCCTGTTGCAATAACGCTTTTAAGTAATTCCTGCAAGCGGTCATACGCCAAAGAAGTGAGTGGATCAGTTGTGCGCGGTTTTAATTGCTCAAAGTTTCTTAAAAGAGTTTCGGTGCCGTTGAGGTTTTTAATTTTCTTCACACGCGCCGAAATTTGGGTTGAAAACCCTCGCACCTGGGCAATTGCTAAGTCATCAACACGGAGGTTGGTTAAATAGCTGATCGCCGTATCAATGACATCAAATACATCTGCGTCTGGCTCAAGCGATGCAATTATTTCTGTGCATGCAACCTGGGTTATGCTGTTGTCAGACTTTGACATGATGGTCGAAATTAGTTGTCTGAATTTTTCGGTGATATCGAGCTGAAGTAAGATCAACGAATGTTGCTTCAGGTGTGCTGTGCTCGAGACCTTCGAAGTGAGAGTAGCCAGGTATACGTCGTGACCAGGTAATGCCCGTCTTACGGTTAACAGATCAACAGCGTATTTTGGATACATGGATAGCAAACATCTAAAGATGGCGCTATGATCATATCCGGTTCCCGTGTTATCAGTAAAGTTCCTATCAGTGAGAATGTCCGCCACTATTGGAAGGGCGCAACCTTCGAGGATGCAGGCACCAAGAATCGCCTGTTCCAAATCTATGCGGTATGTAAAATCGCTCTTAACGTTCATAAAAAAAGGTTACGGTAGTTAAGACGGCATTTTTGGAGTGAAAAGGCCTTCTCCGACAAGAATTTGGGGTTTTCCAGCGTAACACGGTCGTAACGAACCGTAACACTAGAATTCAAAATTTGCTCGAATTCAGCGTTTTGCTGTAACACAACTGTGTTACGCGAGCGTAACGCGTAATCGTTACGATGAAAGACCCTTTTTACATACATAGAGGCCATTTGTGTTACGCTTTGAAACATTAGTGTTACGCAGTTCTTTCGTGTAGTGAGTTGATTATCATTTTCATACAGATGTCAGAGCTGGGATTGTTGCCGTAACACACCATTACTTAGCTAATGAATTGAATACTCGTGGATAGTCTCGAATCCATATTTTAATATTCCTGCTGATTTTCTGCTTGCTAGCATCATCTCCGCGCCCATAAATCTGCTTTGCCATTTCACGATACGACATTCCTCGAGCCATCATTTTCGCTGCAGTTAGGACTTCCCATGGTGCGGTGGTTGCTTGTTGAACTCTATTGTATGCTTCCGCTGCGCTGCCAAAGAAATAGTCTGCGAGCTTTATAGACCTCATCATTACTCCGCTGTCTATGTATTCACGTTGTTTAAAGGCTGTGAAAAAATCTGCTTCATATTGCGGATCTAAAGACTGATCGGCTAGATGTAATATGGCTGCAAATCGTAATGAATACTCTTTAATCTTGCCAAAAATACCAGAGTGGATTTCTCTTTCTCGTTGATCTTCCATGCGATTTATTGTTAGCGTTTTTGATTTAACCCACGCCTGGTAAATAGCGATCGCATCTGGTTTGAGTTGGCAAATTCTCGGCTCGTAGTTAAAATCGACTACAGGCAAATCTTTATAGAGTCTTTCAGCCGATTTTTTATAAACGTCATACCATTCACTTGGAATCTCGAAAGTGGGATCCAGCTCGGCAATTTTGTCGTCAGCGTCGGGAAGGGCGAAAAGCAAGCGAAAAATAAACCCGGTTGTGTCCCGGTCTTTTGCAAACAGCCGAGGCAGAAGTGTTAACTGAATCCCTCCTACAATGTTTACAAACGGACGAGGAATAACCACCTTGTCCTTACCGGACCTGATAGCGGAATATTTGTTGCAGTTCCATGAACTTAACCAGACCTGCTCATCGGTTCCTTCTTTTTTACTGAGTTGGTTCATGCCATTTATCCATTCGAGTAATTCATCTGTGAGTTTCAATATCCCTTTTGGATTGTCTGGCAGCACAGACTTTATCAACGTGGGCACATGCGCATCTCGATAGATTGCAACTCTTAATGGAAGCCTTTTGCGTGCATCGTCTGAAACGCCCTTTATTTGATCTTCCCACTCGGAGTCAAATTCGGCTTGAATATTTTCAAGAGGGTTGAGCAGCTTATTAAGCACAAGACTTTTGCCACTAGAACTCATTCCCACCAAGGCTGCCCAGACCGGCAGATAAATGAAATCTTTTCCATTCGTTGACACTACGTATGCAGTACCGATACACGAGCTATAGAGACTCAACAAGCCCAGGCCAATGAAGCTTGGTGGTATGTCGTAATATTTGTTCAATGCGTTTATGAGTGGTTTAAGCTTCTCATTGAACACTTCCAGGGGGAAAGGATTGTTTGACAGTTGTCGGCGATTCAGTTCATTCGCAATATCCTCAATGGCGAACGTACCAAGCCCCTTACTCTCGTGTAGTAGTTTCTTAAAATTATTTGTCATGTGGGGGAAGCTGTTAGGAATTTGGTTTTGTGGGCCGAGCTTTAGCGACTTTATCGCCAAGCTGTTGATTGATCTTTCGGATTCTATTCGCTAGCTGCGCGCGCTTGCTGCGCAGCTTTGTGCGTAGGTTCGTTAGATATTGATTGTGGTTGATGGTTGCCATTGTTCTCGTTGTTTAAGGTTCTCTATAACATGCGGCGTCTTTTGTGGAAATAAGCTACATCCATTGACCTTTCGAGGTGAACGAGGGCCGAAACACGAGTTGCAATTTTTTGGTATTGCGCAGATAGGTGCGCAGAAGGAAACGCAGATAGATGCGCACAGTTGCGCAGCTTAGATTTGTTTTTTATCTTTGTCATACAGAATTTGTTTATAAGAACTTTTAAGAGTCGAGTGGCGCCAACCGTTCGACTTTTTTTATTTCGCATTTCTACGCGATCGAACACCAGTTAAATCTTTGGCGTCGCCATTCGTGATTGAGGCGCGTTTTGGTTCTCGACTTAACTCCTTGAGTGCGCTGTTTTTTTTGCGTCGTTTTATAAAAGCAACACTAATTGCAGACAATGCGAGGAAACCGATAGACCACGTCAAAATTGTGTGTAAAGTTTTTGATTGCTTGATGCCAGTGACGGCCTCGAGAAGTTTTTCATATTCACCAAGTAAATTGTTGACGATGCGGATTTTGTCTTGTTGGTAAGAGATCAGTAAATCATAATCTGCTTTTGTCGCGTTCAACTTTTCTTTCTCACGTTTTGCTTTGCATCCAATGATGCACAATCCTAAGCCAGATAAACTTTGCAAATCGCGTGTAAGCATTTCGATGCCCTTGCGCAAGGTTTCTATCTGGTCATCGAGAACTTTGTTATCGTTGCGAATTTCAATGATCAATCGCTCGTACTCTCCACGCTGCGCAGCTAACTGCTTCGCTTTACTTCCTGAGAAAACTTTCGATAACAGCGCTGCGGCACCTCCGACTACACCAAGCACGAGGGCTGCAGTTTGACCACCTGGTACTTCGCTTGAGATCTGCGCCGCCATTCCGGCAATGTTGGACACCTTTTGGCTAAACTTAGAGAACGATGATTGATATACAGGGTTAACATTCGGTAGGATCGAATTCAACGTTCCCACAATGGCGGTAATCTGTTGAAGGTTTTTTGTTTTGGTAGCTGTATCTGCCCCTAGTCCATCAAGGTTATCGGTAGCATGACAGTTGCACATCGAATCTTCCGGAAGCCCGCCGTTTAGCAGTTGAATTGGAAGCCCGTTAAATTGGCTTGTTACCATTTGAGTTGTTGTTTGAAGTTTAAAAGAAAATTGATCTGCTGGGGACCTAGAATGTTCTGGCTTTCTCTTTCAATTCAGCGACGGAAGCGCGCTTCCCTGCCTTCACCCATTGCGAAAGTTCATCACGACTAAAAAACAGTTTCTTGCCGACCTTAGAATGAGGGATTTTTCGAGCACTTACCAATCCGTAAATCGTCGGTAAACTGTAGCCGGTGATTTTTCGGGCGAGCTCGACGCCACCAATTTCATCTTTTGATTCAGGTGTTACATTCGGCTTATTTCGAATATCGATCAGTAGAGTTTCGATCGAATTGAGCTTTGCTTCTAAAACGTGAAATGGATTTTCCATACGATGCAGTTGTTTTGCTTTTTCTAACGCAATCGTATCAGTTTTTTAAGCCGAAATAAAACGTTCGAACGAATCAGAACGATTTCAGAATAAATTAGAACGTCTATTTGATAGTCGGGAAAGCTTTATTCAATCTTTTACACCAATTGGAATTATCTAAAAACATAGTTCCCATACCCATAAATTTTTGAGCTGTGCTCAAGGCAATAGTCTTTCGATCTTGCTTTTGGGAAGAATCGAACGTCCTAACGATCCAAGATGCTACTTCATCTGTGGAGTTATTAATTAAGCCATTTTGATAGAGTACCCAGAAGATGGCGATTAGATTCTTTGCAGTCCCTGAAAATCTAAGTTTCTGTTCAATGTCATTACCAGCTAAAGCATCGTGCAATTTTTCAGCATCGTCTAAAAAAGATGATTTAAAGTTAGCTACAATGGTGTGTATAGCGGTGTCGTCTATGTTTATTAGTTTTTTCTTGGTCAAGTGATCCTTTAAAGGTTGTTTCGCTGCCAAAGATGATGTGACGTCTAAACCTCGTAGCTCATCATTCATCCACTCGGTGAGGAAGGACTTTCTTTCTCCAATGACATCTGAATGGTCAGCGATTAGCAGAGTCAGAAACCGAAAATATTTCTTACGATCACCTAAGAAAGACTTGTTAAGGTGATAATGTAAAAATGTTTCGATTACACCTTGCTGCATTCTTGAAATTCTGAATGCAAAAAAGTAGTGGAAGAATTCGATGTGGTGATCATCCCGGCGATAATCGATAAGGATCGCTTGGTTTAATTTTACACCCATCGTTTTCCCTTCAATGTAATAGGTATCAGCCCCGAGAGATGTCAGATCCCGTAGTTTTAAATCGAGGCTATATTCTTCATTGCTTGGGACGGGAAGGCCGCCACTATAAAGTCTAAGGTGAAATTCGGCATAAAGTTCATTTACATCCTTCCATTGGTTTTCATAGCTGAGAAATCTTGCCATCATAGTACGACACGCTTCGTTCGACCGGCCTCTGTCTTCATCACAGATAATGTCAAGTCGAATCTGCAAGTAATTTTCAAGGATGGGATTCATCTTTTTTTAAAAGTCTATTTTGATTTTAGTCGCAGCTTCAATTTTCTTTTTGTCTACAACCTTTGCATAAATTGCCGTGGTCTTGACTTGTTTATGTCCAAGGAGTTTTGAAACAGTATAAATGTCTGTCCCGGCAGTGAGCTGCAGCGTTGCATACGTGTGCCGGAAATTGTGAAATGTTATTTTCTTATGAATGCCGGCTGAAGTAACCCAGTCTTTGATTTTAGAATTCAACCACGCTGAATACTCAAGGTTAGGAAACACAAGATCTGTTGGAGCAAGACGCTCTCCGAGCAACGAAAAAGCTTGATCAGATATCGGCAGTATTTCCGCTCCCTTTGTTTTTTGTTGGGTGTATTGAATGAAGTATCCATTGCCACCTGTGTGTTGCAGTTCATTCCATCGAAGCTTAACAATATCACTCCATCGTAGGCCGGTCAATGCTGAAAACAGGGCCATTCGCTTTAGGTCTGGAAGCTCGCATTCAGTTTTGGCTAATGTATTTAGTTCCTCGATTGTTAAAAACTCGCGTTCAGTCTCGGCTTGTTGAATTGCTTTGACGCGTTTACCATGATCATCATCGAGATACTTTTCTTCGAACGCGCGTTTTACCGCAGCCTTAAATTTGTTGAAGTAGGAGTGTGCTGCGTTTTGCGACAACCGTTTTTTTGACTTGGTATTTTTAAAACTCGTTGTCGTTAAAAGATGTTCTTTAAAAGCCCCGATCAGTTTCTCCGTGACGTCCTCCATCAAGCATTTACCTTTAGTGAAATCATTGAAGTAGTTGTATGAGCTCAACCAGTTATCATAGTTTCCCTGGGAAATCTTGCGTTTCTCCGCCTGGTCGCGAAAGTATTGAAGAAAATCTTTCTTCCGATGATTCTCAAGAAGAAATCCAAAGTTGCCTGCTTGTGTGAATATCTGACGCTGCGCACGCACGTTCTCCGCGAGTATCTTCGTTTCTTTATTGTGGTCGCGATCCGCTTCACACTTTGGTTTTTCGTACACGTACAGCTTTAGGAATTCACGCCTGGTAGCTTTGCCAGTAACAGGATGAATGATGGGAGGGTAGAAGTCCAGGTATAGAGTCTTTCGACCACCGGATATCTTCTTGTCGCGTAGGAATACTTTCATGCGAATAGCTTATCAAGGTTCTTTCTCTGAATGATTGTTCGATTACCAAGCTTCGCAGCTTGTAAGGATCCGCGTTCGATCAATCGCTGCACCGTACGTACGCTTATGCCGGTCAACGATGCTGTTTCAGTTACACTTAGGAACTCTTTTACCTGCAAGTCGGAGAAAGGTTTTGCAACTATTGCCAATGTCGCAGCATTGCGTTCTTCAACCTTCTGCGTTTTGATACGCAGTTTGTACGCAGCCTTCGAGCAGCGATCACTGCAATACTTCGTCACAGTGGTCTTTGCCGTGAACGATTTGTTGCAATGATTACATACCCGTGTGACTCTTATATTCGAGCTCATAATAAATCCATGTCATTGAGAGGCCAGGAGTGTCTATGAGTGACTGTGTGCGTCAGGACGCGTCAAAAATTCTCCCGGTTTGTACCTCACTGTTCAATATTTTCAATGAGGTACATCTAAGGTACAAAAAGAGACAAAGAATAAATGGAAATTGGAAAGGAAAAGGTGACGTAACTTGAAGATTGGCAACGCATTTGCCTATCTTTCATATATATTGTTATATTTGTTTATCGATCTTTATTTGTTCTCACTTCCCGATACAAAACTTAGAGAAGATATTATCAAGCAGATCATCCGTTGTAATTGTCCCCGTAATCTCGCCGAGGTAGTGCAGCGCCTGACGGATATCCATTGCCAGGAAATCGCCTGTGATCTCGCTCGACATTCCATCGAGTACGCGTTGTAAAGATTCATTTGTCTGGAGAAGGTTCTGGTAATGTCGGAGGTTGGTTACCATCACATCGCCGGTTTTTACATTGCTCACGTGGAAGTGGGAGAGGATGTGTTCTTTTAATGCGCTGATGTTTTCTTTTTTGGCTGCGGAGATAAAAATGAAATCCTTTCCGAGTTTTTGTAGCAGGGATGGATCGGCTTTGTCAATCTTGTTTCCGACTTTAATGAAAGGAATCCCAAGGTGCGAGAGGCCGTGAACCTCTGTTTCAATTTCCGCCAGCGACGTCGTCGTTAAATCAAAAAGGTAAATGATCAGCGATGCCTTTTTCATTCGCTCGCGCGTGCGTTCAACACCAATGGCTTCGATCACGTCCTGCGTTTCACGTAGACCGGCGGTGTCGATGAAACGAAAATTGATGCCGCCTAATACCATTTCATCTTCAATCACATCACGCGTTGTTCCCGGAATGTCCGAAACGATTGCGCGTTCTTCGTTTAATAATGTATTCAGTAATGTCGACTTACCCGCGTTGGGTTTTCCTGCGATTACCGTCGGCACACCATTCTTGATCACATTGCCCTGGTCGAACGATTCGATCAATGCGCGAAGATAGGATTGAATTTTCGAGATGAGGTTGCGCAAGTCGTCCCGTTTCGCAAACTCAACGTCTTCTTCACCGAAGTCGAGTTCGAGTTCAATCAACGACGCAAAATGGATTAACTCTTCACGTAAATGATTGATCTCTTTTGAGAATCCACCGCGCATCTGGTTCAGCGCCGCCTGACGAGCATTGTCCGTTTCAGCATTGATGAGGTCTGCAACCGCTTCCGCCTGGGCGAGATCAAACCGCCCGCTAAGAAATGCGCGTTTTGTGAATTCGCCAGGTTCGGCCAGTCGCGCTCCGTTCTTTAGCAACACCTTGATGATTTCCTTGACGATAACCGGTGAACCGTGACACGATATCTCGACGCTGTTTTCTTTTGTGAAAGAGTTCGGTTCCTTAAAAAGTGAAACGACAACTTCGTCGATAATTTTATCCTCATCTGTTAACAAACCGAAGTGTAGTGAATGCGATGGCTGATCCGAAAGGTTTCTTCCTTTGAACACGCGCTGCACTATGTCAATTGCTTTTTTTCCCGAAAGGCGTATAACGGCAATCGCCGAAACACCCTGTGCTGTTGCCAACGCAACTATTGTATCTTCAGACATCTAACCTTGAACCTTGAACCTTAAACTTTGGACTTTAAACTTTGAACCTTGAACCTTAAACCATCTTAAACCTTTTTCTGCTGCACAATCAACACCGGAATGCCGACTTTATGACGCACCGTATCCGCCGTTGCCCCAAAGATAAGGTCTTTAAAGAATCGGTGGCCGTGACCACCCATCACGAGCAGGTCGGCATTGTATTCTTTCACAATCTCCGGTATCCGTTTCGTTCGATTACCAAAGCCGATCTTTGAGTTTACAGTGTATCCTTTTTCGCGAAGCTGACGCGCATAATCATCAAGTGCATTAATGTCTTTTTCAGATTCGAGGTCTTTGATGTCGCTGCCATACACATGGGCCCCAACCGTTTCAACAATATGGATCAACAGATAATCAGCGTCTTTCCCGCCCTGCGATAAGGCTGCTTCAATGGTCTGTGAATCCACGCGTGTGAAGTCAATACATACGGCGATTTTGCTGTAGCGCTTGGCTTCGCCGATATCAAGTGGTCGCGACATGCCATGCGGAATTGTACTTGCCTTCTCTGCAGCCCGTTTGTCAAAGTAAGGTTTGATACTGATATAGACAAGCAATCCGAACGCCGCAAGACATGCTGGAACGACGGTGATCCAGATAATCCACGACTGATCGCCTGCGGCAACCAGCCACCCTTGCACTTCATTCAGTACAAGTTTAACATTTAAGCTGACGATAATAAATGCAATCGCCCAGGCGGCGTACTTTACCCATGGCTTGATCACAAACTCGCCCATTTTCTGTTTATCACTTGTGAAGTGAATGAGTGGTATAACGGCAAACCCAAGTTGCAAGCTTAATATTACCTGACTGAATACAAGTAAGGCACCTGTTTCGCCTTCGCCATAAATCAGGATGACAATGTAAGCGGGGATGATCGCAATCAGACGCGTAATCAATCTTCGTAACCACGGCGCTATACGCAGATTGAGATAGCCTTCCATAATGATTTGTCCGGCCAGCGTTCCGGTAATCGTCGAGCTTTGTCCTGCAGCAACAAGTGCGATGCCAAAAAGCATCGACGCCCATTCAGTACCAAGCATTGGCGAAAGAAACTTATACGCATCTTGTATCTCTGACACTTCATACATCCCTGCACGGAAAAAAGTCGAAGCTGCCAATATGAGAATTGCGGCATTCACAAAAAACGCAGCATTTAAAGCAATCGCAGAATCTATGAAATTGTATTTGATGGCTGTCCAGATGCCTTTGTTCGTCGGGTCAATTCTTCTTGTCTGGACTAGAGAGGAGTGGAGGTATAGATTGTGCGGCATCACGGTTGCCCCGATGATACCAATCGCAATGTACAAGGCCTGATCATTGGGCAACGATGGAATAAAGCCTACTATAAGATCACCCACATCCGGCTTGGCGAGCACCATTTCGATGAGAAAAGCGCCGCCGATTATTCCTACTAGTCCAATGATAAATAGCTCGATCTTTCGCATGCCATAACTGTGAAGCAGCAGGAGCAAGAGCGTGTCCAATACCGTGAGCGTTACACCCCAGATCAGCGGCAGACCAAAGAGTAATTGTAAACCGATCGCCATCCCCAACACTTCAGCCAGGTCACACGCAGCAATGGCAATCTCGGCCAAGAACCACAACGCATAATTGACTCCTGATTTGTATGTGCTTCGTGACGCCTGGGCAAGATCAAGTTGTCGTACAATACCAAGCCGCGCGCTCAGGCTTTGCAATAGCAACGCCATCATATTCGACATCAGTAGTACCCATAGTAATGTATAGCCAAACTGGCTTCCGCCAGCAATGTCAGTCGCCCAGTTTCCCGGGTCCATGTAGCCTACGCTTACAAGGTACGCCGGACCAAGAAAAGCGAGTACTTTGCGCCATCCTCTTTTGTTGGTTGCATCAATTGATCCATGAACCTCGCTCAGTGATTTATGGGAAACGGTTTGCCTGTTCATGATGAATTATTGTATCGTATACCTGATGCCAGCGAAGCCTTTCAGGCCCTGGACAGGCGCGTAGTTATACGTTGTGTCGAACTGTTCTGCGAAAGGATCCTGCGTGTAAAACAGCGGATCATCCGGAATGAAATTCATCAGGTTTTTGATACCTGCGTAAATCTCGAGACCGCTGCCGTAAACTTTCGTTGCCTGTATGTTCATAATGTTGTACCACGGTGATTTTGACGGACGATAATCGCCATTCTCGGGTGATGTTGGCAGGTGCATGGGGCCGTTGACCCTTCCAGTTAGGTCAAAGTTCAAACCATATTTGTCAAGGCTATAGCTGATCGAATAAGTTCCTGAAACCGAAGGAGCGAATAGTTGGGGCGTACGGATATCATTTTGTTGTTCATCTTTCTCAACCTGATAAACATCCATAATGGTAACGCCGGCGATAAACTTAAGCCCACTGGTAAAAGCAATGTCTGTATTGATCGTAATACCTTTTGATATTGCGTGTCCATTTAGGTTATCATAAATGATCGAGTCGGGAGCTGAGTGAAAATCGCCCATGATCTTATTAGTAAAATAAGTATAGAACAAGCTCGCGT
>Ga0196965_1000294_pt1 | contig 33883 bp, 17 predicted proteins | sample S1_20metaG_FD_148668 | JGI IMG/M metagenome (GOLD analysis project Ga0196965, IMG submission 148668) | Soil microbial communities from Anza Borrego desert, Southern California, United States - S1_20 | ecosystem: Environmental > Terrestrial > Soil > Desert | place: USA: California | collected...
ACGTCGCGTGGGACAATGCCGACACGCATCAAGACGACGAGATCGAAGCGGTCGTGCGCGGAGCCGCCGGGCGACTGGTCCTGCTGTACTTGCCGACCTATAGCCCTTGGCTCAACCCGATCGAGATGCTGTGGCGCCATTTCCGCCGCGAAGTGACCCATTGCGAACTCTTCGAGACGGTGGCCGCCTTGCTCCAAGCCGCCCGCGAGTTCTTCGACCGTCACAACCGCTCTCCACAGCAGGTGCTCTCGATTATCGGTTCCTATGCCGCAAAAGTTTCATGAATGTACTTAGGAGCCGCGGGCGCCGGTTATCGGAGTCGTTCGTCAAAAGCCTTGAGATAACGGTATCGGCCGCTTGACGGCCGGGCACATAATAGGGGGCATATGGAAAAGGTCGCCATCCGTGCATATCCGGCACCGGGAATGATCTTGCTCGCCTTCGATTGGGACGAGGGGAGCCGGCGTAAGGATTTCCTGGGTTTCGCCGCCAGGCGCACACCCGGATTTCGCGATCCCGCGACGCGCCGGTACGCCCCTTCCAGCTGGCTTCTGAACCGCATCGACTTCAACGGTCCGGCCGACCCGGAACAGCCCGATTTTCCCAGCAACGAAGCGCCGATCCAGAAGTTTCTGTGGTGGGACGCACGAATCGGCGATGAAGACCGGGCGGCCGCGAGCGCCGGACGCAATCCGGTTTTTCGATACGAGGTTTTCCCGGTGATCGGCACGCCGGGGAATCTCCAGCCGCTTGCGGAAGCAGCGGGAACGCTCGACGTCACGCTTCCGGCGGAAATCGAACACGGCATCGGCACCTGGTTCAACCGTGCGGTGCTGAGCTCCCAGGGTTTCATGCGGAAGCTGCGCGGCATGGGGCTGGAGCTCGACGACAAACCCAGCGCGGAGCAGGCGCGCGAATTGCGCCGATGGCTGGCCAACGGTCTGGACGGCGTGGTCCCGGCATTTCTCAGGCAGGCGAGGGAGGCGGTCGGGGCGATCTATCATCTGACCGACGAACTGTTCATCGTTCCGGCGCTGGACACCTTCAGCCGGAATCATTCCCTGGCTCTGGTCTACGACGCAAAGAAAACGGAATCGGCGGACGGTGACAGGGTTTCGCCCAATCAACCGGCGGTGGACCGGATAAAGGACCGGGTGGCGTTTTTCCCCCGCGACAAGGCCGCCATCATGCACAACAAATACCTGGTGTCGGGCCGCGGGTTGGCCGGCCGTCGCCCCGCGGCAGCGAGGGTCGTGTGCGGTTCCGCCAACTACACCACGGGGGCTTTGTCGACCCAGGCGAATTTGATGCACACCTTCGATTCGTCCGCCCTGGCCGGGCTATATTTCGACCGCTTCAAGCGGCTCAAAGACAATCCGCCTTTGTCATCCCTGGCGCGGAATGCCCGCTGGTCGAGTCCGATTACGGTGGGCGATGCCGGGGTGCGGGTTTTCTTTTCGCCGGAAGCGAGTTCCCAGCGCGAATCCATCGACACCATCGTCGAAGCCATCCATCGGGCCAGGAGTTCGGTGCTTTTCTGCCTGTTCACGCCGACCGACGCCGAGCTTCGCGACGCCTGTTTCATGGCGGGGGACAACGGCAAGATGATGTTCGGACTGGTCAACCGGATCGCCAGGCCGAAAACGGACGAGGCCGTCCGCGCGGACCAGATCGCCGCGCTCGAACTCTACCACCGCTCCCGCCAGGGTCGCGACGTGATCGGCGCGGAGCGTTTCCGCCGGTCGGACACTCCGGAGGGCTTCGATACCGAGCTCATGCTGTTTCCGGGGGAAACGCCGCCGCCGTTCCCGCCGGTCATCATCCACCACAAGTTCATCGTGATCGACGGGGAAACCGCTCAGCCGGTGATCTACTCCGGTTCGGCCAACATGAGCAACAACTCGCTGCACCGGAACGATGAAAACCTGCTGGAAATCCGGGGCTCCCGCCGCATCGCCGCGATCTATCTCGCGGAGTTCTTCCGCCTGTACGAACACTACCGGGCCCGCGCCGCGTATTACCGCGACCGGGAAATGCCATCTTCCGGCCGCCGCAAGTTCAAGCTGCGGTCCGATGCCGGATGGGCCCGCAAGCATTACTCGCCGGGTACGCCGGAATACAAATCGCGCCGCGCGATGGCGCAGGAATGACCTCGATCTCTTAACACGGAGAAAGCCACCATGCCCCTGAAAAATTATGGCGTATTGAGAGCGACGCCGGTCGATCGGCATCTCGGGACCGGCGACAACCCCCATTATCAGATTCTGGCGGTGGACGAGCAGGATCGCTATCGATTGGCGGTGAACGTCAAGTCCAAGCTGTGGCCTTCGGAATTGTCCTACCTGATCGTCCCTCGCTTCCGGCATCCCATAACCGAGTCGCTGGAACAACTGGAGCCGGGCTGGCACAAGCTGCCCTCGAAAGCCGGGGGAGTCGCGCTGGATTACATCCGCGGAAACCTGTTCGGCTCGTTCGCCGAAATGACGCCTCTCCCGTTTTCCGTGCCCGGCCCGGACAACGATCTCAACGAGAAGATCGACCGCTACGTGCAGCGCGCCATGGCCAGCGAGAACGCCTGGGTGTATGCGTTCGGCGAGCCCTGGGGGCCGGAGAACAAGCGCGACAAGATCTTCGGTTTCGCGCCCGGCCGCGGCGTTCACGACATCCACATGAATCAGGGCAATGCCGACGATTTCGTCAAGGATGACGGCGTCTGGCAGGATGGCGGGCTGCTGTTCTGGTACGCGGACCAGCAGGAATGGGTGGCCCTCTTCCTGAAATTTCAGTCGCAGGCAATTCATACCGATGATCGTACCGGCCATACCTTGCCCGAAGAGCCGGGCGGTCCTCCCGCCGAACACGGCCTTCTGCCCCGGCCGACGCCGGTATGGCCTCCCACCCATGCGGTACCGGACGGCCTGGTGCGTATCGTGGCGGCAAAGGTCAATACGATCGAATCGCCGGAAGACGAAACCGTGATCCTGCTCAATACCTCGCCACGGCCTATCGATCTCGACGGCTGGGCACTGCTGGACCGCGCCAAGCACCGAAAGCCGCTGACGGGCACCCTGAATCCGGGCGAACCGATGATCATCCACGTTCGGCCCGACATTGAATTGTCCAACCAGGGCGGAATCATCTCGCTTCTCAATGCCGAAGGGCTGAAGGTGCACGGCGTGAGTTACACGCGCGATCAGGCACGCGAGCCGGGGTGGACGCTCGTGTTTTAGAGCGTTTTCCATCCCGGTGCACGGATTCGTTCCAGGAGGGGAGAACGTAGGTCGGCAATCCCTTGCCGACGTATCGGCTCGGCGAAGGGCTTTGTCGGAAGGGCAGCTCTGGCGCTCCCAGAGATGCCGTTTGCGATTGGAAGGGTCGCGACTAAAGCGACCGTTTGCGATTGGGAAGGGATTGCCGACCTACATATCCGAATCCCTTACACCGATTCGGAAAACGCTCTAAAGCGTTTTCATCGCGCTCGTATGGCAAAACAGGCTTGGCGGAAGTCGTTGGCGCCTTGAGTTCGGGTGAATTGCTTCAAGCATTCGTAGGCCGGCAATCCTTTGCTGGCGAACCCGTTGCCTGCCAAGCTTGCATGTCTCGATGTGCCTAGCCTTGATCGGGGGAGCCGGTGCTCCCGTTACAGCGGAGACAAAGGGACTCAGAAAAGCCGCCGCACTCTAAGGCTGGAAACCATCAGGAAACTTTGCACCAGGAATATCATCGGCCAGGCATTGACACTTTCCGGTACGAACGCGGCGACCAGGAACAGGGTCGGGAACAGGACACCGTTGACCGTGATCGGAACCCCTTCAAAGGCATTGCCCTGCGAAATGTTGTAGCGCGCCAAACGCAGCATTCCGCAGGTGACGAACATGATCAGGATCAGTGTCTTGATCCAGTGATGGGTGTCGATCGAGAAATAGAGAAACGCCGGAGCCACGCCGAATGACACCAGGTCGGCAAGCGAATCCAGTTGTTTGCCGAACAGGTTCTGTTGGTGAAGTAGGGCCGCGATCTTGCCATCCAGGCTGTCGAAGAGCACGGCCAGCACCAGGAAACCGGAGGCCCAGTCCGGATGGCCTTCGGTGGCCAAGAAAATCGACATCAGCCCGGAGGCCAGATTGCTGATGGTAAACAGATCGGCAACTTTTATTAGTTCCAGCATTTTCATGGGATAGATTCCTTCTCGTGATGGTCGCGCTTGCTCGATGTCTCCCGGCCGTTCGTTCTCGGAATAAGACGACATTACTTTTGCGAATCGAAGTTCGTCGTAGCGGCGTAGACGATGTCCTTCGAACTCGTCGCTCACATCTCTTTTCCGGCGAGCTCATCGGATCATGCCCAGACGTTATGACGCAGCCATGACAGCGCAAGTTTTCCAGACCTTTCGCCACGCGCCATCCGATCGGCCGAAACAAAAGGGCGCTATCAATGTCGTATCAGCCGAAAGGATTCGCCAGTGGCACACGCCTAATACGGAACTGGAGTCAAGATCAGTGATGCCTTGTCAAATGAACGGCTTCTCCGACAACCGCTATGCGGACTTCTATGAGTTCGCGCCCGTGGGTTACGTAGGTTTGGATGCGTGCGGCATCATTCGTGCCCTGAACGCGACCGGCGCGCGCCTGCTCGGTGGTCAACGGGATCATTTCCTCGGTTCTCTCTTTCTTTACCTCATCGCCGAACAAGACCGCCATCAGTTCCTGCAACATCTCCGGGACTGCCGGATATGCGGCACCGGCCTGACCGAGCTCACCTTGCTAACCGTCGAGGGACGAGGATTGCCGGTCGTGCTGGACAGTCGAATGGGCGCGCCAGACGATTCCGGGACGGATGTTCATTACTGGGTCTCGATAATCGATGTCAGCGAGCGGAAGAAGGCCGAAGCGGCCGTACGAAAGGCGCAAATCGAACTGGCTGAGCGGGCTCTCCAGCTCGAAGCCGCCAATCGCGCCCTGCACGAATCCGAGCGTCGCAAGGACGAGTTTCTTGCCATGCTGGGGCACGAACTCCGGAATCCCCTGGCGCCCATACGCAACGCCATGGCGATCATGCGGAAACTCGATGCGCCGGACTCCCAGCTTCGATGGGTACGGGACGTGGTCGACCGGCAGGTCACTCAGTTGGCGAGGCTCGTGGACGATCTTTTGGATGTCTCGCGGATCGTTCAAGGCAAGCTGACTCTGCGCAGAGTGCCTATGGATTTGACGGTGGTGATCGATCAGGCGGTTGAGACCTGTAAGCCGCTCATGGACCAGCGCCACCACCGTTTTACGGTTTCGTTGCCTGCTGATCCGATTCGGCTCGAGATTGACGCTGCGCGCCTGGTACAAGCAATCTCGAACCTCTTATCGAATGCCGCCAAGTACACCCCGGAAGGCGGCTTCATTTGGCTTACCGCATTCGTTGAAGATAGGAATGCGGTTATTTGCGTTCGCGATACCGGAGAGGGAATTCCCAGCGCGTTATTGCCCCGCCTGTTCGACGCCTTCACTCAAGCCGACCGCACTCTGGACCGCTCTCAGGGAGGATTGGGGTTGGGGCTGACCATCGTGCAAAAAATCGTCGAATTGCATGGCGGACAGGTCGAGGCCCGCAGCGAAGGGCAGGGAAAGGGCAGTGAATTCGTGATGCGGTTGCCGCTCGATTCGCCTACGTCCTTGCCGCAAGAGGCAAGCACCGATTCCGTGGCGGATTGATGCTTTTAAGGAAGCTCTGAACAAGTGGAATCCGTTCATGCCCTTCGACGATGCTCAGGACAGGCCCTTCGACAGGCTCAGGACAGGCCCGTCGAAGGACTTAATCAGAGCTTCTTTAAGTGGCATCTTACGATTCCAGTTCGGCAGCCGTCGCAGGTCGGCAATCCTTTGCCGACAAACGCGATCGACGTGCAAAGCGGCGGCTCGGAGAGCAGTCTGATCCAAAATGGCGAGATCTGCGCCTTGATTCAGCAGCGTGCCTGATTTTTCTTGGCCGCCATCACGCTGGTCAAACCGGCGAGTCCGGAGGCCAAGAGCCACACGGCCGCGGGCAAAGGCACCGGGGCCGGTTCGCCGCCGGACAGAACCGCGCCGATGGTCACGCGGATCGCGTTCAGATCGATCCAGGCCTCACCCTGACTGCCCACCGGAACGGCCCCCAGCATCGTCGTCAAGAGGACGTCCAGTTCTTCGCTCCGGGCGATCGACTGCTCGAACAGCGTGGTCCAGCTGCCCGCCTTTTCGCCGCCGCTGCCGCCGAGGCGGAAGGATTTTTCACCCGAGTCGCGGAACAACTCGTCGTTGCTAAAGTCGTCGAGCCGGAGCCGACTGCTGGCCGAAACGCCGCTGTTCTTTCCGGCGAGCGCATAGTCGCCGCCCTCGGCCAAGTGAAACTGATTGATCAGAAATCCGTCCTTGGCGATGACCTGAAATTCCATGGTTTCCCTTAGGCGCTGGGAAGCCGAGGCGGCAAAACGATCGGAAAAGGCGAAGCTCAGGGTATCGCCGTCGATGGACGGTGTCCCGAAGTAATCCAGGTCCTCGTCCGCAAACTGGAAATAAACCGATTGGCCTTCCAGCAGGGCGGCCTGCGCGGCAGTCCCGCTGAAAAAGATAAAAATGCCTGTGATTGCACCGATAAATGTCTTCATGAGCAGTGACTCCTTACAGTCAGTTTAAAACGCAACGAAAAACCCGAACTCCAAACATTCCCTCGTATCTCTCGTCCTACAAAAGCGGCGACCCTATACGTCTGCGAAAGACGTTTAGAGGTATGACGGGCGACGATGCCCGGATTTCCACACTCCAATTCCACCTATCCCTGCCTGGTTTATCGATTCGGCGAGATAACCAAGATAAGGCTGTTTCCGAACGACCTTTGATACCCCCCAAAATGCTCTGACAAGCCTCGATATACCGTTCCTATCCCAAACGGCCTCTCCGCTGGCGCCCAAGCTCCGGCTTGGGCGCCCCGCCCGAGAAGCTCCCGCTTCTCAACGTCGGTTCCCAAACGGGAGTTTGGGAACCAGCACACACCCAGTGCAGGTCGCTTCAGTCGTACACCCTCAACCGACAGCACGCTTTCTATGCCTTTGGGTTCCAGGGCGTCGCTCGATGATTTCCGGCGCTTTCATGCCGAGAAGGTCAACGACAAAAAAATCTTTCAGTTTTTGTTTATTAAATCGAAGTTCTGTGAAGATTTTGTTAAGGGTCTGTGACATTTTGAGAAATTTCGATGGCGGCCTATTGGTGGTTCGGAATGTGGTCGCTCTTGGCCCCGGCGGACGGCTCCGGGACCGATGGCGAACCAGAACATGCGAGAGGGCGTATACGGTGTTTTCGTAACGGGCGGCGTGAGCTGCTTGCTGAATAGCAGTCCGACGTCGATCCGCGTTTAGGTGAAAAGTCTCCCGTCGGATTCGGATTTCTAAGGATTCAGCTGCAAACTCTGAGCCAAGGACTCGTGTTTCGCTGAATCAATGGGATAGGATGAAAATCTACGGTGGACGTAAAATTCGCTGACGCCTGGAAAATACCCCAGGCGCACCGTTTCAGGTATTTTTCCAAATCGCTTTCAATCAGGAATTGTTTTGTAGGGCGGGTTAGGCCGCGAGGCCGTAACCCGCCGAACGGCCTCGGATCGGTGGGTTACGCTTCGCTAACCCACCCTACGATAATGTTCGCTTGAATGTTGAATGGATTTACAAGCCGTCTGAAGCGATCCGTTCGTCGCCGGGAAGAGACATCCCCTCCGGCAGGCGAATTTTCCGGTTTGGTGTAGCGTCTCCAGTAAGTCGGGAAGGGATTCCCGACCTACTGACTTAGTCCGGCCGCCATTTTGGAGTGCGGAGCGGCTTTCCCAATTCACACCGCTAAGCCACGGTGGAGAACGTTCTAAGTACATTCAGGGAAGTCTTGCGGCATAGGCAACCTGCAGGACAACCCCGCCAATCAAGCTAATCTATCGAGATTCCGCAAATATTTGCGGAATGTACTTAGAGCGTTTTCATCTCGCTCGTACGGCAGAACCGGCTTGGTGGACGTCGTTGGCGCCTTCGGCTAGGGTAGATCGATTCAAGCTTTCGTAGGTCGGCAATCCTTTGCCGACGAACCCGTTGGCCCAACGGCGGCGTCGGGAAGGGGGGCTTCGGCGCTCCCGAAGACGCCGTTTGCGATTGGAAGGGTCATTCGGCCGCTCCCCGGATGACCGTTTGCGATTGGAAGGGATTCCCGACCTACTCGCCAGTGCCCGTACAGTAGGTATGAAAACGTTCTAGCTCGCCTTCTCGAACACACGGCCTTGCACCGCGTCGAACCCGAGGCCAAAAAGCAGATCGGCCTCGTCCTCCCGTTCCACGCCGGTGGCGGCAACGCGGATACCCAACTCTCGTGCGTATTGGCATAGCGCCTTGAGCAGGGCCTGATTGCCGGCGTCATCGAATATCCGGCGGCAGAGAGCTCCTTCCACCTTTACCCAATCCGGCATCAATTCGTTTAACCAGGCCAGTGCGCCGGGATAGGGCATGAAGCGATCCAGCACGAACCGAAAACCGTCTCTCCTGAGCTCGCTAACGGACTCGGCCGCTTGCGGGGCCAAAATCAGCCGATTCAAGGGGACTTCTATGGCCAGATTTGATCGAGCGGGCACTTTATGTCTAAAAGATCGAGCGAATCCCGGCTGCATGATGGTGGCCACCGACAAATTGACGGACCATGCCGCTTCGGGTTTTTCCGCCATCGCTTCCTGAAGGCGCGCGACGACGAGTTCGTCCAGCAACGGAGCCAGATCGGTTTCCTCGGCAATGTGCGCCAAGGCGCCCGCGGAAAGCCGTAATCCGTTTTCCGTCACGATGCGCGCGAACACCTCGTAATGTTCGGGTGCCGAAGCGTTTCGGCACATAAGCGGCTGCCGCTCCAGTTCCACACGACCGTTGTCCAAGGCCTGCCTCAGCAACGCCAGCCGGCCGCTCCCGCCCGGCGTCGGATCTGCCTCCGCAATCCGAAAGCTCCCGCTGGACCCCATCTGCGCGTCGCGCAGCGCAGCGTCCGCCCGGGCAAGAAGTGCCGTGCTGCTATCGCCGGAAGAGAGGGCCGCCCCGATATGGACGGTGCAGGACGAAGCGATTCCGGTCTCGAGCAAAGCCATCACCGTCGATTGGGCGAGGTGATGGGTCAGATCGTTCAGGCAATCGGCATCGGCGTGCTCCAACAGCACGGCAAACTGCGCGCCGTCTATTCGCGCCGCCGAGCCGTGCGTCTTTTCGGCGACAGCTTCCACAACATCGGCGAGAAATTTGACGACAAGATCTCCCGTATCGCGTCCGAATCGGCGATTGCATTTCGCCAGTCCGGTGAGCTGAAGGATGGCAATGGCGTGCTGCGTTCCGGATATTGCCAGGGCCGCGTCCAGCGATGCGAGAAAATACGCGCGATTGAAAAGACCGGTTTGCCGGTCGTGGTGGAGATCCCGCTGTAGTTTCTCGATGGTTTCCATCTTCGCGTTCAGCATGCGCCGCACCGCTTCCGACATACGGTTGAACGCCGAGCCGATATGATGCAGTTCGCGAATACGGGGCAGCTCCGCCAAAGGCTCGAACTTGCCTTCGCCGATGCGAAGCGCCAGATTTTCCAGCCGGTCCAGCGGACGTAATGCCTTTTGCAGCAGCCATACCGACAGCAGCGCGGAGATCAGCCAGAAACCCAGAGTCCAGCCCAGGATGGACCAGGTCATCTGCCAAAGTTGGCCATATCCGAAACCGGGATGGCTGGCCACGTCGACCACGGCTGAAAGTTTCCAGCCGGCCATCGATTCGGCCCGACCCGCTGGAGCGTCGAACGGCACGCGGCTGATGAACCATTCGGGAGCGCCGTCCACTTTCAAGGGGAGTTCCCGCTCCACGACGGATTCGCCGTTGGGGCGGATCACGGCGATACGCCGGTAGTAGCCGCTATCGTAGAGAGCGTCCACCGCATTGGCCACCGCCGCGGTGTCGTTGCTCGCCAGGGCGGGCGATAGTTCCAGCGCCAGAGTGGTTGCCGTTTCTTGCGCATGAGCGTGCAACTGGCGTTGCAGAAAGCCGTGGGTATTCGCCAGGCCGGTGGCGAAAAGAGCCAGCCCCAGCAGCAGAAACAGCAGACTGAGCAGCAGGACCAGCAGGATTTTCAGGCTCATCGTCTTCATCGAATCGCTCCCGTCTTTTCGTGGTGCATGCGCGCCAACAGATCGTTCCAGTGGCGTATGTCGGACGCTTCACCCAGTTTGCCATGCTGCCCGCGCTGCTTGGCCGACCACAACCCCTCCGCATTGAAGCTCATGGTCGGCGCTAGATCGGTCCGCGCGGCGGCCGGCCGGATATCGCCGATCAGATTGTCCAAAATCAGCGGTTCGGATTCCGGGGCGGGATAGTAGGCCAGGACCATGTGCGGCTCCATGCGGCTCAGCTGTGGCCGCCAGACCCGGACATAAGTGACCCGCAATCGGTCGGGAGCCACTCCTGCCGCTCGAAGGGTGAAATATTTGGCCAGGGCGAAATCCTCGCAGTCGCCGCCGTTGGCGGCCAGGAGTTCCACCGGAGTCGCCCAGTAGTCGCGGCGCGCCCATTGGTCAGGGTCGGAGATATTGGGCAGCCGGTTGAAGAAATCGTTGACTCGCGCCAGCTTCTCGTGCTCGCCGGCACCGCCCAGATGCAGAACCAGGTCGCGCCACGCCGACAGACGTTCCACCGCCGCCGATCCATAGCGCTGGCCGACCAGTTCCAAGGTTCGTACATTGGGGAGCAGGTCCATTTCGACGCCCGCCACGGCAAGGACCGCAAAAGCGGCGCTCCATATCAATAAGCGTTTCAAGAGCTAAGGGGGTTGTTTTGGAGGAAGCGTATCTTGCCCCATCTCGGCGAAATTTCGCCACCTCATATCCCGGTGGTCGATCGTTTTTCACCGAAGTATAGCGGCGCAGATTGGGAAACCGCCCGTACCTCTAAGTGCCTATCTCAGTAGGCCGTTCGCCCTGAGCCGAGGCGAAGGGTTTTTGAAACCTACTGGGAAGGCTCTAAATGTAGGCCGAAACGAGCGGCCGTAGGTCGGCAATCCCTTGCCGACGAAGGCGTCCGGATGCAGGCCCGGCTAAGCGTCAGCGCTTGATGGCAAACGGTCGCTGCTATACAGGTCAGCGGACCGCCATTCCGGTATGGATTTTCGCTGGCTCCCAAGCTTCCGCCTGGGAGCTATACCCGAGCAGCTCGAGCTTCTCGAAACATCATTCGAATCGAGAAGCGGGAGCTTCTCAACGTCGGTTCCCAAACGGGAGTTTGGGAACCAGCCTAACGACGGAGGCATGTCGGATCAATCGGTTGCGGGCCGGTTGGCACCGAACCGCGGAGTAGGTCGGGAATCCCTTCCAATCGCAAACGGTGTCTCCAATCGCAAACGATCGGTTCGGGAGCACCGAACCGATCCTTCCAGGAACGCCGGAGCCACCCTTCCAATCGCAAACGGGCCTTTAATCGGCCCCTTCCAATCGCAAACGGTCGCGTTAATCGCGACCCTTCCCGACGGGATTTGTCGGCAAAGGATTGCCGACCTACCACCCGATACACCGGGCAAGGCTTCGGAAGAAGTCACATCCAGCGGTGCCCTTCCTCAATTCCCCCGCCTTCATGTTGCGAATCCGTAAAGTCGTTCAGCGAAAAAGCTACAGCCGGGGCAGCTTGCAATCATCTGCGACTTAAGGTTTTGAAAAAAAACACAGCACGCAAATGTAATCCAAAACAAAGACTTAGTTGATGCGCGGGAGCCGTGCGTTGAGTTTTTTCAAAAAATTTCATCGGTGTCACACAAACTTAACTTGGTTGTAAAAAAGCGACATTAAAGTCTGTCTCGCCTTCAAAGGGACGGAAGAAAACCGCAGTGCGGTTCAAGTTGCGGCCGGGGAGCAGGAGCCCGGTCTAGGAGGGTTGCTAGGACAAAGCCACACTCGTCGCGAGGCGGGGCCGGAAAGCCACGGGTCTTGATTGCAAGATAGCCGGGTTGCCACACCAACGTTGATGGCAGCCCGGCTTTTTTGTTTTCGGTGCCAGGAAAAAGGCACAAAAAAAGCCGGTCGCCGAAAAGCGACCGGCTGAAAACAGCCCTGCAGATTGACCTTGGGGAGATGTCTGCAAGGTATTTTCAACCGCAATTCTAGACGAGGAATGGTAATGAATAAATTGAAAACTTTGGTGGCCGGCATCGCGCTGGCGTTTTCGGCCGGCGTAGCGAACGCTGCCATCGATGATGGTAAGCCCGGCAACCAAATCAACGACGCGGGCGACATTCAGGGCGAACTGTTCCTGAACGTGTGGAACCAGGCGGCAGGCGAAACCTTCACCTTTGATACGGGCTGGTCCTACGAAGCGTTCGCGGCCAACCCGACCAGCTTCACGGCTAACTTCGGCGCGGATGCGAAATGGGCTAATTTTGCCGCCACCGGCAACCCACTGGTGTTCAGCTTGGGCGCGAAATCCGATCAGCAGTTTGGTACGGGCGGCGCCAATGGCCGTAATTACTTCATCTTGTCGGTCGATACAATCAATCCGGACTTTGGTACAGATTCCACCTCTCAGGCAGTTCGTGGTCAGATGGATCTCCGTATTCAGGATATCAATCAGACTGATCTCGATGTAAATCTCAACAACTCCACTTTTAGTGTCACGGGTCAGCCAGGAGATTATCCCAACTTCTGGGGCAGCAACGTGGGCGGTGCGAATGGTTCGATCGATACGGATACCGAGGTTGGCCAGTGGCTCGCTATGTACGAGGTGTGGTCGACGGGCGGTGGCCGTGGACAAGTGACCACCGTCAATAATCGCGTGCTGGGCTATGCCTTCCTCGATAAAGACTTGGGCACGCTGTCCTTCGCGAGCGAGCCGCCGTCCGCCGTTCCGGTGCCACCGGCCCTCTGGCTGATGGGTTCGGCCATGACGGCGCTGGTGGGCTTTTCCCGCCGCCGGACCGCCTAAGTTGTCCTGAAATACCGGGTTCCTCGGCGTGCGGCGCTGCGGCGCCGCCTTCGGGGGCAGCCCGGTTCCTCCGATAAAACGCAAACTTCTCGATTTTTGGAGATCGATATGAAACTTCGCCACATTTCTCTGGCCGTTGCTGCCTCTTTAGGCGCCGCTGCCAATGTATACGCTTACAATCCGACTGCCGCCCACACGGTGACGGTGTACATGTCCGGCGCCTCCGCAGTGGACAACCAGATCGCCGCCCTGCTGGATACACAGGTCTGCGAGGCGAACAAGGATTATCTCAACTTCTCCGGCGGCAAGCCGAACGGCAATTACTGGGGCATCTCGTGCCAGACCAACACCCTGGGCACCAAGAAGATCGCCAGCCTGCCCGCCAACGCGAGCGTGCTGTTCATCAAGCGCGCGGCCGGCGGTTCCGCCCAGGGCGTGAGCCCGTTGCTGGCCAACCAGGCCATCGCTCATCTGAATGTGAATTCATGCACTGGCAGTTCTCCCAACTGGAATTGCGCCAGCCAGACCAACATCCTGTCGGATGCCGGCATCTCCGACGTGAATCCCGAAATGTTCCGCGGCAAGAACACGCCGGCGGGCTTCGCGCCGGTAAACCCGGCGGACGTGGCGGCCAAGCTGATCGTGCGTCCGGTGGCGGCCCAGGTGTTCGGCATACCGGCCACCAAGCTGCTGCGCGATGCTTTGCAGGATGCGGAAATCAAGCTGGGCAAGCTGCCCAATACCTGCGCCCCCGGTAACGAAACCGAAGCCTGCATGCCCAGCCTGAGCAAGGCGCAGGTATCGTCTATCCTGGCTGGCCGCGTCGGCTTCTGGAATGATGTGTACGTAGACGACAACGGTACCCAAACATCCTTGGTGGATTTCGTCAACGCGGCCTATCGCCCGACCGACACCACGGTGCACATCTGCCGCCGCGTGGACGGTTCCGGCACCCAGGCTCAGGCCAACGCGAACTTCCTGCATCACCCCTGTGTCAGCAGCTCTTCGTTGCCGGCGGAAACCGATGATGTTCTCAACGGCCCCCGTGCATTCCTGAACAGCGGTTCCACCGATGTGGAAAAGTGCCTCTCGGATCTGAACGACGGTACCAACACCGCTACCCTGCCGGTAGTGAACACCGACGGCCGCACCGCGTGGGCGGTCGGCGTGCAGGGTACGGAAAAGAACCCGACCAACGCCAGGAACTACCGTTTCATCAAGATCGACGGCGCGGCGCCGACCCTCGAGAACGTCTGGAACGGCAAGTACTTCGACTGGGCCGAGCTGACCGTTCAGTATCCGAAGACCGGCCTGAGCGCCAACAAGATCGCCGTGATCGAGTACATCGCCGCACAGGCGGCCAACCCGTCGGCGGTGGCAGCGCTGAACACCACCACCTCCAACCACACCTGGGGTCAGGCAGGTTATATGGCGCTGAGCACCAACGGCCATACGATGGACAATGTGTTCAATACCGCCAATCCGGTTCTGGGTTATACCCATGCTCCGGCGGGCGCATCGCTGGACAACTGCCGCACTCCGCAGTTCAACCCGGACATCGCTCCGAACAGCGGCTTCACGCTGGGTCTGCCGTTCTAAGGATGGATGGTCTGGCGAACGGCTGACGTTCGCTCATGAAGGAAAGGGGCGCCTTCCGGCGCCCCGCACCAAGCCGGCCGGGCCGCGAGGACCGGCTGGCTTCGGCTTTGAATGGATCGGAAGGCGGAGGCCTTCCCGGTTGCCGGACTCCGGTATTTCTGTGGCGTCGAGGGGAGACGGTGTCGCGGTGTGTCGGAGAGCGGCAAGCGAGAAGGTGTGCCGTTTGTGTATGAACTTTCACGCGTTCCTTTGCCAGCCTGAGGGCGTCGAAACGACCCGCCCCGTAGGCTGGGTCGAGGAACGAAACCCAGCGTCTTCGCTAGAGCGTTTTTTACCGCGGTTTAGCGGTAAGGATCGGGCAATTGGTAGGTCGGCAATCCTTTGCCGACTAAGCCCCTCGCCGAGCCAGAGTGTCGGCAAAGGATTGCCGACCTACGCTACTACGTTCGTCCGGCGCAGGAATAAAGCGGCGCTTTGACTGGATCGAAGGGCGATCCCGTTAAGTTAACCCTATATCGTCATTCCGGCATGGATTGCCGGAATCTAGAAGCCACGGAGGGCATCGGCTCGGGGTCACATCCCTGTGCTCTGGATGCCGGCATTCCCTGCCGGCATGACGGCTTGGCTTAACGATATCGAGGCGGCGGGTGAGGGTTCGATTCGATATTGTGTTTACGAGGTAAATGGTGAATTGGGTTTTATTGCCGGCGCGGTACATCGTGGCCGGGTTGCTGCTGATCTCCCTGGCCGCTAAATGCGACGAACAACCTACACCCGAGGCGTCTGCCGCTCCGAAGTTCGATGTCTGGGAATATCGGGTGGAGGGTAATTCGGTGCTGGACAACACCCGCATCGAGAAAGCGGTCTATCCCTTCCTCGGGCCGGGCAAGGCCATCAACGACGTGGAGCTGGCGCGGCAGACGCTGGAAGCGGCCTATCACGACGCAGGCTATCAGACGGTTTTGGTCAATATCCCCGAACAGGACGTGGAAGGCGGCGTGGTCGTCCTGGAAGTCACCGAAGGCGCCGTCGAGCGTCTGCGGGTGACGGGATCCCAGTATCACTCCCTCAAGAATATCCGCGAAAAGGTGCCGGCCCTGGCCCAAGGCAAGGTGCCTCATCTGCCGGAGGTCCAGGCTCAGCTCGCCAAACTGGGCGAGGAATCCCAGGATCGCCAGGTGACCCCCGTGCTCCGGGCCGGGAAGACGCCCGGCAAGCTGGAGGTGGAACTCAAGGTTCAGGACGAGCTTCCGCTGCACGGCAGCGTGGAAATCAACAGCTACAACGTAAGCAATACGACGCGGACGCGGCTGCTGGGTTCCATACGCTACGACAATCTCTGGCAGTTGCACCACAGCGCCTCGCTGCAATATCAGGTTTCTCCGGAAAATACCGAGGAGGTGGAGGTTTGGTCAGGGACCTACGCGCTGCCCACCGGTTTCGAGGATACCCGCTTCGTGTTCTACGGCATCGGCATTGCGTCCAACACCAACATCGCCAGCGCGGGCGCGCTTTCGGTGATCGGTACCGGCGAAATTTTCGGGGCACGGCTGGTGAAGCCCTTGGAACCCTCGGGCGGATTGTTCCAGAGCCTGCTGTTCGGTTTCGACTACAAGAGTTTCGACCAGTCGGTCAACCTGGTCGGAGCGGATACGCAAAACACACCCATCACGTATACGCCTTTCACGATCGGCTACGACGGCAGCTACCGCGGCAAGGATTTTCTCAGTGCGCTCCGCTTGAATCTCAACTTTTCGGTTCGCGGGCTCGGGAACGAGCAGCAGGAGTTCGAGGACAAGCGAATTTTCTCGCGCGCCAACTACGTCTATCTGACGGGCGAGTTCCGGCATCGGCACGAGTTGCCTTTCGGCTTGCAATTCGCCGGACGGTTCAGCGGGCAGGTGACCGATTCTCCGCTGATCAGCAACGAGCAATTTTCCGCCGGCGGCCCGACCAGCGTGCGCGGCTATCACCAGACCGAGGCACTGGGCGATCACGGCGTCATGGGCTCAGTCGAATTCATCAGCCCGCCGTTGGCGCCCGCTGCGTGGAAATTCATGAACGAATTGAGGGCACTCGCATTTTTCGACGCGGCCAAGCTTTGGATCGTCAAGTCCCTGCCGGGCACGGCGTCGCAATACCAGCTCGCAAGCGCCGGCGCCGGGCTGCGCCTGCAGGTTTGGAGGCACTTCACGGGCGAACTGGACTGGGCGTATCCGCTGGCCGAGGCGAACACGGTGGATAACGGCGAGCAGCGCGTGGATTTCCGCGTTGCTTATGAGTTCTGAAGCACTAAGCGAAAAACCCGAAGTTTCCGACGGGAAAAGGTGAGGTTGCAGCAATGGCGAAAAAAGCAAACGTTACGAGACTGGGCAGCACGGCGCGTCCGCGCTTGAAGCCGCTGGCAGCGAGCATTCGCGTCCTGGTGGCGGGGGGTGCCGTGTGGAGTGCGTGGCCGGCGCGGGCAGAGCTTCCGGTGGCGGCGGACGTATGGGCGTCCATGGGCAATGCGACGCGCCAGGTTATCGGAAACACACTGACCATCAACCAGCAGACCGATCGCACGGTATTGAACTGGAAGAGCTTCAATATCAGCGAGGACAGTGCCGTGCGCTTCAACCAGCCGGCATCCACCTCGATCGCCCTCAACCGGATTTATCAAAACGATCCCAGCCGGATTCTCGGCGAATTGACGGCCAACGGACAGATCTACCTGGTCAACCAGAACGGTTTCGTGTTCGGCCGGAATTCTCAGGTCAACGCCAATACCCTGGTCGCGACCACGCTAAACATTACGGACGAGGTGCTGGAGCGAGGCATCACCAAGGTCGTCGATCAGAACGGCAGTGCCGCGCTGACCGGCAATGGCCAGGTTTATCGGCTCAACGAGCAGGGGCAGCCGGAAAAAATCAAGGTCGAGATCGAATCCGGCGCACAGATCAAAACCAATTCGCCCAACGGCCGCATCCTGATATTCGCGCCGTCGATTGAAAACCGCGGCTCGGTTCAGGCGGACGACGGGCAGGTCATCATGGCCGCGGCGACGGACAAGGTCTATCTGCAGGAAGACAAAAGCAAGTCCAGCACCGGGCATCTTCTGGTGGAGGTCAATACCGGCGGTGATGTCAGGAATCTCGGTCAAATCGTCGCCAAACGCGGCAATATCACCCTGATGGGTTTCGCGGTGAACCAGGAGGGACTGGTTTCCGCAAGCACCTCGGTGAAGGTGAACGGCACGGTGCGCCTGCTGGCGAGGGAGAAGGGCGGACAGCCGGTCCGCCTCGATTCGACCGGCTATGTGCTCGAGGCCAATCGTACCGGACGTCCGAACGCTTTGAACGACGGTCTGGGCACCGTCGCCAAGGTGACGCTCGGCCCGAATAGCCTTACCGAGGTGACCCTCGATTCCCAGGACGGAACGGCGAAGGATTCGGCCAAACAACCACAGTCGCGCGTGGAGATCATGGGAAGACAGGTACGGCTCAGGGAGAACGCCCGAATCGTCGCGCCGCACGGCGAAGTCGATATCGCCGCGACGTCAAAGCCCGCCAACTCGGAGCGTGCGGAAGGCGAGTCCTACGCCGATACGTTCACGGGGGAGCCTGACCCGGTCGCCGATGCCCACGTGATCATGGAGTCGGGGAGTTCCATCGACGTCTCCGGGGTTAAGCATGTGCCTCTTCCGATGGAAAGCAATCTGGTGGATGTTGAGCTGCGCTCCGATCAGTTGCGCGATGCTCCCCTGTTGAAAGACAGCATCCTGTTCGGCAAGACCGTGCGGGTGGACGCGCGTAAAGGCACGCCGATAGCCGATATTTCCGGCGCTCTGGCGTTGATCGAGCGCGGCGTCGACGAACGCAGTACGGAGGGCGGCGAGGTCAACATCTATTCCGCGGGCGATGTCGTGGTTGCGCCGGGTGCGCGGATCGACGTTTCCGGCGGCTCGGTTCAGTACCAGGACGGCTACCTGTCGACGACGCACCTGATCCAGAACGAGCGATTGGTGGAGATCAGCGATGCGAATCCGAATATCCGGCCGACACGGATTTTCGGTACGGTGGAAAAGGTTTACACGCGGTGGGGCGTTAAAAAGGTCTGGGATATCCCGGGCCCTTTCCTGCCGGGCCGCTTCGAGCCCGGCTATGTCGACGGCCGAGCGGCCGGCGCGCTCAATATCGGCGCCAACCGACTGTTTTTCGGGGGCGAATTGCTGGCCCGAACGGAGGAAGGGCGTTACCAGCGGCGTATCGACGAGCGTCCGGACGGCGGCCGGCTTTTCATCGACCTGGCTCGCTTCGTCAATAGTCCTCAGAAGATTCTCTTCCAGAACCAAAATCTGCCAGGCGTGCTGGCCTCCATCGCGGGCCTGATCGAAGATGCCGGCTCCGAAGAGCAGTCGACAGTCGTTTCGACCGACATGCTAGAAGCCGGAGGCGTTCGCCACGTTTCGGTCCAGACCACCAATGCCATCGAAATACCGGAGACCTCTGCCGTCAATCTGCCGGACGGGGGGACGCTGGCGCTGAAGGGCGGCCAGGTGGACCTTTCCGGCAAGATCGATATCGCCGGAGGTACGGTTGACGTTTCCAGCGTGGTCTTGAGTCAATCGGCCAAGTTGCAGGGCGATATCCGATTGGCCGATGGGGCCGAGATCGACGTCAGTGGACGCTGGGTCAACGATCTTCCCCTGGATCGCTCCGCCGCCTTCGCCACCGGCGCCGTTACGGTGGACGGTGGCACCGTGAAGATAAAATCGGCGGGAGACCTTACGCTGGCTCGGGGCAGTGCCATCCTCGCGGATGGCGGAGCCTGGATGGACCGGGACGGAAACACGGTTTCCGGAAAGGGCGGCGAAATCAGTTTGGAAACCGGTAGCACGGAAAGGAGGTTCGGGACCAACCTGAATCTGGGCGACGAGCAAGGGCGTCCTACGCTGCGGGCTTTTGGGCTTGACAAGGGTGGGGTCTTGAGTTTGACGGCCAACGAAGCGGTGATTGCGGCAAGCGTCCCGCTTCGCTCGCCATTGAATCCCTTGCGTCCTCTGTGGCTGCGACCAGCGTTTTTCCGCGACGGCGGTTTCGGACTCTATGAAATCCGCTCCAACGAGCACGGGATAACCGTCGCGGACGGTACCGAAATTGACTTGATCGGGAAAAGCTTGCTGCTGAAGGACGACTTCGCCAACCGGTCTTCGGCACGCCGCCTCGTCTCGGGGGGCGTGGCTATCGAGGAGATCCTGCTGGATTTCCAGCGCCGCCCGACGGACCTGACTCTGGCTTTGGCTCAGTCGCTGGGTAGGCCGGGTCGGTCCGGCGCCTCGGTAACCGTCGGCCACGGCGCCCGCATCGTCGCCGATCCGGGCGCGGAAATCCGGCTGTCCTCGGACAGCAGCGTGTTTCTCGACGGTAGCATCATCGCGCCCGGCGGGCACGTTTCCCTCGTTTCCACCGTGCCCGATGATCCCGAGCGTTCGGCGTTTCTGCCGAACGCGGGCGCGTTTCTGGGGGCGGATTCGAGTATCTCGGTCGGGGGGAAGATACTTTACGCGCCGAACCGCTTGGGCTGGCGCGAAGGCAGACTGATTGCCGGCGGCACGGTCGATCTGCGGGCCGAACGCGGCTTCGTGGTGGCGCAAAAGGGGTCGGTAGTGGACGTGACCGGAGGAAACGGCGTTTTCGACCTGCCCCAGACCGGGGCATCGGGGCTCGGGTTCACGCTGGAGGAAACTCCGGTGGCGACTCATTCGGGTTCCATCAGCGTAATCGCTTCGGAAGGTTTCGTCGTCGACGGCACATTGAAGGCCGCGCCGACCGGCGCAGGGGCCGCCGGCGGGATTTTGTCGCTGACGCTGGATACGGCGTTGCGGAACGAGGAGCGTCCCGATGCTGAAATCGTCGGCGGTGGACAGAGGCTTTATCCAAGTGATCCTCGCGTGATCGAAATCCGCGCAGGCACTGCCTCGGCGCTGCCTTCCGGTTGGAAGCCAGGCGACGATGTACCCGCGGAAATGTGGAGCGAAGGACGGATCGCTGCCGATACCATCAAACAGGGCGGGTTCGCCAACATCGAGTTGCGGGTCAGTACGTTGCTGAATAAGAGCCCGATTCCAAAAGACGAAATTCGTTTCAAGGGGGATGTCACCCTCGCGGCGCAGCGGGAAATCGTTCTGGATGCTCCGGTATTGAGCTGGGCGCCGCAAACCGCCGCGGATCGGGCCGACGTGAACCTGTCGGCGCCGTATCTCGCGCTGGGTTTTTCTTTTTCCGGTGATCCTCTTTGGGAAAAGCTAGCCGAGCCCAGTTCCGGCCCGGCCACGTTCAACGCTTCCGGCTCCCTGATCGATCTCGTTGGCGGCACGGTCACCAAAGGGTTCCGAGATATCAATCTGAGCAGCAACGGCGATATCCGGCTTCGGGCGGTTCGTCGAGAGCGTGAAATCACGGATCAGGATACCGGGGAGAAACTTCGGATCAGGGATTTCCATGGTGAATTCAATACGGCCGCGAACGTTACGCTGGAGGCGGCGCAAATCTATCCCACCACGGCCAGCACCTTCCGCCTGGCAATCGAAGGAAATCCGGAGGGGACTTTGACGACCCTGCGGCGCGGCGAACCGTCGCCGGTCCTTTCCGCGGGAGGGAAGGTCATTCTGGACGTGCCGAATTTCGTTCATCGCGGCGCGCTGAAAGCGCCGTTCGGTGGCATTGAGGTGAACTCCGCCAATGGAATCATCCTGGGTAACGGCAGCCTGTTATCGGTTTCCGGCGAAGGTTTGACGGTCCCCTTCGGTCGCCTGCAGGGCGGGCAGAACTGGCTTTACCCATGGGGAGGCGACTTCAAGCTCGTGTTCGACGACGCGCCGCCGGACAAGGTCATCACGCTGGATGGACGAACGGTCGAAATTGCGGCTGGCTCCGTAGTCGATGTGTCCGGGGGCGGCGATCTTTATGCGTTCGAATTCGTCCCCGGTCCGGGAGGCTCGTCGGATTACCTGGATCCGCTCGACCCCAGGGTGTTGAGCGGGGAAATCGACTATCAGGAGAAGTTCGCCATCCTGCCGGGATTGACCGGCCGCTACGCGCCCTACGACCACAACGAATTCCCGGCATCGGGACTGAAGGCAGGAGACAATATTTATCTGGCCGGCTACGGCGACTTGCCGGAAGGCGAATACACCCTGCTCCCGGCTCACTATGCCTTGCTGCCGGGCGCCTATCTGGTCACGGCGGAACCCGGCACTTCGGGTATCTCGCTGGGAGAAGTGCGCCGCCGCGACGATGGCGTAGCGATCGTCGCGGGATACCGCGGCGTCGCCGGCACGGGTATCAGGGACGCCGTGTGGAGCGGTTTTGCTATTGAACCCGGCGCTGCCGCTCGGCTGCGCTCGGAATACAACGAAACTCTGGCCTCGGACTTCTATCGGACGCGTGCCGCAACCCGGGAGACGGCGTTGCCGCTGCTGCCGGGTGATGCGGGTCAACTGTCGGTGGCAGTGCAGGACCGCCTGGTTATCGAGGGCGCCCTCAAGGCGGCAGCGGACGGTGGCGGCCGTGGCGGGCGGCTTGACATCGCCGCCGATAATTTGGCCATCGTACCGCGCCGTTCCGATGGCGCGACCGGGTCGGTAGTGGAGATCGCCGCGGACGACCTGAGCCGCTTCGGCGCGGAGAGCATTCTACTCGGCGGTTTCCGCCGAGCCCAGGGGGGCGGCTTCGCGCTGGATGTGAAGGCGGGAACGGTCACGGTCGAAAACGGCGCGACGCTGCAAGTCGACGACGTGATTCTTGCCGCGAAGGAGGGTGTGACGGTCAAGTCCGGCGGCAGCGTATCGAGCACGGGCCGGTCCGAGCGCGCCGAAGCGGGCTTGAGCGTCACGGGCGACAGCGCGGTGGTTCGCGTGTCGGCCGGTCGGCAGGGAGGCATTGCGCGCGACGGCGTAGCCGGAGCGAGCGGCTTCGTAGCCTTGGAGGGGGGGGCGTTGCTGCGCGCCGAGGGATCGATGCTGATCGATGCGACCAAGAACACAGTCGGAACTTCCGACAACCGGTTGGACGGCGAACTGCAGATCGACGGCGGGTCTCTGTATCTCGGCGCCGATGCCATCAGCCTCGGGAACGCTCCAGGCGGTACCGGCGGCTTCCTGTTGTCGCAGGACCGCCTGAATGCCATGCGGCCGGAAGAGCTGATCCTGAGCAGCCGAAGCGACGTCAAGGTGTTCGGTTCGGTACTCGTGGATACCGGTGCGCTGGACGTCCGGGGCGCCGGGCTGACCGGTTTCGGCGCAGCGGGAGATCGCGCCGCGATTCGCGCCAATCGGGTTTCGTTCTCGAATCCGAACGGGTCGGTTTCGGGCGCGGTAGGGACGGGTACAGGCGTCTTGGCCCTCGAGTCGGAAACGATACGCCTGGGAACGGGCGAGTTTTCGTTTAACGGCTTTACCTCCTCGATCTGGAGCGTTTCCGGCTCCCTGGTGGGTTCCGGGCGCGGCGATTTCCATTTCGACGGAGATCTGAACATTTCCGCTCCGGTAATTTCGGCATTGAGCGGCACCAATACGCAGTTGCATGTGCCGGACCACCGTCTGATCTTTACCTCGCCGGATTCCACATCCGTTGCTTCTGAAAACGGATTTGGCGCACGCTGGCTTGCAGAGGCGGATTTCGTCGAATTCGGAGGAGGGATCGTCATGCCGGGCGGCACCTTCGAGTTGTCCGGACGTAACGGCGTCGTGCTGGATCCCACAGCACGGATCGACGTCTCGGGCGTCGCCCTGGACTTCCCTGGCGTATCCGATGCGTTCGTACCTGGAGGCAGCGTCCGCCTGTCTTCGACCGACGGTTTCGTGAGCGTCAGCGCCGGCTCCACAGTCGATTTTTCGGGCGCAGCCGGCGGCGGTGACGCCGGGAGCCTTTCCGTGAAGGCGCCACGAGGCGACGTGGCCCTCGGAGGAGTTCTTTTCGGTGAATCTGCGGCGGGCTATATGCCTGGCTCCATCGAATTGGCGGGTCTGACTTTTTCGCAAGGACTCTCCTTATCGGGCAGCTTCGGCGCGGTGGACGTTCGCGCCGGTTCGGGCGATCTCAATGTTTCCCGGATCGTCGCGAACGTGATCGAGCTTTCCGCCGATCAAGGCAGCGTCGTGTTGTCGGGCATGCTGGACGCCTCGGGACGGAAAGGCGGCCAGGTTCTTCTTGCGGCGGGCGACGATGTCCATCTTCTAAGCGGATCAGCCATTCTGGCCCGGGCGGCGGGCGCCGGCGAAAAAGGCGGTCGCGTCATTCTCAGCACCACCGATACCGACGGCGATGGCTTGGGACGGATTCGCGTGGACGATGGTTCCGTCATCGATGTCTCGGGAGCCGAGGGCGGCGAAGTGATCTTGCGTGCGCTTCAACTCGACGCCAACGGAGACGGGGCGGGGGACGAAGTCGCCGTCGATCCGGTGGCGGGCGCCATCGTGGGCGCCGCCGTGAACCAGGTTGAGGGCGTGCTGGGCCGGCAGGTCGGCGATGGCGAGATCGACAACGCGGATATTTCGGCATGGGCTGCAAGCACTGCGGCGTTCATGAGCCACGCGATCGATATCGCGGCCCGAGTCGGAGGTGGTTTCGATGTTGTGCCGGGACTGGACGTCACGAGCAGTGGCGACCTGGCCTTGAACACGATCTGGGACTTCCGGAATCCGGCCCTATGGAGTTATATGGGAACGCCCGGTTCGCTAACGATTCGTTCGGAGGGCGATTTGACCTTCGGCAAATCGCTGACCGACGGATTCGCGAAAGGACCCATTCCGGGTACCAGCAAACAGGTCAACGACCTGCTACAGTCCGGCCCATCCTGGAGTTACCGGCTCATCGCCGGCGCCGATGTTTTGGCCGCCGATTTCAACAAGGTGGTGCAAGGCGTAGGAAACTTTACGGTGGCGACCGACGCAAAAGTGCGCACCGGTACCGGGGACATCGACATCCGCGCCGGCGGGAATCTCACGCTGAACGGGGAATCGGCCGCGATCTACACCGCCGGCCGTCCGGAAGACGAAAACCGGTATGGCACGCTTCCCGCCTCGTTAGTGGCATCGAATTTTTACGGCGAATATCCGGTGGACGGCGGGGATATTTCGATCCGCGTGGAGGGCGACATCAAGGGCGCGCCCACCAAGCAGCTCTTCGACTGGCTGGTTCGTACTGGAAGCTGGCAAACCCGGGATCAATCCGAATTGGCTCGCCCGACGGCTTGGGCGTTGGCCCTGGACACCATCGGCACATCACAGTTCGTGATCCCAGCCGAAGCGCTGGGTTTCCGCCAGAATGTTGGAGCGCTAGGTGGCGGCGACGTGGACATCCGTGCAGGCGGCAGTATCTTCGATCTTTCGGTCGTGATTCCCACGACCGGCAAGCAAGTGGGCAAGCTTGAACGGGTCTCGCGTGGCCAGCCGGTTTTCAGTTCCAACGAGGTCAATATCCGGGGCGGCGGCGATTTGGCCGTGAAAGCCGGAGGCGATGTGCTGGGCGGCGTTTTCTACGTAGCAAGTGGCGAGGGCGAGATCATGGCCGGCGGACAGATTGCCGGAGGCGAGCAATATACTTCGGGGCCTCTGTTCGCCCTGGGCGATGCGAAGATCGAGGTTCAAGCGGGCGGCGACATCGAGGTAGGGTCCATCTTCAATCCCACGCTGCTGGCGGAACGCATGAGGACCGATATCGTCGACACGTTCTTTAGCACCTATTCGGAAAACAGCGGAATCACCTTATCGTCTCTGGGCGGTTCGGTGAAACTGGTCAACGACGCGGAGGTCGTCAATTCGGTCTATACGACCTACTCTCCGTTTCCCTCGCCCGTCCTCAGCGTCAGCGAGGCACGTGCCCTGACTGTTTATCCCGGTTCCTTGAGCGTTCGGGCCTGGTCGGGGGATATCGAGATCGACCGTCCGTTCGTCCTGTTCCCGCAGAAGCTCGGAACCTTCGAGTTACTGGCCGGCAAGGACATCCGTTCCGGGTTGTTGAAAGTTGGACGCGTGGATGTGGGGCAGTCGGACGCCGACCCGAATCTGTTGCCCAGCGCGGCACTGCCGACCGGCAATTATGCAACTGGCGTCCTTCCGCTGCTGGACCTCACGGGCAATGTCCACGCGCCGACCCCGATCCATAAAGACGATCCCGAGCCGGCCAGAATTGTGGCCAAGGAGGGAGACATCGTATCTTCCGAAGGTGCGCCGTTGTTCTTCCATTCGCCCAAGCCGGTCTACGTAGAAGCGGGCAGAGACATACGGGACGTCAGTTTAGTGATCCAGAACCTTCGGCCGAACGATGTCAGCGTCATCAAGGCGGCACGCGATTTCCGATTGCTGACCGACTTCATCGACCGTACCACCGGAGCACTCATTCCTCAAATCGACAACATTCTCAAGATCGCGGGACCGGGCAATCTTTATCTCTTTACCGGCCGGGATATCGATCTTGGAGCGGCAGTCGGCATCGAAACGGTAGGCAATCGCGAGAACCCGGCCCTTCCGAAGGCGGGAACGTCATTGACCCTGATGGCGGGCCTGAAGGAACAACCGAATTATTCCGGCTTCACCGAGCGCTACCTGGTGCAGTCCACGGATCACAGGCTGGAACTGAAGCACTTCATGGCCGGCAGGGGATTCGACGTATCCGGGGACGACGACTCGGTGCTTGCCGTATTCCGGGGGTTGAGTCTCGATCATCAGTTGGCTCTGCTGCTGGATATCTATTTCACCGAGTTGCGCGAATCGGGCGATGCGGCGGCCAAGGCGAAAGCCGCCGGCGAGGCCGATTGGAAACGCTTCTATGCGAGAGGCTTCGACGCGATCGAAACGCTGTTTCCGGGCGAATACCAGGGGGACATCAAGCTCTTCTTCAGCAAGATACACACGCGGGCACCGGCAGACATCCGGATGCTGACGCCGGGCGGCCTGATAAACCTTGGACTATCCGTGAAGGTGGCCGGGCAGAAATCCACCGACCAGCTTGGCGTCGTGACTCTGCAGGGCGGCGCCATCGACACGTTTGCCGACGGCGACATTCAGGTGAACCAGTCTCGCGCGGCAACCCTGAACGGAGGCGATTTGACGGGCTGGTCGTCGAACGGGGATATCGATGCCGGAGCGGGTTCGAAGGCCGATTTCGCCGCCTCCAAACCGAAATACAAGTATGACGAGAACGGAAACCGAATTCCGGACGAAGATCCGGAGATTTCCGGCAACGGCATATTTACCGACGCGCCTTCGGGGGTCGTGGGCGGTGCCATTCACCTGGCAACGCCGCGCGGCGTCATCAACGCTGGAGAGGCAGGCATACGCAGCGCGGGCGATCTGACGCTCGCCGCGAACGCGGTGATCGGCGCCGATAACATCAGCGCCGGGGGACAGGCGACCGGCGTGCCGACCGCTCCGGCGGTCGTTACCCCGGACCTCGGCGCCGCCAGCGCCGCGGCTGGCGTGAGCAAGACCGCCGAGCAGTCCACGGAAAGCATGAACGACAAGGACAAAGACAAGACTGCCCAGAACGCCGGAAACCAAAGTGTGAATCTATTGTCGGTGGACGTGCTTGGCTTCGGCAACTGCAGCGTGGGCGACGTGAGGGATGGCAAGGCGGGCTGCAGTTGATCTCCGATCTAGGGATATCGACGGGTGATTTTCCGCTCCAGGTGCCTGAATTCGGCATCCCGATCGGAGCGAAATCGTCACGTATCTGAAACATTGATGTAACACAATACATGTTTTCAAAATCAGTAATTACAAGAACTTACATGAAAGTGAGGGTCTGCGCTCTGGCCTTGGGGTTGGTGCTCGTTCCGAGCATGGTTCACGCCTGGTGGAACGACGCATGGTCGTCGCGCAAACAGATTTCGCTGGATGGCGGAGCCACCGGCGCGGATGTCCAGGAGACCTTGTCCGAGTTCCCGGTGCTGGTCCGCCTGCATACCGGGAACTTCGGCTATTTCATGGACCTGGCCGAGAACGGCAAGGATATTCGCTTCATGGCGGACGATAAGACGCCTTTGAAGTATCACGTCGAGAAGTTCGACGCCATCAACGAGATGGCCCTGGTCTGGGTCAAGGCGCCCCAATTCCGCGGCGGCGTCAGCACCGATTCGATCTGGATGTATTACGGCAACGCCGAAGCGCCGGATGGCGGCGATGCGAACGGGACTTACGACGTGCATCAGGCGCTGGTGTTCCATTTCGACGAGACTGACCCGATGCCTAAGGACGCCACCGCCTACGGCAACCATGCGGCGGATTCCAAGGCCGCGCCGGAGCCGGCGGGCTGGATCGGTGCAGCGGCCAAATTCAACGGAGCGGGCGGCATTACGGTCAATGCCAATCCAGCTCTGCAACTTTCGCCCGATAAAGGCTGGACCTTTTCCGCCTGGCTGAAGATCGATCAGGCCCAGTCGAATGCTTACGTCTTGCACGCGGCGGAAGGCGAGAACGCGCTGGAGCTATCGGTTCGGGACACCGGCCTGGTCGCGAAATATGCGAACAACGGCCAAGGGGGCGAGACGCCTCCCGCGCCGTTGCAACTCGGCAAGTGGCAGCACATCGCCGTGGTTCTGCGGACGGACAAGCTGGAACTGTACCTGGACGGCAACAAGGCGGGCGAGTCGCCGGCTTCGGCGGGGCCGATGAATCCGCTGGTGACCTTGGGCGCCGGCGCCGCAGGCGATAGCCTCATCGGCTTTCTGGACGAAGTTCAGATTGCCAACACGGCGCGTACCGCCGACTGGATCAAGCTCTTGGCACGCAGCCAAAGCGCCGATTTCAACGTTCTCGGCTTCGGCCAGGACGAATCCAAGCAAGGGGCGGGCGGTCCCAATTATTTCGTCATTATCCTGCAAAGTCTGACCGTCGACGGCTGGGTGGTGATCGCCCTGTGCGGCGTCATGTTCGTGATCAGCGCCCTGGTGATGGTCACCAAGGGGCTGGCTATCTCCAGGGCCAATAAGGACAACCGCGCCTTCCTCGACCAATACCGGAACATGGACGCTTCCGCCGATCCCGGAGCGCTGGATCAGGAAGAAACCGAGGAAGAAAAGGAACTGAGCGAATCGGAGTTCCTCGCCGCGGTGGTGGGCAAGCACGATCATTTTCAGAGTTCTCCCGTTTATCACGTTTACCACGCCGGGGTTCAGGAGCTCAAAAAGCGCTTCGGCACCTTGGCCAACCAGCCCTTGACCGACGAGGCGCTCAACGTGCTGCGGGCGCGGCTCGACGCGGCGGTGGTGCGCGAGGGGCAAAAACTCAACCGCAATATGGTATTGCTCACCATCGCCATCTCCGGCGGTCCGTTTCTGGGCCTGTTGGGCACCGTGCTCGGGGTGATGATCACCTTCGCCGTGATCGCCGCCACAGGCGATGTCAACATCAACTCCATCGCGCCCGGTATCTCCGGCGCGCTGCTCGCCACCGTGGCTGGTCTCGCCGTCGCCATCCCGGCCCTGTTCGGCTACAACTATCTGCTCACCCAAATCAAGGACCTCACCGCGGAGATGCGGGTGTTCACCGACGAGTTCCTGGCCATGGTGTCGGAACGCCTGGCCGAGCGTCACCGCGGGGGATAAGCCATGAAAGTCGAATCCGAAGAGAAGGTCTACGACGACATCAACATCACGCCCATGCTGGACGTGGCCTATGTGCTGCTGCTGATCTTCATCATCATGACCACCGCCACGGTGCAAGGCATCACCGTCAACCTGCCCAAGGCCAGCGCCACGCCCGCTCTGTCCAAGCCGAAGACCAAGGCGATTTCGATTACCCAGGACGGCACCATTTATCTGGACACCTATCCGGTCAGCCTCCAGGAGCTCGAAACCCGTCTGTCGCAGTACAAGGCGGCCACGCCGGACCTTCCGGTGGTGCTCAAGGCCGATGCCGCCATCCAGTATGAAAAGGTCATCGACGTGCTGGACGTGGTCACGCGCCTGCAGATCAGCCAGCTCGGTCTGGTGACGCAGAAGCTGGTGAAGTAAGGCTCCTCTTCGTCGCCCGCCATGAGCAAGAAAACTTGGCTTCGCTATCTGCCGCTCGGGATCGGCGGGGTTCTGATCGTCCTGATCGCGGTGGCGGTTTTTTTTCTGAAGGACCTTTTCGAAAAGCCGGTGCAGACCAAGAAACAGGTCCAGCAGATCACCGTGATCCAACCGCCCCCGCCACCTCCGCCGCCACCGCCCGAGGAAAAGCCGCCGGAGCCGGAGATCAAGGAGGAGAAGATCGAAGAACCGGAACCGGAGCCCGAGCCGGAACCCGAGCAGCAAGCGGATGAACCGCCTCCCGGCGAGGATCTGGGCGTCGACGCCGAGGGTGCCGCCGGGTCCGACGCTTTCGGGCTAGTTGGCAAGAAAGGCGGACGGGGGCTCATCGGGGGAGGCGGCGGCAACGCCATCATCTGGTACGGCCAGCAGTTGCAGCGCCAGATCGCGGACGAGCTCCGGGAGAAGCTGAGCCAGAGCAAGGCGCGGAACAAGAAGATTTCGGTGATCGCGAATATCTGGATCGGCGCCGACGGAAGCGTTTCCCGTGCCGAACTGGCCTCTTCCAGCGGGGACGGCGATGTGGACGAAGCCTTGCGTTCAGCCTTGGGATCACTCCGCTCCAGGCTCAAAGCTCCTCCGGAGAACATGCCGCAGCCGGTGAAGATCCGCATCCGCTCCTAAAACAGACTCAGAAATAACACGACTTGGGGAATTCCATGAAAGCAGACCGCAAGCTGCTCGCCGCGCCTTTGGCCTTGATTTTGGCGTCCACCGCGGCGGCGGGAGAAAAAGAAGAACTGCTGAAGCTCAAGAACACCACGCTCAATTTGATCGATATCCTGGTGCAGCAGGGAATCATCGACAAATCGAAAGCGGAGGACATGATCAAGCAGGCGGAAACCAAGGCTGCGGCGGAAGCCAAGGCGGAAGCCGCGAAGGAAGAGCAGATCGTTGCAAAACAGGGTAATCCGGACAAGGGCAAGCCGGGACCGGTACGGGTGACCTACGTTCCTGATTTCGTGAAGGACGAGATTCGCGCCGAGGTGAGCAAGGAACTGCGCGACGAAGTGGTAAAGGAAGTCAAGTCCCAGGCCAAGACGGAAAAATGGGGCGTGCCGGCGGCTCTGCCGGATTGGGTGAACCGGTTCAAGTTGTCGGGCGATTTTCGCGTGCGTTTCGAGGATCAGTTATTTGCGGACGACAATCAGGAAGGCAGTTATCTTAACTGGCCGGTCATCAATGAAGATGGCGGCATCACTGCTGCGGGAGAGGATGCCTTCCTGAATACCACGGTCGACCGGCAGCGTTACCGAATTCGCGTGCGCCTTGGACTGGAGGCGCAAATCGCCGATCACTTCAAAGCTGGCATTCGCCTGGCCACCAGCAACGATCGCAGCCCGATTTCCATCAATCAAACCTTGGGACAATACGGGAAACAGTATGAGGTTGCGCTGGATCGGGCCTTTCTTCAATACGACCACGTGGACGGAAAGGGAACGGACTGGTTTACCGTATGGGCCGGGCGTTTCGCCAATCCATGGCTTTCCACGGACAACCTGTTCGACCCGGACCTCAGTTTCGAAGGTTTCGCCGGCACGTTCCGCCTGCCTATCGGACCCAAGGCAGAGCTTGCCCAGGACTTCTTCAGGTCGGGGCCTCAGTACCGTCAAATCAATATGGGGTTTTCGACGCCTAACACGGCCTTCCTAACCTTGGGCGCCTTTCCCTTGCAGGAAATCGAATTGGAATCTCAGGACAAGTGGCTGTGGGCGGCACAAAGCGGCCTGGATTGGCTTTTCGGTACCAACACTCGGGTGAAGGCGGGCGTTGCCTATTACGACTACAAGAATATCGTGGCGCAGCCCAATGCGCTCGGTAGCCGCAGGAATGATTGGACGGCGCCGGAATTCTTCACGAAAGGCAATAGTCTGGCTCGAATCAGTAACGATCCTACCGATACAAGCGTCAACACCCGACTCGTTGGTCTGGCTTCTGACTTCAATATCATCGATGCAATGTTCGCTCTGGATTACAGCGGATTCGGCGCTAATCACGTCATGTTTACGGCCAATTATTCCGAGAATATCGGATTCGACCAGAAGGAGATTCTTCGTCGTACCGGGTCGAACATCAAGCCGAAAACCACTGCCTTTCAGGTCCGCCTGGACGTAGGCAGGCCCGAAATCTTGAGGTTCGGCGACTGGAGCACTTTCTTCGCATACAAGTATCTCGAGCGAGATTCGGTGCTGGATGCGTTCACGGACTCCAATTTCCACTTGGCCGGGACCGATGCGAAAGGATGGATGGCCGGCATGGTATATGGCTTGGCGAAAAACACTTGGGCCAATATCCGCTGGCTCTCGGCCGACGAAATCGACGGTCCTCCGTTCGGGGTCGACGTGCTGCTGGTGGACTTGAACGCGCGGTTCTAATTCCATTCGGCATTCGATAGAACATTCACCGTAGGATGGGTAGAGCGAAGCGAAATCCATCGATGGCGGGTTAGCCCCTCGGCTCCGCGTAACCCACCGACCCTTCGACTTGGCTCAGGACAGGTCCGCGGGTGCTCGGCGGGTTACGGCGCATGCGAGGCGCAGTGATTGGCGGTCGGTCAGTGCTGATGTGCGCCTAACCCACCCTACAAAACAATTCCTGATTGAAAGCGATTTGGAATAAAACATCGAGATCGAGTCATGAGCCCATTCGACATGCGTTCGCTTTTCTTGATTCGGCGGACGAAAAACGCCGTCCTTTTTCTGTTGCTGTGGTGCGCCGTGGTTGGCCCTTCGGCAGTACACGCCCAGGCGCCCAAGCAAGACAGTGCTGCGGCTCAAGCCTTGCGCAAGGCGCAGGGCATGCTGCGCCAGTTGAGCCAGGAGAAGACGGCTTTGGAAGGGGAAAAGAGCGCCTTGCTGGACCAGGTCGGAAAGCTTGAAGACAAGATCAAGCAACTCGAAGGATTGGAGAGTGTGGTCCAGCAGCAGAAGGCCAGTCTCGATAACTTGAGAGCCGGTAACGAATCGCTGCAGGGGCGCATCCATCAGGATTCCGAACGCATTCGCGGCCTCAACGAGCGTTTGCGCGCTGCGGTCGGCCAGTTGAAGAAATACCAGCAGGACAATGCGCTTCTGGTCAGTGCGGTGGCCGAGCGATCCCGATGGATTGAGGCGTGCACGGAGAAAAACCAAGGCTTGTACCAAGCAAACCGCGAATTGCTGGACAAGTATCAAGGCAAGGGATTTTGGGATGCGCTCACCGAAGGCGAACCCTTTACCCAAATCAGTTCGGTGAAGGCCGAAAACGAAGCTCAGGAGTTCCAATTCAAACTCGAAGACCTCCAGGTCACGCCTTGGCAGGAAGCCGGCGTGGCCGTTTCGGAAACAAGCCCGGCCGCAAGTGAGAATGCGCCGCCGCCCGATGAGGAGGAGGACGAAGAGTGAACGGAAACGGGCGCATACGACTCGGCCGGACGGCACGCCTGGGTTTGGCGGGCCTACCGGGATAGAGGCTCCATATAGTTCGAAAATCCCTTCCCGATCAAATGGGTGCCGACCTTCCGGCCCACCCAGGCGATGTACCAATGCCGTTAGAGCGTTTTCCATCCCGGTGTACGGATTCGTGCCAGGAGGGGAGAACGTAGGTCGGCAATCCTTTGCCGACAAAGCCCTTCGCCGAGCCGATACGTCGGCAAAGGATTGCCGACCTACAGGGTGCTACAGTCGTAGGTCGGTAACCCTTTGCCGACGGGCTTTGTGTCGGAAATCGTCGCCTTGGTGTTCCCGAAGACACCGTTTGCGATTGGAATGCCGGGGTCCAGACGCTATGGATGGCAGAGGCCTATCACTTCCTTGTGCACTGGATTCATGCCGCACAGTCCCTGTGCGGCACCCTACGGGCGCTTCGCGTGCAAATCGGCCTCGCCACGCTACGCCGTCCCGCTTCGCTCGCGAGTCCTGGGCAGTCCTTCCCTGGCCTGCCCGCTCGCCGCATTGCGCCTCGCCCTGCCGATTTGTCCGGCACAAATTTGCCAGGAGCAAATTTGGACGTGCGGAGCACGGTCCGTAGGACGAACCCCAGGGATGGGGTGAGCAATCCCTGCCGGAAGGGGCGTTCTGGCGCTCCCAGAACGACCGTTTGCGATTGGAATGACGGCTTAACTTAACGGCACTGGGCGATGTACGGGATGACCGGACATCACTGAGGCCGGGCATCCTTTCCCGCCGGTGGGGCCGTCAGCTGCCCGGTCCGGGTTCGGCCTTGTTGAGGAGGGTGCCGAGGAGGGGGGTGGTGTTGAGGTGGGCGAGGGCC
>Ga0196965_1000295_pt1 | contig 33866 bp, 33 predicted proteins | sample S1_20metaG_FD_148668 | JGI IMG/M metagenome (GOLD analysis project Ga0196965, IMG submission 148668) | Soil microbial communities from Anza Borrego desert, Southern California, United States - S1_20 | ecosystem: Environmental > Terrestrial > Soil > Desert | place: USA: California | collected...
AAAACTTGTACCGCGGATTTTATGCAAAACATGACTATCGTCTTTGATGATTTCCTACCGCGCTGGAATTACCGCGCGCTTCCACAGCGAAACTGATATCGGGAAGTTATTTTTGACGATATCCTAAGCAGGGTATTGTTGTGACTTCTACCGGTGATGTGAATGTGGGGTCGAATGAAGTCATTCTAAAGTGATTTATAAATGTGCGGCAACGCACCGACTTTAATAGGTTCTGTAACTAATCTTCATTGATGCATCCTGGTATTTTTTACTGGGATGCTCGTTCATCCAAATCCCGATATGAACGGTAAAGCCCAAGTAGCAAGGTGAGAGTTTTATAAATTTTGGTTAGCGGTATTTTCGCTTACAGTAGCCATATCCAAGCCATGAAGCAATTGCGGTCAGCCACTATTTTTAGATCGCATTGAAAGTCTACATATTCTCGAAATAGAGGAATCTATCATGAAAGTTATTGAGAAGAAATCGAATACAGTAGTCGCAAAACCAGCGACCACTATCAACAATCATACTATTCAATTTGCCGCAAAAAAGTTCTGGCTACCTTTGGTTTTTGGCGTCAGTCTGATCTATATTGGCAACCCCCTGTATGCAGGAGAACGGCAAGGCACTGAAAGCCAAGGCGCCGGTAGAGGCACCAAACCGAGCACGGGCTATACGGAGGGCGAGCGTAATCGAGGCAGTAATACCATGGAGCGGGGCAGGGAGAAAATAGAACAAGGCACGGATCGTCCCGGCAGTGAACCGAGGGACCGAGGTACTGCTCCAGGCAGAGAAAAAGGTATCAGTCCAGATAAAGAAGAAATGAACAGAGATCCCGCCCCTGGCAGTGAAAATATCAATAGAGACACCACAGGTCCTGGGGGTGACAATATGATGAGAGATGCCATACCTGGCGGCAGTGGCATCAAGAGAGAATGATATCCAACCTTTATTGCTAACTGATGTTACGCACGGCCTTTTGATTCCATTTGCCGCGAACATTGCTGTTTTTGAGTTTCGTAGACGCGAATTCACTTGTGCTCTTAGGGGCATCCATATTGCCTGAGCATGCCGATATCCAGTCTCGTCTCGGACCGAATACCCTCACTCTGCAACTGCGTAGCATCAGTAATTAAGCTAACTCAGCAGGTCGACTACTGGACAATCGGCTTTGCATTATTGCTGATCTGGTCGGTGTCGGTAAGCTTCCCGTCCTGTTCAACGGCCGGCCCATGGTACTTTTGCGGCAATTGTTAAAAATCCCGGATAAATTAGCCTTACAAATAAGGCGGGAAGAGAGGCGAAGCTGACAGCAACTGAATTCAAGCCTCATTCGAAAGCACCTATCGAGTCCGAACAGGGTTGATCTATAAAATTTCAATCTCTGAATAACATGCTATGTGCGGTATGGTACAGACGGCATTGGTTCGTGATGCTAAATTGTTGTTCAATATGATTCCCATGCGATGCAAATCAGAAAACAAGAATAAATCTATGGAATTTGCCGCAGGCGAGGCTGAATTTGATTTTTCTACGATGGGATACATGCACTGGATTCTGAGACGCTTGATTAAACAAAGAGGTTTCTCATGACAATTATGAATATCGAACCGGTGTTGGCATTGATAATGGGCATATTAATATTGATTATGCCCCGATTTCTAAATTATTTTGTGGCTATATATTTAATTGTCGTTGGAGTTCTGGGGCTGATGAATCGTTAGTTTTTATGTATTGTTCCAAACTGAAATCCAGTCACAATTTGGACTGATATTCACATTTTATTAAGGAGAACTGCTATGGAAACTAATACTATATTATTGATCATTTTGATCCTGATTATTTTGGGCGTGGCTCCTATCTGGCCATACAGCCGCGGCTGGGGATATGGGCTTAGCGGCATACTTGGGCTTATCCTGATCGTTTTTCTGATTTTGCTCCTGTTAGGCGTGGTCTAGGCGACAAGAAAATTGGCATAAGCGATAAAATCCTGACTCGAGGATTACTGCGGGGCATGGGCAAATATTCCTATAGCTAGGAAACTGGAAGGACTGTGCCATGAAAACGAAAAATGCACATCAGCGGATCCGCTTATCAGATAGCGCTTTCGTTATGGCCATTCTGGCAGTAGCGGCCGGGTTAGTCGGCTGCACGCAAAATAGGCCTGGGTTCGAGGAAAGGACGGATAAACAGACTGATCAGGTTATATCAAGCACGGGCGGAACCAGCGAAGACATCCGCCGGCGGTCATTAGGCGAGCAAGCCGAGACCGCCGGAGAATATATTAATGATGAAGCCATTTCCAGACACATCAAGGCCGACCTTCTTAACGACTCGCTGCTTTCCTTATCCAATATCAACGTCACGGCAAACGCCGGAGTGGTCACGCTCAGCGGCACGGTCAATTCACAGCAGGCGATGGACAGAGCCGTAGAAATAGCTCGCCGCCATCGAAATGTGAAATCGGTCGAGAACAAGCTCCTCATTAAAGCGCCGAGCAGGATTTAAACGCCATCTGTAGCTTAAGCTCTGCACAGAAGAATGGAGGATATGGAAATTTAATGGCGGTAACACTAAAGCCGGACTTAACGACTGATGTTGCGCGGCCTTCATTTTTTGCAGCTTAGAGTAGGCCGTCTGGCTGGCCTTTAAAAGCTTCGCTCGCAAGGCGAAATGATCAGTCTTGTGCTTGATCTTCAGCACTCCAGCTTAAACACCGCATAGATTGACATTAACCGATGAAGCAAGAGCGATATAGCGAATTTGATCTCGAAAAATCTCCGTCATCCGATCCTGAGAGCCGCGGCTGCGTATTAATAATTGGCGGCGTTTCCGGCGCCGGGAAGACGACTGTAGGCAAGGCATTGGCCGAACGTTTGAACTGGCGCTTTATCGAAGGCGACAACTTTCATCCCGATACGAATGTCGCAAAAATGCGGCGAGGCGAACCTTTGAATGATAGCGACAGGGAACCTTGGCTGCACCGCCTGCGAGATGAAATCAAAACTTGCCTGGATAAAGGGGAGCGGGCCATTCTTGCTTGTTCGGCATTAAAGGAAAGCTACCGCGCGCTGCTGAGGGTGGACCCTGAACGGGTGCGCTTTGTATTTCTCACGGGAAATTATGAAGTCCTGCGCAAACGGATAACCCAGCGGCACAATCATTTCATGGGACCGGATTTGCTGGCAAGCCAACTGGAAACCCTGGATTTGCCTGATTATGGCTTGGCGGTTGATGTCAATCAACCCATAGCCTCAATTGTGAATTTAATACTGGATCACTTAAGTCGTTGATGCCGGGTTACGCTATCGCTTTTGCGCCCCCGCGGGCAAACCCGGCCTGTTCAAAGGTGCGGTATAAAAGTGGCGGCAATTCGCCCAAGGTATTCTGCTTGGACCGGTTGCGCTCGAGCCAGCTGTGCGATCGAACGGCCAGGGCGCGCTTGGCGCCTGTCGTGAAAGCAGGCTGGCATATGCTGAAAAATGTTTCGGCTTGGGTATTATTTTTTAATACTTTTATAACCTTCTTCGCTCTCGCTCATGATTTTCTGACCTTCTTCGATCATCCTTCGTCCTTCATCGATTTTCGCCTGGCCTTCGACCTGCAAATTCTGGCCTTGCTCGACCATTCGTTTGCCTTGCTGCCAGCGGTTGCCCAATTGCGCCATGCCCTGGCTTTCACGAATCATCTGGTCGCCGGAAAGAATCGGTGCGGGTGGCGGCGTTTCATCCGAGGCGCAACCTACCAAAAGTAAAGGCAAACTGGCGATAGCTAAACCACGGCGAATGCCGGTATTTTTTTTCATGATAGTCTGTGCTCCCATCCGGTAAAAAACAGGCAATTTTGCATCACTCTGGATAAATTGCAATAATTTTCTCATCAGTTCCAGCTTGGGCAATTGGGCAACAGTTTCGATGGCTTATATGTTTTAGCGGCCGGTTTCTCCATTTAAGACAGGTCGCCATACGGAAAACATAAGGCAATGACGGAAATTTACAACTATTAAATTGCCGTGGCACGGAATGACACGGTAGCCATGGGTAATGGAACTCAGGCAAATCGTTAGGGGGCAAGAAATGGCGCAAGCGCTATATTACAGGTATTGGGGGAAGGCCAGGCCGGACAAGGGAGTCGGGCCGGCCTGCCATCTGTTGCCGTATCATTGTCTGGATGTGGCTGCGGTCGGCTGGCGGTTGCTGTATCCCGATAAACCCATGGCCAGTCAATTGGCAGGGCAGTTGCTGGTTGAGCCGGAATGGCTGCGGTCCTGGTTTGTTTTCTGCTTGGCTTTACACGATCTGGGTAAATTCGCCAGGGCTTTTCAAGGGCAAAGACAGGGTTTGTCGGGCGATCTGGTGAAGGCCAACCCGAGGATGACCTATTCGGAGCGACACGACAGTTTGGGCTTTTGCCTGTGGAATGATGTGTTGCAAGGTAAGTGGGCTGAGTCATTGCCAGGCGGCGATGCAAAAACTTTAGAAGCCGTGCGGTTGGAACCATGGCTGGAAATCGTCACCGGCCATCATGGCATGCCGCCGAAAAAGGTATTGCGCGTACAGAACTTTTTCGAAGCGGAAGACGAGCAAGCGGCGTTCAGCTTCGTACAGGATGCCAAAGCGCTATTCTTGAGCGATTTCGACTTTCAGCCTTTATCCGACAGAGCGTTGACCAGGCGATTAAAACCGGTTTCATGGCGACTGGCCGGCATCGCGGTGTTAGCCGATTGGCTGGGCTCGAACCAGGATTGCTTCGGCTATTGCGACAAACCCGAAGACTTAATGGCCTATTGGCATGAGACCGCTTTGGCGGCAGCCGGCAAAGCTATCGCCGCTTTGCCGAAAACGCCGGCAGTCAGCGTGTTTGAAAATATCAGATCATTATTCCCATTTATTCGACAGCCCACGCCTTTGCAACAATACGCGATCAATGAACAGCTCAGCGGCCAGCCGCAATTATTCATTCTGGAAGACGTTACCGGCGCCGGCAAAACCGAAGCGGCTTTGATTTTGAGCCAGCGCCTGATGGCGCAGGGGGTGGCGAATGGTGTGTATGTCGCCCTGCCGACCATGGCGACAGCCAATGCCATATATCGGCGATTGCGCAACGTTTATCGTAAGTTTTACCAGGCAGACAATCCACCGTCGTTGGTGTTGGCGCATGGTGCGCGCGAATTATCGCAGGCATTTCAAGATTCGGTGGTTCTGGCTCAACAGCCGCAACCGGACAGCGACTACTTGACCGGCACCATCGAGGACGATCAGGAATTGAGCGCGACCGCTTACTGCAATGCCTGGCTGGCGGACAGCCGCAAAAAAGCGCTGCTGGCCGATGTCGGCGTCGGTACGCTCGATCAGGCATTGCTGGCGGTTTTGCCGGCGCGGCACCAATCGCTGCGGCTGCTGGGGCTGGGGCGCAAAGTCTTGCTGGTCGATGAAGTCCATGCCTACGACAGCTACATGCAAAAACTGTTGGCGGCGTTGCTGGAGGCGCACGCCCGACAGGGCGGCAGCGTGATTTTGTTGTCGGCGACCCTGCCGCAAGCCATGCGCGAAACGTTAGTCACGGCATTTCATCGCGGAATTGGGCAACAGCCGCCAAGCTTGAGCAATCCGGCCGGCTATCCACTGGCAACGCATACGCCGGCGGAAGCTGTCGAACAGGCTATCGACACTCGCACTGAAGTTAAGCGTACCGTTAAAGTCCAGCGTCTTGGCAGTCGAGATGAAGTCATCTCCAAAATCCGTCGAACTGCCGATGACGGACAATGTATCTGCTGGATACGCAACACCGTAAAAGCGGCCCGGCAGTCTTATCAGGATTTATTGGACAATGGCATACCTCTTAACCGCTTGAGCCTTTTTCATAGCCGTTTTGCGATGGCGGATCGGCAGGTCATCGAAAACCGCACCTTGGAAATATTCGGCGACGGTTCGAGCCATGAGCACAGAAAAGGCCAGATTCTGATTGCCACCCAAGTGGTCGAGCAATCGCTGGATCTGGATTTCGATGTCGTCATAAGCGATCTGGCGCCGATTGATTTGCTGATCCAGCGCGCCGGCCGTCTGCGGCGGCATATCCGCGATGCGCAAGGCAATCGCATCAGGGAAAGCGGCGTCGAAGATCACCGCGGCGCGCCGGTTTTTTATCTGTATTCGCCGGAGCCGGTCGAGGCGGCCGATGCCGATTGGCTGACACCGGACCATGCCGGCACTCAGGCGGTGTATCCGCATCTCGGCCAGCTCTGGCTGAGCGCACGTTTACTGGGCTGTGGACAATTCACGATGCCGGCCGATGCCCGGGCATTGATCGAAGGCGTCTATTCGGCGGATGCGCAAGATCAAATACCCAAGGCGCTGCAAGAGGCCTCGTTGAATGCCGAAGGCAAGGCCATGGTGCAAAAAAGCATGGCCGATTTGAACGTGCTCAAGCTCAACAAAGGGTATACTTGGAATAGTGGCGACTGGGGCGAGGAAACCAAAATCCCTACGCGCCTCACCGAAGAGGAAACCGTTTCGGTTGCGCTGGCCGTGCTCGAAGACGGCAGGCTGAAGCCCTATGCCGACTCAGGGCACTATGCCTGGGCCATGAGCACGGTCAAGCTGCCGGAGCGCGAATGGAAGCAGGCGGCCCGACAAATACCGGCGGACCTCAAACAAAAAATTGAAGACTTAAAAACAGAACAAAAAGCGCTGCGCTGGCTTGAAATTTTTCCGTTAACCGCGGAAACCCGGCATTACTACAGCGCCGAAGACGGTTGGCAAACCGGCACAGGGGGGAAGGCATGAATCTGATTACCGACCGGTGGATACCGGTCATTCGACAAAACGGCCAGGCGGATGTCATCGCGCCCTGGCAAATCGCCGAAGCCGATAATCCGGCAATGGAAATCAGCGCGCCGAGGCCGGATTTTCAGGGCGCTTTGTACCAGTTCCTGATCGGCCTGTTGCAGACCGGCTTTGCGCCGGAAGATGAAGATCAGTGGCTGGATCATTGGCGGCAAATGCCTGAGTCGGAAGCTTTGCAAACCGGTTTCGACAAGCTAGCCTTTGCCTTCGAGTTGCATGGCGAAGGCCCCGCATTCTTGCAGGATTTCGATTTGCCCGACGGCGAAATAAAAGCGATTTCCGCGTTATTGATTGAAGCGCCGGGCGGCAAAACGCTGAAAGATAATCTCGATCACTTCATCAAGCGGGATACCGTGAAGCAACTTTGCCCCAGTTGTACCGCGACAGCGTTGTTCACCCTGCAAGCCAACGCGCCTTCGGGCGGGGCCGGCCACCGCGTAGGTCTGCGGGGCGGCGGGCCTTTAACGACGCTCGTTATGCCAAAGTTCGCGCCTGCCGTGTTATGGCAGAAATTATGGCTGAACATACTCAATCAAGAAGAACTGGAACCGGCTGAACAAATCGATGCCCAGGTCATGCCCTGGCTGGGCAGAACGCGTCTTTCCGACCAAGGGCAAATTACCTCGCCGATTGATGTTCATCCGCTGCACGCCTACTGGGGCATGCCCCGCCGCATCCGTTTGATGAGTGTTTCCGAAGAAGGCTGTTGCGACTTGTGCGGACGCCATGCCGGTTCACTATTTCGAGAATATCGCACGAAAAATTACGGCACCAACTACGATGGCGCCTGGCTGCATCCCTTAACCCCTTACCGTTTCGACCCTAAAAAGGTCAATCCGCCGTTGTCCTTGAAAGGCCAGCAGGGCGGTTTAGGTTATCGGCACTGGCTGGGCCTGGCCCTGCAAGATAACGAAAACAGCGACAAAGCCGCGCAAACGGTTCAGTTTTATAATGCAGAACGCGGAAGAAAGCTGTCCGACCGCGGCGGCGCGGCACTCTGGTGCTTCGGTTACGACATGGACAACATGAAAGCAAGATGCTGGTATGAAGCTCGATTTCCAGTCTTCTATCTTTCGCAGCAACAACGCCAAAATGTGATGACTTGGGCAGGCGAGTTGATTGGCGCGGCCAGAGAGACAGTGAAGATGCTGCGCAGCGAAGTCAAGGCTGCCTGGTTTCGTCGCCCGGAGGATGCCAAAGGCGACATGGGCCAGATCGACGCCCAGTTCTGGCAAGTTACGGAAGCCGATTTTTACCGGTTGCTGGGACGGCTCGCGGCGCTGCCCGGCGACGCCCGCATGGCCCCAGGCGAAATCCATGCAAGCTGGTTCAAAACGCTTAATGCCGGAATGATCCGGGTTTTCGATACGGCAACCTTGACCGCCGCGCCGGAAGACCTGGATTTAAAACGCATCGTCAACGCCAGGAAATCGTTACGCAATAAGTTTTACAACAATAAAAACATTAAAGCGCTCAATGCAAAAGCCAAACCGGAGGAGGCTGCCTGATGAACGAATTCAATACAGCGGAAAAACAGCTGCAAAACTGGCACGCATGGCTGGGTCTGGCCAGTAATCGCGGCGACCGCGCTCGCCTGCGCAGGGCGGAAAGTCCGGAAGATATTTTATTGACAGGCGCATTCTTTCATTTCTTGAACAAGATGGATCAAGCGGTGCCAAATTGGTCGCAACAGATGCCAATGCTTACCAGCGCCTGCATTGCCGGAGCGCTTTCGCATGTAAGAATCGACAAACGAACCCCTAGCCGGATACATAGCGGCAAAGACGGGGCCGATGCCGCCGAAAAGATCGCAAGCTTCGCCGAGCAATTGGCAACGCCGCCGGCCGGCAGAAATAAAGCCCCGATGAGCGAATTGCGCTTTCAACAGTTGCAAAAAAGTCCGACCGTCGACGATTTTTATCGGCGCATCATCCGGGCCATCCGCTTGCTGGACGGTAATGTCAACGTCGTCTCGCTAGCCAACGACATCATGCATTGGTGCCAGGAATTCAATCAGCCGCTCGGCCGGCATCCGTCCAAACGCCTGGCCATCCGCTGGGCGACCGACTATTTTACCGCCTTACCCAAAAATAAAGACTAAGGAGAGAGTTACATGAGCCGTTTTATCCAATTGCACCTGTTGACCGCTTATCCGCCGGCCAATCTGAACCGCGACGACCAGGGCAGTCCCAAGACCGCGAAAATGGGAGGCTACGACCGGCTGCGGGTCTCTTCGCAATGTCTGAAAAGAACCTGGCGCGCATCGGATTTGTTTCGAGCGGCCATGGGCGAGCATTTGGGGGCTCGGACCAAATTGTTGGGCATGGATGTTTACCACCAGTTCATAGACGGCGGAATCAGGGAAAAGGACGCCAGGGAATGGACCAAAGCCATCGCCGGCGTATTCGGCGCGCTGAAAAAACCGGAAAAAGACAAACCGCTGGCGGAACTGGAAATCGAGCAGCTGGTTCACGTCAGTCCGGCTGAGCGACAGGCGATTAAAGCGCTGACGACAAAATTGATTGACGAACAGCGGGCGCCGGAAAAGGACGAACTCAATCTGCTGCGTTTGAACGAACAGGCGGTGGACATCGCCTTGTTCGGCCGCATGCTGGCCTCCAGCCCGGCCTTCAACGTTGAAGCCGCCTGCCAGGTCGCTCACGCGATCAGCGTGCATCCGGTGGTCATCGAAGACGATTATTTCACCGCCGTTGACGATCTGAACAACGGCCTGGAAGATATGGGCGCGGCCCACATCGGCGAAACCCGTTTTGCCGCCGGTCTGTTTTATGCCTATGTCTGCATCAACCGCGAATTGCTGATTAAAAATCTGGGCGGTAATACGCAACTGGCCGCTAAAGCCGTTCGCGCCTTGACAGAGGCGGCGGTAAAAGTCGCGCCGGAAGGCAAGCAGAACAGCTTTGCCTCCCGCGCCTATGCCTCCTATGTGCTGGCGGAGAAAGGCGACCAGCAGCCGCGCTCGCTGTCGGTCGCCTACCTGAAACCGATCAACCACCGCGACAACGAGGACTTCATCAACGATGCGATCAGGGCGCTGACCCTGCAAAAAGACAGTTTCGACGCCGTTTACGACGCTTGCGCGGACAGGCGCTATGAGCTGAATGTTCCGGCGCGGCAAGGTACGCTGGCCGGTCTGCTCGATTTCGTCAGTTAATCGCGGAGCAGTCATGGATATTCTGTTATTCCGTTTATACGGACCGATGGCGAGCTGGGGCGAAATCGCCGTCGGCGAAAGCCGCCACACCGCCAATTATCCGAGCAAATCCGCGATACTCGGCCTTATCGGCGCCGCCCTGGGCATCGAGCGTCACGACGAAGCCATGCAATCCAGTTTGCAGCAGGGTTATGCCTTGGCGGTGGAAGTGTTGAGCGCAGGCCAGTTGCTACGCGATTACCATACGGTGCAAGTCCCGGATTCGGTCGGCAAATTCACTTACCGCACCCGGCGCGACGAACTGATTTTGGGCAGGGAACGCCTGGGCACGATTCTGTCCAGCCGCGAATACCGCAGCGACGCGCTGGCTTTGGTGGCGGTGCGCGCATTGGCCGATGCGCCGTTCAGCCTGAGCCAGATCAGGGAAAAATTGCTCAGACCGGTATTCCACCTCTATCTGGGCCGCAAATCCTGCCCGCTGGCCGCGCCGCTGCATCCGCAGTTGCTGACCGATCAGGCCAACTTCCTGGCCGCGTTCAAGGCGTATCGTCACCGGTCGTTGCTGCCGGCGGGCCAATCAAGCGATGGACAACCATTGGAGCGCGACCACTATTGGCTGGGAATCAGCGGCGAACGGCACTACTTCTGGGAAGGCGCGCCGGAAGACTTCTCCGACAATCTGGATTTGACGCGCCGGCAGACCCGCATCCGGCATGACCAGCCTCTGTCGCGCAGGCGCTGGCAGTTCGCGCCGCGTCAGGAACATTATCTTTATCAGGCAGGTGAGTGATGTATTTTTCCCGAGTACGGATACGCGCCGGCAGCAAATCGCTGTCGACCCTGGCCGACATTCTCAAAAACGACAGTTATGGCGCTCACCGGCTGTTATGGACCTTGTTTCCGGGGCAGGAGAAACGGAATTTCCTGTTCCGTGAGGAAATCGCCCGCGAACAGCTTGGCCCGGCGCCGGCGGCGCGGGGCGAGCCGGTGTATTATCTGGTTTCGCAATCGGAACCTGTGGCCGAGGCCGACTCATTGTTCAGCATCGAGAGCAAGCCCTATCGGCCGAAAATAATGAACGGCGACCGTTTCGGTTTCGATTGCCGGGTCAATCCGGTCATTTGCCGGCAGGGCAAAAAGCATGATCTAGTCATGGATGCCCAGTTACAGTTTCTGGCAGAGCAGATCAAAATCAGCCAGCTGGAAGCGTCGCTGCCCGTTAAATCGAACAAAGGCGCTTACAAAAAATTACTGCTGATTGGCGACAGTGAGTCACTGAACACTCGGTTGACTGAAATTTTGGCGAATGATCTTCGTTATGCCGAGCGGTTGCAGCAAGTTTCGACCTTGTCCGACAAACTGGAATGGGCCATCAAAGCCCATATCGATACCGTGCTGGAAAACTGGCTGAAAGCCCAAGGCGAGCGATTGGGATTTGAGCTGGCGGCAGGCAGTGACAGGCTGAGCAAACTGCAAAACAGCGCTTATGCCTGGCACAGCTTGAACGGCAAGGGAAAGAAGGCCGGTTTTAGTTCCATTGACTTTACCGGGCAATTACGCGTCACCGATACGGAGAAATTCGAGCAGGCGTTATTTCATGGCATAGGCCGATCAAAAGCCTTCGGCTGCGGCTTGCTCATGATTCGGCGAGTATAGCTAAATGGCAAGCCCCGGCAGCATCTGGAATGACTTGCCGGACCGGCCTAGCCGGGCGTTATCGCTCGCACGCTGAATACTAACGTGGCAATGCGCCACAATAATTGAAACGAATATTCGTCATGCTTCCACCCCTCAAACCCATCGCCATGAAAGAGCGCGTCTCCATGGTCTTTATCGAAAAAGGCCAGATCGATGTCAAGGACGGCGCGTTCGTCGTGATCGACGAGAATGGCATCCGCACGCACATTCCGGTCGGCAGCATAGCCTGCATCATGCTGGAGCCCGGCACGCGGGTTTCGCATCACGCCGCCGCCCTGGCCGCCAGGGCAGGCACGCTGCTGGTCTGGGTGGGCGAGGCCGGCGTGCGGCTCTACGCGGCGGGGCAGCCGGGCGGAGCGCGCTCCGACCGGCTGCTTTACCAGGCCAAACTGGCGCTGGATGATGCGGCTCGGCTGAAAGTCGTGCGCAAAATGTACGAGATCCGTTTCGGCGAAAAGCCGCCGGAAAGGCGAAGTATCGAACAGTTGCGCGGCATAGAAGGCGCTCGCGTAAAAAAGATTTATCAAATGCTGGCCAAGCAAGCTGGCGTGGAATGGAAAGGGCGTAATTACGATCCGGCCCAGTGGGATATGAGCGACATGCCCAATCGCTGCGTCAGTTCGGCAACAGCCTGCCTGTACGGCATTTGCGAAGCGGCGATTCTGGCCGCCGGTTACGCGCCTGCCATTGGCTTTATCCATACCGGCAAGCCTCTGTCGTTCGTTTACGATATAGCGGATTTGTTCAAGTTCGACGACATCATTCCGCATGCCTTCAAAATCGCCGCCAAGAATTATCGCGATCCTGAACGCGAGGTTCGTCTGATGTGCCGTGATATTTTCCGGCAAACCAAAATCCTCAGAAAAATCATTCCCACCATGGAAGAGGTGCTGGCGGCCGGCGAACTGGAACTGCCGAAGCCGGCCGAGGAATCGATTGCGCCCGCCATTCCTAATCCTGAGAGTATCGGCGATGCTGGTCATCGTAGTTGAAAACGTGCCGCCGCGGCTGCGGGGCCGGCTGGCTGTCTGGCTGATTGAAATCCGTGCCGGCGTTTATGTCGGCGATCTATCGGTTAAAGTCAGGGAAATGATCTGGTCGCAGATCGAGGAAGGCATTGAAGAGGGCAATGCCGTCATGGTTTGGTCCACAAATACCGAGTCCGGTTTCGACTTCATGACCCTAGGCAAAAACCGCCGTCTGCCGGTCGAGTTCGATGGCCTCAAGCTGGTTTCTTTCTATCCTGTGGAAGATCAAAAGGATGAAAATGCTCTTTAACAATTTAGCGATAAAAAACCGGCTTTTTATCGGTGGAAAATCAGAAGCGATTATTTCGCTTAATTAACAGTGTGTTAAGATAAGTGTGTTCCCCACGGGCGTGGGGATGAACCGGCTAATAACGAGCGTTTGAAAGCCATCGAATCGTGTTCCCCACGGGCGTGGGGATGAACCGCTTACTGAGATTAATGAGCGCATTGCTGCAAAGTGTTCCCCACGGGCGTGGGGATGAACCGGAGAATCAATCCCAGGAAAAGGCCAAGCGCCACGTGTTCCCCACGGGCGTGGGGATGAACCGCCCATAATATCGGCCAATACACATATAAGCACGTGTTCCCCACGGGCGTGGGGATGAACCGTTATTATCAGTCATTTTCCGATTATGGCTTGGGTGTTCCCCACGGGCGTGGGGATGAACCGACATTAACGCGCGCATTAAATGCCTTGAAGCCGTGTTCCCCACGGGCGTGGGGATGAACCGGCATTGCGCAAGGGGGGCAATGTTTGATGAAGGTGTTCCCCACGGGCGTGGGGATGAACCGATTGAGAAGCATAAAAACGACGATTAGCCCTTGTGTTCCCCACGGGCGTGGGGATGAACCGGTTACCGAGGCACTCGGCTCGACTGTTGCAGGGTATTCCCCACGGGCGTGGGGATGAGCCGTTGTCCGACAAATCGCCGCTGACGAACGCGCAGTGTTCCCCACGAGCTTAGGGATAAACCAAATCGGTTTAATTTTTCTTTAATCGCTTTTGATTAGAATGCTCTATATGTCCATGGGGCTGGATTCGACGCATTTTTTGCGGTCTGGTCTCTTGTGGGCGCTGTTCCCCATGCCTTGGGGATGAACCGTAGAAACACCTGAAACGGAAAATAAGCAGTACCTGTTCCCCACGCCCGTGGGGATAAACTGAATCGAATCAGGGAGCTTGGTTTCTGAACGAGGGCATGCGCTTCCTTCCTTTGTTGAGATGAACTATTCACCGAGGCTTAGGCTCTAAAAACCGAGGAGCTTTCCTCCAAATGCTCGTGTGGGCGAGTTCAGGCCGGCAAATTCATGAGTGCCAGAATGGTCGGATGCCGCCTATGTCTTGGGAACAAACAAAGCAAAAGTGAATTAATCCTACCTGCGCACAAATATTGCCAGCAGTTATAATATTCGAACTTTCCAAGAGTTGCTGAATCATTGCAATGTATCCGGTACAATGATTCTCTCATTGAAGTTAAGAGTGATAACGCATGTTGAGTCCGCAAGAATAGTAACCAATGTTCTATCCCAAAGATTTTATCGAAACTGCCGAAGGGCTAATTTTTGCCGTGGTGGCGCAAGGCCTGGAGCAGGGCAAGGCGCTGTGCTTTTTGCGTTACGTAAAGGAAGCCACGGGCTGGAAAAAATACGATACCGCCGAGGCCAATGCCTTGCTGAAACGGCAATATCCCGAATATCTGCATTATTCCGGTTTTCTGGATGCGCACTTGCATGCGGTGGCGGTAGCACGCATAACCAGGTATCATCAGCCCCGGCGAAGATTACAGCATATCATGCAGTCGAATGAGCTGGATGCGATTGAGCAGGATTTGCTCCAGTTATGCAATTTGTTTAAACAACATGGCCTGGATTTAATGAAAACCGGCGTGACAGGCTCGCTACTGGTCGGCGTTCAAAAGCAAAGTTCCGACATTGATTTTGTCTGTTACGGGCGGGATGTTTTTAACGAAGCCAGGGCGATCACGCGCGAACTGATTCGACTGGGGGATTTGCAAGAACTCAATGACGATGATTGGAATCAATCCTATCAGCGCCGCTCATGCGCGCTGAGTTATGGCGAATACGTCTGGCATGAGCGGCGCAAATATAACAAGGCTGTCATTAACGGGCGAAAATTCGATTTGAATTTTGTTGAAAACGAGATAAGCCCGGCATCCGTCAATTATCAGAAACACGGACTGGTTACGCTGCGATGCAAAGTCATCGATGCGACGCGGGCTTTTGATTATCCCGCCGAGTTCAAGGTCGATCATGAGGATATCGATACGATCGTCAGCTTTAGCGCCACTTATACGGGCCAGGCTTTAGGCGGTGAAACGGTAGAGGTATCGGGTCTGCTGGAGCAGGTCGACCAAGGCCCCAAACGCATCGTGGTCGGTTCCAGCCGGGAAGCGCATGGTGAGTATATCAAGGTTATCCGTGGCCCAAGTGCATAAGTTACCCGATTTCAGCGCGATTATTTTCGATATGGACGGTTTGGTGCTGGATACCGAGACCACCTACGTGGCGGCTTGGCAGCAGGCAGCCCGCGCCATGGGGCATGAGTTCCCGGAAGCGTTTTGCCTGTCCATGTCGGGACTCCATTCCGAGGTTGTCGGGCAAAGGCTGATGGATTTTTGCGGGGCCGATTTTAATTTGGAAAAATTCAGCCGGTTAAGTGCCGACTTCTGGCGCCAGTATGTCACTGCCAATGGAATTAATACGAAAAAAGGCTTCACGCAATTGCTCGCCTTGATTGCCGAGCTTGAAATACCTTACTGCCTGGCCACGAACAGCCCGATGATCAATGCTTATCAATGCCTTGAGTTTGCCGGTATCAGCGATGTTTTTTCGACGGTTATCACACGTGACCATGTCCAGCAGGGCAAGCCGGAGCCCGAAATTTTTCTGAAAGCGGCGGAGTTGCTGGATGTGGGCATTAGTCGATGCCTGGTTGTCGAGGATTCCCATGCCGGCATCGAGGCCGCGTCCAGAGCCGGCGCGTTTTCTGTGTTGATCCCGTCGGTATTGCCTGTCGATCCGCTCACGGTCGAGCTGTGCGATGTCATGATGGAGGATCTTTCGCAATTGGCTGATGTGATCGGTGCCAGGCAATGGACTTTGGCCGCCGGCATTAAAGCCGCGTCTTAGTTTCACATATGGACGGGCTGATCATGTATAATTTTCGCCACTTATCTGCCACAAGCGATTTTAACTTTTGAGAGTACAACATTCTAAAGTATCAGTGATTGCCCCTGCGCGGCTGCACATGGGGTTCATCGATTTAAGCGGATCATTGGGCCGTCATTTTGGCAGTATTGGCATTGCGCTCAATGAAATCAGCACGCGCTTGTCAGTGACTCCCGCCGAGCAATTCGCCATTAGCGGACCGGCCGCGCAGCGCGCCGCGAAATGCGCGGCCATGCTGTGCCGCGTGCTACAGGTATCCGACAAGTTCAATATCACGATTGAATCGGCTATCCCCGAGCATATCGGCCTGGGTTCGGGCACGCAAATGTCCCTGGCGATAGGCGCCGCGCTGAACGAATTTTACGGCTTGGGGCTGACGGTCAGGGAAATTGCGCAATTGACCGACAGAGGCATGCGTTCGGGCATCGGTATTGGTGTTTTCGAGCAGGGCGGATTGGTCGTCGATGGCGGCAGGGGAGCGAAAACGATCACGCCGCCGGTTCTGGCCCATATGGACGTGCCGGACGATTGGCGTTTTATTCTGGTTCTTGATCAGCGCGGGCAAGGGTTGCATGGTCAGCAGGAAACCCAGGCTTTTGAAGCATTGCCTCCGTTTTCCGTGCAGGAAGCCGCGCGCTTGTGCTACCTGTTGCTGATGCAGGGTTTGCCGGCCGTGGCCGAGAGGGACATAGTCAGGTTCGGCGAAGTCATCACGCAGTTGCAAAAATCGGTTGGCGAGTATTTCGCCCCGGCGCAGGGCGGAATGTTCACCAGTCCGGAAGTCGCCGAAGCGATGGGATGGTTCGACCGTCAGGGCGCTGTCGCCATCGGCCAGACCTCCTGGGGGCCTACCGGCTTTTGCGCCGTGGACGGCGCGCACTTTGCGGAATCTCTGGTCAGGCACGCCAGACAGGAATTCGCGCATTTTGATAATTTGAACTTTATCGTTGCCAGCGCCCGTAATAGCGGCGGCGATATTTTTGTCATGTAGAAGTCGCCTTTCGCCCGGTGACGGCCGACCCTATCATTCCTGAATACATCCTCATTATCGCCAGTTCGGCGCGCATGTTGACACAAGCGGCAAAAGCGGCTGGCCTGAAGCCTCTGGTCATTGACCGTTTTGCCGATCTGGATACGCAAGCAGGCGCCGATGCCTATCGGCGGGTCGATTCATTATCCAGGGCCGATATAATGGCCGCCGTAGAGTATTTTATTGAGCGCCATGGCGTTGCTCATGCCGTTTATGGCAGCGGCTTTGAGTGCTGTCCGGAAAGTCTGGGCTATCTGGAAAAACGGTTGAAGATTCTTGGGAACGGGGCCGATACCTTTACAAAAATCCTGCATAAGAAAGCGTTTTTTTCGTGCCTGCATGGCTTGAACATTCCCTATCCGGACGTTTCCTTTAGTATACCCATGCCGGAAGGGGATTGGCTGATAAAGCCGCTGCAGGGGTTGGGTGGCATAGGCATTCAACGCTGGCATGCCGGGGGCGAACCTTCAGCGTCGGTTTACTGGCAGCGCTACATTGAAGGCCGGCAAAACTCTGCATTGTTTCTGGCGGACGGCTGCAACGTTCAGGTCATCGGTTTCAACAGGCAATGGACCGCGGCTTTGGATGAGAGGCAGGCGTTTGTTTTCTCGGGAATCATCAACGACAGTCAACTGCCGGATGAACATAAAGCCCTGGTAACGGGCTGGCTAACAAAGCTCGTGCCGGCCTTGGGGCTGAAAGGCTTGAACTCTCTCGATTTTATACAGGCTGAAGGGCAATGCTATGTGCTGGAGATCAATGCGCGCCCTCCGGCCAGCATGCAATTGTACGATCAGGATTTGTTGGTTAGGCATGTCAAAGCCAGCCAGGGCGAATTGACCGGTTATCTCGCTGTGCAAACCGGTTGTACAGGCTATCAGATTGTTTACGCGCTATCGGATTTGCGTATCCCTAAAGTATTCGCATGGCCGCCGTGGTGCATGGATCTGCCCGAATCCAGCGCATTAATTGGCGCAAAACAGCCGATTTGCAGTATTATTGCGCACGCAGACAAATCGCGGCAGGTTTTGGAAAAGCTGTCGATTAGACAACAGATTATAGTTAATAAATTACATTAAGGTATCGACCGGTATGGAATATACAGCAAGCGTTAATAAATTGACCCAGCCATTAGTCAAGCAACTGATTGATAACGCCGATAAATTGAGAGTCCATGTGGAAAAACTGGCAAATGGCTGTACTATCGTTGACGCCGGAATCAAAGTGCCGGGCGGCATCGAAGCCGGCCGCATCATTGCTGAAATCTGCCTCGGCGGCATGGGCACTGTCACGATCAGCCACAGCCCTTACACGGCCAACTGGCCGTTGACCGTCAACGTGCATACCGGCAACCCGGTGCTGGGCTGTCTGGGCAGCCAGTATGCGGGCTGGAGCCTGTCGCATGAAAAATATTACGCGCTGGGTTCAGGTCCCGCCCGCGCCATGGCGACGAAAGTAAAAGACGGCAAAGAGGAATCGGTTGAAGAGCTTTACAAGGAGCTGGATTATCGTGATGAAGCCGATTCAACGGTACTGGTGATCGAGAACGATGCGGTTCCGCCCGTCGAACTGGTTGAAAAAGTCGCGGCCGCCTGTAAGGTCGATCCATCCAAACTGACGATTATCGTGACGCCGACCAGCAGTCTGGCCGGCGGCGTTCAGGTCGTGGCGCGGGTGCTGGAAGTGGCCATGCACAAGGCTCATGCCCTGCATTTTCCATTGGAAAACATTGTCGACGGCAGCGGCAGCGCGCCGGTTTGCCCTCCGCATCCGAACTTTGTCAAGGCCATGGGGCGCACGAACGACGCCATCCTGTTCGCGGGCCAGGTGCATATTTTCGTCAAAGGCAGCGACGAGGCCGCCGAAAAGCTGGCGAAAGAATTGCCCAGTTCAACGTCCAAGGATTACGGCAAGCCTTTCGCCGATATCTTCAAACAGTATGAATACGACTTCTTTAAAATCGACGCCATGCTGTTCAGCCCGGCCAGCGTGATCGTGACGGCGGTCGAGTCCGGCAAAAGCTTCCGTGCCGGCAAGCTCGACAATGCCCTGCTGGACCAGTCATTCGGCGCGTAACGCCAAATCATTTTGCCGCGAAGCGTCAAGGCGCTTCGCGGCCTCTATCGGGTTATCCAGCCCGGCTTTTCTTTTTTGAGAGTATGTGTGTGGGCCGCATAGCAATTTTTACCGATGATCCGGGCTGGCACGGCAAGCAGTTGCGTCTTGCTTTCGCCAGTCGGGGTTACAGCTGCGAGTATGTTTCGTTAACCGAGTGCAAGTTTTCCATCGAACGCGGCCGGATTCCGGTTCTGATTCCCGGCTTCGAGCAGGCGCTGCCCGACGCGGCTTTTGTCCGCGGCGTGCCGGGCGGTTCGCTGGAAGAGGTCGTGATGTACCTGGATGTTCTGCACGCTTTAAAGGCGATGAATATTCCCGTCTACAACGATGGCCATGCCGTTGAGCGCAGTGTCGACAAGGGTATGACCAGTTTCCTGCTGCACAATGCGGGACTGCCCACGCCGATGACCTGGATATTGCGGGACAGGGAATTGGCTTTAAGTATTGCCGAAGACGAATTGAAAAAAGGCAACCTGCTGATCAGCAAGCCGCTGTTTGGTTCGCAGGGCGAGGGCATCCGACGCCTGGAAAAAACGACCGACCTCTTCTGGCTGACCAGCAGCCACGGCGTTTACTACCTGCAACGCTTCGTGCATTGCGACGGCGCAGGTTTCTCCGACCATCGCGTTTTCGTCATCAACGGCCGCGCGGTTGCGGCCATGCGCCGGCGCGGCAAATCCTGGCTGAACAATGTCGCGCGCGGCGCTCAATGCGAAGTGATCGATCTGGACCCGCAAATGGCCGATCTGGCCGTCAGGGCGACACGCGCATTGGCCATGGATTATGCAGGGGTGGATATTATCCGCGACCGGGAAGGCAATTATACCGTGATAGAAATGAACAGCATTCCGGCCTGGAAAGGGCTGCAAAGCGTTTGCGACGTCAATATCGCGGAATTGTTGGCAGACGATTTGATAATCCGGCGCATCAATAAAAACAAACCTGAAGTTATTGCGGCCGTTTCATGATTTCTTCAAAGCAAGTCAGCGATCTGTACCGATTGGCCTGCGAAGTGGAACTGGAGGCATTCAAGCCCGGCAATGTCAGTATCTATGCCGACGGGCATGACATGACCGTGGCGGATTTCATGGTCAGTGCCGAAGTCAGCGCCGGTCCTCTCTGCGATCCGGATTATTCGCTGGGCGAGAAAATCTATTATGCCGTCAAAGCGACAAGAACAGCGGTAGGCTGCAATACTAATCTGGGCATTCTTCTGCTTTGCGCGCCTTTGGTTCAGGCGGTCAATTATTGCGGTCCGGGCGTGACGCTGAGGCAGGCTGTGCATCGTGTCGTAGCCAATACCACGGTGGAAGATGCCGACTGGGTGTTTAAAGCCATAGCGTTGGCATCGCCGGGGGGATTGGGCAAGTCAGAGGAGCAGGATGTCCATGAGAAACCCTCCGTGACTCTGACCGAGGCTATGAAAATAGCCAGTGCCAAAGATCGCATCGCATTGCAATACATTACGGATTATAAAGATATTTTCGATTTTTCAGTTTTAAGGTATAATGGCGTTTTCAATCGGTGGGGAGACCGAAGTTGGACCGCGGTAGCGGTATATGCCGGTCTGCTCAGTCAATTCCCAGACAGCCACATCGAAAGAAAATACGGAGATCGATATTCTGAAATGGTTGCGACCAGAATGGCTCTGCTTAGCGAAGAGCTATTCAAAACTGATGATCCGGAGCAGCTTAAGCCGTTGCTTTATCGTATCGATCAGGAATTCAAACTTAATGGGATTAACCCGGGTACAACGGCCGATTTGACTGTGGCGACGGTACTGACAGTATTTTTGGAAGATTTGATCGGGGAGCTTTAATTGCTTCGATCAATCTTCAACAACGAATTTGTTTAAAAACAAATAATCCGACATTTGATGTCCTTAGATTTAATCTAATCCTTTTAGATTAAATCTAACTTTATTCATTTTTTCTACACAGGGGAAAATCAAGCATGGCTAAAATTAATAACTTACGCGTTGGTGAATCTTTAGTTGGCGAAGGCAACGAAGTTGCTCACATCGACCTGATCATCGGACCAAGAGGCTCAGCTGCTGAAACTGCATTTGCTAACACTTTAACAAACAACAAAGATGGCTTTTCCAGCTTGTTAGCTGTTGTTGCTCCTAACCTGATGGTTAAACCTTCTACTGTTATGTTCAACAAAGTAACAATCAAAGGTTCCAAGCAAGCAGTTCAAATGTTTGGCCCAGCACAACGTGGTGTTGCCATGGCTGTTGCTGACAGTGTAGAAAACGGCACAATCCCAGCAAACGAAGCTGACGACCTGTTCATCTCTGTTGGTGTATTCATCCACTGGGCTGCTGAAGACGACGCTAAAATCCAACAGTACAACTACGAAGCTACTAAAGAAGCTATCGCTCGTGCTGTCGCTGGCTTGCCTACAGCTAAAGAAGTTGTTGAAGGCAAAGCAACTGCTGTTCATCCATTCGCCGCTAACTAAGATTGAATTAGTTACCAGGAATATTAAAAATACCCCGACTCGTCGGGGTATTTTTTTGTCTGAAGGTTGTTGATATCGTCGGCATTCAGATGCCCCGAATGCAGCGCGCTCGCGACCAGTGCCTGCTTTATACCTATTTCGCCCAGGTCTATTAAATCCTGTTTGTTTCTGACGCCGCCCGCGGCGATAAAGTTTTTGTCCGGGTATTGCCGGCAAAATCCCGCTAATTTATCCAGATCAGGGCCGCTATGACTGCCTACGCGCGCCAGAGTCATGATGATAATGTGATCGGGCCACAAATCCGGGTTGTTAAACAAAGATTTTGCTCCCAGTGCATCGGTCAACGAATAATCCAGGGATAAAATAAAATTGTTGCCGAAGGCTTTGATTCCGCCGGTTGTCTCGTCGTGAAAAGATTCGCTGCCCAATACCGACATGTAATTGTCGGGCCGGCCCTTATGCTGGCCATAGCGCTGATAGCCGCTGTCTACCCAAAAAGTCAGTTCTGGAAAACGCGACAGCACACCTTGGATTAACGGCTCATGATCGCCTTGGCGTGTAATCGCATTAAGATCGGCAATATAAAAAGTAGAGAAATCATGAAGGCTTAAAAATGCCCGGATGACGCTATCAACATCCGATGAATTGCATAAGCCGGTGCTAATGGGCTGATATTGATCGCGTCTGCCTTGTCTGGCATGCACGACGACGCCGTCTTTCAAATCGATGACCGGGATTATTTCCATGGATAACTGTTATGCCGTGAAACAGGAGTGTGCGGTAAATGATACAATAGGCAAATTAATTCATGGCCTTGTATGGCTAATCTCTTGCTGATTGTTTAAATTGTGAAAATTCTGGTGTTTGAGTATATCACGGGCGGCGGCTTTAATAAGCAGGCGCTGCCTGGCCCGCTGGCTCATGAAGGGCGCCTGATGCTACAGGCTTTGCTCGATAATCTGGCGGCGATAGACGGTATCGGACTGGTCGTGATGCTCGACGAGCGGTTGGCGGAATCAGTCAATACAGCCGGAAACTCTACGGTTATCATCGGGTCGGAGCATGACGTTGCGGAAGAATTTGCGCGTCTGGCCGAACAGTGCGACGCTGTATGGCCGGTCGCGCCGGAATTTGACGGGATTTTACAGGCATTGTGCCAAACGGTTGCGCTGTCAGGCAAAATTTTGCTGACATCGCCAGCCGAAGCCGTGGCCGTCGCCGGCGATAAACTCAGAACCTATGAACGGCTCATGCAGTACGATATCGCGACCGTTGCGACACGCCCGTTCGATACTGCCGAATATTGCCCTGGAGAATGGATCGTCAAATCCATTGACGGCGTGGGCTGTTCGGAAAGTTATCTGATTACGGAACGGCGAGATTTCGCGGCGCTCTCGTCGCGATTGCAAGATAAAACCCGGTTTCTTTTTCAGCCCCATATTCAGGGCGAAAAGACCAGCTTGTCCTGCTTGTTCAGGCAGGGCCAAGGTTGGCTGTTATGCGTTAATCTGCAGCGCTTCGAGATTGTCAACAAGCAGTACCAGTTAATGGAATGCGTGGCTAATTATCGGGCTGACTTTAGCCGATACCAGGATTTGGTACAGGCTATAGCCCAGGCTTTCCCTGAATTGTGGGGGTATGCGGGCATTGATCTGATAGAAGCCGGAGATCAAATCCATGTGCTGGAGATAAACCCGCGCCTGACGACGTCTTTCACGGGTATTTACAACGGCCTCGGCATTAATGTGGCGGAACAGGTTCTGCGTCTGCTGAATGGCGAGCCGCGGATATGCCCGGCGCGTAATCGATCAATTGCAATAAAAGTAAGGGAGCCAGGATGCGGTTTAATTTAATTGGCTGGGATATAGGCGGTGCTCATGTCAAGGCGGCCGTCGTCAATGAAGCCGGCGAAATTATTGATGTGTTTCAGCAGGCCTGTCCTTTATGGAAGGGCATGGATCAGTTGCATCAGGCTGTCGGCGCGATTTTATCGCAATTGCCTTCGGTTAATTGCTTGCACGCCGTCACCATGACTGGCGAGCTGGTCGATTTGTTTGAGGGCAGGGATGACGGCGTCAGGCAAATCATCAAGGCCATGAAGGCCTTGCTTTCTGAAAGCAAAATCTGGATTTTCGCCGGTAAAGAGGGCATGCTCGACCTTCAGGCTGTTGATGAAAGACACTATGAAGCGATCGCATCCGCCAACTGGCTGGCCAGCGCCTCTTTTGCCGCGCAAAAGCTCGAAAGCGGCCTGTTTGTCGATATAGGCAGCACAACGACCGATATTCTTGTGCTGCGCGACAGGCAGGTGCGGGCGGCAGGCTATACCGACTACCGACGCCTGATTTCCGGGGAGCTTGTTTATACCGGTATCGTCAGAACTGCAGTCATGGCGGTTGCGCGGACGGCGTTCGATGAGGGCCATGAAGTCGGCTTGATGGCCGAGTATTTCGCCACAATGGCCGATGTCTATCGCGTTACGGGCGAACTCAATGAGCTGCATGACCAAACCGAAACGGCCGATGGCGCGGAAAAAACCGTCATGGCCAGCGCTAGACGGCTATCGCGCATGATCGGCTGCGATTTTAGCGCCAATGAGCTGCCGCGCTGGCGGCAATTCGCCGGCCATATTCGCTCGCAACAGCTCCAAGAAATACAACGGGGCTGCGAAAGACAGCTATCGCGCTGTGGCCTGGTTCCAAACAGCCCGTTTATCGGCGCCGGAATCGGACGATTTTTGGTCAGGCAGATCGCGCTCAACCTGGGCTATCCTTATGTCGATTTCAGTGACCTGTTCCAAATCTCGACTGCCCGGAGGGGCTTGTCCGCGGCTGACTGCGCGCCGGCCGGCGCCGTCGCCCGCATGGCTTGGGAGCTTTGTTAATTCCGGCGACTGTTATAAAATTTCAACCAATCTGAATATCCCTTTGTCAATACCCTTCACAAACCCATTCAACTGGCCGCGCTGCGAGTGCGCCGCTTGCTGATCCGTTTATCCAAGCAGACACAACTTAAATGTCGTCATCGAAACAACTTCATTCTTCGCTTCCTTATTTCAAAAACAGCGCAGAGCTTTTTGCACCGATCGCCGGCCGTCCCTGGTCGGTTTTTCTCGACAGCGGTTATCCTTACAGCCGGCAGGGTCGGTACGATATTATCGCGGCCGATCCGGTATGCACGCTGGTCACGCACGGCGATATAACTGAAATAACGCGTAACGGCGTATCCGTGCAATCGTCCGAAGATCCGTTTGTATTGGTCAAGCAGCAGTTGATCAAGGGTTTTCCGGCTATCGACAACCTGCCTTTCAACGGCGGAGCTATCGGTTATTTCTCCTATGATCTCGCCCGCCGCCTGGAGAAATTGCCCGTTATTGCCGAAGATGCCGAGCATATCGCTGAAATGGCCGTCGGCATCTACGAGTGGGCTGTCATCGTCGACCATGAGCGGCAAAAAAGTGCGCTGGTCGGGCATGCCGTTGACGAACAAAAATGGCAGGCTTTAATCGGGCAGTTCAGCACATTGTCAACAGAGCGCCATGGCCGGCCGTTTAAAGTGGTCAGCGATATTCAGGCCAATATGGACAAGGATGCCTATGCCAAGGCTTTTTACCGCATCAAGCATTATCTGAAAGAAGGCGATTGCTATCAGGTCAACCTGACCCAGCGTTTCGCCGCCGACTGCGAGGGCGATACCTGGACAGCCTACCTGGCGCTGCGCGAATTAAATGCCGCGCCGTTCAGCGGCTATCTGAACCTGCCCGAGGGGCAAATCCTCAGCTCGTCGCCGGAGCGGTTTTTAAAGGTGACCAACGGTATCGTGGAAACCAAGCCTATCAAAGGCACGCGTCCTCGCAAACAGGATGCCGTGGAGGATCAGGAACAGATACGGCAGCTTAAAAACAGCAAGAAGGACCGGGCGGAAAATGTCATGATTGTCGATCTGCTGCGCAATGATCTCGGCAAGACCTGTAAAAAGGGCTCGGTCAAGGTGCCGGTCCTGTTCGATGTGGAAAGTTACGCCACTGTGCATCATCTGGTCAGTACCGTTACAGGCGAATTGGCCGACGATCAGCACGCGCTGGATTTGTTGAGAAGCTGTTTTCCGGGCGGCTCGATTACCGGCGCGCCCAAGATCCGCGCCATGGAAATCATTGAAGAGCTCGAGCCCCACCGGCGCGGCGTTTATTGCGGAGCCATCGGCTACCTGGGATTTGACGGCAACATGGATACCAATATCGCGATCAGAACGTTGGTGCGTTCAGATCACACGATCCGTTTCTGGGCGGGCGGCGGCATCGTGAATGATTCCGTCATGGAAGATGAATATCAGGAATGCTTTGACAAGGCAGCGGCAATAATCAAGTTGCTGCGGCGGTTTGCGCAGGAATGATCGTCATCAAGCTGGGCGGCAGTCTGGCCGAGTCGGGCGTGCTGGTTTCATGCCTGGACACGATCGGGCAGCGCTATGCCGATGGCGTGGTGATTGTGCCCGGTGGCGGCGCTTTTGCCGATCAGGTAAGATTGGCCCAACAGCATTGGCGATTTGATGACGGCACAGCGCATGCGATGGCGCTGCTGGCTATGCAGCAGATGGCCTTGCTGTTTAAAGGACTTAAGCCTGATTTTTCAATCGCCGGTTCGGTTGCCGCCATTCAGGAGCAGTTGCTCCGGCAAGAAATCGTGATTTGGTCGCCCGATATTGTCGAGCTTGATAAGGCAGGCATCAGGGCCAGTTGGGATATTACCTCGGATAGTCTGGCCGCCTGGCTGGCTGGAGCACTTTCCGCGGACGAGCTGATTCTGGTAAAGTCCGCACTGATTGACGCCAGCCTCGACATTGATAAACTTGCCGAGCAAGCTATAGTCGATCAAGCGTTTTGCGGCTTTATAGCGCAGGCGCCGTTTACAGTAAAAATTATTCATCATCGAAGTTTCTAATGTCCGAATACAACCAATCGTTATCGAGCTTTCTGATAAAAAAAACACTAGATTCATTTAGCCGTTTTTTTTCAAAAAAATTCCGCAACGTCTATTACAGTGCCAGGGAATCGATAGGCGATCACAAGCGCAGCATCGTCGTCTCTCAGGTTGAGCAGGCCTGCGCCAGCTTGCAGGATACCCGGGATGAGTTTGAAGATGCGCTGGAGCGTTTCAAATCGCTGGTCAACGTCGGCGAGACTTCGCTGGACCATAAATACAATCTGTTGAACAGGCAATACCAGTTCTGCCGCGCCAAATCCGAGGCCGTCAGCGGCAGAATCAGAGCCATAGAAGACGTCAGCGAAGCGCTGTTTATCGAGTGGGAAAGGGAACTGGATGAATATACGAACCGCTCTTTACGTAATTTGAGCAAACAGCAGCTGAAAGCAGCCAGGCAAAATTATGCCCGGCTGATCAAGTCCATGCGCAGGGCTGAAGCCAAAATTCAGCCGGTGCTGCTGGCATTCAAGGATCAGGTGCTGTACCTTAAACACAACCTCAATGCCCAGGCAATTGCGGCATTGCGGCATGAGTTTATTGAAATCGGCATAGACATCTCGCAACTGATTTACGCCATGGAGCAGACCATTGCCGAGGCGAATCAGTTTGTGTCAAGTTTGGTTGAACAAAAAGCGCTGCCTAGCCGATGAGATTATGGTTTATAAGGTATATCGGTTTTACCGCAGTTTATAGAGGATGTCGTTGGCCTTATCGCGGGGATCTTTAGTTGTACCTTTTTCCTGTTCTATCCGTTCCTGGCCGAATTTGGCAATCATTTCGTCCCAGCTCGAATACTGCCTATAAGCCTCAATGCCGGCATTTTTGCGTTCCTGGTAAAGTTCCTTGCCCAGATCAATGATTTCTTGAGGCTCTTTGCCGTCAACCTTGTCAAGAAATTCATCTTCATTTTTGAAAGAATCGCGGATAGTCCAGAAAGAGACTTCGAATTCAATGCGTTGATCGGCAGGCAAGCGATTTTTGATCACTTTGACGGACTTATAAGCCGTACGGGCATTGTGGCCGTTTATTTTCATGCCGTTGCCGCAGGCAATCAATGTTGTGCAGGTAAGAATAATCAGCAGAGCAGATAGTTTCTTCATAAGTTAACCTCGAAATTAAGTACGGGTCCAAGTTGCGTTAGTTATAATTATTGCATTACACCCTGTCACCAAACAAAGTAAAATGGTTGGTTATTATAAACCCAAGCCAACTTTCTATGCTGGAATTTATCCAATTATTAAAACAGCGTTATCAAGCCGTTTTGAGTCAACCGGGCAATGAATCTGCCAAAACAAGTTATCAACAGCGGATAGATCAGCTCATTTTAGCGGAGGCCTTTATGCGTAAAGGCCAGCTCATAGCATCTACCCCTGGACACCCGTTGCAGATTACCGTTATTGGTCCGACTCAGGCAGGAAAGAGTTCACTCGTCAACCTTTTGTTAAACAGCAATGTGGCCGGCGTGAGCCCTCTGGCGGGTTACACCGTGCATCCCGAAGGCTTTTGCAACGGCATCAGCCTGAAGGATTGCAGCGACTTGCAGCGTTATTTCGGCCGATTCCAGCAACTGCAACAGGCCCATGCGCGAGCAGACCGTTATGACTGTTATTTATTGACTGAAAACACGACCGATTCAGAGTATTTGCCTCCCTGCGTACTCTGGGACACACCCGATTTTGACTCGATAGATGCCGCGAATTACCGCGAAGGGCTGATCAGGACGGTCGCTCTGGCCGATGTGATTATTCTGGCCGTCAGCAAGGAGAAATATGCCGACCAGTCAGTCTGGGACATCATGTCCGTGCTCGAAGACCTGCATCAGCCGACGGTTATTTGCCTGAACAAGCTCGTCGAAGGCTCGGAATCCCTGCTGATCCATTCGCTGAAAGAAAAATGGCGGCATACCAGAAACGATGAATTTCCGGAAGTCGTGCCCTTGTATTATCAAAAACAGACCGGCATGCCGGTCTGGCCGGAATCCCGGAAGGACTTGCTGATTCAAATGGCCCGCAAGGTCAACCATAAGAAGCAGCCGCGCTACGAACAGGAATTGCTCCAGAAGAACTGGCAATATTGGGTTGAGCCGGTGCTTGCCGAGCATCAGGCTTTGGAAGACTGGCAGGAACTGGTCGACCAGTTGATCAAGCAGGCGCTGGACAGTTACCAGCGCGATTACCTGAATCACCCGCATCATTACGAGACTTTTAAATATGCCCTGGCGCAATTGCTGAACTTGCTGGAAATACCGGGCCTAGCCGGCGTCTTGTCCGGCACGCGCAGAGTCCTGACCTGGCCGATCAGGCAAATCATGAAGCTGGGGCGCAAACGGCAGCATATAGCCGACAGCAGCCACGAAGTCGCGCTGTTAAAGCAAATCGCCGAGCACATGCTGATCCAGATGGCGGACCGCCTTCTGGACAGGGCGGAGCAGAACAGGCAAAACCAATGGTGGAAAGAAGCCAGCAGCCTGTTGCGCGGCCAACGCCCGGGCATTTTGCAGGATTTCGGCGATGCCGCAAAAAATTACCATATCGCATTTCAACAGGACGTGGAAAACACCGCCCAACAGCTCTACCACAAATTGCAGGAAAAACCGGTGCTCCTGAACAGCTTGCGGGCCACGCGCGCCACGACCGATGCAGCCGCCATCGCGCTGGCATTGAACACCGGCGGCATCGGCATGCATGATCTGATCATTGCGCCGGCAATGCTGACCGTCACGTCCTTACTGGCTGAAAGCGCCATCGGCGGTTATGTGGATAGGGTCGAGGCGGAGTTGAAACAGCATCAGCTCAATACCGTCAAACAGGATTTATTCATCGATGGCATGGGCAGGAAACTTTCCGCGCTGCCCAGGCAATTAACCCATCTTACGCAGTTTAACATTGCGCCCGAACAGTTGCAGGCAGCCGAACAACAACTCAAAGAAAAGCGACATGGCTTACGATTACTCTGACTTAGTAGAACAAACAAAACACTGGGCCGAACAGGCCGCCGCCTCGGGCTGGATCGATCCCGAATCGGCCAGGCAGTTATGCGAGTTCGACGGAAGAACGCCCGATACCCTGTTCGCTCATGCCGGCTCCCGGCCGCTGATCGTGGCTTTCATGGGCGGCACCGGCGTGGGCAAGAGCTCGCTGCTGAATCGCCTGGCCGGCCAGGCGATTGCCCGGACCGGCATCGAGCGGCCGACATCGCGCGAAGTCACGCTGTACCATCATCGCAGCATCGCCATACAGCATCTGCCCGAGAAGCTGCCTGTCGAGCGCATCAGAATAGCCCAGCATGATGAGGAATCGAAAAAAAACATCATCTGGATTGATATGCCGGATTTCGACAGCGTCGAGCAAAGCAACAAACAACTGGTCCTGGAATGGCTGCCGCATATCGACGTGCTCGTCTATGTGGTTAGCCCCGAGCGCTACCGGGATGAAAAAGCCTGGCGCCTGCTACTTGCCGAAGGTGGGCGCCATGCCTGGCTGTTTGTCTTAAATCAGTGGGACAGGGGACAGACCGCCCAGTATGAAGATTTCAAGCAGCAGCTGCACAAAGCCGGATTTGAAGAGCCGATCATCTTTAAAACGGTTTGCGCGGATGACCTGCAAGCCGATGAATTTGAATCGTTAAAAGCCACGATCGAATCGCTGGCGACCGAACATGTTATCGAACAGCTCGAGCAGAGAGGCCTGCAGGTCCGCAAGGACGATTTACGACAAAAACTGCAAAGCCGCATGCCAATGCTGGGTTCCAGCAAGGCCTTGCAACAAGCGCCGAAACTCTGGCAGGAACAATGGCAGCGTACTGCTGACATCCTGCAGCAAGGCATGATCTGGCCGATACAGCAACTGGCCAATTATTATGCCGAGCACGCGGCCGATTTAATCACCAACCCGGCCACGGGCAAATATTCGCCGACCCGCTCGAACGTGCAACTGTGGGACGAGTGGGCCGACGCGCGATTCGATGACGGCCTGGACGAATTCGTGCTGAACGTGGACCAGCAAGGCATTCCCGTTGCGCCCCTTAAAAAGCAGTTGGCGCCGATCCGCGACAAGGCGCCGAAAATCCTACAGGCCCAGAGCGAACTGGCCGTGCGGCAGGCTTTGGCCAATCCCGGCAATGTCATGCACCGCTTCTTTTTAAAGTTCATGCGCTTGTGCGAGATCGTCCTGCCGCTCGCGGCCATCATCTGGGTCGGTTACAGGGTTTTCACCGTATATTACACCAGCGATGCAGGTAATGAAGAATATCTGGGCGTCAATTTCGCGATACATAGCACCTTGCTGATCGCCATCACCTGGCTGACGCCATTTTTTATCTTGAAAAAAATGAAACCTTCGCTGGAAAAAACTGCCTTACGGGGGCTTCACAAAGGCCTGGTTAACGGGCTCAGCATGATTGAATATGAAGTATCTGAAACCATAGAGAATTTCAGCCATCAACATGCCGAACAGCTAAAGCAGGTTGCCGACATTATCGATCATTGCAAAATTGATGACCGGCGCCGGGAACTATCCAGGGATGACAAGGGTCTTTTGACGCGAATGTTAATTGAGTAGGGTATCGGATTAAACGGATTTTTCAAATGATTGAAAAATTTTTTTTAAATGAATGGAATCTTTTTAGGAAAATTGACTCTTATCAATTACAATATGAAAGTTAAGGGGGCGACCTGGCTTCGACGTGGGTAGCAAAACCTTAAGTGCATGCCGAGGACTGTACACCTCGTAAATCCTACAGAAAAAAAGTATTCGCAAACGACGAAAACTACTCAGTGGCTTTAGCAGCTTAAAACCTGCACCACTTCTCTGACTGCGTGTGCTTATGCGCGCAGAGTCCTTCATACCCGAAAGGGCATAAAGGACATTCAGGGATCATATTATATAAGATCGCGCCAAGGCTTAGTTCGGAGCTTGAAGCGCTAAATCCAATCGAAATCGCTGTTGATCCTCTTGGCCCGACGGGTAGTCAACAGTTAAATCAAAAGCGCGGGATAAGCATGTAGACCTTACGGCGGAGTGCTTGCGGACGCGGGTTCAATTCCCGCCGCCTCCACCAATTAAGTTATTGATTTATAAGTAAATCGATAACGCCTCAAGTAAATAGTGGCGGTAAGTTGGCGGCTATGCCAATACAACCGCCGCCATTTCATTTCATTTCAATTTTCGAATTAATCTCATTAATTTATTTGATCGTCGGCCAGTACCGGTCCGCTGCATCAGCGCGTTATCTCGCTGCTTACGCATCGGCCCGATAATCGCCTTCAACAGGGCACAGCCGCGGAAGGCGGACGGTGAACGTCGTGCCTTCCTGCGCCGACGAGGCGACCTCTACCGTGCCCGCATGAGCGGAGACGATCTCGCGCACGATGTACAACCCCAGTCCGATGCTTCCCGGAACCCGCCGCGCTGCCGATTCCGGCGTGGCATGGCGCATCAGCGGATCGAAGATCGTCGCCAGCAGCTCCGACGGGATCGGCGCCCCTTCATTATGCACGCTCAACACCACGGTTGATTCTTCTGAAGTGACCGATAGTTCGACCGGCCCCTGAGTCGACCCGTGCTGGAGTGCGTTGCCTATCAGGTTGGAAACGACCTGACGGACTCGGGCCGCATCCCAATCGCCGGTGAGGTCGCCGTCCGGGTGAAAACGCAGCGTGCGCCCCGGGTGAGCGGTGCGATATGCGTCGACCACTTCGCGGCAGAGTTTTTCCAGATCGACCGGCCCGCGCGTCAGCGGCATCGCGCTGCCCAGCCCCGTCGATGCGAAGTCGATCAGGTCGCTGATCAATCGGGTGATCGCCTCCGTGTTCGTCTCGATCATCGATAGCGCCTTGGCAGACTGCGGGTCTTCGTTCGCGGTGTGTGAGACAATGTGTGCGGCCATGCGGATGCAGTTCAGAGGGTTGCGCAGGTCGTGGCTGAGGATCGCCAGGAACATGCGGCGAGACTGATCGACGCGCTTGGTGTAACTGCCGACGGCCTCAGCGAGCGATTGATCTATCGATTCGTTGAAGCGGGTGATGTCCTCGATGTCGTTGAGTCCGGGCGGCGGGAGAGTCTGGCGCCACAGGTGCAGCACGCTGGCACGCAGGGCGCGGTATTCGGAGACGACCTCCAGGATGTCAAAGCCCGATCCGACGCGCCCCACGCCGTGCAGTGCCGAGGCGTTGTCGAGCCGGTCGCTCTCCTCGCCGCCGGCGCCGCCGTGGCCTTTGGACTTGCTCACTTGCTGCGCGAGGCTCTGGCCGGCCTGCATGTCCCGAGCGGTTGCAAGAAGAATCGCCTCGGCGTCGTCACGCAGGGCGAGCTTTGTCATCTTCGCTCCGGGCGCGAGACTGCGCGCAAACGCTTCCCATTCCGCGAGGATGGGTTCGACGTTCGCGAGAATGAATTGTGCCAGCCGCATCGATTCCTCTGTTGACCAAGTTTTAAGAATGGAAAATGATACCTCGCGGGGGGCGGGAAATGCAATTTGTTGCGAGCCGCGCCGGGCCGGGCTTCGCGGCATAGGGCGCGTGTCGTCATCATTGCTCGGCGTGATGCAGCGGGATAACAAGTTATTAAATAGACCGGGCAAGGTATCAGGGCAATCGCGCTATGTCTTTTTTCCGAAGATCAGCGCGACCGCACCTACGGTCCAAACGCCGGACGGGATATTCATCCTGTCCGTAACGTTCGGGCATGTTCCAAAAGGCAGGCTTGCCAGTTTGCCCCGAACGTTTCAAACCGACTTCATGGCTTCTGTAAAACGTTCGGACGGGTTTAAAAAAACCGTCCGGCGGAAGGTTTGCATTGAGATATTTGCTATCAGCTTGGTTTTTATTTCCCTTGTACAGACTTGAATAAGCTGCTTAATTGATCAAGCCCGTCAAGTGTTGATGGTAATTTTTCATCATTTGAAACAATACCACTAAATATTAGTGATTCAAATTTCTCAAGAGAGGCTGAGTCCGATTTCTTTATCTCAGCAGCATATTTAGCATAGCTTTGAATGAACTGACAAAGGGAAACGCGAAGATCCAACTGAAGGATATGAGCCTTAACGGTGCGAAAGTGAATAAGTACTATGCGGAAAAAGTAAAATAAAAAAATCTGAAGCGCGATTGTCGAGGGTAGGATAAACAGTGCTAAGCTCTTTATAGACTCCAATGAGTTAATGTTGTATAGAATAAATCCGATTTCTGCTGATAGAGGTAACAGGATGAGAACGAGGGTGTAAAAATTTCCGTGTAAACCGCCGTTAAAAAATCTCCGGAAACCGATCCTCATAGAGAATCATAAACTGATTCAGAGCGGGCTTCCAGTCACGGATTGGCATTGACCATTTCTTGGCAGC
>Ga0196965_1000296_pt1 | contig 33785 bp, 28 predicted proteins | sample S1_20metaG_FD_148668 | JGI IMG/M metagenome (GOLD analysis project Ga0196965, IMG submission 148668) | Soil microbial communities from Anza Borrego desert, Southern California, United States - S1_20 | ecosystem: Environmental > Terrestrial > Soil > Desert | place: USA: California | collected...
ATGCCGATGCAAAATATCCACGTTTCAGTTTTGGAGATGCCGACTTTGGATATAGAAACCACTTAAGGAATGCGCCAAGTACAATGGGCGTAGGCAATGGATATGGAGTAGATAATTCTATCTATTTCTCAAAAGGAGATTTCCTCGCCTTCAGAGAGTTTTCGCTTGCTTATGAACTTCCTAAATCAATTTCAAAGAGAGTTTTTACCAATGGAATTGTGTTGAATGCAGGAGTGTATAATATAGGTTATCTCACTGCTTTCAAAGGTTTAAATCCTGAAGTGTATAAAGGTTATGACGAAGGCGCTTATCCTCGTCCCCGTCAATTCACTTTCGGAGCAACACTTAAATTCTAAGAGGAACATATTACCATGAATTTGAGACCATTTAACCTTTAACTTATAACCTTATTAAAATGATAAAATATAAGATTCATACATTAATTTTCGCTTTGGCCCTTCTCGCAACTTCTTGTGAAAGTATACTGGAGGTGAAGCCAAAAACGGTGATTACAGACCAGATCTACTGGCAGAATGAAAGTGATTACACTGCTTACCTGGTTGGGATTTACAGTAATTTTCGTACCCAAATGAATGATCAGGATTTTGGGGGAGACAGAAGTGATTCATTTGTACAGGGATCGCTCCCTCGATTCTCAGCTTACTGGGCTCAGGTAATTACTCCTGAGAACTCCAGGGATTGGAAGGATTTTTACGGTGTGATCGGTCATGCTAACCTTCTTCTTGAAAAATCCGAAGGTTTCGAATTCAGTAATGAAGGAAATAAAAGCCGGATCAAAGCTGAAGCCCTGGCCCTAAGGGCAGCAATGTATTTCTACATGGCAAAAATTTGGGGAGATGTTCCGCTGGTCCTTGATGCGGTGGTGGATGAGAATGTACCTCAATTACCCCGGACACCGGTTGCAGATGTTTTTAATCAAATCAATGCAGATATTGACGCCGCCCTTGCTCTTTTTCCTGAAGAAGGATTTGTAAGCAAATATAGATTTTCAAAGCCTGCGGTATATGCTTTAAAAGCAGATGTAAAAATGTGGTCGGCAAGTGTTTTGGGTGGGGGAGATGTAGATTACAACGCTGCTATTGCTGCCATCGATGAAGTAGCAAAATCAGGCGTAGCTCTTCAAAGCAATTTCAGCGACATCACGGAAAAACAAAACAATGAAATAATCCTTGCCATATATTTTAACAGGAGCGAAACGGGAGGCGGATCATCTGCAATGTATGCCAGATATGCCTTTCCTTTGAGCAATTATTCCGGTGAAGCTGAAAACGCAGAAGAATTGCCTTTGGCTTTGGATCCAAATAATGCCCAGGCCGGCTATGCTGCCAGTCCTCAAATCATGGGTTTGTTTTCGGCTTACCCGAATGATGAACGAATAGCTTCTACTTATGTGGTAGAAATACAGGGCGGAAAAGAGGGTGCCGCCTGGCCGAATAAATTTCAAGGCACAAGATATGCAGATGACAGGATTGCCGACGACGACATTATATTATACCGTTGGGCAGATTTGCTTTTGCTGAAAGCTGAAGCTTATGCAGCGTTAAATCAACCTGAAAACGCATTGATTGCGCTGAATGAAGTTAGGGAAAGAGCGAAAATCGACGATTATACTTCATTGGATATACCCGCCCTGAAGAAAGAAATTTTGGATGAAAGGGGAAGGGAATTGTTCCATGAAAACAAACGCTGGTGGGATTTGGTAAGAGCGCATAAGTCAGGCGTAGTGGACATCTATCAATATATACCGAACCTGGTAGGAAAGACTACTCCGATTTATTGGCCGGTATCCATAAGGGTTCTTTCCTTAAATAAAAAAATAGTACAGACTGAGGGTTATCAATAGATTTTAATAAAGGGTTTCAACATAAAGGCCTTGCCTTTTGAGCAAGGCTTTTATAAAAATTTATAGAGGGAAAGCCTTTACAATTCAAATATTAACTATTCTGAAATTTAAAAAAAGACCGGGTCAAAAACTCAAGATACCAAGGTTAAAAAACTCAAAATAATCTTAAAACAGAACGATATATTGAAACCGCTTAACAACAAAGAAATCTTTGGCAATTGGGCAACATTATTATTGCCAATTAATAAGGATGAGAGTATCAATTACAACAAGCTGGCAGATGAGATTGATTTTTTGATTTCATGCAAGGTAAACGGTATTTATTCCAATGGTACAGCGGGGGAATTTTATAACCAGACAGAAGATGAGTTTGACAAAGTAAACTTGCTTCTGGCTGAAAAATGTAATGCTGCAAAAATGCCATTTCAGATAGGATGCGCTCATATGAGTCCTCAAATTTCTCTGGAAAGGCTTAAAAGAGCAGTTGAATTAAAGCCAAGTGCTATTCAGGTAATTCTGCCGGATTGGTTTCCTCCTACAATTCAGGAGAGTATAGTTTTTCTTGGTAGAATGGCAGAATTGGCTGACCCCGTTGGTTTGGTTCTTTATAATCCTCCTCATTCAAAAAAGAAGTTAACTCCGGAGGAGTTTTATCAGATTATGGAGGCAGGCATTCCTCTTGTAGGATGTAAAGTAGCTGGAGGTGATGAAAACTGGTACAGGCAAATGAAAAATCTGGTACCGCAACTTTCCCTTTTTATTCCTGGGCATTACCTGGCTACAGGAATAAAGTCTGGAGCTCATGGAGCTTATTCCAATGTAGCTTGCCTTCACCCGAAAGCAGCACAGGATTGGTATGATTTAATGAGCACAAATATGGATCAGGCTTTTGAAATAGAGCAGCGGATTCTGTACTTTATGAATACTTATATACAGCCATTTATCAAGGAAAAGGGCTATTCTAATCAGGCGGTAGACAAACTCCTGGCAGCCATAGGAGGTTGGGCTGACATCGGCACAAGATTGAGATGGCCTTATCAATGGATAGGTGAAGGAGAAGTTGAAAAAGTGAGGCCTGCTTGTAGATCCATTTTGCCTGAATTCTTTTTCAATGACTAATTAAAATAAAACAAGAAAAATTAAAACGAATAATAATGATACGACGGAATCCTTTTAAATGCTTAGCGTCAATTTCCCTGATGGTGATTGTTTTAATTCTTGGTAATTGCCAGACAAAAAAGCTTGCTTCCGATAAACCTGTATTCGAAACCTACACAGTTTTCGAGCCAATTCAAGGGAAATATTCTTCCATGCGGATCCCGGCGCTGGTAAGTACAAAAGAAGGGACATTGCTTGCTTTTTGCGAAGGAAGGATCAGCAGCGCCAGTGACTGGGCGGACATGGACCTGTTGATGAAACGAAGCACTGACGAGGGAAAGACCTGGGACCTTCAAGTGATCGCGCCAAGACAAGGAGGAGCGCCAACCAGTAACCCAACTCCAATAGTGGACAGTGATGGTACCATTCATCTTTTATATCAGAGGGATTATGCCAGGGCTTATTATACAAAATCAGCAGATGATGGAAAAACCTGGTCAGAAGCGGTAGACATCACCTATGTCTTCGATCAATTCAAACCTGAGTATGATTGGGAAGTTCTTGCTCCCGGTCCTGGTCATGCCATTCAAATGAAAAACGGAAGACTATTGGTGCCGGTCTGGATGGCTGATCCCGTAAAGACTGAACCTCATAGAAAACATTATCCTTCTTGTATTGCCACTATATATAGCGATGATCTGGGTAAAACATGGAAAAGAGGTGACATCGTTGCCAATAATTCTCCTGAATTTAAAAATCCAAGTGAAACCATGGCGGTCCAATTGGCAGATGGAAGAGTGATGCTCAATATCCGAAATCCGACAGATGTAAAAAGAAGAGGAATAAGCTATAGCCCTGATGGCATCAGCAATTGGACTAAAGTGACTTTCGATGAGGAACTTTTTGAGCCAACATGTATGGCAACCATCATAAGATATTCTGAAAAAGATAAAGACGGGAAAAACAGACTAATTTTTATAAACCCTGATAGCAGACACTTAGAAAAGCATCCTCGAAAAAACCTGACAGCTAAACTTAGCTATGATGAAGGTGAAACCTGGCCGGTTCAAAAAGTCCTCAACGCCGGAGCGTCAGGATATTCCGATGTTGCTATTGGTCCTGATGGAATGATTTACTGCTTGTACGAAACCAACACAGTGGGAGAAGGCTGGAATTACAGCTTGCTTCTGAAGAAATTCAACCTTGCATGGTTAACAGATGGAAAAGACAAATAAAAGACCAAAGAAAAATATTTATAGGATTTAATTAATCAGAAAATGATAAAAATAAAAGGCTTAATAGCAGCAACATTTGCTTCTTTTAATGAGGATGGTTCGGTGAACTTGTCTATGATACCAAAATTGGTGGAGAAAATGATCGGAGATGGATTAACAGGAGTCTTTATTTGCGGCACCAATGGAGAGGGGCCGAATATGACCACGGAAGAAAGAATGGCTGTTGCCGAGGCATATGTCAAAGCAGCAGATAAGAAGATTCTTGTGCTCGTACATGTGGGCCATTCTTCAATTATAGAATCACGAAAACTTGCTTCACATGCCGAAAAAATAGGAGCAGATGCAATTTCTTCGGTTGCCGCTTTTTATTTTAAGCCAACTTCGGTTCAGAATTTGGTTAGTAGTGTAGCCGAAATAGCTTCAGCAGCGCCTTCCATTCCATTTTATTATTACCATATACCTACATTGACCGGTGTTGCAATGGATATGGTCGAATTTTTAAGATTAGGAGAAAGTCAGATTCCAAATCTTGCCGGTATCAAATACACGGCTTCAACCCTTTTTGAATACCAGGCATGCCTGAATTATAAAGGTGGAAAATTTGATATTTTGTACGGTTATGATGAAATGTTGCTGAGCGCGCTTGCAGTTGGAGCAAAAGGCGCCATCGGAAGTACATATACTTTTGCGGCCCCGCTGTATCTTAAAGTAATGGAATTTTTCAATAAAGATAATCAGACTGAGGCGAGGGCAATGCAATTTCAAATGGTGGAAATGGTGAGGAATTTAGTAAAATATCCTCCGATCCCCGCACAAAGAGCAATAATGAAGATGGTTGGTTATGATCTTGGAAAATGCAGGCTTCCATTACAAGAATTAATTGAAAAAGATGCACAATCTTTAAAACTTGACCTGGAAAAGTCAGGCTTTTTTGACCTGCTGGCAAAACAAGCTTCCATACAAATGAAAAGTAAAACCTCTGTTTTTTAATGTTGGCAGTAAAAATAGTAGGTAATCTTAATGTTCATGCCTCGTTGTTAAAAGCTAACCTTTATAGAGAGTGCAGAAAGAGTGGACAAAGACTGGAGAAAAAGGCTATTAAAAGTTTACATCAGGCATACAAATTCAGGTTAGATATAGGCGTGAAAAGCCATTTCACCTTAAAAAATGAATTTTGAAAATAAATAAATATTTCACAGACAATAATTAACAATTTAAAAAGGGTGACAAAAGTGGTTCATTTCAAGCTGAAAGCTGATACCTCACACCTCATACCTAAAAATTATGAAATACCTAATTAACCTATCCTTATTTCTTATGTTTTTATCCTTAGCGTATAAAGGGAAGGCAGAAAAGTCCCCTCAATCCTATATAAATTGGAGTCAGTTACCACAAATACCAGACGAAGTAGGCTTTGCAGGTTCGTTTGCCGGCGTTTCGAATGGGACATTGTTGGTAGCCGGAGGCGCCAATTTCCCAGATGGAGGAGCGCCATGGACGGGTTCAGCTAAGGTATGGCATGATAAAATTTTTGCGTTGGAAAAGTCAAATGGCCAATGGAAAGAGGTGGGAAAATTACCTAATCCATTGGGTTATGGAGTTTCAATTACCTGGAGAGACGGATTAATTTGTATTGGAGGAAGCGATGCTACAAAGCACTACGCTGATGTTTTTATTGTAAGATATAAACAAGGTAAAATAGAAACAGAGGAATTGCCTTCTTTACCCGAGACTAATGCCAGTGCGGCAGGTGTTTTGATTGGCGATGTGATTTACATTGCAGGTGGATTTGAAAGTCCAGGTTCAAAAAATTCTGAAAAAGTATTTTGGGCTTTGGATTTGTCGAAAGCTAAGGGAAAAAGAGAATGGAAAGTTCTTGAATCCTGGCCTGGGCCTTCCAGGTTGTTAGCTGTAGCCGGAACTCAGGAAGACGCTTTTTATTTGTTCAGCGGCGTACATTTGTTTACTCCGGAAGGTGATACTGTAGCTCAAAGGGAATTTTTAAAAGATGCTTACAAATACACTCCAGGAAAAGGATGGATACGTTTGGCAGATTTGCCAAGATCAACAGCCGCTGCGCCTACTCCGGCATTTGCAACCGGTCAGTCTCATCTTTTGATATTTGGGGGAGATACTGGAAAATACTTTGATCAAAATCTAACCTTAAAAGAAAACCACCCCGGATTTTCTGATGAAATATTGGGCTATAATTCTATTACCAATACCTGGACACCTTTTGGAAAGGTTTTTACTGATAAAGTTGGGGATCCTGTAAAAAACCCGGCAGCAAGTACATGGGCACCGGTTACCACTCCTTCGGTAGTATGGAAAGAAAATTATATAATTCCCGGAGGGGAAATCAGACCAGCCGTGAGGACTTCCAAGGTTTTGATGGCTATGCCTGTTCAGCCTTCAGGGGTGTTTACTTTTCTGGATTGGGCGGTAGTCGGTTTTTATTTTCTACTGACCATAGGAATAAGTTTGGTTGTTTCGAAGAATATGAACGGCACTACAAATGATTTTTTCCTTGGAGAAGGAAAAATTCCGTGGTGGGCAGCGGGACTAAGTATTTTCGGAACCAGCCTTAGCGCACTTACTTTTATAGCCATTCCGGCTAAAGCTTATGCTACGGACTGGGTTTATTTTCTTAATAACATGATGATTGTAGCTGTGGCGCCGGTTGTTGTTTATTTTTATCTTCCTTATTTCCGGAAGTTAAAACTGACCAGTGTTTATGAATATCTCGAAATTCGTTTTAACAGAAAAGTGAAGCTTCTGGGGAGTTTTACTTTTTTATTGTTTCAGATCAGCAGACTTGGCGTAGTAATTTATTTGCCATCCCTTGTAGTGAGCGCTCTTATGGGAATTGACCTGGTACTTTGCATCGTATTTACCAGTCTTGTTACAACGGTATACTGTTTTCTCGGAGGCATAGAAGCAGTGGTTTGGACAGACGTAATGCAGGTAGTGGTATTGCTTGGAGGTGCCTTAGTAAGTTTGGGTTTTATTGTCTTTTCATTGGATGGAGGAACATCTCAGTTATTTTCGGAAGCTTTTTCAAGCAACAAATTTCAATTAGCCATATTCAGTTGGGATAGAACACAACCGGTACTTTGGGTTATTTTGGTAGGAGGATTTCTGTCTCAATTGGTGTCTTTTTCTTCTGACCAGGTAATTGTTCAAAGGTATCTGACCACTTCTACGGAAGAAGAAGCTAAAAAATCCATCTATACCAATGCTTTGTTAACCATTCCGGCTTCTTTGATTTTCTTTGGCGTGGGAACGGCGCTTTGGGTTTATTTTAAAAATAACCCCGCAGATTTAAATCCTCATGGATTGACCGATGATGTTTTTCCATGGTTTATAGCCCATCAGTTACCTGCAGGATTGTCGGGTCTTGTAATCGCTGGAGTATTTGCAGCAACCATGTCCACCATTAGTTCAAGTATGAACTCTATGGCGACGGTAGTAACTACTGACTTTTACCAACTTATCAGTCCGGGAAGATCTGACCGGCAAAGATTTGTTTTTGCACGTTGGGCAACGGTAGCGCTCGGAATAGTAGGATGTTTAGTTTCTATTTACATAGGATCGCTTCAAAATTCTTCAATATGGGATCAATACATTATGCTGATCGGGCTATTGGGCGGGTGCCTTGCAGGAATGTTTGTAGCAGGGATCTTTTTCCCTCGCATAAATAGCACAGGAATACTGATCGGTTTTGCCGTAAGTGCAATCGCTTTATATTTTGTCCAGGCTTCAACAGATTTGAATTTCTTCCTCTATCCTGCAATAGCGATTTTTATATGTGTATTGGTCGGATATCTAAGCAGTTTGATTATGCCTTCAGACATATTAAAACCTTTAGAAAAAACTAAATAGAATAAATATGCAAAGAACATCAATATTTCTTGCTGCCATATTTCTTTTTGTTTCAGTTGAAGTTTTTGCCAAAATTTCATTGCCTACTTTGATAGGCAGTAATATGGTCCTTCAGCAGCAATCTGAAGTTGCGCTTTGGGGGCAGGCAAAAACGAATTCCAAAATATCCATTACCACCTCCTGGAATAAAAAAAGTCATACCGGAAAATCTGATGAAAAAGGTGCATGGAAAATTTATATACAAACTCCTGAAGCCGGAGGACCTTATGAAATTGTTCTTAGCGATGGAGAGAAACTTAAACTTTCCAATATTTTAATAGGGGAGGTTTGGATTTGTTCAGGTCAATCCAATATGGAAATGCCGGTAAAAGGTTTTAAAAATCAACCAACTTTAAATTCATCTAAAATTCTATTGAATGCCGGAAACCCTCAGATTCGTCTTTTCAGGTTGGAAAGGACTGCATCAAGGACTCCCTTGGATGATCCTGAATCAGCATGGCAAGCATCTGATGCAGAAAATGTAAAGGAATTTAGTGCAGTCGGATATCAGTATGCTAAACTTTTACAGGAAAAATTGAAGGTGCCTGTGGGAATTATTCAAACAGCCTGGGGAGGTACTATGATAGAGGCATGGATGAATCAACATAGTTTAAAAAATTTCCCTGAAATTAAAATCAAAGCCCCGGAAGATACCAGCAAAATAAACAAAAACGACCCGACTGTTTTGTTCAACGGGATGGTAAAGCCTTTGATTGGGTTTGGAATAAAAGGCGTGATCTGGTACCAGGGCGAGCAGAACAGATCCAATGCAGAAATCTATGATGAATTAATGGCTTCAATGGTAAAGGAATGGAGGGCACTATGGGGTAGGGGAGAATGGCCTTTTTATTATGTGCAAATTGCTCCTTACACCTATAAAGACACTCGCGGGCCGGCCAGTTACTTAAGAGAGGCTCAGCTTAAAGCGATGGAGTTAATCCCTAATTCAGGCATGGTAGTCAGCATGGATGTAGGAAATGAAAAGAATATCCATCCAGCCGACAAAACGACAATAAGTCAAAGACTTGCATGCTGGTCTTTAGCAAATACGTATGGGAAAAAAGGAATTCCTTTTGCAAGTCCAGTATATCGATCCATGGAAGTCGAAGGTGATAGAGTGCACCTTACTTTTGATCACGCCGAAAATGGACTTACCTCCTTTGATAAGCCCCTTTCTGCATTTGAAGTAGCCGGAGCTGATAAAGTCTTTTACCCTGCTGAAGCTAAAATAACCGGAAAAGGCGTAACAGTGTGGAGTGAAAGCGTAGCAAATCCTGTATCTGTGCGGTATGCTTTTAAAGACTGGGTTGCCGGAGATCTGTTCAATACAGAAGGTCTTCCTGCATCGCCGTTTAGGACTGATGAATGGTAAGAGTAAACTAAGTCGCATTTAAAAAAGGGCTGAAGCCCTCACTATTTATTAGGCTTCTTTTTTACCTGTCCTGAAGCACAGGGGGTGAGATGGCCATTCAGGTAAATCCTTCATTAATAGCTTCGCACTTTAGGGCGGAGCTATTAATGAAATATAGTCTTTATAGGGCTTTAGCCCTTACCAAATATCTTCTTGAATAAAAAAAGAGCCCTGTTTGAAGGACAGGGCTGGTAAATTTTAGGGCAGTACTATTGAGTTAAAAATCAATAACTCAATTCTTTCAGTCCTCTTGATTGAAGATAGGCCATTAAAGCAACCCAAAAAGCGACTGCAACAATTAAAAGATGACCGACCAAAGAAATGTTTTCCAGATTCAGGAGCACAAGGATAACACTTCCAATCACCCAAATTACATCCAGACTTATGATTAGCCGAATCCTTTCTCTACGGATGGGATTTTGTAATGCTTCATAAATTACCATAGAGGCGAAAATCACAAGAAATAAACCTGTTCCCCAAAATGGTTCAAGGACGGAAACTTCAAAAATCTCTGCGATAAATCCTGCAAATAAAATAAGACCAATACCTGTAACGCCAGAGCTTACACCGTTGATTAACAATATGTTCTTTAAGGTTTTCATAATTTTTTATGTTTAATTATGAAACAAAAGTATACTTGCTCTTGAACTCAGACTTGATATTTTACGACAAAATGAAAATCCTTGCTTTACACCTTAATAATTTTTTGGAATACGCTCAACTGAGAGGTTTGTCCAGGGAGGAAATGATAAGATTGATTAAAAACCCTCCTTCTGATCTTCAAGGAGAAAATGCGACGGTGGAGGTTTTAGATTTTTACTCGGTGGTTAGATTTATAATGCTGTCACTAAAGGATGAACTTTTGGGACTTAGGCTTGGCAACTTGATGAACTTAAAGGCATTAGGACTGATCTACCAAATATCTCTGCAGGCCACTACTATAGAAGAAGCGTTATTCTACCTTAAAAGCTATCTTAATTCAACCTTCCCAATTATTGATATTCAGACAGAGGTGAACAAGACCTACGCCTCAATTATTTTAAAAATAGACAATGAATACCATGCTGAAAATGTAATCATTTTGGAAAACGTCCTTTTTATAATTGGTCGAGAACTAAAGATAATGGCCGGAAATGAGTTGTCTCTTAATTTGTATTCTCCCTGTTATCAATCCAAATATCCTTTGGAATGGAATAAAGGAAATAGCTTTTCATTGACATTTGAAAACAGGGTATTAAAAGCCAATTTCAAAAACCGGATTGAGTGGAACCTGGACATACTTGTTCCTGGATACTTGAAAATGATCGAAGAATTAAGACAGGAAAAGTCATTTACAACTAAAGTTAAAATAGCCATATTAAGTATGGCAAAGCCGGATCTACCGAATTTAGAATTGGTCGCGGAGGCATTCAATATTACGCCACGCACCTTTCAAAGGAGGTTAGATAGTGAAAATACAACCTTTAGAGTTATCATTTCAGAAATTAAAAGAAAGATTTCATATCTGCTGATCGGCCACAAAAGATTTTCTGTTACGGAGATTTCTGATATTTTAGGTTTTTCAGAACCTGCTTCCTTTATTCATACATTTAAAAAATGGTATGGGAATTCACCGGAAAGATTCAGGCAGCAGATAAATAGGTGAATGGATAAAAAACGAAAAGAGGGTAAGTGGTTTTCACCTTCTTACCCTCTTTTCTTAACCAGCTATGGAAAAGAAACATATAAAACTCATTCAATTATAGAATAAGATTATCTACTTTTCTATGGGTCAAACTTATAAGATTAAATGTTATAAAAAATTTTCTTTAGATGAAAAGGGAATTAAAATCGATGAAACCCATTTATAGTCAATTAAATGTTCTCAAGTCCCTGCTTTTAACCATTTTTTGTAAGTAAAATAAAATTTATGACACTATGAGTTCCTTTTTCTGACAGTCTGCGAACGACCATTTCTAAAAGTTTCCGTTTTAAAAGGTTGAATTATTTAAATTGACAGTAATGAATGACGAATTTTTAAAGAAGTACTACGAGGTTTCTGAGGAAATAAACAAAGAACTGAAACACCACCTGGCAGATAAAATCAGGGAGCAGGATACCTATGGAATTACTAAGGAATTGATAGAGTTTCTTTCCGGGTATGAAGGACAAAACATCAGTAGGATCACTGTTGAATGTAATCCTTCACTGACGGATTATCTGGAAGGCAACAATGTTTATTTTAAGAAAATGCAAGAAGTGTTACCTTTCCTGTTGGAAATAAAAGGCAATCCTGATTTACCATCAAGAAATGAAGAGGATCATCATATTTTTGTAGCAGGTGAGATTGATTATAAAACATGAGATTGATTTACCCCTCTTCCCATCTTTGTGTTTAAATCTATGCGAACTCCGCGTGAAAAGTGCAATAAGGTTCACACGAGCGCTAAGTTTTTAAGGACACAAAGCTTTTTTTGTGTATAAAATCCTTCGGAGATTAAGACTTCCTCTATTTCACTCATTTTGAACCTAAAAATTCTAAACACTCAGTAATTCCCGAAGGGAAATAATATCAGTAAAAAGAATCTGATCATCAACTTCGTCCCGGAGGGACGAAATATTTCTTTCTCAGTACTCAATATTCTTTACCAATAATTTGCACCTAAAAAATAATGTTGTATGTTTGTACTATATGTATAGTACAATAGGATATTATGATAAGTTATAATGATTGATTTTAAATTAGATCCCAAAACAGGTACGCCATTTTACCGGCAAATTATTGATCAGATTAAATTCGGTATAGCTAGAGGAAACCTGAAAATCGGTGAACAGTTACCAACCGTCAGGTCGTTGGCTGTGGATTTGAAGGTAAATCTTAATACGGTTGCCAAGGCTTATAAAGAGCTGGAGATTCAAAATATCCTGGAAACTCAGCAAGGTACGGGCACATTCATAAGCGAAATTAAAATTCAGATATCAGCTAAGGAAAAGGATGACAAATTAAAGGAAATATGCAACGAGTTTTCTTCGATTGCTTTTAGTTATGGCTTCACAGTAAATGACATTATTAATCAACTTCAAAAACAAAAAGATGAAAACATTTAAGAGTACAAAGGGAGGTGTTAATCCGATTTCAGTGACAGTGTTTGTCATATTGGTAGGAACTTCTATTGGATTATTTTCTTTAGAATTAATCAACATGTCATTATTTATTTCTTTCCTGGTGATTTCATTGTTCCTGGCTAATACAATTCATATAGCAGATCAATGGGAAAAAGCGGTTGTTCTAAGGATGGGAAAATACAGAGGTCTTAAAGGCCCTGGAATATTTTTTATTATTCCCATTATTGACAACATAGATAATTATATCGACCAACGGGTTCGGGTTACGGATTTTAAAGCAGAGCAGACTTTAACCAAAGACACGGTCCCTGTAAATGTCGATGCTGTTGTATATTGGACGGTATGGGATGTTGAAAAAGCCGCGCTGGAAGTTCAGGAATACGAAACGGCCATCTTCTATGTTGCCCAAACCGGATTAAGGGACATGATAGGAAAACACGAATTGGCAGAGTTGCTTCAGGAAAGAGATAAGGTTGCAGAAGATTTACAAAAAATAATGGATCATCACACCAATCCATGGGGTATAACTTGTCAAAGTGTGGGTATTAAAGATATTATTATTCCGCAAAATCTGGCGGATGCAATGAGCAAAGAAGCCCAGGCAGAAAGGGAACGAAGAGCAAGAGTAATTCTAGGGACTGCTGAAACAGAAATCGCTTCTAAGTTTGCAGAAGCAAGTGAAAAGTATAAGAATAATCCTGTTGCATTGCATTTGAGGGGAATGAATATGTTGTTTGAAGGTTTAAAAGAAAAGGGCTCGATGGTGATTGTACCAAGTTCGGCTTTGGATACAATGAACCTAGGTGCAATGGGCGGTTTGGTTTCACTGGCAAAAACAAATGAACCGGCTCAAATTGTTGAGTCGCAAAATGTAAATGACCAAATTCTGAAAAAATAGGTTATCCTGTTATCTTGAAAGCTTAAGCAGAGCATTACTGTAGTTAGAATACATAAAAATAAATGTTCAGATTAATAACTTTAATCATTATATGCTGCATAGCAGGAAATACTTATGCACAAAAGCAATATGTATTTTTTGGTTCTTATAATTGGGATAGGTCAACGGAAGGGATTTATGTTTATGAACTGGACACGATAGACGGAACCCTTACTAAAATAACTTCCTTAAAAAATGTTTTAAATCCTTCTTATTTGACAATTTCTCCGGACGGGAAGTTTATTTATGCTTGTACAGAAAGTAAAACTCCAAATGCTGGAAGTGTGAGCAGTTTTGCCTTTGATCCAGAGAAGAAGTCGTTAACATACCTAAATAGCCAAAAAAGCGGAGGAGAAAATCCGGTCTACCTAAATCTGCATAAAGACGGGAAATGGCTAATTAACGGAAATTATACTGAAGGCAGCGTCTCGGTTTATCCCCTTTTTGAAAACGGCAAAATTGATTCAATAGCACAAAATATAAAATTTGAAGACCGAAGTATAGTTCCAAAAAGACAAGAAAGCGCTCATATTCATTCAGCGGTTTTTTCTCCAAACTTTGATTATGTTTTTCTTACAGATTTGGGTGCAGACAAAATAAGGATTTATCCTTTTAAAAATTCTCAAAGCAAGCCCCTTCAAATCGAAAAATCAAGTTTTATTAAAACAGAACCTGGAAGTGGACCAAGACATTTTACTTTTAGCCCGAATGGGAAATTTGCCTATTGCATTGAAGAAATTTCAGGAACAATAAGTTCTTTTAGATTCGAAGAAACTAATTTAATCAAATTGCAAAGAATTGAAACTCACTCCCACGAGTTGAAAGAAGGTTTTGAAAGTTCTGACATTCATATTTCACCGGATGGTAAATTTTTGTATGCGTCAAATAGAGGTAAGGAAAACAATATTGCGATTTTCTCTATTGACCTTAATGGATTATTAAAACCGATCGGTTATCAATCTACATTAGGGAAACATCCAAGAACATTTGCAATTGATCAAAGTGGTAAATTCCTGATTGTTACGAATGTTAGCACCGAAAATGTAGTCGTGTTTAAAAGAAATCTGCAAACCGGGTTACTTAAAGAAGTGGAAAAACCAATAAAAATAAAAAATGTTTCTTGTGTAAAGACCAGATTTTATTGAGTGAGAAGATGGCTTGTAGGAATAGATTTCGGGCAATAAGATGTTTTCTATGAAGAATTTTTATTAAGTTGGATTTTATTTTAAGAAAAAAATTGTAAATGAAACTTCTAACTATAGTTTTATCAATATTCTTTTTGACAACAAATTTATCTGCTCAGATTTTTGAAGATATTGAAGTAGATGAAACTAAAATTTCTGATTGGATAACTACTGATATTAATGAATATGAAGGAGTTTACTTTTTTGGAATTTCAGAAGCTGAATCGCAAGTTTTTGTATGCATTGATAAATCATTTGTTTGTGTACAAATACAAGATTTTATTTGGGTAGAACTTGATAATAAACATTTAGATTGGCGACCTAAATATCAAAACTTTACAAATTGTAGAATAATTGGGAATGAATTTTACTCAGATGAGACAAACGGTGAATTTGTATTATACAAAAATGGAAACAAAGTTGTTAAAGGGTTAAAACTTGATAATCCTCCAAATGATTATGACAAAAAATATGAAATTGGGCAATTAGGTGAAGAGGATGTATCAAAGTATTTAAGCGGGACTTATACAAATACTAAGTTTGAAGTTATTTTACCGTCTATATTAAATTCTTATAATTCTCAGGAACTTATAATTCTCAGGAATGAAATTTTTGCCAGATATGGTTATATTTTCAAAAATGGGGGATCAATGGACATCTTCTTTCGGGGTAAGGATTGGTATTCTGGTCTTTATAGTAATGTTGATAAATGGCTTACTATTATAGAGAAAGAGAATATCAAGAATATAAAGCAAATAGAAGAAAAAAAGGGTAATCCTTAATATGAGCCAATCTCAACTTATAAGGAACGTTTTACAAAATGATAATTAAAGATTTTAACCATACTATAGATGGATAAAAGCGCTGTGACAATACGACTACATTCAGTTATGTGCCAAATCATTCCCAAATCATTGGTCAATTTGGCAAATATAAGACAGTACTAAATCATCAATATTACCGAAATAGCATTTAGCAGAATAATGACGTTCATATGGCTTTATATGGTATTAACAATGGGATTAATGTATTTCACAAAGACTGCTTAACCATAGTTTAAGACCAATTCCTCAATAAATATTACAATCACCTTTCCCTTGATTATTTTTTTGTAGGGGTAGTCACGCTTACTTTTGTATTATAGCTGAAATCTCAGCCTTCTTTTCCTCAATAAGCGTTATAAAAGATCAGAGAGAGAAGTCAAAATCATGCCGGCAAATGAATCTTAAAGCCGGGAAATTTAAATAAATAAGGTAAAAAACTCATGCAAAACTCAAAAGAGAAACAAACTAATTTTAATTTTTTAAATCAAGAATGTTATAACCTTCTGACTTTTCTTGTACCTCCTCCTTCGGTTTGTTTAAAGGATAAATTCTAAAAGGCACTATCTGTCCAATAAAAACAAATTAATTTTTATAACAAAGTTCGAACCTGCGGTGAAATCCTTTCACCCTCCGAACTCATACCTTAAAACATACAATGAAGTACATTCTATTCCTTATTTTCTTTACTATAAACATCGTTCAAGCTTTTTCTCAGAATTTTACTATAGCTGGCACCGTACAAAGTGAAACAGATAAAAGCACTTTTCCCGGTGCAACAATTATGTTGATGAACCCGATTGATTCAACAATTATCAAAGGAGTAGTGACAGGTATAGAAGGTGAATTTAAACTGGATAACATTAAACCGGGGAGCTATGTAGTCAAAATAAGTTTTATTGGTTTTGTGCCATTTTTTAAATCTGTTGATGTTCAGGATAACCTGGATCTTGGATTGATTTCCCTTCATGAAGAAGTCACTACCCTGCAAGAGTTTGTTGTTATTGGTGAGGTGCCTCCATCCGTTCAGAAAGGAGACACTGTTCAATTTAATGCTTCAGCATTTAAAACAATGAACGACGCCAGCGCACAGAACTTGATTGAAAAAATGCCAGGAATTACGCAACAGAATGGAAAAATCCAGGCTCAGGGTGAAGATATTCAACAAATATTGGTTGACGGAAAACCTTTCTTTGGGAATGATGTTCAGGCTGCGTTACAAAACCTGCCGGCAGAAGTAATTGCCAGCATTCAAATATTCGATAAAAAAAGTGACAAGGCTGAACTTAGCGGTTTTGATGATGGAGAAAGGCTGAAAACCATTAATATCATCACAAAACCTAATCGTAAAAAAGGACAATTTGGGAAAGCGTCTGTAGGTTATGGTTCAAATGATCGCTATATGGCTGGCGCAAGCGTAAATCTTTTTAATAACGACAGAAGAATTACAATTACCGGTCTGAGCAATAATATTAATGCGATCAATTATTCTGCAGACCCGAATAGCCAGGGAGAAACCCGTACGCAGGATGGAATAATTACATCAAATATTCTAGGGCTTAATTTTAGTGATAAATGGGGCAAAAAGGTGGAGATCAGCGGGAGCTATCTTTTCAGCCAACGAGAAAATGAAGGCAATCAATCTCTTTCCAGAAATTATATAGCCTCGGATTCCGCGCAAGTTTATACCGAGGATAACAGTACAAACAGAAAGAATATGGATCATAACCTGAACATCAGGTTTGAATACAATATTGACTCCAACAACAGAGTGCTGATCCGTCCCAATATTTCTTTAAAACATGATGACAACAATACTTACTTTTTAGGTGGCACTGACACTGAAAATGGTCCCCTGAATCAAACTGAAAACAGCTTGAATTCCACCAACAAAGATTATGACTTTGACAATAGCCTGTATTATAGTCATCGGTTCAGGAAAAAGGGGAGGAGCTTTACTTTTGGCTTAAATACCGGCTTTCATTCAAATGAAGATGAAGCGGACCGTATCGCTCACAATACCTTCTATAGGGAAGAAGACAAGGACGAAACACTAAATCAACAAACACTGCTTAATAGGACAGGCTTATCATGGAATACGGAATTGTCTTATACTGAGCCCATAGGAAAAAGAGGCCAAATGGAATTGGAATATGAAATAGGCAACAGGATTGATGATTCGGATAAACGAACTTTTGATTTGTTTGCCGGAGAACCGGCAGATCAAAACCGGCTTCTGGATACTGCTTTGAGCAATACTTTCAAAAGTGAATACCTGACGCAGGAATTTGAATTAGGTTACCAGTATTCTACAGAAAAAATGAGGGTGCAGGTAGAAGGTGGATATCAAAATGCTGCCATTAAAAACGATCAGGTATTTCCTCTTCCGTTTGATATTGAACGAACTTTTCAAAGTTTGCTACCCACAGTAAGGTTTGATTATAAATTCTCAAAGACCAAAAGCGTGGAGATAGACTATGATACAAGGACCAGGGAGCCTTCCATAGGACAACTGCAATCGGTTATTGATAATTCAAATCCTTTACAATTAAGGACTGGCAATCCAAACCTTAATCAATCTTATCAAAATCAAATTAGAGCAAGATATAGGGGGAATAATCCAAAATCACATCAATCCTTTTTCGTTTACCTGTCTACTTCTTTTATAAAAAACACTATTGCAAACAGCACAACTATAGCGGCAGAACCGATAGAACTTGAACAAGGAATAATATTGGAAAGAGGGTCGCAGCTTAGCCGACCTGTAAACCTTCAAGGATATAGGGATTTTCGCTCCTATGTCAGTTACGGGCGACCTATAGGTTTTATCAAGTCTAATATAGGGTTTAACGGTTCAATAAATTATACCCACAATCCAGGGATGATCAACAATGAGATAAACTTTGTGAATACAGGAAATTACAGACTAGGGCTGTCTTTAAGCAGCAACATTAGCGAGAAAGTGGACTTTAATTTTTACACAAGAGGTTCTTATAATGTAGTACAAAATACCTTGCGACCGGCATTGAATAATAATTATTTTAATCAGACGACCCGGTTTAATTTTAATTGGCTGATCTGGAAAGGCTTGATTTATAGAATTGATGTGAACCATCAACTTAACAGAGGTCTTGCGGAAGCTTATAACAATGATTTTTTACTTATGAATATGAGCATAGGTAAAAAATTCCTTAAAAATGAACGGGCTGAGATCAGCCTTAATGTTTACGATTTGTTGGGACAAAACAATAACATCAGAAGAAATGTTACGGAATTATATGTAGAAGATAGTCAGTCAAATGTATTACAACGGTATTTTATGCTGACCTTAACCTATAATTTAAGGCATTTCAGTGCAGGGGCAAGCGAGAAGGATTTTGAAAAACATGAGGATTGAAGCAAGCTAAAAACATAGGAATTCTTCAGATTGATAATGAGCAAAACATTTTCAGTATTTTCCTTTTTTCCTGAGTAGTAGTACTTTCCAAAAGTTTAAAAACTTTTGGAAAGTGTTTGGCGACAGCAATTTCCCTTAGAAATAGCATTATTAAAACTTTAACCTCATTCCAATTCCCATTTTAAAAATGTCCTCAAGAGATAAAGCAGATGGATTTTCCAAAAAATTGATCAGGTAATAATCATTGGTGTTGAATTCCGAATATATACTTATTGCATTAATGGAAGATTTGTCTATAAGATCTTTTATGTTTAGCTGTAGCTCATTACTTAATGATAAATGTGGCCGGACGGATTCTGACCAGAAATAATAACCTTTAGGGTATTGATCAGGTGGGAAGCTTAAGCCCAGATTCTTATGGAATGTATAGGTAATGAAAATGCCTGGATTGAAAGGGTATATTTTTGCCCAATTCTTTATTCTGATCTCAAATGGCTTGTAGGAAAATTTTGTGGTGAGAATGTTTAATTTACCACCTTTGGAAGCAGGAACATATCCATAATTGAAATCTATATTTCCTCTATTGTTTTTAAAAATCTTGTAACCCGCGCCTAAACTGAAATATCCGATACTGCCGGCATATTGCACAATGGTTTCATTAGGGATAAGAAATTTAGCCATTTGTGCATAACCAACGGAATTGCCTGTAATAAGTAAAATTATTATAGGGAAAAATCTAAAAAAATATTCGTTCATAATGAATGCTGTCTTTGACAATTGTTACCAAAAGAAATTCTCTTTTTTCAATCGCACTTGTAATGACATTTAGCACATTAGAATCTTGATAAATAAATTCTTCAAAATTGTGTGTGTGTCCATAAAAGGAGCCTAAAAAGCCTTCTGTTTCCAAAAACAATGAAGTATAAGGATTGATTAATTTGGGGTCAAAATCTGATGAAATAGGAGGGACATGAGAAATGGCTACAAAGGACCTTACACCTTCTTGAGTTTGTAGTTCTTTTTTAATCCATTCTATGTCTGGCGCTTTTCCATTAAAATTATATTCTCTGCTGTTGGTGTCGTGGCAAAGGAATTTAGTGCCATTATATGTGAAGGAGTAATTTAGTTCCCCAAACATTCTTTGAAAAACTGCACTACCTCTGGCTACTAAATCATGATTTCCGATAACAGCAATATAAGGGATATTTAGTTTAGAAAAGCCGTCTTCTATCCACTCCATTTCTTTAAGAAGGCCGAACTCAGAGAGGTCCCCGGCAATAATCAGGAAGTCTATATTCTGAATAGAATTAATTGTATCGACAAGACCGGCAATTTGATCATAGGACCTTTGTGTATCTCCGGTGATTACAAATCTTATAGTGTCACCGTTGGGCGTTGCAGAAGTTAATTTCTCAATATTTTTAGCATTAATATTTTGTAAAGATTCGTTGTCAAATACCTGGTTTGGACTATATTCAAATGAGGAACAGCCGGCGATGCCTGTAGAAAGGAGCAGCAATAAAATAACAGGTTTCATGTGAGTATAATTTGTTTTTTAGTTGCCACATGGAATTCGCATGACAATCATCCTCATTCAGGTATGCTTCCGTATATGCTCATTTCATGTGAGTATAATTTGTTTTTTAGTTGCCACATGGAATTCGCATGACAATCATCCTCATTCAGGTATGCTTCTGTATATGCTCATTTCATGTGAGTATAATTTGTTTTTAGTTGCCACATGGAATTCGCATGACAATCATCCTCATTCAGGTATGCTTCTGTATTTGCTCATTTCATGCGTATGCAATTATTCTGTTTGGCCTAGTGGTGTTTTCCTACAAAAAATGAATACCTAAAAGTCGTATCCCTGCTTTGCTTACCTTTTTATAAAGGTTTAACACTCCATGTGTCTAATACGCATCAAGACGGTTAGTCCTTAATGAATATTTTAATAATTGTTGGATAAATTATTAAGCAAATGATTTATAAATGTTCTGCAAATAGATGTGTTGTTTGCTGTCAATCTTTCCATATTCCGAAAGCGCCGTTTCGGTAATCCTGGTAAGCTTTCATGATTTCCGCTTCCGTATTCATGACGAAAGGTCCTTGTGCTACTATGGGTTCGTTGAAAGGAAGTGCATGCCCTAATAATATGATGCTTTCCTCCGATGCTTCTATTTCAAGTTGTTCGTTGTCATTTTTGAATTCGACCAAATCATGCATTTTTGCCTCTCGTCCGTTTACCCGGATTTTCCCTTTGATCACATAAAAAAATATATTTCTTTCGATGGAGATGGAAGTGTTATAAGTTCCGGTGGGTTTAAAAAACAAAGTAGCTAATTGGATATCCACCAATGGTTTGAATGCACCTTTGATGTCGTCCCACTTTCCGGAGATTACCTGTAGCATTACGTTCCCATTATCTCTTTCAATTGTGGGGATGTCTTTTTTCTGTAAACCAGTGTAGGCAGGATCAACCATTTTATATTTTGCCGGAAGATTTACCCAAAGCTGTAATATTTCCAGTTCGCCGCCATTTTTGATAAACTCTTCCGAAGAAACTTCAGCATGTATCAGCCCTTTTCCGGCGGTCATCCATTGTACTCCTCCGGCTTCAATTACACTTTCAGCTCCACTGTTATCTTTATGCGCAAGATCGCCTTTCAATATAAACGTTACCGTTTCAAAACCTCTGTGAGGATGAGGTCCGAAGGGCAAACCGTGGTTGTTTTTTGGATAACGTTGATAGCCGTGATGGTTTAAAAATAAGAATGGATCAATGTGGTCTACGGAGTTTGTAGGAAGCGCTCTAAAAGTAACCAAATCTGCGACAGGCGAACTTATCGCCCTATGTATTTTCTTGACAGTTCTCATAACATTTATTCATTTGGCCCTGGAAATAAAGTAGTTTTAGACTAAGGAAATAAATTCCTATTTCTTTCGAAGAAGGTTACTCCGCATTCTGCTAAAGAACTCAGGAGTGACCCCAATATAAGAGGCTATTTGCTTTTGAGGTAATTGATTAATAAGGGTAGGGTAAATGGTACAAAATTTTAGGTATCGTTCTTCAGCGGTTAAGCTCAGGTTATCCAGTAATCGTTGCTGGCTGGCTACAAGTGAATTCTCCGTAATAATGCGAAAGAACCGTTCAAATTTGGGTACCCGAACATACAAGGTTTCCTGATCTTTTTTAGATAATAAGAAAACATCTGTTTCTTCCACTGCTTCTATATTCATTTTACCAGGTTTCCCGGAAATCAAACTGTACAAGTCTGCAATCCACCAGCCGGCAGGAGCAAAGCTTAAAATGTGATCAAATCCGTTTTTATCCATCGTAAATCCTTTTAAACATCCCTTAAATACGAAGGCGGACCATAAACAAATTTCTCCCTCATTTAAAAGATATTGTCTATGCCGGATTTTTTTATATTGAAGAAGGGAAGTGAAAAGTTCTTTTTCATTTTCATCGAGGGTTATGTGTTTTCCGACCGAATCAAGAATCATGTGAAAATCCATCCACTAAATTAGTGATTAATCAGAGTTTCTATAATCTAAACTTAACCTTCCTTTTTGACGCCGTTATCCTTGAATGGCTTTGTTAGCATCGAAATCAAAGCACATCTTTGTAGTCATCAATTTTCTCAAATACAGATTTGGCAAAAGGACACAGGGGAACAATTTTTAAATGGTTTTTTCTCGCGTAATTTACGGCATGATCCACCAGTCTTTTTCCTGCTCCCTGACCCTTTAGCTTTTCAGAAACCTCCGTGTGTTCTATAATTATTCGGTCATTTCCTCTCTTTCGAAGATGCATTTTGGCTAATTTTTCTCCATTTTCTTCCATGAAGAACAGCCCTTCGTCTTCTTTAAATTGTGTTTGTATTTGCATGATTAATAAATGATTATGTTGATTTGAATAATCGATTTTTAAAGATTTCGTAACAACTCACCACCCTCTAAGTCTCCCTCCTTGAAGGAAGACTTGGCAATCTACAAGCCCATTAAATATGTTGTTTTTCTCCATTTTGTTAATTTTTAAACCCATTCCAATTATCCCTTCCCCTACTTTTTTCAAGGAGGGGTGCCGGCACGGCCGGGTGGTAAAAGACCTGAGTAGTTTAAAAATTTCTACGCTGACAATTCATTCGAAAATGGTTGGCTTTTGTGATGCTTTTTCACTTCCACATTAGCACAAAACCAAATTACTACATCATGAATGTAATTAGTTTGTAAATACTAATTTGTTTGCCAATTCTATTTCATCCTGGCTGATGGTATGCCCCATATTTTGATATACTTTTTCAGTAATGGAAGCATGCAATTGTTTTAAAATTTTGGTGGTTTCATTTACCCTTTCTACCGGAACATGCGGATCGGGATTGCTTGTTCCAATGAATATTGGAGTATTTTCAAAATCACCCTTGTAATTGTCGGGATAAATTTTGTCGCCAATTAGTCCTCCTGTAAAAGCAACCACACCGCCCCATTTCCTGGCGTTTCGGGTGGTAAATTCAAGAGTTAAGCAAGCTCCCTGTGAAAAACCAAGAAAATATATGTTTTCCGAAGCTATTCCGCCTTCGTTGATGTCGTCAACAATCTCATTAAGAATACTTAATGCGGAGGAAAGCTTGGGCTCATTTTGCGTCGGTGGTGCAAGAAATGAATAAGGATACCATGTGTTATTGGTAGCTTCAGGAGCAAATAAAGCATAATCTTTTACATTCAAATGTCTGGCGATGGATAGTATATCTTCAGCAGAAGCCCCTCGTCCATGAATCATAATCAAAGCTTTTGTTGCATCGGCCAGTTTCCTTCCACCGGTTATAATTCGTTTCTCGTGCATTTATCCCTCCCTTTTTATTTCTTTTACAGTTCCATTTTTATATCCTACTATCACTGAACTAACCATAGTGTTTAATAACAATCCTGTTTCCACCACTCCCGGAATCAAATGGAGTTGTATATTCAAAATGGCAGGATCAGCTATTTGCTGAAATTTGCAATCTACCACCAGATTCCCATTTTCAGTTATAAAATCTTCATTGTTCATTTGCCTTATTTTGGCAATACAGCCCAGACGTTCAATTTTATTTATGGTAAAGGTTGAAGCAAAAGGCGTAATCTCTACAGGTAACGGAAAATGTCCAAGTGTCTCTACCAGTTTCGACTCATCGACCATTACATAGAATTGTTTGCTGTGCGCTGCCAAAATTTTTTCTCTCAAAAGTGCGCCTCCACCTCCTTTGATCAGATTGCTGTTTTTGTCGACCATATCAGCACCGTCTAGGTAGATGTCTATTCCCTGGATTTCTGAAAAAGTCGTCATGGGTATTCCTGATTCTTGCGCCAGGTCTTCACTTTGACCGGAACTTGCAACGGTAGTAATTTTCAGCCCTTCCTTAACCCTTTCGCCTATTTTTTTTATTGCATAATTGGCTGTAGAACCTGTTCCAAGTCCTACAACCATTCCACTTTCAATGAATTCTACAGCCTTTTCAGCGGCTAACTTTTTGGCTTCCATGGATATTTTATAATTTGTTAATTCAAAGCTGGCAATATTTGTTCAATTTGTTTACGGTTTGATTCATATTGCGGAGGCAATTTCAATGATTTTCCCAATTCACTGACTGGTTCATCAATACCAAATCCGGGATTATCAGTGGCAATTTCAAACAACACGCCTCCAGGCTCTCTAAAGTAAAGGGAAAAGAAATAGTTTCTGTCTATTTTCTCTGTGATTCCTAAAGTGTATTGTACAACTTTTTCACGATAAGCCATTAGGGTTTCCTCATCCTTTACTCGGAAGGCGATGTGGTGAATTGTTCCGCCGGCATTATTTCCTCTTCCTTCAAATGGCGCTTCTAATATGTCTATTATGGAAGCATTCTCCACAGCATCGGTAGTGTACCTGTATAGATTTCCTTCCTGTCCTGTTAATTTATAGCCTAAAATTTCCGTTAAAACAGTTGCCGTCCCGGTTCTGTCCCTAAGGGTTAAAGTAATATTGTGAAACCCTTTGGTCGCTACGGATGAGTTTATTTCATTTGTTTCCCAGGCTTTTCTTTCATCTTTTGATTTAGGAATAATCAAGGCAAGACGAAGACCATCAGGATCTTGAAAGGACAAGTATTGCTCACCAAATCTTTCACCTGGAGCATTGTATTTTACATTGTGTTTTTTAAAACGCTCCATCCAGAATTCCAGACTTTTATCAGGGACGGAATAACCGATTTCGGTAGCCATTCCTGTTCCATTTTTACCCGAACTAATGCCTTCCCATGGAAAGAAAGTAAGGATTGTTCCCGGTGAACCGACTTCATCTCCATAATAAAAGTGATATGTGCCAGGATCATCGAAGTTTACAGTTTTCTTCACCATTCTAAGTCCGAGTACCTGGGTATAGAATTCATAATTGCGTTTTGCATTTCCAGCAATGGCTGTAATATGGTGTATTCCTAATATTCTGCTTTCCATTACTTTAACATTTAGGTTATAAAAGTATTCGTTAATAGTATAATTTGGTTTTTGTTAAATCCCACGTTGCAAATGTATAGTTTCGGGAAGGATTTATGTCTTGATCTACATTAAGAAAACCAGATGATATAGATCAAGAAAATAAGGTGATAGCGATTTGTCAGGGGAGAAATCATGGGGAACAGTAGTTTTTTAGCGTTATCATGCCTTTTCTAGTATTGATCAGTCATTGCTGAGGCTTTGTTTTTCCAACGATATCCTATCCCATTCTGCCAATTCAACTGCACCTTTATAAGTACTATGGAGAAAACTCCTAAGTGATTTTGCAGGATCACTTGATTGTCTTACAAATTCATATGGCAAAATAAATTCTCTAAGGTCTTTATGATAATAGGCTTCTTCAGGGCTTACTTTTCGATTCATAAATCCTTCAGGTTCAGGATAAATGTAGCTATAAAACGCTGCCTCAGGAAGGATTTCACTTCCTGGCCAAAAACCACAACTATACACCTCGTTGGAGTAAGCTTCCTGAGCTACCCAGTCTGGTAAATTAGGAATTCCGCCGGGATGTTTTGGCGCTTCTCGCCCGGAAAACATGGAAAACGCTAAATCAAAACTTCCCCAAAAAAAGTGAATGGGGCTACATTTGCCTTTGAAACCCGCACGAAAATCCATAAGCACATTTTGAACATTTATAAGGGCTTTATGAAAAGCTTCTACATATTTAGGTTCGTAGGTAGAATGTGTGTAATCTTTTTCGAAAGGAATTGGATCAATCAATTCATTTGGAACGGTATTGATTTTAACATGAAGATGTAGCTCTTTCAAAGCTTCCATAAGTTTAAAATAAAAATCCGCTACAGAAAGACCAGTCAATTTGAAGCTTCTGTTTTGTCCATTGTCACACATTACCTCCATTTGATGTTCGATGAAATTAAACTCAATCTGAAAAATTTTATCGTTATCCGAGATGTATGAGGTAGTGAGTCCTTTAGGTGAAATTAATAACGTTACATGCCAGGAATGATTAATCCAAGGCATTTTCTTTAATTTCACCTTTCCAGCAATTTGGGTAAATAAATGAAGTGTTTCATAGGTTTCCTTTGCAACTGAATAGGAAAGTTTGGGCCAGTTGGATTTCATTTTATTTAAAATTTAGATTTTAAAAAAGGAAAGTTCGCACATCTATGCCAGGCAGTTTTTTATTTTTGAATCATGATTGTTTTTACTCCTGCTGGAAAGAAGGGTTGCATTATCAACTTAAAGATTAAATAGATCTTTCGGCTTTAATTTCTTCGGCCAACATAAATTAATAAGAATTTTTATTTGGTATTTTAAGTACCCGTCCCAATTTTCTATCTTTTTCTCAATTCGTTTTTTATCAGTTGGATAGGGCACTTAAACCTGTTTTTAGAATTGGTATTATTGTTCCCCTTAAAAATTGTAACTTACTGTTTTATAGTATTTTATAAAAATATTTACTTGATTTGAAGCGAAATATTTTCCATCTTTGATCCAGACTTATAATTAATGGTGGGGGATGGAGTTAAATAAAAAGTAAAGTATGAAAGTTTATAAGAATTCTCTATTACTTTTAGCATAATTAAAAATCGAAATACTAATCTAACTTATTTGCTTTTCTATGAAAGAATCAAACAATAAAGCAGCCAATTCCAGGCGGTCATTCCTGGGAAAAGTGGCTGGTGTTACTGCTGCGTTAAGTGTGCCATCTTTTTTATCAGCAGAAGGGAAAAAACAAGTAGAATACCTTCGTTCAGTAAAAAAAATCTCTGCAAATGATTCCATACAGATAGCCTTGATTGGGGCAGGAGGAATGGGCGTAGCTGATACGGATACAGCATTAACTGTCGAAGGAGTAAAACTTGTAGGTGTTTGTGACCTTTATGATGGACGTTTGCAAGATGCAAAGAAGAAATGGGGAAAAGATATATTTACTACCCGTGATTATAGAGAGATTTTAGAAAGGAAAGACATAGATGCTGTAATAGTGGCTACTCCTGATCACTGGCATCAGAAAATCTCGATCGATGCAATGAACAAGGGCAAAGGCGTTTATTGTGAAAAGCCTATGGTTCATAGTATTGAAGAAGGATATGCTTTGATTGAAGCGCAGAACAAAACAAAAAAGACCTTTCAGGTAGGAAGCCAGGGACTAAGTTCTTTGGGAAATGAGAAGGCCAGGGAACTTTATCTTGCCGGCGCCATCGGAGAATTGAATTATGCAGAAGGCTTCTGGGCAAGAAATTCACCTACCGGTGCCTGGCAATATCCAATTCCTGCAGATGCCAGCAAACAAACTGTAGATTGGGATACTTTCCTTGGCAACGCTCCAAAGGTGCCTTTTGATCCAATGAGATTTTTCCGTTGGAGAAATTACCGTGACTACGGAACAGGTGTTGCGGGAGATCTTTTTGTCCATCTTTTTTCAAGTTTACATTTTATCATTGGTTCCAAAGGGCCCAATAAGATAATGGCTACAGGGGGATTACGTTTTTGGAAAGACGGGCGTGAAGTGCCGGATGTGTTGCTTGGTATGTTCGATTATCCACAAGCTGAAAGCCATCCTGCTTTTAACTTATCGCTTAGGGTAAACTTTGTTGATGGCACTTCAGGAAGTACGTTCCTTAGATTGGTCGGAAGTGAAGGTGCAATGGATATTGGATGGGATAGCGTTACACTTAAGAAAAATGAAGTGTATACACCGACCGATGCTTTTGACCAGCAAAAACAAAGTCTGGAATCACAGCAAAAACGTAAGAGGATTTTACCTCCTTCTGAAACAGTTTTTGAAGTGGAAGAAGGATACATGGGCGCGCATTTTGACCACTTTACCAACTTTTTTGATGGGGTAAGAACAGGCAAATCTTTGGTCGAAGATTCTACTTTTGGACTTCGTGCCGCGGCGCCTGCACTTGCATGCAATAACAGCTATTTTGATAGTAAGATTGTACGGTGGGATCCTGAAAAAATGAAATTAATATAGTTAAAAACTTAACTTAAAATAGGAAAACAATTAACTCAAATTTTGTTCACCAATTACTTAGACAATGTTAAAGAACAGCCTGATTATGAAACAACTTTCTAAAAATACACTGGCAGCCTGCCTGATAGGAGCATCCGTGATGGTTTTCTCAGTTGGATGTGATAATAAAAAAAGCGCTGAGGAAAGCCAGGAAGATACTACTGCCACTGCCGATGCTTCCGCTCCGGAAGCAATAAATACCCTTACCGAGCAGGAGAAAGCCGAAGGATGGCAACTGCTTTTTGATGGTACAAGTACTGATAATTTTCGTGGTTATACCCTGGACAGCTTTCCTACAAAAGGATGGCAGGTAAAGGATAACGTTCTTATGGTAGATAGCAGCGGAGCGGGAGAAGAAGGGTTTGGCGGTGATATCATTACCAAGGATCAGTACGAAAACTTTGAATTTAAAGTAGATTTCAAACTTTCTCCTGGAGGAAATAGTGGAATCATTTATTTGGTTAAAGAAGTAGAAGGTCAGCCGTCATGGCATAATGCTCCCGAATATCAACTCCTGGACAATGAAGCCTATAGGGGAGGAGAGATACCTTTGGAAAAACACAGCACCGGTGATAATTATGACCTTATAGGTTCAAGTGTAAACGCTATGAAACCTGTTGGTGAGTGGAATACAGCTATGATTAGGATCAAAGACCATAAAGTAGAACATTGGCTTAACGGACAGAAGTTATTGGAATATACTATTCAGTCACCTGAGTGGAAGGAGCTCGTAAAAAAGAGCAAGTTTGCCGGATACCCTGACTATGGAATGGCCGACAAAGGACATATAGGAATTCAGGACCATGGGCATCAGCTTTGGTACAGAAATATAAAGGTTCGTCCACTATAATTAATAAAACAGAAAACTAAATTATCCAAGAGGTTTAACTCAAAATAAAAGCAGTGAAAAGGGCCAGATTATATTTGGCCACTTTTACACTACTACCATTACCCCTTTTGAAATCACTCAATTGGGACATGAAGGAGCTTGTAAAGAAGTAATATTCATTGTTTTGTTTAATGCTTGGAGCACGATTTTATACCTCTCTTTAATAAAACCCTCATAAACAAAAAGATTAAAAATATGAACAGATACATAAATTTTGCCGCATTAACCCTACTTTCTTATGGTCTGGTAAGTAATTTACCGGTTAATACAATTTCTGATTCTACTTTGAAAATAGAAAATGTGCAAAAGGAGAAGAAAAAGAAATTATTCAATGGAAAAGATCTATCTGGATGGAATATCCACGGAACTGAAAAATGGTATGTGGAGAACGGAGAATTAATTTGCGAAAGTGGACCGGACAAAGCCTACGGCTATCTGGCAACAGAAGATAAGTATAAAGATTTTGAGCTTACCCTCCAGTTTAAACAAGAAAACAATGGCAATAGCGGAGTATTTTTCAGGTCATCCATTGATGGAACAAAAATAAGCGGCTGGCAGGTTGAAGTAGCGCCTCCGGGACATGATTCAGGTGGAATTTATGAATCCTACGGAAGAGGTTGGCTGGAGCAAATACCCGAGGAAAATGAGAAATTCCTGAAAATGGGTGAGTGGAACAAAATGAAAATAAGAGTAGTTGGTGATCAGGTAACGACCTGGTTAAACGGTAATCAAATGGTAGACATGAAAGACGATAAAATTGGCGCAGCAAATGGTGTAATTGCCTTGCAGATCCATGATGGAGGAGGTATCAAAGTTCGTTGGAAAAATATTGTAGTTACCCCATTGTAAAAAATAAATCGAACCACGGAGAAAAGGAGGAAACACGGAGGAAGCAAAGGCTTAATCTCCGTGTTTTTCCATTTAACCTTCCAAACCTCGGTGGTAAATTCACTTTAATCTTATTTAACTCATGAGTAAAAAAGATAATAATACACGTAGATCGTTCATAAAGAAACTGGGTAGTACCGGTGTTTTGGTTGCAGGTGGTTCTTTGGCCTTGGATTCATTTGCCGGACCAAATGAATTTCTTCAGCAAAGAAAAAGTACAGCAGCGAATGATAAAATTCGTGTTGCTTGCATTGGAATGGGCATTATGGGTTTTGGAAATGCTGAAACCGCAACTAAAGTTCCCGGCGTCGAATTAGTAGCCGTTTGCGATTTATACGATGGCCGCTTAGTTAGGGCCAAAGAAATTTATGGAAAAGACCTTTTCACAACAAGAGATTACAAAGAAATACTGGATAGAAAAGACATTGATGCAGTGATCATTTCTACTCCCGACCATTGGCACGATAAAATTTCTATTGATGCTATGGAAAAAGGGAAGGCTGTATTTTGTGAAAAACCTATGGTTCACAAGCTTGAAGAAGGACTTAAAGTAATTGAGACCCAGAAAAAGACGAAAGCCGTTTTTCAGGTGGGAAGTCAGCGTGTGAGCAGTCTCATTTTTGAAAAAGCAAAACAGTTGTATGAAGCGGGAGAAATCGGCGAACTGAATCTTGTAGTAGCAAATATGGACAGGCATGATGCGCTTGGGGCATGGCAATATTCTATTCCTCCTGATGCTTCAAAGGAAACACTGGATTGGGATACTTTTTTAGGTGATGCACCCAAAGTGCCTTTTGATCCTGTTCGTTTTTTCAGATGGAGAAATTACAGGGATTATGGCACAGGTGTCCCTGGAGATTTGTTTGTTCATTTAATTTCCGGGTTACACTTTATGACAGGTTCTTTTGGTCCTACCCGTGTTATGGCCATGGGCGGATTACACATGTGGAAAGACGGACGGGATGTGCCTGATCTGGTAACTGCCCTGTTTGACTATCCTAAAACCGATAAAAATCCAGCTTTTACTGCCAATTTGAGAGTAAACTTTGCTGACGGTTCCGGTGGAGGCGAAACAACAAAACTTGTAGGCAACGAAGGAGAAATGGAAATAAGCTGGAATAGTTTAATTATTCGTAAACACAAGCTACCTAAAGCGCCCGGTTATGGTGGATGGGATTCTTTTGATACTTTCCCCGAAGCCACACAGAAGGAGTTTGTCAAACAGTATAACGCGAAATACCCAGATACCCGTCCAGCTATAAATTCCCCAAAGGAATATGTTTATACCAATCCAAAAGGTTATGACGAGCGATTGGATCATTTTATTAACTTCTTTGAAGCCATGCGTTCAGGTAAAACCGTGGTAGAAGATGCGTCATTTGGTTTAAGAGCTGCCGGCCCTGCTTTAGCCACTAACCTAAGCTATTTCGATAAAAAGATCATCAACTGGGATCCGGTAAAGATGAAATTAGTTTAGCATTAACTTTCCAAAAGTCAGAGGGAAATACCCTCATAACTTTTGGAAAGTTTGCATTCTTAAAATTCATGTAGTTACTTGTTTTATTTCTTTAAGTCATTCATTTACTTTGGTTTGAATTGCCAAATTAGCACATAAACAAATTGCCACATTATTCATCTATTGTGAAAACATCACTGTTGCTGTTTTTGCTTTGCTTTTTTACCCTGACATTGTCAGCTCAAAAAAAGAACGATTCCTATCGGTTAAACATTAAAAAAGCCTCTTCTCCCATAATAATTGACGGGGAAATAAATGAAGCTGCCTGGCTTGAAGCTGAGGTAGCCGAGGATTTCTATATGATCCTGCCGATGGATACGAGTTTTGCGCAGGTGAAAACAGAAGTGAGGATGACTTATGATGATGACAATCTTTATTTGGTAGCCACAAATTACGAAGCGCTTCCCGGTCCTAATGTAGTTGAATCCTTAAGAAGAGATTTTGTGTTTGGTAAAAATGATAATTTCCTTCTTTTTATGGATCCTTTTGATGATCAGACCAACGGCTTTTCCTTCGGTGCAAATGCAAACGGCGCGCAGTGGGATGGATTGATGTATGAAGGCGGAAAAGTAGATTTGAGTTGGGACAACAAGTGGACGTCCGAGGTAAAAAACTACAGTGATAAGTGGATTTTTGAAGCATCCATTCCTTTCAAAACTATCAGGTATAAAAAGGGAATTACCGAATGGGGGATCAACTTTAGCAGAAACGATATTAAAACAACAGAAAAATCTGGCTGGGCGCCGGTGCCAAGACAATTTCCTTCTGCTTCCTTGGCCTATACCGGGGTGTTGGTTTGGGATCAGCCACCCCCTCGGGCAGGAGCCAACGTATCTATTATTCCTTATACACTCGGAGGTTTGACGAGGGATTTTAAACCCAATACACCCACTAAATTCCATGGCGATGTAGGAGTTGACGCCAAAGTGGCCTTAGGCTCTTCCTTAAATCTTGACCTCACTGTGAATCCTGACTTTTCGCAGGTAGAAGTTGACCGGCAAGTGGTTAATCTCGATAGATTTGAGTTGCTTTTCCCGGAAAGAAGGCATTTCTTTCTTGAAAATGCAGATCTCTTTGCAAACTTTGGTTATGCCACCATTCGGCCCTTTTTCTCCAGGAGGATCGGTTTGGGCGTGCCTATTACTTTTGGCGCCAGGCTCAGCGGGAAAATAAACAAAGACTGGAGAGTTGGTCTTATGAATGTACAAACAGGTAAGGTGGAAGAACGTCTGCTTCCTGCTCAGAATTTTTCAGTTTTGGCTGTTCAAAGAAGGGTTTTTGCAAGATCCAACATTACGGCAATGGTTATAAATAAAGAATCTTTAAGCTATAAACCTTCCCTTGATCCTTCTCAACCTTCCTACTCTCAATACAATAGAAACATAGGTTTGGAATATAACCATGCATCTTCTAATAACCTTTGGACAGGCAAAGCCCTTTTTATCAAATCTCTTTCTCCCAACTCACAAGGTGATGATTATGTCCATGCAGCCAATCTCCGGTATACCAGTCGTAAATGGAACATCAATGCGCAATACGAATTTGTTGGAGAAGGATACAATGCTGAAGTTGGATATGTCCCTCGTCGGGGTTACCTGAAACTTATTCCGAGCGCTTCTTATTTGTTTTTTCCGACTGGTACAAAAATTCTTAGTCACGGACCTACGTTGCAAACTTCCTACTATATGGATGAGCATCTGAAGGCGACGGATAACGAAACATATTTTTCCTACGGACTTACCCTTAGAAATCTTGCGACTGTCAGTGTTTGGGCCGCACATGACTATGTCAAACTTCTGCTGCCTTTTGATCCAACCAATTCCAAAGGTGACACATTGCTGGCAGGCACTCGGCATTACTGGAATTCGTGGGGTACACAATTTGTCTCCAAACCACAGAACAGATTTACCTATTCCTTTTCCTCCCGTTACGGCGGCTATTATGCGCATGGAACAAGGCTGAATCTTACTGGAGAGACTGGCTATCGTTTTCAGCCTTA
>Ga0196965_1000297_pt1 | contig 33778 bp, 34 predicted proteins | sample S1_20metaG_FD_148668 | JGI IMG/M metagenome (GOLD analysis project Ga0196965, IMG submission 148668) | Soil microbial communities from Anza Borrego desert, Southern California, United States - S1_20 | ecosystem: Environmental > Terrestrial > Soil > Desert | place: USA: California | collected...
GCGCATCGGATCCCTCCTCGACGCCTTCTCACCCACCGAATGCGCCAACTACGTCACCAACAGCGGATACGCTTCATGCTAAGACGATCATGCTCTAGGATTTCAGCCGAGGCTCGCGACGAGCACCGGCCGAAGCACCAGCAGGATTCCGACGACGCTGACCAGGAAGGCGATGGTCCGAACCACCGGCACGCCCAAAGCGTAGAGCGGCAGATAGACGATTCGCGCGCCGAGCCAGAGCCACGCGCCGAGCGCCGTCCAGCGGTCCTCGAGCCCCGCCACGCTGACGATCAGGGCCGCCGCGGCGAAGATCGGGAAGGTCTCGAGGAAGTTGGCCTGCGCCCGGGCGAGGCGCCCGACGAGGGGCTGAGGCGGCGGCAGATCCTCGTCGCGGGCGCCGATATTCCACCTGGTGCCATATTGCCGCGTCTTGAACCTCACCGCCACGAAGATGTGGACGAGGGCGAGGATGCAGCCCCAGGCGAGGGCGATGAGCTCGGGCGTCATGCCGGCCTCCTTGGCGATGGATGCCGCCAGGGCCCGGTGACGGCGAAGGTGATGCCCGGCGATTGGGCGTTTACGAACAGGGTCGACCCGTCGGGCGAGAAGCAGGCTCCGGCGAACTCCGAATAGGAATTGGCGGCAAGGGTGTAGAGCTCGCCGGCGGGCGTGACCCCGCGAAGATATTGCGGCCGGTCGTCCGGACCGTCCTCGCACAGGATGAGGTCGCCCCACGGGCTGACGGCCACATTGTCGCAATTCTTGAGCCGCTCCGCCGACCTCGATTCCACGAACAGCTCCAGGCTGCCCGGAGTCGCGGCTTCGTTCGGCTGGCCCTCGGCCGGGCTCGGGCGGTAGCGCCACACCTGGCCGAGCCGAGCCGGTCCGCCCATGGTGCAGCTGACATAGATTTCGCTGCCGCCGCCGGCGCCGCCGACCGCCAGACCTTCACCCCGCGCGAAGCGGAGCGCTCCGCGCCGAAAGCCGCGCTCCTTGAGGTCGCCGTCGGGCGACTCGACCCCGTCGAGATCGATCCAGCGGACCGCCGCCCGCCCGCCGACCGGAACATGGGATCCGCGGCCCGGGAAGCGGCCTCCGTCCGCGGGCCAGTTGCGAAGATCCCGCTCGCGGTCGTCGGCCAGCCCGAGCGCCTGCAGCCGTCCGCCGCGCGAAAGCCGGCCGCGCACGTCGGGCAGGAATCGATAGAAGAGGCCGTCCGGCCGGTCCTCGGTCAGGTAGACGATGCCGGTGCGGGGATCGACGATCGCCGCCTCGTGGACGAAGCGGCCCATCGCGGTCAGCGGCACCGGGTCGACGAGGCCGGAGGCGCGCGAAGGAACCTCGAACACCCAGCCATGAGCCCGGCTGACCCAAGGTGCGTCCTTCTCGATCGTCTCCTCGCAGCTCAGCCATGAACCCCAGGGCGTCGCTCCCCCCGCGCAATTGCCGCAGGTGCCGGCGAGGCTGAGATGCGAGCGCAGCAGCCGCTGCTGCCGCATGTCCCAGATCAGGGTGGTGGTGCCGCCGAGCTTGGGGCGGCCGTCCGGCTGGAAATCGAATATCCTGCCTCGCGGGACGGTGAGACGGGCGCCGAACGCGCCGCCGTCGCGATCGTCGGGCCAGATTTCATGGTTTCGAACCAAAGCCACGCGATCGGGCGCGCCGCGGACCGGGAAGCAGGCCATGCCGTCGAAGGCGGCCGGCGTGCGCAGCCCGTCGCTCATCCGATCGCGCTGGCGCGAGACGATCCGGTAGGAGAAACCGGCGGGAAGGTCGAGCAACCGCTTCGGATCGGACCGCAACGGGCCGTAACCGGTCGCGGCCGGCTGCGCCAAGGCCGGAGCCTCGCTCAGCAACTTCAGCCCGCCGAAACCCAAGATCGTCGCCGAGAAGCCGGTCAGAAGCGAACGGCGGCTTAGCTCCATTCTCAATCCCCTCGATGCCGATGCGATTGTCCGGCATGCGGAGGGCGTCTGCAAGATGCGGGCAGGCCGAGAGTGACAAAAGTTCGCCACTTTGCCACAAATGCGCATGCCAATCCCGCATCTCGCCGCGGCCCCGGAGCCCGAACTCAGCCTTCCCGGCTGGATTTACCGCGACTCCGAATTTTTCGAGGTGGAGATGGAGCGGGTGATCCGCCCGTCCTGGCAGATCGTGTGCCACTCCAGCGAGATTCCGGCCGCCGGGGACTGGCGGACGATCGACTATCTCGGCGAGAGCGTCATCGTCATCCGCGGCGACGACGGCGCGGTGCGTGCCTTCTCCAACGTCTGCCGACACCGCGGCGCGCGGGTGGTGAGCGGCGGCGCCGGCTGCGCGAGGCGGCTCACCTGCCCCTATCACGCCTGGACCTACGCGCTCGACGGCCGGCTGGTCGGAGTGCCCCGCAAGAGCGACTATCCCGGGCTGGAGACGTCGAAGCTCGGACTCGTGCCGGTGGAGCTGGAGGCGTGGCGCGGCTTCCTCTTCGTGCGGCTCGAGCCCGGCGGCCCCTCCGTCGCCGAGATGATTGCGCCCCATGAGCCCGAAATCGCCCCCTATCGCTTCGACGAACTGGCGGCGCTCGGCCGGGTCACGTCGAGGCCGCGCGACGTCAACTGGAAGAACGTCGCCGACAATTATTCGGACGGGCTTCACATCCCCGTCGCCCATCCCGGCCTCACCCGCCTGTTCGGCCGCGGCTATGCGATTTCGGCGGGGGAGCATGTCGACCGGATGGCGGGGGACCTGATCGATCGGCCCTCCGCCAACCCGTCGGAGCGAGCCTACCAGACGCTCCTCCCGGCCGTCCCGCACCTCCCCGGCGAGCTTCAGCGGCGCTGGCTCTATTTGAAGCTGTGGCCGAACGTCGCTTTCGACATCTACCCGGACCAGGTCGATTTCATGCAGTTTCTTCCGGTCTCGCCGACGCAGACGGTGATCCGCGAGATCAGCTACGCCTTGCCCGATGCACGCCGCGAGATGAGGGCCGCCCGCTATCTGAACTGGCGGATCAACCGCCGGGTCAACGCCGAGGACACGGCTCTGATCGCCGGCGTCCAGCAGGGCATGGCCTCGCGCAGCTATACCCCGGGGCCGCTGGGCGAGAGCGAAGTCTGCCTGAGGAGCTTCGCCCGCAAGCTGCGCCGGCTGATCCCCGAAGCGAATCTGCACCAGCCGCCCAGGCCGGGCTGGAGCCGGAGCTGAGGGCGCTCTCCTGGCGTGTCGTCATCCCGGACTTGCTCCGGGATCCATGAACATGAGGCTGGAGATCGTTCGCGAGGGCCGTGTTCATGGATTCCGGCTTCCGCCTGAATGGCGGCCTAAGCCGCCGCCATCGCGCCCGACATCCTGAGCACGAGCTCCCGCACCGGGGCCGCCACTCCGGCCGGCAGGATGGTGGCGACCTCGTCCCTCGCGCTCTTGTAGCCGGTACTGACGCGGACGAGCTCCATCGACCAGTCCGGGAAGGAGCGCCGCTCGACGTAGCGCTCGTCGCGCACCTCGAACGCCGAATGGCGCCGGTCCATTCGAAGCCGCTCGACCAGATTGTCGATGGCGTCCTCCGAGCCTTCGATGATCTGGAGGAAGCGGGAGCCGTCGAAGAGCAGCAACCCGGTGACGCCGTCCAGCGCGTTGAGATGGCGCGCGGTCTGGTGGATCGCTCCGAGATCCTCGTCGGTGAGGTCGAGGCGGGCGCGGCTCGTGTAGGTCAAAGTCTTCAGACGCAAGGCCTTCTCCCCTGCCCTCTGGTGACATGAAGGGCGCCGCCGATCAACCTTCAGGCGGGCCTGAATTTCCTCCGTTCCGGATCGGGCCGGCAGGGGAAGCGGCGCTTGATGCAGGCGTTGAAGTAACGCCCGGCCGACGGCGCCTTGCAGATGCCCTCGTAGATCGCCCCGGGCACGTCCGAATAGATGTAGCGTCCGGTTTCCCTGAACCAGATGCTGAGCGCCCTCTCCTCCTCGTCATAGGCGACTCGGGCGATGACGCTGGACGACAGTCGGGAGGCTCGCATGATCCTCTCCACGCAAGAGAATCGCTCGCCAGCGCGCGGCCGAATCGCAGGTTCCCGCGCGCTCGGCGGACCGAATCGATTCGAAGCCGAAGCGAGTCGCGACCAGGCCGGGCTTCGCGCTTGGCGATCAGCGGCGGGTGGACTAACCTCGCCGCCAGGGGGTGGCGAAATGGAGCATGGGTTCGGCGCGGCGCGCGGGTTTCTGGCCGCTCTCTTGCTCCTTCTCGCCGCCTTCGGCGCCCCCGCCGTCGCCGCCGAGACTGACAATCCGCAGCTGAGCGCGCTGATCGACGGAGTGGACGACGAAGGCGAGCGGAGCGCGGACCTCCGAATCGAGGCACTGGAGATCGCGGTCCGGGTCCATGGCGGGATCGCCGAGACGAGCCTCACCGCGCGCTTGCGAAATCCGGGTCAGGACCGGCTCGAAGGCCGATTCTCCCTGGCCATGCCCGAAGGCTCGGTCGTCACCGGCTATGCCCTCGACGTGGGCGGGACAATGATCGACGGAGTCCTGGTCGACCAGATCGAGGCGCGGCGGGCCTATGAGGCGCGGGTCCGCGAACGCATCGACCCCGGTCTCGGCGAAGTCTCCCGGGGCTTCCGCTTCTCGACCCGGGTCTATCCGATCGAGGCGGGTTCGGCTCGTACCGTCCGTCTGACCTTCGTCAGTCCGCTCGATCCGGTGCGCGGCTATGTGCTGCCCCTCTCCCACGGCCAGGACATCGGCGAGCTATCCATCGTCGTGGAAGCGAGCGGAGTCGCCGCCGCGCCGCGCCTGGTCCTGCCGGTCGGGGGGGAGACGCGCTGGGAGGGGCAAGGCCCCTACCGGGCCTCGTTCCAGGGCGCTCAGCGCCGGATCGCCGGCAGCCTGACCATCGCCACGACGGAGCGGGAGGCGGCCATGCTCGCGGGCCGGGGCGGCTCGGGCGAAACTTTTTTCGAGATCGTCGACCAAGACGAAGGCCCCTCGGCGCGGGCGCCCCGGCCGCGAAGCGTGGCGATCCTCTGGGACCGCTCGCTCTCCCGGCGAGACGACCGGCTCGAGGCCGAGATCGGCATGCTTCGCGACTATCTTGAGCGCGTCCGGCCGCAGGCGATCGAGCTCATCCTCTTCGACGGCGGCGGCGCCGAGCGGGTCAGGCTGAAAGATGCAGAGTCCGTTTCCGCCCGCCTCCGCGCGATCGTCTACCGCGGCGCCACCAGCCTCGATTCCTTCTCAGGCAAGGCCGTTGCCGCGGACACCTGCCTGCTCTTCACGGACGGGCTCGTGACACTGGGGCGACGCGATTCGTTCAAGCCCGACTGCGTCCTCAACGTCGTATCCAGCAGCTCCGACGCCGACCGGCCCTGGCTCGGCGCACTCGCCCGAGCCCGCGGCGGCGCGGCGCTCCACCTCGGTGACGCCAACGGCGCTCAGCTGCTCGACGAGCTGACCCGGCAGACCGTGCGCGTGGCGGCGGTCCGCTCCACGGCGGGAGCTCCGGTCGATTTCGCGCTCCTCGATGCGCCCGCCGGCGGATGGCGGATCGTCGGACGAATGCCGGACCAGGGCGGGGTGGTGGTGCGGCTCACCGGCTCCGAGGCGCCCGAGCGGGTCTACATGCCGGAGGGCGGCGTCGGGTCCTGGCCGGGAGCGGCTTCGCTGTGGGCGGCGGACCGGCTCGCCGTGCGCGCCGCGTCCGAGGAAGAGGAGCGCGACGCCGTCATCGCCTTCGCCCGCCGCTACTCCGTCGCCGGACCCGACATCTCCTTCCTCGTCCTCGAGACGCCCGAGGATTATGTCGAAGCGCGGATCGAGCCTCCGGCCACCTTGCCCGCCGAGCTTCTCGGCCGGTACCGGGAACTCGCCGCGGCCGACGCCGGCGCGAGAGAGAAGGAACTCAAGGAGCGCTTCGACACTCTGCTGGAGCGCTGGGAAGAACAGAAAAAATGGTGGGCGACCCGTTTCGACATTCGCGCCAAGCGGGACGACGGGAACGGGGACGGCGACTATGGCGGGCCGATTCCGGAGCCGGTGCCGGAGCCGGTGCCGGTGCCGCCGCCCTCGCCGGAGCCGACGCCGGCGCAGCCCGCCGTACCGCCGGCACAGCCGTCACAGCCGGCACAGCCCGCACAGCCCGCACCGGCGGACGGCGTGGTCAGCAGCGGCAACAGCGACGTCACCGTAACCGGCACCCAATTGAAGGACCTGCCCGGCGTCCAGTCATCCGTTCCCCTCGGGTCGGTGGGCAACGATAGCGTCGTCGGCCAACCTCAGCCGCCGGAGCCGGAGGTCAAGGCGGCGGAATGGGCTTCGGACCGGCCTTATCTGAAGGCCCTGAAGGCGGCCCGGCCCGAGCAGTGGGAGCGGGTGCTGGCGGAGCAGCAGGCGGTTCACGGGACCCTCCCCGCCTTCTGGTTCGACGTTTCCGAATTCTACCACCGGGGCGGGCGCCGCGCCGAGGCGCTTCGGCTCCTGCTCTCCGCGCTCGAGCTTCCGACCCGCGACAGCGAAACACTCGGAATCGTCGCCGAGCGGCTCGTCCGCTGGGGCGATCACGACCGCGCCGTCGCGCTTTACGAGCGAATGACCGCGATGGACCGCAAGCACCCCCATCCGCGCCGCGGCCTGGCGCTCGCGCTCGCCAAGCGCGCGGCCGGGAAACGCGGCGAGGCCGCCCGGGCCGACCTCGCCCGGGCGATCGCCCTGCTCGCCGACGTGGCTCTCACCGTCGACGACGACGACCATGAAGGCTTCAACCTCGTCGCGCTCACCGAGGTCAATTCGATCATCGCCCGCTACCGCCGCCTGGGCGGCACGGACGTTCCGCTCGATCCGCGGCTGATCGCCAATCTCGACCTCGACCTCAGGATCGTGCTCGAATGGAAGAACGAGGAAATCGACGTCGACATGTGGCTGACCGAGCCCAATGGCGAGCGGGCGAGCTATTATAACGACGAGACCGCGATCGGGGGGCGCCTCTCGGACGAGACGACGGACGGCTCCGGCCCCGAGCAATATATGCTGCGCCGGGCGGCGCCCGGCACTTATTCGCTGAAGGCGGAAATCTATTCGAGCGATCCGATCAATCCCAACGGCACGGCGCGGGTGATCGCCCGGCTGATCCGCGACTTCGGCCGCTCGGGCCAGCGCGAGGAATTGGTCGAGGTCGAGCTCTCGCCGCAAAAGGAGGACGAGGATTCGGATGACGAGGACAGGATCCCGGTGGCGAAAATATTCATCCGCCGCTGACCCGGGCGCCGTTTTGAAGCTATAACCGCGCCATGGCCGCGGACCCGCGCATCGACGCCTATATCGACCGTCAGGCGGATTTCGCCCGGCCGATCCTCGAGCATCTGCGCTCCGCCGTTCACTCCGCCTGTCCGGAGGCGGAGGAGACTCTGAAGTGGGGCATGCCGCATTTCCTCTACAAGGGGCAGATGCTGGCCGGAATGGCCGCCTTCAAGGCGCACGCCACCTTCGGCTTCTGGCGGGCGAAGGACGTTCTGGGCGAGACCGGCGCCGAGCGCGACGCGATGGGCCAGTTCGGGCGGCTGACCTCGATCGCCGACCTGCCTCCCGAAGAGGTTCTGGGGGCGCTGATCCGAAAGGCGATGGACCTGACCGACGCCGGGACGCGCCCGGCACGGCCTAAAGGCGCGCCGAAGCCGGACCTCGAGACTCCGCCGGAGCTCGAAGCGGCTCTCGCCGCCAACCCCGCGGCGAAAGCGGCCTTCGATTCCTTTCCGCCCGGCGGCCGGCGCGAATATGTCGAATGGGTGGCCGGGGCGAAGCGGCCGGAGACCCGCGACAAGCGCATCGCCCGGGCGGTCGAATGGATGGCGGAAGGGAAGAGGCGCAACTGGAAATACCAGAATTGCTGAGGAGCCGGCGGGGAAGTGCCGACGGTTGGCCGCATTTCGTCCCGCCCTTAACACTCCATCAAACCTCTGCGGCTACGAACCGGGAAGCCCCGGCAGCACGCAGGATTCCCATGTACCACGCGCCCGTTCCCTTGGATGTCGACCCGCAGGAATTGGAGCCGGCGGAGCTTGCGGATGAGAGCGTCGGGGCCGACGCTAGCAGCCAGCGGCTCCGCGACGCCCATCTCCATAACGGCCAGGCGCAGACCCGGCTGCTGTTCGCACCCTTCTTCGCGCTCACCGGCGCCGGCGCCGCTCTGCTCGTCTCGTGGGCGATGCTGGGCACGACCCGCATCGAGCTGATCGCCGGCTGGCTCGCCCTGGTCGGCCTCGCCAACTGGGCCTATTTCCGCTCGGCCAAGACCGAGGGCGCCGCCGCCGAGAGCCGCTCGGCCGAGGGGCGCCCCGTGATGCGCGCGATCGGCGAGGCGGTCGGCCTCGCCGCCATCTGGTCCGCCTTCCCGACCTACGCCTTCGCCACTCAGCCCCACCATGTGCAGGTCGTCATCGGCGGCGCGATGGGGGCGATGATCATGGCCGCGATCGGCCTCGCCTCCGTCCCCGCGGCGGCCTTCGCCTGGATCGCGACGATGACCGCGGCCTTGTGCTGCGCTTATTATCTGGGCAGCTCGGATCTCGATCCCACCTTCGGCGCCTCCATCGTCGGAGTCGCCGCCGTCGCCATCTTCGGGGTCGCCCGGCTCACCCGCTGGACCTTCCACCAGCTCCAGACCATCGCCAACGTCCGCACCCAGGCCGAATCGGTGCGGCTGCTGCTCAAGGAATATGAGCATCGCGGCGTGGGCTGGCTGTGGCAGGTCGATGCCGAGAACCGGGTCGTCTACATCTCCTCGCGGATGACCTCCCTGCTCGGCCGCTCGGCCAGCCAGCTGATCGGACATTCGCTCCCGGCGACGCTCGGCGGCAACAGCGCGCTCGGCCGAACCCTGCTCGCCCGGGCGCCCTTCGCGAGCCTCGAAATGGAGCTGAAGACCCGCCGCGGCACCCGCTGGATCAGCCTCGCCGGCGATCCGATCATCGACATGGCCGGCCAGTTCCAGGGCTTCCGGGGAGTCGGCTCCGACATCACCGAGGTCCGCCGCACCCAGGAAAGGCTGACCAACCTCGCCAACATGGACGTGCTCTCGGGCCTGCCCAATCGCGGCCGGGTCCGCCAGCTGCTCGGCGAGGCGCTGTCGACCTCGCAATCCAGCAATGTGCCCTGCGCGATCATGTTCCTCGATCTCGACGGCTTCAAGCCGGTCAACGACACGTTCGGCCACCCCAAGGGGGACGCGGTGCTGAAGAGCGTCTCGCAGCGCCTGGTCAAGGAAGCCGGCGAATCCGGACATGTCGGCCGGATGGGCGGCGACGAGTTCGCCATCGTCATCCGCGACGCGCAGAGCCGAAAGAAGGTCGACGACCTCGCCGGGCGGATCATCGCCGCGGTCGCCGAGCCCTATCATATCGACAAGGCCGAGATCCGCATCGGTGTGTCGATCGGCTGCGCCTTCGGCCCGATCGACGGGCAGAGCGTCGACGATCTCATCCAGAAGGCCGACCTGGCCCTGTACCAGGCGAAGGGCCAGGGCCGCGGCACCTGCTGCTATTTCTCCGCCGACATGCAGAACGAGGCCGAGGACCGGCTGAGGCTCGAGCAGGACCTTCGCCAGGCTTTGACTCTCAAGCAGTTCCGGCTCGACTATCAGCCGCTGGTCAACGCCGCCGACCAGAGCCTCGTCGGCTTCGAGGCGCTGATCCGCTGGCACCACCCGACCCGCGGCATGGTCTCGCCGATCGAGTTCATCCCGCTCGCCGAGGAAACCGGCCTGATCATGCAATTGGGCGACTGGGTGATCGACGAGGCCTGCCGCGCCGCCTCGGTCTGGCCCGATTATATCAGCGTCGCCCTCAACCTGTCGGCCCGCCAGCTCATCCTTCCCGCGCTTCCCAACACCGTCTCGGAAGCGCTCGCCAAATACCGGCTCAAGGCCAACCGGCTCGAGCTCGAGGTCACCGAATCGGTATTCCTCGGCGACTCGGAAGGCTCGCTCGACGTCCTGAAGCGCCTCCGCGCGCTCGGCGTCGGCATCGCGCTGGACGATTTCGGCACCGGCTATTCGTCGCTCGGCTATCTCAACAAGGCCGTCTTCCATAAGCTCAAGATCGACGGCAGCTTCGTCCGCGAGGCGGGCAGCAACCGCGAGACGGTCGCGATCATCCAGTCGATCGTCCAGCTCGCCAAGAGCTTCCGGATGACGGTGACCGCCGAAGGGGTCGAGACCGCCGACGACTTCACCCGGATGCGCGATCTCGGCTGCCACCAGATCCAGGGCTATCTGTTCGGCCGCCCGATGAGCTTCGAGCGCGCCACCGACCTCATCCACGGCACCCAGAGCCGCCTCACCGCCTGATCGCTCGCGGGGTGACGCATCGTCCGCCGCGCCTTATGGGGGCGCGATGAAGCGCGCCGCTTTCTGCTGCCTCCTTCTTCTCGCCGCCTGCGGCGACTCGCCCGAAGCGCCGAAGGAGGCGCAGCGGCGGGAAGCCGCCACCCAGCCTCCGATGCCCGAGCTCGAGCCGCCCGCGCCGACCGCCCAGGACCGGGAGCAGAGCGGCGACGCCGCCTCGACCCTCAAACGTTATTATGCACGGATCGAGGCCGGCGATTACGATGCGGCCTGGGCGATGCGGTCGGGAGAAGGCGGCGAGGCTGCGCGGCGCTTCGCGGACAATTTCAGAGCCTATTCAACCTACCGCGCCGACGTCGGTCCGCCGGGCGAGCCGGTCCAGGCGAACGGCTTCGCCTATGTCGAGGTGCCGGTGATGATCCGCGGCGAGTTTCGCGGCGGCCGGCCGTTCAGCAGCGCGGGCAGCGTCACCATGCGGCGGGCGACGTCCGGACCCGAGGCGGAACGCGGCTGGCGGATCTATACCGGAGAAGCCCGCTAGGCGCCGGAACCGTTGCTCCACGCCGTCGTTATTGTTATGATGTCTCATTACATCAAGGAGGCCGACATGTCGCACCGCCGCCGCCCCGTCGCCTACGCCAGTGTGGGCGAGCAGCCGTTCAGCACGATCAACACGACCCCGATCATCGACGTCATGCTGGTCCTCCTCATCATGTTCATCATCACCCTCCCGCTGATGACCCACAGCGTGAAGATCGACATCCCCCAGGACGGCGACACGCAGAGCGATCCGGTGACCCACCGGCTCGCCCTCGACTCCGCCAGCCGGCTCACCTGGAACGGCGCTCCGATCGCCGAAGAGGCCCTGCCCGCCCGCCTCGCCGCCGTTCGCGAGTCCCGGGTCGACTTCCTGCTCTTCCGCGCCGAGGCGGAAACGCGCTATGAGGATTTCGACCGGGTTCTGGCGCATGTGAAGCGCGCCGGGGTCGAGCGGCTCGGCTTCGATCGCAACGACCGCTTCGCCCGCGCGTATTGACCGGCGCATGGCAAGGAGTGAGAGATGAAGGCCTGGCCGACAATCGCCCTTTGCGCATCGCTCGTCGCGGGCTGCGACGACGGCGCGCCGCAGCGGAACGTGACGAAAGTGGTCGTCGCCAATCCGATGAGCGACCAGCTAAAGGCGCTGAGCGAGCCGACCCGCAACCTCGGCCTCTACCGAGCGATCCGCGACAACGGCCGACGCTGCAAGCGGGTCGACCAGGGCGCCTACCAGCAGCAATATATGACGATGGCGATGTGGACGGCGCGCTGCAGCGACACCGGCGACTATGCCATCTACATCGCCCCCAACGGCGACGTTCAGGTCAGCGCCTGCCGCGACGCGGTCGAGCTGGGGCTGCCGGAATGCAAGCCGGCCGCCGCCGCTCCCGCTCAGGAGGGCGAGGCTTCCGAGAAGCGGTAGCGGCCGCGGATCCGGCTGTTGAAGTGGCGCCCCTTGATCCGCGCCGAGCGGAAGGCCTCGGCCGCCTCCGGCGGCACGTCGTGGAACAGATAGCGGCGGCCGGTGGTGAACAGCACGTCGAGCTCCCGCGCCTCGGGACGGTAGTCGATCGATCGGATGACGGTCGACGGCATCCTCCTCCTCCTTGACGAAGACAGAGCGGACGCGGAGCTTTCCGCGCGAGGACAACGCACGCGCCGACCGACGGGTGCCGCCGATGCGAGGGAGGCGGGATGAACGAGGACCGCCGCGCGGTCACAGCTCGGTGCCGTTCCTGATGGACGGCAGCTACCGGACGGCGCTCGACCTGATGCCCGATGCCTGACGGGCCGCCGCGCCGGAGGGCGGCGGCCCGCGGCCGGTCTTACCAGCCGCGATAGCGGCGGTCGTAGCGGTTGTAGCGGTGATAACGGCCGTCGCGCCGCGCTTCGGCGATTTCGCGCCGGCATTCGCGCAGCTCGCGGCGATATTCCCAGCGGTTGTCGGCGCGGCGAAGCTCGCGGCGGCACTCGCGCACCTCCTGGCGGACCTCGCGATTGCCATGGCCGTAGCCATGGCCATAACCGCCGTAGCGCTGGGCCGAAGCGGCCGTCGCCGGAAGCGCGACCGCGGCCGCGAGCGTGGCGGCCAGAACATACATACGCATACTCGTCTCTCCTCGACTGGAGCGCCCGCGCGGATCGCGGACGCCGCAAGAACGAGCGGAGATTATGCCCTGTTGCATGAACCGGAAACTACGCGCCATTCATCGGGGGTTTAGGAGGTGAGGCCGCGCCCGTCGGCCATTTCCTGGCCGCGCCGGCGCGAGGCGTCGATCGTCCGCAGCACCAGCGCCCGAAGTCCGTCCTCGGCATCCAGCACCCGGAGCCCCGCTTCGGTGGTGCCGCCGGGGCTCGCCACCCGGCGGGCGAGCTGCTCCGGAGTCTCTTCCGAACGGGCGGCGAGGGCGCCGGCACCGTCGGCCATCGCTGCGGCCAGACGAGCCGCCTGCTCCGCCGGAAGCCCCAGCTCCTCCCCCGCCGCCGCCAGCGCGTCGAGGAAGCGGTAGAGGAAGGCGGGGGCGGCGGCGGTCAGGGCGCTGGCGACTCCGAAGAGGCTTTCGTCCTCGAACCATTCGACGTGGCCCAGCGCGCGCATCAGCCGATCGGCTTCGGCCCTGGCGCCGGCATCGCCTCGAGCGTCGGCGTGGAGCTCGATCACGCCCTTGCCGAGGCTGACGGGCAGGTTGGGCATGGCCTTGATGACGGTGCGCGGCGCCGGGAAGTGGGCGCGCAGGGTCGCGAGGGTGGTGCCGGCGAGGATCGAGATGAGGATGGTCTCCGGCTCGAGCGCCGGCGCGACGGCCGGGGCGACCTCGGCCAGCTTCTGCGGCTTGACCCCGAGCAGGACCAGGGCGGGAACCTCGTCCTCCGGAAGGGCGGTGAGGGTCCGTATCCCGGGCGCGGGAGCCCGGCCGCTGGGCCGGACGACGGTGATCAGGCGCGGATCGGCGCCGGCGGCGAGCCAGCCCTCCAGCATCGCTCCGGCCATGTTGCCGCAGCCGATCAGGAAGAGCGGGCCGGGGAGGGACAGGTCGGTCATGACTAACCCTAAACCGTTCGGGCTGAGCTTGTCGAAGCCCTGGCTTGGCCGGCCGCGGTAAAAGTGAAGCGCTTCGACAGGCTCAGCGCGAACGGTTGGCCTGGACGGGCCGCCCCGCCTACGCCTCGCCCTGGGTCTCGATCAGGGCCGCGGCGATCGCTTCCTGGGGAGTCTTGCCGGCCCAGAGGACGAACTGGAAGACGGGATAGAAGCGCTCGCATTCCTCGATCGCCGCCTCGACCAGTGTCTCGGCGTGCTGGAGGGTGAGAACCCCGCCTTCCTCGCCCTCGAGCAGGGTGGCGTGGCGGAAGAGGACGAGGCCGGACGAGGCCCAGAGCTCGAAATGGCCGATCCACAGCTGCTCGTTGATGAGGCCGATCGTCTCGTAGACGGCGGCGCGCTTGTCCTGCGCGACCCGGATGTCGGGGAGGGCGAGGAACTGGAGGACATGGTCCTCGTCGCGCCACACCGCGCGAAGCTCATATTGCGCCCAGCTGCCCTGGAAGTTGGCGACGATCTCGTCCTCGCCGCGCTCCGACACCCAGCCGTGGGCGCTGAAATAATGTTCGAGCATGTCGATCGGGCCGCCCGTCTCCCGCTCCAGCTCGAATTCGTCCACGTTCATCGCTCAGCTTTCCGTCCGCCCTGTTAACTTGAATCTGCCCCCCCTCGGACGCCGGCGCAAGAGACGCAGGTTAGGGGACCACAATATGTTGTGGATTACTGGCCCGCGGCCCCCGCACCGGCCTCACCGCCCGATTTGCGCCCGGGCTTCGCCGCGGCGGCGGCTTCCAGCGCCTCGACCCGGCTCCTGAGCGCAGCGCTTTCCTCCCGGGCGGCGATGGCGATCGCCTTCATCGCCTCGAATTCCTCGCGGGAGACCATGTCGAGACCGCCGACCCAGTCGCGCATGCGGTCGCGGAAGGCGTTCTCCGCCTCGCGGCCCATTCCGGCGATGGTGCCCGCGGCACCGTTCATGACCTTGACGAAATCGTCGAACAGACGGTTTTCGGACTGCATGATGCGTCCTCCTTAAATGCCTAGAGGGGGATATCGGAAGCGGAGGCGTCCGGCGCAAGCTCCGCCGCCCCCGGGTTCAGCAGGCCGATCTGCCAGGTGAGCAGGGCGGCGAAGCAAAGCCAGGCCAGATAGGGCAGCATCAGAAGCGCCGCGACGCGCCGGATCCGCCAGAAGAGCATTGCGGTGACGGCCGAGATCAGGATCATCGCGAGGATCGTCCAGAAGGCGGCTCCGACCTCGTGATAGGCGAAGAAGAGCGGCGACCAGGCGTAGTTGAGCAGGAGCTGGACAACGAAAAGCGTCAAGGCGGGTCCGCGGCCTCGGGCGCCGCGCGCGTGAAGGATCAAGGCCACGGCAAGGCCGAGGAGAATGTAGAGAAAGGTCCAGGCGGCCCCGAAGACCCAGCCGGGCGGCATCATCGCCGGCTTCTGAAGGGCGTCGAACCACGGATTGCCGTAGCCGGAATTGGCGATTCGGCCGGAGACGGCGCCGAGCAGGACGACCAGCGGCACGGTGAAGAGGGCGTAGCGCAGGAAGGACATCCTGAGCTGGGACCTGGACGTCAGCGCAGTCATCCCGCCCCCTTGCCCGAGGTGAAGTTCATGAAGTTCACGATCTCCCGGATTTCCGCCGAGCCCCCAAATAGTGACAGTATACATTTACCTCCACTGCCCTGCGGGGCGAACCTGGCCGTGGCCCTGGGTAAATGTATACTGTCACTGTTTACTCCACTGTTTACTCGCATGAAGCGAGACTGACGGACGCATTCCTGTCTGTCTCCTTCATTCCGCGGGCATGGGCTGGGCGCCCGCCGGGTGCCGCAACTGCTCCTCGAGCTTCCTCGTCACCGCCAGCGGCGAGCCCGTATAGCGGGCGAGGCGCGAATAGAGGAGCGGGATCAGGAACAGGGTGATCAGGGTCGAGATCGACACCCCGAAGACGATGACGACTCCGATCGCGGTCCGGGCCGCGGCCCCGGCTCCGCTCGCCAGCATCAGCGGAACGGCGCCGGCGACGGTGGCGATCGATGTCATCAGGATCGGGCGCAGACGCCGCGCCGAAGCTTCGCGGATCGCCTGGCCGATGTCGCGGCCCTGGTCGCGCAGCTGGTTGGCGAACTCGACGATGAGGATGCCGTTCTTGGCGGCGAGGCCGACCAGCATGACCAGGCCGACCTGGCTGTAGAGGTTGAGCGTCTGCCCCATGATGACCAGGCCGATGCCGCCGCCCGCCACCGCCAGCGGCACCGTCGTGATGATGACGGCCGGGTGGACGAAGCTTTCGAACTGGGCGGCGAGCAGCAGGTAGATGATGAGGATGGTGAGTCCGAAGACGAGCCAGATCGAGCCGCCCGCCTCGCGGAAGGCCTGGCTCTCGCCGCGATAGCCGACGGCGATCACCTCGGGCGACGCGGCGGCCTGGGCCTCGAGGAACTCGAGCGCCTCGCCGAGCGAGTAGCCGGGGGCGAGGCCGCCGGATAGGGTGATCGCCCGCATCTTGTTGTAGCGGCCGAGATCGCGGGCGCCGGCCGTGTCGGTGACGGTGACCAGGCTGGCGAGCGGAACCACGCCGCCGGAGCGGTTGCGGACGTGAATGGTCTGGAGGTCCGCCTGGGTGGCGCGGTTGCCGGCCTCGGCCTGGACGATCACCCGATATTCCTCGCCTCGGTCGACATAAGTGGACACCCGGCGGGAGCCGAGCAGCGACTGGAGGGCGTTGGACACGTCCTCCACCGAGACTCCGAGATCGCCGGCGCGGGCGGTGTCGACGGCGATGCGCAGCTGCGGCTTGGTCTCCTTGTAATCGGAATCGAGGTTGATGAGGCCGGGATTGGCCGCCGCGGCGGCGAGGATGCGGTCGCGGGCGCGGGCGAGCTCGGCATAGGTCGAGCCGGCGATGACGAAATTTACCGGCTGGCCTCTTCCGCGACCGCCGATCGAGGAGCGGACCTGGGCGTTGCCGCGGACGGAGGGGAGTTGGCCGAGCCGGCGATTGACCTCCTGGACGACTTCCTGGGTGGTCTTCTCGCGCTCCTCCCAGGGCTTGAGGAAGACCACGAAAGTGCCGCTGTTGAAGTCATCCGACTGGCCGAAGCCACCCGGCGTGCGCTGGATGATGGCCCGCACCGCGCCCTTGTCGACAAGGGGCAGCAGCTTGCCCTGAGCGTCGAGCATGTAACGGTCCATCTGAGCGTAGCCGGTGCCTTCCGGAGCGTTGACGTTGGCGGAGAGGATGCCGACATCCTCCGCCGGGACCAGCTCGGACTGCAGGGTGAAGAAGACGGCGCCGGCGCCGGCGAGGAAGATTCCCACCACCGCCAGCGGGACGAGGGGCTTGCGGATCGCGGCGTCGAGGCGGCGGGAGTAGAAGCCCTCGAGGCGGCGGAAGCGGTCGTCGACCCAGCGGGCGAAGCGGCCGCGCTCCTGATATTTGAGAAGCTTCGAGCAGAGCATCGGCGCCAGGCTGAGCGCCAGGAAGCCGGAGAAGGCGACGGCGCCGATCATCGCCGCCGCGAGCTCCCGGAACAGAAGGCCGGTCTGGCCGGCGATGAACATGATCGGCACGAACACCGCGCAGACGACGAGCGTGGTCGAAACGATCGCGAAGCCGACCTGCCGCGTGCCCTCGAAGGCGGCGGCGAGCGGCGGCTCGCCCTCCTCGATCCTATGATAGACGTTCTCGAGCACGACGATGGCGTCGTCGACGACGATTCCGATCGACAGCACCATGGCGAGCAGGGTGAGAAGATTGATGGAGAAGCCGAACAGCCACAGCACGGCGAAGCTGGCGAGCAGGCAGAGCGGCACGGTGACGGCCGGGATGAGGGTGGCGCGCCAGTTGCCGAGGAAGAGGTAGATGACGAGGACGACGAGCACGGCCGCCTCGGCGAGAGTCACCCAGACCTTGTCGATGGCGCGGCTGATGAACAGGGACTCGTCGGATCCGATGACGAGCTCCATCCCTTCGGGCAGGGTCGGCCTCAGCTGGTCGGCGGTGGCCTTGGCCGCATCGGCGACGGCAAGCGTGTTGGCGCCGGACTGGCGGACGATTCCGAGGCCGACGGCGGGCTCCCCGTTGAGGCGGAAGGCGCTGTACGGATTTTCGGGCCCCTGCTCGACCCGGGCGACGTCGCCGAGCCGGACGAGATAGCCGTCGGCGCCCCGGCCGACGACGAGCTGTGAGAATTGCTGGGCGTTCTGGAACGGCCGGTCGACGCGCAGCGTGACGTTCTGCTGCGCCGATTCGAGGCGCCCGGCGGGAAGCTCGACATTCTGGCTTCTCAAGGCATTTTCGAGATCGCCCGGAGTAAGGCCGTAGGCGGCGAGCCGGCCGGGCTGCATCCACACCCGCATCGCCGGCCGGGCCTCGCCGCCGACGAACACCCGCGCGACGCCCTCGATCGAGGAAAAGCGGTCGAGCAGATTGCGGTCGACATAATCGCTGAGCTGGAGCCGCGACCAACCCGGCTTGGAGACGACGAAGAACATGATCGGCGAGGCGTCGGCGTCGACCTTGCGCACCTCGGGGGGGCGGACGTCGTCGGGCAGGTTGCCTGCCGCAGCGCCGACCCGGTCGCGGACGTCGTTGGCGGCCGACTCGATCGATCGGCCGGGGAAGAATTCGATGGTGATCGACGACTGCCCGTCCTGGCTTCGCGAGGTGATCGTCTGCAGACCCTCGACTCCGGAGAGCTGATCCTCGAGCACCTGGGTGACCCGGGTCTCGACGACGCTCGCGGCGGCGCCGATATATTGGGTCTGGACCGAGACGACCGGCGGATCGACGTCGGGATATTCGCGAACCGAGAGGCCGAAGAAGCCGACCAGGCCGACGACCGCGATCAGCATCGCCAGCACGGCGGCGAAGACGGGGCGGCGGACGGAGAGGTCGGATATCTTCATGGGGCCTTGCCTCGCGCCGGTCCCCCCTGCCCCTGTCCGCGCGGCCCGGGCTCGGCATTGCCGGCTCCGGCCAGCCGCACCTTCATCCCCTCGGACAGTTTGACCACGCCTTCGGTCACCACCTTCTGGCCGGGCTTCAGCCCTTCGAGTATCTCCACCCGTCCGGCGCTGCGCAGGCCGGTGCGGACCGCGGTCCGCCGCGCGGTCCCGCCGGGATCGATCGTGTAGACGTAGCGGGCGTCGCCCTCGCCGACGATCGCCAGCTCCGGCACCGAAAGGCCGAGCCGGGGCGAGGTTTCGATGGCGACGGTGAGCAGCATGCCGGGCTTGAGCTTGTTGTCGGGATTGGGAAGCACGGCGCGCACCATCACGGCCCGGGTATTGGGATCGATCACCGGGTCGATATTGGCGATCTGTCCTCGGAAAGGCTGGTCCGGGTAGGCCGCCGAGACGGCGGCGATGGTGAGCCCGGGACGGAGCGTGGAAAGCACCGTCTCGGGAACCGGGAAATCGAGCTTGATCGTCGAGATGTCGCTGATCGTGGCGATCGGCGTTCCGCTGCTCACCACCGCTCCCGGCGAGATGGTGCGGAGCGAGGCGTAGCCGGAGAAGGGCGCGGTGATCACCCGCTCGCTCATCGAGGCGCGGACCCCGGAGGCCTGCGCCCGGGCCGCCGCCGCCGCGGCGTTCTGAATGTCGAGCTGCGACTGGGTGGCGAAGCCGCGCTGCTTCAGGGTCTGGATCCGGGCGAGCTGCTGCTGCGCCTCCCGCTGCCGCGCCTGGGCCTCGGCGAGCTGCGCGCTCTCCTGCCCCTGGGCGAGGACGGCCACGACCTGGCCCCGGCGAACGAAGGCGCCGTCGTCGAAGCCCAGCCGGACGAGGCGCTCGGTGACCGGGGCGGACAGGGTCACCTGCTCGTTGGCGCGAGCGGTGCCGACCGCCTCGATCGTCTCGACGAAGCGGATGGTGGTGGCGGGCTCGACCTTGACCACGGGCGCCGGGCGCGCCTTGCCCTTCTCCTCCGCCCCCGCGCCGCCACACGCCGCCGTGAGAGCAAGCAGCGACAGGACAAGGAGTTTTCGGATCGTCATGGGCACAGGCGGGGCGCTAGCGGCTGGGGGTCAAGCTATCAAGTACAGCTGTACGCGAAGCAGTACGGGAAAAAGGCCTTATCGACCCCGGCTTTCCCCCGCCTGAACGGGGCCGCGCTCGCGCACCGACGGCCGGCTCGAGGCGGGCATCTTCGCCATCCGGTCGTAGAGGATGGTGGCGACCGACGTCGCCAGGTTCAGGCATTCGAACGAGGGGATGACGACGAAGCGGTGGCAGCGCTTGACGATCGGGCCGGACAGCGAGCCGTCCTCCGGGCCGAAGACGTAGATGGGCGGCGAATCCCCGTCCGGGTGGACGAAATCGACCAGGCTCTCCGATCCCGGCCGAAGCTCGACGGCGACCGGGCAGGCCCGCGGCAGCGCCGAGCACAGCCGCTCGAGCGGATCGGGATGGTTGATCAGAGCGACGTCCTCGTAGCGGCGCATTCGCTCCTCACGCGGCAGCCGCTCGCCGAGGGCAGCGCGAATGCGCTCGCCGCTATACCAGACCTGGGCGATTCCGTAGGCGCTGGCGAGCCGGACGACCTGGCCGACATTGTGCGGATATTTGGGCTCGTGGAGCAGGATCGCCGGCGCGGCCGGAACGATTCCGCCGGTCCCGGTCCGGTGGCCGGAGCGCCAGATCTCGAGCTCTTCATGCTGGTCGGCCATCGCGGCCTTATCGCGACTCGGGCCGCCGGGCCGCAAGCAGGAACTCGACATTGCCTTCCGGGCCGGTGATCGGACTCTCGGTCAAGCCCTCGACCGTCCAGCCTCGCGACTCCAGCCATTCCGCGGCCGACCGGCAGACCCGTTTGTGGACTTGCGGGTCCCGGACCACCCCGCTTTTGCCGATCTCGCCGCGCTCCGCCTCGAACTGCGGCTTGACCAGAGCGATCAGCCGGCCGCCCGGCCTGGCGAAGCCGAGCGCCGTGTCGAGCACCTTGGCCAGCGAGATGAAGCTGGCGTCGCAGACGATGATGTCGACCGGCTCGGTCACCACCGCGTCGGTGAGGTGGCGAGCATTCGTCTTCTCGTGGACGACCACCCGCGGATCCTGCCTCAGAGCCCAGGCGAGCTGGTTGGTGCCGACGTCGACCGCGAACACCTTCGCCGCCCCCTTCCGCAGGAGGACGTCGGTAAAGCCGCCCGTCGAGGATCCGACGTCCAGCGCCACCGCGCCGGTCACGTCCCACCCGAAATGGTCGAGCGCGTGCGCCAGCTTGATCCCGCCGCGGGACACCCAGGGATGCGCCTTGCCGCGCACCTCCAGCGGAGCGTCGGGCGCGAGCGCCTGCCCGGCCTTGTCGATCTTGCGCTCGCCGGTGAAGACCAGCCCCGCCAGGATCAAGGCCTGCGCCTTCGCCCGGCTCTCGGCGAGACCGCGGTCGACGAGAAGCTGATCGGCGCGGGCCTTGCTCATGGTGCAGTGACAAGAGGCCGATTCACCCTGAGGGAAGAGCCGGCGACGTCCGAATGATTGTTCACGATCCGCTTCAGCCCTTCCTTGAAGGTCGACGCTCCGAAATTCATGAGCAGACCCAAGGGCTGCCTGGTCAGTCGAAGATAGGTGAGCAGCTGCTTGCCATGGACCGGCGCGAAGCGCTCCACTGATTTTACTTCGATGATCAGGCTGCCACCGACCAAAAGGTCCGCCCGGAAGCCGTCGCGCAGGCGCATTCCGTCATATTCGATATCGATCAGGCGCTGCCGCTCCACCGGCACCTCCAGCCGCCTCAAACTGGCCTCGAGCACGGCTTCGTAAACCGATTCGAGGAGGCCCGGCCCCAGTTTCCGGTGGATGTCGAGGCCGCAATCAATGGCCAGGCGTGCATATTCTTCGAGGTCCTTCATGGTCGCTCCTCCGGAGGGCGCCACAGACTGCCCCTTCGCGGTCTTCGCGTATCTTCGCGTGAATTCAAAAAGCAGATGGGCTCACGCGAAGGGACGCGAAGAACGCGAAGGGCATGAGCCTGCATGCCTTTATGCCCTTATGAGAATGGAGGCGGCCTTCGGCCGCGACGCGAGCGGGCTACGCCCGCGCCCCCTCGATAACCCCTGCGCTGTTGTGCCTGAGCGCCTTCAGCACCGCGTCCACGATGCCCTCTGAGTCCAGCCCGGCTTCGGCATATTGCTTCTCGGGCTTGTCCTGGTCCTGGAAGCGGTCGGGGAGGCGCAGGGTTCGCAGCTTGAGGCCGGTGTCGATCAGGCCTTCGTCGCTGGCCATGGTGAGGACATGGGCCCCGAAGCCGCCGATCGCGGCCTCCTCCACCGTCACCGCCACTTCATGGCCGGTGAGCAGGCGGCGGATCAAAGCCTCGTCGAGCGGCTTGGCGAAGCGCAGGTCGGCGACCGTCGTCGAGAGGCCGCGCCCCTCGAGCGCGTCGGCGGCCCTGAGCGCCTCCTCGAGCCGGGTTCCGAGCGAGAGGATCGCCACCTTCTTGCCTTCGCGAACGATCCGGCCCCTGCCGATCTCGAGCCGCTCGGGCTTTTCCGGAATCGGCACGCCCACGCCGTTGCCGCGCGGGTAGCGGAGCGCGATCGGGCCGGAATCGTAGAGCGCCATGGTGTGGGTCATGTGGACGAGCTCGGCCTCGTCGGCGGCCGCCATCACGACGAAATTGGGCAGGGTGCACAGATAGGCGAGATCGAAGCTGCCGGCGTGGGTGGCGCCGTCGGCGCCAACCAGCCCGGCCCGGTCCATGGCGAAGCGCACCGGCAGGTTCTGGATGGCGACGTCGTGGACGACCTGATCGTAGGCACGCTGGAGGAAGGTCGAATAGATGGCGCAGAAGGGACGGTAGCCCTGAGCGGCGAGGCCGGCGGCGAAGGTGACGGCGTGCTGCTCGGCGATTCCGACGTCGAACATCCGGTCGGGGAAGCGGGCCCCGAACTTGTCGAGGCCGGTTCCGGACGGCATCGCCGCGGTGATCGCCACCACCTTGTCGTCGCGCTCGGCTTCCGCCGTCAGCGCCCCGGCGAAGACATTGGTATAGCTGGGCGGGCCGGGCTCGGCCTTGGCCTGCTCGCCGGAGACGACGTCGAACTTCTGGACTCCGTGATATTTGTCGGCCGCCGCCTCGGCCGGGCCGTAGCCCTTGCCCTTCTTGGTGACCACGTGGACCAGCATCGGCCCTTCGTCGGCGTCGCGGACATTCTCGAGGATCTGGACCAGCCCCTCGATATTGTGGCCGTCGACCGGGCCGACATAATAGAAGCCGAGCTCCTCGAAGAGCGTTCCGCCGGTCCAGAAGCCGCGCGAATATTCCTCCCAGCGCCGGGCCATGACGTGAAGGCGCTTGGGCAGCTTGCGGGCGACCTTCTGGGCGAGGTGGCGGAGCGTCAGATATTTGGGCGAGGAGACCAGCCGCGCGAGATAGTGCGAAAGCCCGCCGACCGGCGGAGCGATCGACATGTCGTTGTCGTTGAGGATGACGACCAGCCGGTTGCCGGCGACCTGGGCGTTGTTCATCGCCTCGTAGGCCATTCCGGCCGACATCGCGCCGTCGCCGATCACGGCGATCGCCCGGCCGGGCTTGTCGGCGAGCTTGTTGGCGACGGCGAAGCCGAGCGCCGCCGAGATGGAGGTCGAGCTGTGCGCCGCCCCGAACGGATCATATTCGCTCTCGCTCCGCCTGGTGAAGCCGGACAGGCCCCCGCCCTGCCTCAAGGTGCGGATGCGGTCGCGGCGGCCGGTCAGGATCTTGTGCGGATAGGCCTGGTGGCCGACGTCCCAGATCAGGCGGTCTTCCGGGGTGTCGAACACATAGTGAAGGGCGACCGTCAGCTCGACCACACCCAGGCCGGCGCCGAGATGACCTCCGGTCACTGAGACGGCGGAGATGGTTTCGGCGCGAAGCTCGTCGGCCAGCTGGCGAAGCTGCGCGGGCTTCAGCCGCCGAAGCTCCGCGGGGGTGCCGGCGGTATCGAGCAAGGGGGTGTGCGGGCGTTCGGTCATGGGCGGCGATATGATCCCTGTCGCGACGCCCCGCTAGCCCAAAGCGGGCGCGGTGTCGAATGAGGAAGATGTGCATGGCGGGTGCAGGGACGCAATATCGCCTTTAGTCCACCGGCTCCTCGATATCGGGCTCCACCCAGATGTCGGCGGGCTGGGGCGCGACCTCCCAGACATGCTCGCCGACGACGGTCGACGGGATGGGCTGGCCCTCCGCGTTGCGGGCCGGGCGGTAGCGGAAGCGGCGGACGATGAGGCGGCAGGTGACGGCGTCGAGCTCGCGGCTGCCGCTCGAGCGGGTCACCGCGCAGTCGCTGACCCGGCCGCTGGGCGCCACCGTGAAGCGCAGGTGGACGGTTCCGCCGCGGCGGGCGCGATAGGCGCCGTCGGGATAATCGGAGGCGTCTATGCTCCCGCTCAGCCAGCGCGCCCGGGTGCCTCGGCCGCCGCCCCCGCCGCCGCCGCCCGTGCCGTTGCCGAACCGGCCGCTGCCCAGCCCGTTGCCGATTCCGCCGCTGCCCGTGCCCGGGCCGGGTATGTTGGCGGCGCCCGCCGCCATCGCGCTGCCCTGCCCCGCGGCCGGCGCGGCGGGAATGGGCGGCGGCACCGGCAGCCGGATTTCGGGCGGCGGAGCGACGATCTGGGTCGGAGTGTTGCGCAGATTGGCCGGCGAGGCGGCGCCCTCGGCATTCTTCGGCTTCGCCTTGCGGGTTTTCTTCTCGATGTCGGGCCGTGCGGGCCTCGCCGGCGGGGGCGGCGGCGGCTCGGCGATGTTGAAAAGCTTCATGGCCTGCGGGAGGGCGCGGGACGGCCCGTAGCCTAGACCGGTCAGGAGAAGATAGCCGATCAGAGCGTGGAGCAGCCCGACGCCGGCCGCCGATTTGAGGCGGTCCCTGTGTTCCGGATGAACGCGCAACATCATCGGCCATTCCCCATGGCGACGGATCATATTCCGACGAGAGCGGCGCGATTACAACGGCTTATATGACTGGAGCCTGTCTCTGCCGAAGCGCAGTCCCCTCCCTGTAAGGGAGGGGTCAGGGGTGGGTCCGCCGAAGGCGGCCGAAACTCCGAGTCGGCAGACTAGTCTCGCTTCGCTCGCCTACCCACCCCCGGCCCCTCCCTTCCAGGGAGGGGAGAAAGGCTATTCCGGGTCGCGGCAGTCCGGGCAGGTGCCCCTGACCTCGATCACCGGCCGGTCGGGCGTGAAGCCGGCCTGGGTGGCGGCCGCGCGCACGCCTCCGGAAAGCTTGTCGTCGTCGAGATGGGTGGTGTTGCCGCACGAATCGCAGATCAGGAAGATGCAGTCGTGCAGGCAGTCGGGATGGTCGTTGGCGACATAGGCGTTGGCGCTCTCGACCCGGCGGGCGAGATTGGCGCCGACGAAAAGGTCGAGGATCCGGTAGACGCTGTTGGCCGCGACCCGCCGGCCCTGGGACTGGCTGACCTTGTCGGCGATGTCGTAGGCGGAGGCGGGGCGGTCGAAGCCGGCCAGCGCCTCGAACACGGCGGACCGCATCTGAGTCCATTGCTCGCCGGATTTCTCCATCGACGACTGGGCCGCCTGCATGAGGGAGGCGCCCTCGTGCGCCTCGTGGTGATGGTGATGCGCCATGGGCGCAAGGTAAGGCTTTTGCGGAGCCGGAACAAGGGCGGGACAAGGTCCGGCGCCTTGCCGGCGGGTCAGATCACCGCGCGCCGGTTGAGATCGTGGCCGAGCGCGAGGATGGCCACGCCGACGATCGTGTAGACCGTCCCCATGGCGTCGCCATGCAGGCTGAGCGAGCCCGCCATGACCCCCAGGCCGAGGCCGCCGACGGCGGACGGCATCATGAAGCCATGGTCCACCACTCCGCGGCCGAGCGCGAGCATTCCGAGCCCGATCGCGAACAGCAGGCCGACTTCGTGGATGATCGGATCGAGCAGCAGCCCGCCCGCGGAGGCGAGCATGGCGACGAAGATCGCGCTGGCCAGGCAATGGACGAGGCACAGCCCGGACAGCGCGATCGCCACCCGGTCCATCGATCCATTTGCTCCCACCTTCGCGAACATAGACTCGCTGCTCTCCTGACCGCCCCTCTATAATATCGCAGCCGTAAAGATACAACATAACATTCCGGAAAAAGTTGCATTGGCATATAACGGCTGGGCGACCATATCGCGCGCCATGGCCACTCCCGCCGCCGCCGCCGCCCGCCCGATGCCGCGCGCCATCGCCCTGTGGCTGCTCGCGGTCGCGGCGCTCGTCTTCCTCATGGTCGTCGTCGGGGGAATTACCCGGCTGACCGAATCGGGGCTCTCCATCGTCCGCTGGGAACCCGTTACAGGGACCCTCCCGCCGATGGGCGACGCCGCCTGGGACGCCGAGTTCGCGGCCTACAAGCAGAGCCCGCAATATCAGCTCGTCAACAGCGGCATGAGCCTCGAGGACTTCAAGAACATCTATTTCTGGGAATATGTCCACCGGCTGCTCGGGCGGATCATCGGCCTCGCCTTCGCCCTGCCGCTGGCCTGGTTCGCCTGGAAGCGCGCGATCCCGCGCGGCTATGGCTGGAAGCTCGTCGCGCTGCTGGCGCTGGGCGGGCTTCAGGGCGCGATCGGCTGGTGGATGGTGGCTTCGGGCCTGGTCGACCGGCCCGACGTCAGCCACATCCGGCTGGCCGTGCACCTGCTCATGGCCCTGGCGATCTTCGGAGCGACGCTGTGGCTGGCGCTCGACCTGCTCGGCCTCGCCCGCGGCGACCCCGGAGCGGCGCGGATGCCGACGGCGGCGATCTGGATGCTCTCGCTGCTCTTCCTGCAATTCCTGTTCGGCGCCTATGTCGCCGGGCTCGACGCCGGCTATGCCTATTCGAGCTGGCCGAAGATGGGCGACCAATGGTTCCCGGCCGACGCCCCCTGGCTCGAGCCCTTCCTCAGGAACTTCGCCGATAATCCGATCATGGTCCAGTTCGTCCACCGCTGGCTCGCCTTCGCGGTGGCCGCGGCGGCCCTCGCGCTCGCCTGGAAGGCCTGGCAGGCGGGGCACCGTCAGCCGGCCGGAGCGCTGGCCGGAGCGGTGACGGTCCAGATCCTGCTCGGCATCTTCACCTTGCTCTCGGGAGTCGAGCTCTGGATCGCGGCCTCGCACCAGGGCATGGCCGTCCTGCTGCTGGCGGCGAGCCTGGTCGCGGCGCACCGGCTCGGCGAGGGAGGAAAGGCGGTTGCCCCGCCCCTGGAGCCGGGCAGGCTGAAGGAGGAACCGGCATGAGCGGAATCGTCAGCGTCTACGTGACTTTCCCTTCGGAGGAGGAAGCGCGCCGGATCGCCCGGATCCTGGTGGAGGAGCGCCACGCCGCCTGCGCCAACATCCTCGGGCCCTGCCATTCCATCTACCACTGGCGGGGAGCCGTCGAGGAAGCCGCCGAAATCGCCGCTTTGTTCAAGACCCGCGCCGACCTCGCCGCCGCTCTGATCGACAGGCTGACCGGCTTGCACTCCTACGAGACCCCGGCCGCGGTCGTCTGGCCCATCGCCAATCCGCTCGGCCCCTATGCCGAATGGGTCCACTCCGAAACGATCAAGGTATTATAATACCCTCCGGCAAATGCCCGCTTTTCCTTGACTTCCGAGGGCTCCGCTGTCATTTGCCCGCCCAGGCGCCGCTCCCCCGGGAAGCGGCGCGGTTCATTTCAAACGCAAAGGTCTACGCCCATGAAGGCGCTGATGAAGACCACCAAGTCGGCCAAGCCGGCCGAGGTGGAGAAGAAATGGCATCTGATCGATGCGGACGGGCTGGTCGTCGGCCGCCTCGCCTCGATCATCGCCAACATCCTGCGCGGCAAGCACAAGCCGAGCTTCACCCCCCATGTCGATTGCGGCGACCATGTCGTCGTCGTCAATGCCGACAAGGTGAAGTTCACCGGCAAGAAGCTCGCCGACAAGGTCTATTACCGCCACACCGGCTATGCCGGCGGGATCAAGGGCGTGACCGCCGGCAAGGTGCTCGAGGGCCGCTTCCCGGAGCGCGTGCTCGAGAAGGCGGTCGAGCGGATGATCCCGCGCGGGCCGCTGGGCCGCGACCAGATGCGCGCCCTTCACCTCTACAACGGCACCGAGCATCCGCACGGCGGCCAGAATCCCGAACCTCTCGATGTGGCGGGCATGAACCGCAAGAACAAGGTGGGTGCGTAAATGACCGACAATCGCCAATCGCTCGCCGATCTCGGCCAGCTGACCGGCGCGGCCTCGGCCGCGCCCCCCGCCGCTCCCGAAGCCGCCGCCGAAGCTCCCGCCGCCGCGGAGCCCGTCCCGGGCAAGGACGATCATGGCGTGTCCACCCAGGGCGCGCAGATCCAGGCCGTGCTTCGCGAGCAGCAGCTCGACAAGCAGGGCCGCGCCTACGCCACCGGCCGCCGCAAGGACGCGGTCGCCCGGGTCTGGCTGAAGCCCGGCTCCGGCAAGATCATCGTCAACGGCCGCGACCAGGAAGTCTATTTCGCCCGGCCGACCCTTCGCCTGATCATCAACCAGGTGTTCGACGTCACCGAGCGCCGCGGCCAGTATGACGTGATCGCCACCGTCAAGGGCGGCGGACTTTCCGGCCAGGCCGGCGCGGTTCGCCACGGCATCTCGACCGCTCTCACCCGCTACGAGCCCGAGCTTCGCAGCGCGGTGAAGCGCGAGGGCTTCCTCACCCGCGACCCGCGCGTCGTCGAGCGCAAGAAGTACGGCAAGGCCAAGGCCCGCCGCAGCTTCCAGTTCTCGAAGCGCTAGTTTCCTCCCTGCCCGCAGGGAACGGACGAGAGAGGCGGTCCCTGCGGGGCCGCCTTTTTTGTTGAGCGCAAGAATCGGGTTGAGGGCGGCCGCGGCGCCTGCTGAAGCGGAGCGATGAGCGAACGCGATTACGTGCTCGGCACGCACGACGAGGAAGTGGAAAGGCTCGGCCTCCAGCACCGGGTCTGGCGGCCGCGGATGCTGGATGCCTTCCGGCGCGCCGGCATCGGCCCCGGCGCCTCGGTGATCGACGTCGGCGCCGGGCCGGGCTTCGCGGCCACCGACCTCGCCGAGATCGCGGGACCCTCCGGCCGGATCCTCGCCCTCGAGCGCTCCCGCCGTTTCCTCGACGTGCTCGAGGAGCGCGCCCGTCGTCTCGGCCTGGCCAATATCGAGGCCCGCGAGCAGGACGTCGCGGAGAGCGGCTTCGGCGAGGGCGTGGCCGATGCGAGCTGGTGCCGGTGGCTGCTCTCGTTCGTGAGCGACCCGCGCCGGACCGTCGGCCATGTCGCCGCCGCCCTGAAGCCGGGCGGGCGCGCCATCTTCCACGAATATGCCGGTTACGGCGCCTGGCGGACGCTTCCGCCCGACCCGGACGTGGAGCGATTCCGAAGCCTGGTGGTGCAAAGCTGGCGCGATTCGGGCGGCGAGCCCGACATCGCGCTCCACCTGCCCGCCTGGCTGGCGGAGGAGGGGCTCGAGATCGTCGAGATTCGCCCGCTCGTCCATGCCGTCCGCAAGGGCGATTTCATGTGGGAATGGCCGGCGTCGTTCATGGCGAGCGGCGCCCGGCGGCTGGCGGAGCTCGGCTATGTCGAAGCGGCGGAGGCGGAACGGCTGGCGACCGCGCTCGACCGGCTGCCGGAGGGGAGCTGGATGACCACTCCGCTGGTGCTGGAGGTGATCGCCCGGAAGTAAAATCCTCCCCGCGCGGAGCGTGGGAGGATTTTACAGGTTGATCGTCGCCATTCCGGCCTCGTGGTAGCGCGGGCCGGAGGCCGCGCCGGGCGGGAGGATCCGGTCGATCCGGTCCAGCTCCTCCTTCGAAAGCGTGACCTCGAGCGCCCCGATATTCTGCTCGAGATACTTGCGACGCTTGGTGCCGGGGATGGGAACGATGTCCTCCCCCTGCGCCAGCACCCAGGCGATGGCGAGCTGGGCGGCGGTGCAGCCTTTCTCCGCCGCCATCGCCTCGATCTCACGGACGAGGGCGATGTTCTTCTCGAAATTGCCGCCGGTGAAGCGGGGGTGGAAGCGGCGGTAATCGTCCTCGGGGAAGTCCGCGGGGCTCCCGAACTGGCCGGTGAGGAAGCCGCGGCCGAGCGGGCTGTAGGCGACGTAGGCGATTCCGAGCTCGCGCACCGTCGGCAGCAGCTCGTCCTCGGCGTCGCGGCTCCACAGCGAATATTCCGTCTGGAGGGCGACGATCGGGTGGGTCGCGTGCGCCCGCCGAACCGTCGCCGGCGCGGCTTCGCTGAGGCCGAGGAAGCGCACTTTCCCGGCCGTCACAAGCTCCGCCATGGCTCCGACCGTTTCCTCGATCGGCACGTCTGGATCGACCCGGTGCTGGTAGTAGAGATCGATGACCTCGACCCGCAGCCGCCCGAGGCTGGCGTCGCAGGCGGACCGCACATAGTCCGGACGGCCGCACACGCCCCTGAAGCTGCCGTCCTCGCCGCGGACGTTGCCGAATTTGGTGGCGAGGAAGACCCGGTCGCGGCGGTCGGCGATGGCGCGGCCGACCAGCGCCTCGTTGCGGCCGACTCCGTACATGTCCGCGGTGTCCAGGAAGTCCATCCCGCGCTCGATCGCCGAGTGGATGGTGGCGATCGACTCCGCCTCGTCGGCGGCGCCGTAAAATTCGGACATACCCATGCAGCCGAGGCCGATCGCCGACACTTCGGGGCCGCCGCGCCCAAGCCGCCTGCGTGCGATCATTCCTGCTCTCCTTGTTCCGGTGCCGGGGCCGCCTTAGGCTGCCCGGCGCCGCGCCTCAACCGCGCGGCGGGAGAGGCAATCATGTCCGCGCGCCACCTCATGCTCATCGGCGGAGCGATTCTCGCACTGCTGGCGCTGATCCTCTTCATCGGGCGCGAGCGGGCGACGCTTCCGGTCAGCGCCGGCATGGGACCGGCACCGACCCTCCCCAAGCCGGCGAAGAACCTGCTGCCGACGGTCAACGTCGCCAAGGCGGTCGGCTGGAACGGTGCAAGGCCGACGCCGGCGCCAGGCCTGCGGGTCGGCGCCTTCGCCGAGGGTCTCGACCATCCGCGCTGGCTGCACGTGCTGCCCAATGGCGACGTGCTCGTCGCCGAGACCAACGCTCCGCCGCGGCCGGCGAAGACGGGGCTTCGCGCAACGGTCGAGGAAATGGTGATGAAGCGGGCGGGAGCCCACGGCGCGAGCGCCAACCGGATCACTTTGCTTCGCGACGCCGACGGCGACGGGGTCGCCGAGATCCGGACGACCTTCCTCTCCGGCCTCAACTCGCCGTTCGGGATGGCGCTGGTGGGAAGCGATTTCTACGTCGCCAATACCGACGCCGTGCTTCGATTCCCCTACCGGACGGGTGAGACCCGGATCGCGGCGGCCGGAACGAAGCTCACCGATCTCCCGGCGGGCCGGCGCAATCATCACTGGACCAAAACCATCGTGGCGAGCCCTGACGGCGCCCGCCTCTACGCGAGCGTCGGCTCGAACAGCAATGTCGCCGAGCACGGCATGGCCGAGGAGCAAGGGCGGGCCGCGATCTGGGAGATCGACCGGGCCACGGGCGCCAAGCGGCTTTTCGCCACCGGGCTGCGCAACGCCGTCGGCCTCGCCATCGAGCCGCGGACGGGGGCGCTGTGGGCGGCGGTGAACGAGCGCGACGAGCTTGGGAGCGATCTCGTCCCGGATTACATGACCTCGGTCAGGCGCGGCGGCTTCTACGGCTGGCCCTATTCCTATTTCGGCCGCCACGTCGACAGCCGGGTGAAGCCGCAGCGGCCGGACCTCGTCGCCAGGGCGATCGTCCCCGATTATGCGCTCGGCCCGCACACCGCCTCGCTCGGCCTCGCTTTCCATCGCGGCGGCGCGTTCATCGGCCAGCACGGCTCGTGGAACCGGAGACCGGCGAGCGGCTACAAGGTGATCTTCGTCCCGTTCGCCGGCGGCCGTCCGGCGGGCCAGCCGGTTGACCTGCTCACCGGATTCCTCGACCCGTCCGGCCGCGCCCGGGGCCGGCCGGCCGGGGTGGCGCTCGACCGGGCCGGAGCGTTGCTCGTCGCCGACGATGTCGGCAACACGATCTGGCGGGTGACGATCGCTCGCTGAGCTTGTCGCCGGGCCGTTCCTGGCCCATCAAGGCGAAGATGCGTTTCCTTCTGCCAGCCCTGCTCCTGCTCGCCCCAGCGAGCCTGTCCGCGCAACCCGCCCCCGGCAGCCTGTTTCTCAGCCCGATGGGCGAGCCCTTCCGCTCGGGAGGCGCGGCCGCCGACAATGTCGGAACCTGGTTCGCGGGCGCCGATGGCGACCGCGACGGCGCTCTGGCCGTGGCGGAGCTGAAGCAGGATGCCGACCGCTTCTTCACCTTGCTCGACGGCGATCGCGACGGCGAGCTCGAGATGGCCGAGATCGCCCGCTACGAGAATGAGATCGCCCCGGAGGTCCAGGTCGGGCTTCAGATGCGCAGCACCGGCGTCGGCGACTGGCGGGGAGGCAAGAGGCGGCGCGTTCTCGTCTATGCCGAAGGCGTGGACGGCGCCGGGCGCTTTTCCTTCCTCAATATTCCCCACCCGGTGATGGCCGCGGACCTCGACCTCAACCGGGGCGTGTCCCGCGACGAATTCGCTCAGGCCGCCGCGCAGCGATTCGCGCTTCTCGACAAGGATCGCGACGGCCGGATCGCCCGCGCCGAGCTGCCGCCGCTGCCGCAGCCCCGCGCCCGCCGCCCGCGCGGCGAACGCCCGCCGCCGCGCCCCTTCGCGACTCAGCGCTGAACGGGCCGGTCAGGCGGACGCGCGCTCCAGCGCGGCGCCTATCGCCGCCTCGATGGCGTTGAGGTCGTAAGGCTTGCGCAGGATCTCGAACTCCGCGCCCGCCAGTCCGACAATCTCCTCGCTATAGCCGCTGGCGAGCAGGACCGGCAGCGCGGAATTCCCCTGCCGCGCAAGCCGGGCGAGCTCCACTCCGCTCCGCCCCGGCATCACGACGTCGCTGAAGAGGAGATCGACCCTCTCCGTCTCCAGCAGCTCCAGCGCCTCCTCCGCCGAGGCGGCGCTGACCACGCGGTAGCCGAGCTCGTCGAGCAGATGGTGGGCGAAGTCGCGGACATGGTCGTTATCCTCGACGAGCAGGACCCTGAGGTCGCGGGGCGGTTTGGCGCGGCCGGCCGCCTCGGCCGGCCGGCCGAATGCCTTTTCGGTGGCGGGAAGGATGATGCTCACCGCCGATCCCGCCCCCGGAGTCGACCGTATCTCGGCGTGGCCGCCGGCCTGAGCGGCGAAGCCGTGGATCTGGGAAAGGCCGAGGCCAGTCCCCTCGCCCACCGGCTTGGTGGTGAAGAAAGGCTCGAACGCGCGATCGAGCACCTCGGCGCTCATGCCGGTGCCGGTATCGGCGATCTCGATCGCGACCTCGCCCCGGCCCTCGCCCGGCAGATGACGCGTGGTCAGGGTAAGCCTGCCGCCTTCCGGCATCGCGTCGCGGGCGTTGAAGGCGGCGTTGAGCAAGGCCGTCTCGAGCTGGGCGAGGTCGACCTCGACGCAGGGGAGCGACGGCGCGAGGTCCAGCTCGACCTCGAACTGGCCGCCCAGGGTTCGCCCGATCATTTCGGCGAAGGCGTCGAGGCGGACGTTCACATCCGCGACCTCGGGTTTCAGCGCCTGCCGCCGCCCGAAGGCGAGCAGGTGGCTGGTGAGCGTCGCCGCGCGGTCGGCGGTGTCGATGATCGCCTTCAGATAGCGGGCGCGCTTCTCCTCGCTCAGCCCCGGGCGGGTGAGAAGATCGGCTGAGCCGCGGATCACCGTCATCAGATTGTTGAAATCATGGGCGACTCCGCCGGTCAGCTCGCCCAGGGCCTGCAGCTTCTGCGACTGGAACAGGGCGGCGCGGGCTTCCTCCAGCGCCTCATTGGCCTTGCGCCGCTCGGTGATGTCCCGGGTGATCTTGGCGAAGCCGAGCAGGCGGCCCTCCTCGTCGTGGATCGGGTCGAGGACGACGCTCGCCCAGAAGCGGGTACCGTCCTTGCGGACCCGCCACGCCTCCTTCTCATATTTGCCTTCGGCGACGGCGGTGGCGAGCGCCCGCTGCGGCTCCCCGGCGGCGCGGTCCTCCTCGGTGTAGAAGCGGGAGAAATGCTGGCCGATAATCTCTTCGGCCTTGTAGCCCTTGATCGCCTCCGCGCCGGTATTCCAGTTCGAGACATGGCCTTCCGGATCGATCATGTAGAGGGCGTAATCCTTCACCCCCTGCACCAGCGTCCGGAACCGCCGCTCGCTTTCCTGCAAGGCCAGGGCGGCCTCGCGCCTCTCGGTGTCGTCGCGGGTGATCTTGGCGAAGCCGAGCAGATTTCCATTGTCGTCCCGGATCGGGTCGAGCACCGCATTGACCCAGAAGCGGGTTCCGTCCTTGCGCACCCGCCAGCCCTCGGCCTCGAACCGCCCCTCCCTGGCCGCGGTCC
>Ga0196965_1000298_pt1 | contig 33643 bp, 29 predicted proteins | sample S1_20metaG_FD_148668 | JGI IMG/M metagenome (GOLD analysis project Ga0196965, IMG submission 148668) | Soil microbial communities from Anza Borrego desert, Southern California, United States - S1_20 | ecosystem: Environmental > Terrestrial > Soil > Desert | place: USA: California | collected...
TACTCCTTCATTAGTGGTGGCGCTTGACTTTGCAGGTGGACTTGCTCTTTTGGATTTGTCTTGTTGTCCATAAACCATGGAAGTAAACAACATTAGTACACCAGCCAATAAGAATGTTAATTTGTGTTTATTCATATCAATTTTTGTTTGGTTGAAAATTTATTAAATTAAAAAACTAGTAGTCAGTAATAATACTAATTTTCTGAAAGAATATTTAAAATTTAAAAGAGACTTTGCATGGATGTAAAAGAAGCGCTTTTAAAAGAACAATCTAAAAGCCAGTCATTAAAAATCGCCGGCCACATAGGTAATGATCCTGGCAAATTTTCCGAGCTTATGGATTTATTTCTTAACGGCTCCTACAGAATAACTCAAAGAAGCGCCATGGTTGTTAATCTTTGTGCTTCTAAATACCCTGGATTAATAATACCTTACCTCGAACCTGTTCTCTTAAATCTTAAAAATAATGTACCAGAGGCTGTAATAAGGAATACCCTTCGTATTCTTCAATTTGTGGAACTTCCTAATGCATTAGATGGCTTGGCTGCCGACATATGTTTTTCATTTTTGGAATCCTCCAAAACACCTGTGGCTATCCGCGTTTTTGCAATGACAATATTATTTAATATTTGTAAAAAAGAGCCGGATTTAGCCAATGAACTTAAGATCTTAATTGAAGATCAATTGCCTTACTCATCTGCAGGTTTTAAAAGCAGAGGAAATAAGATCTTGAGGGAAATGGAGCAGGAAAGATATAAGAGCTGAGATATAAGAAATAAAATCTCAGATCACTAAAATCATTTATGCTTTTAATATCAAAGCTTCAAGCATATTTACCTAAAGCTTTGATATAAAAAAAACATCACCTTCTTTTATCTACAACGATTGCTATTACTCCTCCCGCAATCAGTGCGATCCCTACCAATGGAGGCCAGGATACTGTTTTTTCCTTTTCCTGATTTACTTCCAAAGGACCTACATCCAATACCTTTTCGGTTTGGGTATAAGTAAAACCTGTGTAAATAAAAGCAATGATCCCCAATACGATTAAAATAATTCCAAAAGATTTCATGTGTTTATGATTTGTTTTTTTAATGGTTATATAGAATTCGTATAATTTTTCATCTAGCTGGATATGCTTCTGTTTATACTCATTTCATAATAAAATTTTGATTTAAGCGATAAAAACAGCTTATAGAGGAATCTCCGAATTCTGATCTATAAGTAGCCTGAAAATTGAATTCTATAACGGAAAAAATATGGAGGGGTTATTTATTTATAATGGTTTTCGGTTGGAAGCACGGAGTGCAAAGCTGGAAGTCCTCTCCAGCCTCGTACTCCTAATCTGTTTATTCTTTTGTCAAATCTTTACTGCTATTTCCTGCACTTAATTCCAGAGGAATAGTCACTTTAGTTTTGTCCCATTTCAAAAGGATATTTACTTTTCCAGGTGTGGAATCAAGGCTCTCAAATTCAATGGCAAATACTTCGTATACAGATTCCATTGGGGATACAGTAGCTTCCAATCGCTTATAATCCTGTCTGGGATCATATTTAAAAGCGCCCCATTGCCCCAATTCTTTGTTAAGTATGATGGTCCAATTGTCTTTCTCCGGAATGGAAAATAAAGTATAAGTGCCAGCTTTTACACTATCGCCTGCCATTTTAATGTCTTTGGTTATAGTAATTTCTGTAGCTTCGTTTGCTCCTGTTCTCCATACTTTTCCGTATGGCACCAACTCACCGAAAATTGCCCTGTTTCTTTTTGCAGGCCTGCAATAGGTTATTTTTATATAGGTTTCGCCATACTTATAAGTAACCATTGCCAATGGACTGGGCTGTTGCTTTACAGGACTTTGAGCTTTTACCCAGGAAAAAGAAAAGACTGTAATTAGAATAAAAAGGAAAATTTGTTTTCTCATAGATTGTTAACATTTAAATATCAGACCTATTATTTTTGAAGAGTTTATTTATCTCAATATTACTGCTTTTCTTTATTTTCTTTACGCTTAAACTTAAAACTCAAACTTCTGCCTTTAGAATTATTAAGATCTATAGATAGCTTAACTATATCATCGGTATTTAAAAAAGTAAGTCCATTGTAGGCTTCAGTTAAATCAACAATATTAGAATTAACTATTTCCAGATTTAAAACACCGGAATTCTCCTGTGAAGGATCCGAAAGCGCTATTTCTATTTCATCTTCCTTTTCTCTGAAGAGAATGGAAACCGGCTGGTCACAAATAATTACCAAATGCCCATCCACTGAAAGCGTTGTTCTGTGGTTTGTCCAGAAATTAGCAGCAATCAAATTAAGTTTACTGTCCTTGGCCGCTTGCACCCGCGCATTATTCTCCAAAATTACAACTTCAGGATTCTGATCGTATTTTCTCATATCTTCGGAAGTGATGTTGGGAACAATAACATATTGATAATTTCCTGAAGACGGTTTAAAGCCATGGTTAAATCCCGCCGTAAAATAACTATCGACAATAGAAGAAGTGTCTTTAATGTTCTTGTTGATTTCACTCCAGCTTCCCTTCCTTCTTTCAATGGTCAAATTAACATTATAGTATTTTGGAAAGAAATAACCAATTCCAATGGTATCCGATTTTGACCTCATATGCATCCATTCAATGTTCGAATAAGCTTCCTGGCTTAGTTCTTCCAGATCATCTTCCATTCCATTAATTATCAATGCCGTATTAAATGGGTCTACTTTTCGATTTTCCAGGATCGTTTCTACTTCCAGTTTTTCTTTACATCTGATATCGGATCCAAGGGCTACGATTTCATTATCAAATAAAAACCAGGATTTTCTGGCTTTTAGTGATGTTCCCACATCTTCAAATTCCATTCCAATTACTCCAAATTGTCCGTCAATCTCAGCCCCTCCCACAAACTTCATTTTATTGACCTGACTCTGTCTCTCGGCCAAACCCTTATCTATTTTAGCAACTGTAGTTCCCGGAAGTCGGTAAGGGTTGATGGTAGGCCAGAAAATTTGCGGATAATAAGAGGCGTGATAGAGATAAGTCATTCCATAACCCGTGTACCATCCCTTCAAGTTCACTTCTTCAATGCATTCATAATTATAGATCCTTTCCGAAAACATGGAGATCCCAAAAGAATAACCAGGTCTTTTCACTACCACCCGATCCATTTCAGGATATATTTTTATTCCGGTTTTCTCTTCCTGAGGCTGGTCAAACGATTTATCACTCTCAAGTTCCTTTATCAGCAATATGGTTTTAACACTACAATTGTTAAATAATTCATTTAATTCGACATAGTTAACTAATTCGCTCACAATGTTATGAATCAGACTGTCGCTTCCAAATATTTGGGTAAGACCGACACCATTGATAATTAATTGGTGCAGTCTTTTGTCTTCACTTCCAGGAATTGCTACTTCCCTTCCTCTAAACATATCCAACACATTATCTTTGTAAATGATGGGATAGAAAGTACTCATCAGCCACTCTTTTACATTCTCCTTTTCCTTAACAGACGCTTCCCAGGAGGTATTCTGCAGAACATACAATAAGTTAACAACACTCGTCAGATAATCTATCGCTATTGCGCCTGAATAGGGATGTTTTTCATTTTCTATGAATGAGCCATCTTTGTAAAATCCTTCTCCGCTTTCTGTATATTTTAAGCTTTTATTTAATCCTGCTATTGCGAAATCTATTTTCTGTGGACTTTTTAGTAAAGATCCGGAAAGCGCATAGATAAAAGACTTCAACGCCAAAACAGCTCCCTGGGCATTCTCCTTATTTTTATCTATTTTCCAAAGGTCAGGGTTAAAGCTGAATATACTTTTACAATATTTTTCGTTTTGGGATTTACTTAAATCCTCACTCATAAGTATAAGTATATCATTAAGTACTAACGGAATGCTTACCTCATAATCGTACCAGTCACCCTTGTTTTGCAACTTCTCATTGTACTGATTTTTATAGAGCCAGTCTAAGGCATAAATTATATCATCTCTTAGCTTTTTATTCCCGGAAAGCTTTGCTCCCCTCGTAGAATAAGCAATAGCCATGATTCGGAGACGAGAATAATTTTCTAATGTTACTTTGGAGGTTGTGGGAGTTGAAAGGTCTTTCCAAAGAAAATTACGCCAAAGCACTTTTTCCAAAGCGCTCCAATACTTATCCCCTTCTAAGGAAATTAAAGATACTTTTTTCTGAATATCCGTATCCTTTTTGTTCAGTTTCCTTCCACCGGTCAAAAAATCCTTTCGATTATTGATTATCCGATCAAAATCATCTTCCTTTTTTCCCTTTGCTGTCAAGCCAATAGGATTTACAGAAGCGAAAAAAAATACGACAGCGATGTAAAAAAATAGATTATACAGACCAGATTTCTTCAATACAGAAAATATTCAACCTTAATTAGAACAATATGGTAATTTCGGTTTAAAATTTAAAAATCTAAGCTTAGGTAAGAAAAAATTTTTATATAGCTAGAAGGTGACCGTGCTTTCGAATCATCAAAAAGAACGTTTTCCTAGTCAATATCCACTTTACCGCACAGACTTATGGTCGAATCTGCTAAATCTGAAAAAGTAAATCTCGTTAATGAAATATTTTAAATCCTGATTATAATTTGCCGCGAATATTCTCGGGAGAATGTCCCGTGTTTCCTTTTACGGGTCTTGCCTCTGAGTGTGATTCATTTGGCGCCTGTCCTTTGGCTGTACCTAATGAAAACCCAACTATTTTATCAAATTGATGGAGTTGTTTGTTTTTGTTTCTCATACCTTAGAAATTAATCATGCTGGTTCCTACGTGACAACTCAAATTGAGTTTAAAAATTCCGCTACTTTTTCTAAGATTTACACATGTTTATTTTGTGGTATATTTTAAAAAAGCACTTTGTTTTCTTTATATTCAGGTTAGTATATTGTACTATATCTAATTGCATAATAAATAGTTAAGCCAAGATCATTTAACTTATAATTAAAGTTAATCAGGAAAGCTAAAGCTTGAAAAACCTTCAATTTCCTTCATCTATTACATCCATTGAATTCTGCTTTTTTTATAAGTGTTTTACTAACAAACGCAGGGTAACTTGCTATATAACCCAGAAGAGAGTATTTGAATGAAGATTTTTTTAATCCTTTCCCTTTTTTCAATTCTTGCTCATAAACCAAATGAGAAAGTAAAAGCTGAAGAAACAACAAATAAAGTTGTTGTGAGTTGGCAAAAAAACAACACCCTAACCTGGGATGATTTTCGCGGCGTTCCTAAATCAAAAAGTGTATTTGCTGCCGAATGTTATTGGGAAATTCAATATTCGTATTCACTCAACCCTTCAAGAAACAAAGTGCACTTTGATGTATTTTGTTATTTTAACGCTTCCAAATCATGGGTAAAGCCGCATCAAAAAACAGACGGATTGCTGCAGCATGAACAAATCCATTTTGATATAGCAGAATTATGCAGTAGAAAATTAAGGAAAAAGTTAGCGGAGAGCAGCTTTCAGGAAGAAAGTTTCAAAAAGGATATTAATATAATTTTTGACGACATTCTATATTTGTGCGATAGCATGCAAGTGGCCTATGATTCACAAACTAATCATGGATTAAATAAGAAACAACAACACTTCTGGCAAGAAAATATAAATAATAGCCTCCTAGATTTAAAGGAATTTGAAAAAAATCCTGATAGCCGTCTCGAGTCTCCATTAACCGAAGAAAATTTTATTGCCCGGCTCTTTAGAAAATTAAATTTTTAATTCCTTTTTTACAATAACGTCATACTTTCATCCTTGAATTGTCAATTAAAAATAAGTTTTGAATAATTATTTTTAATCTTCCTCGCTTTTATTAATTTTAATTGCTCAACGAGCTAATGATCTAAAAATTAGCCCATTTAGTTTTTCTTCATTTCGATAAATAAATTTGATTTATGCACAATCAAGAAGAAACTTTAGTATTAATAGAACAATTAGCCGAAGTTATAGACGAGAGAAAAAAAGGATACCAAAAAGCCTCAGATAAAATTACAGATCCCTATCTAAAAGAACTTTTCAAGGCCCACTCCAATCACTGTGAAATTCTAAAATCCGAAATGGCAAAACTTTCAGATAGTTGGGAATCTCACCCGCCTCACGATGAATTAAAATGGAAATATTGGTTCGAAATGAAACATGCTCTAAAATCATCCTCCCGTGATGAACTTCTTTCTGCTTGCATTCAGGGAGAACAACGGTCAATTAGTCTATATTTGGAATTAATACACGATCCTGATCTTTCCTCCAACCTCAAGGGAATAATCACCAAACAATTTCATGATATAAAATCCGCTTGCGATCTGCTGAAAATATTTAAGATTTGTCTTTAAAAAAGTAACATTGTCTGACAGACTTTTCCATTAATACTTAGTCCGGATTTTATATTCTATGACAATCAATGATTTTATTGTAAGGCATCTTAAAATATCTCATGAGAAAGCCGCAGCTCAAATTCAATTAAAAAAAATACTGGTTAACGGTTTGCCCGCCAAGCAAAGGCAACTTGTTAATCAATCGGATTGTATCGCTGTTGATAATAAAGAGCTACAAACTCCTCCAGCTCCTATATACATTGCTTATTATAAACCTAAGGGCGTAGAATGTACTTTAAATCCTGACATCAACGACAATCTTTTCAGTCTCCTTCCATTCAAGGAAAAGCTTTTCCCTGTGGGACGGCTCGACAAAGCTTCGGAAGGCCTGCTTTTACTGACCAACGACGGCAAACTTTATAAAAGCATAGCCGGGGCAGACGCGAAACAAGAAAAAGAATATGTTGTAAAAGTTGCAGAAAAAATAACCGATAATTTTATTCTTCAGATGGCCGGGGGAATAAAAATCATGGGCAAAACAACCCGCCCTTGTAAAGTAAGTAAAATAGATGATTTTACTTTCAGGATAATACTAACTCAAGGTTTAAACAGACAGATCAGGAGAATGTGCTTTAAACTTAGGTATCAGGTAAATTTTCTTCAGCGTACACGAATTATGGGAATACCACTCAACGATTTGCAGCCAGGAGAATTCAGGAAAGTAAGTAAAAAGGAAATTACCGGAATAGAATAAAATATTTCACCTATTGCCACTCTGAGTAACATATGTCTCATTTTTGCCCGAAGTAAAAACATTTCCTTCGTAATACGTGAAATCTAGTCAATTCCTTATTACTAATAAGCTTGACTATGTCTTTAGGTATTGATAGTATTTTATTGGTCGGTTCAATACTACTTTTTATAAGTATAGTAGGCAGCAAATTAATCTCTAAGCTTGGTGTTCCCACACTTTTGCTTTTTCTATTTATTGGAATAATTGCCGGCTCAGAAGGTATCGGAGGAATCTATTTCGATGATCCTCGTTTCGCCCAGTCAACAGGAGTTATAGCGCTCACTATGATCTTGTTTTCAGGAGGACTGGATACCAAATGGGAAAGTATCCAACCGATATGGGGTAAAGGTATTTCTCTTGCAACTGCCGGAGTTTTTATTACGGCTTTATCTTTAGGTTTATTTGCCCACCTCATTCTCGACTTTACTTTAATTGAAGGACTGCTGTTAGGATCCATCGTTTCTTCTACAGATGCCGCAGCTGTATTTTCAGAGTTAAAATCCAAAAAGATGGGACTTAAAAGAAATTTAAGACCTTTATTGGAGCTAGAATCCGGAAGTAATGACCCTATGGCTTATTTTCTGACGGTAAGCTTCACTTTTCTCCTTATCAATGAGGATTCTTCCATACTTCATCTTATTCCTTCCTTTTTTATAGAAATGACTTTTGGTGGGTTGTTCGGATTTATTATGGGCAAAATGCTTGTATGGATAATAAATTCTATCAAACTGGAAATTGAAGGATTATATAGCGTATTAACGCTGGCGCTGGCATTCTTTACTTATGCCGCCACAGACTACCTTAATGGCAATGGTTTTCTTGCAGTATACATTGCTGGGATGGTCTTAGGGAACAACAACTTTATTCATAAAAGAACCATTCTCAAATTTTATGATGGAATCGCCTGGTTAATGCAAATCCTAATGTTCATTACCCTGGGGTTACTTGTCTTTCCCAGCCAATTAATTCCTATAATCGGAAGCGGTTTACTGATGTCGTTTTTTTTAATTCTTATTAGCCGGCCTTTAGGTGTTTTTTTGAGTCTGTTTTTTGTCAAAATGGGGTTAAGAGATAAGGTTTTTGTATCGTGGGTAGGTTTAAGAGGCGCTGTTCCGATTGTGTTTGCTACCTATCCCTTAATTGAAGGAGTAGGCAAGGCAGATACAATTTTCAACCTTGTCTTTTTTATTGTAATTACTTCTGTAGGTATCCAAGGAACAACCTTATCGGTGATGGCAAAATGGCTAAAACTCGATACTCCTGAGAAACTTAAAAAGAAATATCCATTAGAACTGGAGCTTTCTAATGAATCAAAAAATGAATTGTTTAAAGTAAAACTCGATAAAAACAGCAAGGCGGCAGGAAAACCAATTGTCGACCTGGAGTTTCCTAAGGGTTCCCTGATTGTCTTAATAAGCAGAGACGGAAAATATATCACACCCAACGGCGTAACAAAACTAGAAGCCGGAGATAAACTTCAGATAATGGCTGCCAATAGGGAGGAGATTCCTAAAATAATTTCTGCTTTAAAATAAATGAGTTGGAAAGAGATCATGGGTTTCCTATCGTTTCATCATTACCCCTGGCCGTATTTTCACCTCTTAGACCAGATTTATCTTCTTTTCTATTAAAATTTTCGACATCTTCAAGAGTTACATCGCCAGCGGGCCAAGTACTCGGATCTTTTTCTTCATTTTGGTTTGACTGGGTCTCTGAATATTCCAGATTGTCTTCTTTGTTTAATTCGTTATTTGTTAAGGAATCTCTATTTTGATTTGGATTTATACCCATTGGAGTATCGTAACTAAAATCTTTTTGACTTTCACCTGACAACCGATCTTCTTCTACTCCTGCCATTGCGCCAACGTCTCCGGGCGAGTTTATTTCAACACCTGAATCATTTGCAAAGGAATTTAAGTCAGTCCCTCCTCCTCTTATTCCCGATGGAGTATCATCCTGACCTGAACTGGAATTTTCAGTCGTGTTATTGCTAAATATACCCTCTTTCTTTTCAGGCGTCCGTTGCAAATTTTCATTATTATCTGGCTTTTCCATCTTTTTATAATTTAAGGTTCTAAATCACCACAATACTGGTCTTTTTCATTACGGAAAGATTGCAAGAAGGATAATCTTCTGTAGAAATACTGCTGGGTAAAGTAGGAAGATATTCTTTTAAAATATGTACTTATTTAAGATCACTTTACAATTCCATACGTAGAATAAAAGGCAAAGAATACGCAGGAGAATTCATAAAACTCCTGACAATAGTAAAACCTAAGTAATGCACATTATAAAACCTTAAAAAAAAGCTGGTATGGAAAAAGAGTATTATCAACCAATCGTAATCAAAAATTTTTCAAAACCAAATGATGTAAGCAAGCAACATAAAAAAAACCAGGATTCCTTTCAAAAAGAATCTGTTATCCGGTTTCAGAAACAAAACAAGAATGACATCCCCTTAAAGAACGGTCATTAAAGAATTGAATCATTTGTTTCCTTAATGCAATTATCTCTTATGAAATAGTCACAATTGTATATCAGTCAAACAAATTGAATACCTATTAAAATAATCCATCCTGGCCCTTCTCGGGACATGTGGTCAATACGTGAAATGGAATGAAAAGCAGGCGCAATCAAAACATAAATCCAGAGAATAATCCTAAAAACTTTTCAGAGGAAGAGGAAAAGGAAATTATGAGGTCTGACGCTACTTTGAGTAATGAGGCGCCTGAATCTGAAGTAGGTAAAAGAGAAACCACAAGAAATAATTACGACGAACCTGGTATTCCCAATGGAAGTATCAAGGAAAATAGATTTAACGAGAATGATGACTTATTCGAGGATTATGAAGATCATGAAGTTTTGTGATTTTTAATTAAAAAAAGGAGAAACTGTCCAAAAAATAATCTCGGGTTTATCCGGACTTTTTGGACAGTCTCTTTTAATAAGACTGTTGCCTGGAAGCATCAACTGCTTTATAAATAGCAATTCCAGCCAGGGTAATCAAAGCAGCAGAAAATATCATCTTATAATATGGATTATCAACCTTTTTTGGAATTGCAACTATCCCATTCTCGTTGGCAATAACAGGTTGGTGAACATAACGTCCCTGATTCGGAACAGCAACTTCATTAAAATTCTTAACGAGGTTGTCTAACTGAAACCGAAGAACTATGCCTTTCATAGGAATACCATGCCCGGTGCCCGCCACTTCCGGTTTTAACTCTGCCAATTTCCTTAAAGATTTTTCTGAAGAATACCAATCAATAGTAAAATAGGCAGGAGGAGGATTCACTTCTTGTTTTTGTGTAATAATGGCAAAAGCGGATTCTTGCTGTACAGTCACAAAAGCATCGCCAACGATCAAAGTACGGTCATAATCCCTGAACAATGAAATATGGCCGGGGGAATGTCCGGGCGTATATATTATTTTCCATTCAGGGAAACCCGGTATGGTATCATTTTCTTTTAGTTCCTGAATCTGCTGGCCCAAATCAATGGGTGTTCTTTTAAATAAAGGGGAGAATAATGGCATTATCCCCTTACCTACTGTAGGGTCAGGCGGAGGATAACTTGATTTTCCTGTTAAATAGGGCATCTCCATTTTATGCGCATAAACAGGAATGTTCCATTCTCGAGCTAAATCAGGCAAAGCGCCGACGTGGTCGAAATGCCCGTGGGTTAGGATAATTGCTGAAGGTGCTGTATCGTCTCCAAAGTATTCTTTTGCTGCATTTTTAATCTGCGCGGAGCAAGGACCCATTCCACAGTCTACAAGTATCCATTTATCAGGATCGCTAATGCTACTGACAAAGTAAACATTAACCATCACTATCCTCATATATCCTACACCCGGCGCAATGGTCTTGATTTTGGTTTTCCTTTTAGGAAGAGCAATGTTGAGATTATTCATATTTGAAAATTAACAGTCTAGTTTTGGCTACGAGTCTTGTAACAATTAGGTACATTTTCTCATTCAGAAAATAAATCAAATCATCCATTTAAAAAATGCAGCTATAAGAAAATTAAATACGCCATAATTCATTTAGAACCCTTAAAGCCATTGTATGAATTATTTAACTTTTCTATTGTCGTTTTCACTTTTGCCGCATTAGGAGAGATTTGTATGCTCACTAAAATCTTGTAAGATAAAAGACCCCTAGGGCCTGTAGTATACATTCATGGAATATTAGCTGCAATAGCTTAAGGTGTAGCTCTTTTTTATTCATTGGGCACCAGACCGGATTTATGACTGCCACAACCATCTTTTTAACTTTGGCTATTCTTGGAGGATTAACGCTTTTTAGTATTGACGCCGTTAAGAAAAAATTCCCAAAGCGGGAGCCATACTTCATGCTACAGCAAGCGGGTGTTATAAGTTTATACCTTAAGAAATTTGTCTGAAAGTATTGATGTACATGCAAGCAAAAATTGCTGCTGTTTCTGTACGAAGAATATTTTCCCCCAGTGACAATGATTTAAACCCCTCACCGATAGCGCTTTTAACTTCTGTAGGTGAAAAATCTCCTTCAGGACCAATTAGTATCAAATATTCTTTTTCTTTTTTTGAAATATCAACAAGTCCTTTTTGATGGGTTTCATCCAGGCAAGCGATATACTTTTCAGAAATGTTATGCTGCTGAATAAATTCTTTAAACGAAACTGTCGGATTTATGACAGGCAAAAATGCCTTTTTGGACTGTTTCATCGCCGAAAGGGCTATCTTTTTAATTCTTTCAATTTTGACATCTTTCCTTTCAGACCTTTCACATTTAAGAAAGGTGATTTCGTCAATGCCTATTTCTACAGCCTTTTCGACAAAAAATTCCGTCCGGTCAATACTTTTTGTAGGAGCAATAGCAATGTGAAGATGGTAATCCCTTTTCTCTTTTTCTTTCTTATGAATTATAGCCAACTCACATCTTTTGGGATGCGCATTGGTTATCTTGCTTTTATAAAACCCTCCAAGACCATCCGTAAAATAGATCTCATCACCAACTTTATGTCTTAAAATCCTGATACAATGAATAGATTCATCTTCACTTAAAACTGCATTCTCTTTCGTAATATCGGTTGTATAATAAAGCTCCATATCAAGTTTCTGCCCACAAAACTGGATATAATTTATAAAAGCAGGAAAATATTTTTAAAACATTAAAGAAATACTAAAAATCTGAAGGTGTAGATTGCTTTACGACCTGAGGCTGTATTACGGGAATCAAGGATTCTTTCAAGCTTTGAATAAATAACAGGATATCTTTTTTGGTCGAGTATTTGTGTTGAACCCAGGTTTTCTGCCATCCTTTTGCTGTAGGATCATTTAATGATTTTTCTTTTCCGGTAGGCTTCATTTCGTAATTTCTATTCTGTTTGTAATAATGAAAGGTAAATTCAGAAAAGGTGTACTTATACTTGTTGTTCTTCACTTCCAGTAAAAATGTATAACTAATTTTACCATGAACTTGCTTTGAAATCAGTCCTTTTTGATAAACAAAAAACGAATTCTCAGCTTTTACTTCATTTAAACCACTTGTATCAATGCTTGTAAACCCATTTTCCACTACCCATTCTTTTCCAGTTTTAAGAAGATTTCCGGAATCAAGGCTATCCACCACTATAACCTCCGAAAAAACAAATCCCGGAATTTCCTGGGAGAAGGAAGTAAAGGCCATAATGACAAAGAAAAAAATAACGACACCGAACTTTTCCATAAATGAAAAATACCGGCGCTTAAACCGGTATTATTAGTATGTGTTTTATTAAAATTTAAGAATAAACGCTGAACCTAAAGTGGTTTGAGTTTTCTTAGCCTTTCCCTCATTTTCAACAAAAAATTCTGAATCGGCTGCATCAAACCTGATTTCCGGTTTAATGTTAAATCTTCCCTCGGCAAGAGCAATATTAGCGGTAGCCGTCAGAGCGTTAACTACCAAAGGACCAAAATAACGTACCCCGTCTGGATCATTAAAATGTTCTACCCTAAGGCCTAATCCAAATACATCATTGAAAGCAACATTTGCATAGCCTGCAACTCCAAACCATGACGCATCTTTATCGTATTTCCCCTGGTCAGCCTCTAAAATTCCAGCAGAAACAGGATCCGCCGCAGCTATATCTTCATCGGTAATTTCCTTGGCGTATCCTGATGAAAACATTCCGTAAGCTGCATTTACACCCAGGCTTATTTTATCAGAAGCTGCTACGGTACCGGTTAAATCAAACAAATTGGTAAAGGAACCTTTCTTAGAACCAAATGCTGATAAAGTATTGTACTCGTCGCCACCAATCCAGTTTAGGTATAAATTAACTCCTTCTACCGGCGATACAAACACTTGTGCTGCCAGGCTTTTCTTGTCGTTAAAATCCTGTAATCCATCCCATCCATTTACAACACCCACCATTATGCCTGCCTTATCGCTAAATGTATAATTTAATTTTGCTCCCGTATGATAAAAGGGACCATTACCAAATAGATAGGACAAACTGTAATTGTAATTTAAGGGAGCATCAATTAACTCATAGCCTATATGAGTACCAAACTGCCCGATAGTAAATTTCAATTTGTCAGTAAAACCGTAAGCAAGGTAAGCCTGCTTTATTATTTTGGATGTTCCTGAATTTCCAAAGTTTCCCAACTCAGCATTAGGCCCGTAGGTCAAATCGAGTACTGCTTCCGCTTTTCCATAAGTGTATTTAAAAGCAGTTTGAACCAATCCCAATGAAAAATTATTGTGGTAAACATCAAAGATTCTTCCACCATTTTTTCTGTCAGAGGGGCTATTCAAATTGTATTGATAATAAGTATCAACATAACCGGTAATGGTCAAACTTCCCGTAGAAACAGAATCCTGACCGTAAGAAGAGAAAGCGGTCAGGATTACAAGTAGGATCAGGTAAAATTTTTTTTTCATCATCTTAAAAATTAAAGTTATAAATAAATGTTATTTGCAAAAAAGACATATTGAACTTATCAAAGTATCGTAGATAAATTCAAACGTTAATATTTTATAAAACATGCCTAATATAATAATACTATAATTTAAAATAACTTAATTATATCCATATACATGTTAAATTTATAAGAAAAAATTTTAAAAATTAGTAATTATAGTTTAATAATAGCCTAAAACTATACCAACATAATCATTTGAGTAATATATTACTTTTTTAATATTTCAAAAGTAATGTTAAAAATTTACAAAAACAAAAACTAATGCTTATTTATTATGTTGATCTGCCAATAAAATATATAAATAAATAAAATGAAGTTAATAAACTAACATGATTAATCAGAATCAATACAAATTTTACAAAAACATATTCATTTTTAAACTAGTATTCTAAAAAACACAAATTATGAATATGAAAGACAAATACAGCCGAAGGAATAATTAGAAAAGAAAGTAATTATTACTAAAGTGGAAAAAAGCGGGCAGTACACATATTCTTAGTGAACAACTTTGAGTTTGCAGCCTTCCAGGAAAAATTTTAACGGATAAAGTCGTCTGAAAGCTCTTTATGTTCACCTATTTGATTCATATCTTACATATATTCAATGGATAAGCACAGAAGATTTCCATTTCAGTTACTATTTTAGACATTCCAAATAAAATATTTAACAAAATTTAGAATATGTCGGTTAATAAAGATGTTGAGATAATCAAACCCCCTGTACTTTTTAGTAAAACCCAGGAGTTAATTAAGAAAATTGAAAATTATACCGGCGGTAAACTCATTTGCTATTGGAACTCTATCAATGGATCCATATGCCAAAACGACGTTCAAGCCTTTTATGAGATTGCAAAAGACCTGAAAACAGAAAAAGTAATTTACTTTTTTGTTAAATCACATGGCGGCGATGGAAAGGCATCGCTCAGAATTGTAAACCTGATAAGGCAACACACCAAAAAACTTGTTTCACTGGTTCCGTTGGAATGTGCTTCTGCAGCAACTATGCTGGTTTTGGGCTCCGATAAAATTGAAATGGGTCCTTTAGCTTATTTAACAGCAGTTGACACCTCCTTAACCCACGATTTGTCACCCATTGATAAAAACAATTCTTTAGTAAGTGTGAGCCAGGACGAATTGAGCAGGGTGATCAATTTATGGAATAAAGAAGAAAAGCCTAACGATTCTAATCCATACAACTCCTTATATAATTATGTTCATCCTTTGGTGGTGGGAGCAGTTGACAGGGCAAGTTCTTTATCCATTAAACTTTGTAAAGAAATCTTGTCTTATCATCAAAAAGATGAAAAGAAAGCAGAGTCGATAAGCAATCATCTTAACGCCAGCTATCCGTCTCACTCCTATCCTATCACTTTTAATGAAGTAAAAAGAATAGGATTAAACGTGTCTGAAATGGACAAAAAACTTAATGACCTTCTTTTGGAATTAAATGAGGTTTATTCGGAAATGGGCCAAAAAGCTTATACTGATTATGATGAGGTCAATGGTCATGACAATGAAATTTTGAATATCCTGGAAGGAAACAATGTTCAGATTCATTATCAGGTGAACAAAGATTGGCATTATAGGGCAGAAGAAAGAAGATGGATAACAATGAATGATAAAAGTGCCTGGATAAAAACTTCTTTTGCTGACGGCAAAATTGTAAGCAAAAGCTTTCATATAAGATAACTGAGAGGCATGAGGTACGAGGTTTGAGGAGTTATTTTAAACTCATAGCTTAATTCCTTTAAGCCATAGCATATTAGCACATAATCAAGTTGCCACATCAATTATTATTTTATTTTCTTTCCAAAAGGTAAATTTTATAAAACCTGAACAGTATCTTTCCGTTACTAGCGGTTATAATTTATTTATATTTTGGAAACAACAGATAAAACTTTACTGATAACAGAATCTCCATTAAAAACTTATATTCAGTTTCTTCTTGAAAATAATATGGAGGTCCTTAAAGAAGACGACAAAGACATTATAGAAGAAATTGAACGTTTCTTTTTTGAAAACCTGGGAGCTGAATCTCAGAACCGAAAAATAACCAACATTACTACCATTAATGATTTCCTTAACAATGTGATTGAGGATAATACCATTAATGACGTAAAACAAAACCTCATAAGCCTGATACAAATTAAGCTTCTGGAAGTTTATAACATGGAAGTATTGCTTTCTGGCATCAGGCTATTGTATAGACTAAGGAAGGAAAGCATTTTTGAACATTTGGCTCAATATTGTGATTCCGTTCAGGATGCAGTTAGTGTTTCCCTGGAATTGGATATTCTTTTCTCTGAAATTGAAGAATATACATTTCAGGTATTAACAAAGTATTCAAGAGAAAGAATCTCCATATTAAAGTCCCAGTTATATGAAACACAGGAATTCGTAGAGAAACTTGACGTTGCTCACAAAGAACTGATGGAAAAGTTTGGAAAGCCTTCCTGATAAATAAGATATAAATAAAAAATCCTACCCTTTTTTAAAAATTGGGTAGGATTTTTTATTTAAACTTTTAAGAGATTTTGAGAAAAAATCCCGCCTTCCAGCGGGATTTCAATTCTATTAAACGACTATTTAAGGAATAACAATTCCCTGTATTTTACTAATGGCCAATCCTCATCGTCAACTAAAAGCTCGAGTTTATCCACATTGTAACGAATAGGCTCAAAATATTTTTTCACCTGGTGGCAATAGCTTACTGCTTTTTCTCTTGCATCTTCGATCTTGTTGGCTACTTTTCTAGCTTCCACCATCGCATCCACATTTCTTTTGATTTCATTGATGTGGTTCGTTATTTCCTTTATAGTATCCAACGTCGCATTATTTTTTATTTCAAGACCAATATCCTTCAATCCCTTAATGTTCTGGATCAATTTATTTTGGTAAGCAACGGCAGTCGGAATAACATGGTTATAAGCAAGGTCACCCATTACCCTGGCTTCTATCTGGATTTTCTTAGTATAATTTTCAAGGTCAATTTCATGACGGGCATCCAATTCCACTTCTGTAAAAATGTTATTGCTGATGAAAAGCTTTTTAGCCTTTTCAGAAACATAAGCATCCAGTGACTCAGGGGTTGTTTTTACATTTTCAAGTCCTCTTTTGGTTGCTTCTTTAACCCACTCGTCAGAATAACCATTTCCTTCAAAGCGTATGGATTTTGATTGCTTCACATATTCCCTCAATACATTGATTATAGCCACTTCTTTTTTGGTGCCTTTCTTAAGTTGTTTATCTACATCGGTTTTAAATTGAACCAACTGATTTGCCACAATCGTATTAAGAACAGTCATGTTGGTGGCGCAGTTTGCAGAAGATCCTACAGCACGGAATTCAAATTTATTTCCCGTAAATGCAAAAGATGAAGTTCTGTTCCTGTCGGTATTGTCCAACAGAATTTGAGGAATTTTACTGATTCCCAGCTTCATATATACATTATCGCCTTTACCTACCCTTACCGTCGCATTTCTTTCCAGTTCATCCAGTACGCTTGTCAGTGCTTCTCCGATAAAAATAGAAACGATGGCAGGAGGAGCTTCGTTAGCGCCAAGCCTGTGGTCGTTACCAGCAGAAGCAATAGACGCTCTTAAAAGAGGTGAATAATCGTAAACGGCCTTTATAGTATTTACAAAGAATGTAAGGAACTGAAGATTTTCTTTAGGCCTTGAGCTTGGCCCGAGAAGATTTTTACCAGTATTGGTAATTAAGGACCAGTTGTTGTGTTTTCCACTTCCGTTAATTCCGGCAAATGGTTTTTCATGAAACAACACTTTAAAGCTATGTCTTTCTGAAACCCTATCCATCAAGTCCATCAACAATGAATTGTGGTCTACAGCAAGGTTACATTCTTCAAAAGATGGAGCACATTCAAATTGGCTAGGCGCTACTTCATTGTGTCTTGTTCTTACAGGTATACCCAATTTTAAAGCCTCAATTTCAAAATCAACCATAAAATTGGTTACCCTTGTAGGTATTGACCCAAAATAATGATCTTCCAGTTGTTGACCTTTGGCAGGTGAATGTCCAAATACTGTTCTTCCACTTAAAGCCAGATCAGGACGAGCTTCAAAAAGCGCTCTGTCTACCAGGAAATATTCTTGTTCAGCCCCAAGCGTTGCATATACTTTATCAACGTTAGTATCAAAATATTGACAAACATCCACAGCCGCTCTTTCCATAAAAGCCAACGCCTTTAAGAGCGGTGTTTTATGATCTAAAGCTTCACCTGTATAAGCTACAAAAACAGTGGGGATACATAATGTTTTTACACTTCCCGATTCAATAATAAAAGCCGGAGAGGTCGGATCCCAGGCAGTATATCCTCTGGCTTCAAAAGTATTTCTTATACCTCCATTTGGAAAAGAAGAAGCATCAGGCTCTTGCTGTACCAAAGCAGTTCCTTTAAATTTCTCTAATACTTTTCCATTTCCTGAAACATCAAAGAAAGCATCGTGTTTTTCGGCAGTAGCTCCTGTCAATGGTTGGAACCAGTGGGTGTAATGGGTGGCTCCCTTAGACAACGCCCAGCTTTTCATAGCTGAAGCCACGGCATCAGCTACTTGCTTGTCTATTTTAATTCCTTTTTCTATACTCAAATTCAATCTGTCAAAAATATCGGGAGTAAGTGTAGCTTTCATCGCATCTTCACCAAATACATTCATGCCATAATATTCTGACACCAATCTTGAAGGGGGAGTTGCAATAACTACAGGTCTGCTCTCTATTCTATCTAAAGCTCTAAATCTTAGTAATGCCATATTCTTTTTAATTAAGGTTATTTAATCCAGGCCAAAAATATATAAAATATCTGTTTTTAAAAATATGTCATCGATTTTCAATTAATATTTACACAAAAACTATTTTTTGAGCACTAATAACCTGATTTTCTAATATATTTTCAATCAACTACACCATTTTTTATTAGAATTTCTATTTTTCAAATGAAGAGAATTTTCATCATAAGGGACTATTATGAAAAAACAGAGGTAGAAAAGCAGGCTTTACATGAAATTTTTAGTTTTTTTTTCAATAAAGCATAAAAATTATGACGTGAACCTATTTTTTTGCATTTAATAGATCCTCTGATAAGATTTTTATCAAACCAAAATGATAATTAGTATTTTTGCAAAAGATGAAGAAAGTCGCTTTTTATACCTTAGGATGCAAGTTAAACTTTTCAGAAACCTCAACTATCTCCAGACTATTTGAGCAAAAAGGATATTTGAAAGTAGAGTTTAATCAACAACCGGATATATTTATAATAAACACATGTTCTGTCACCGAAAATGCGGACAAAAAATGTCGTAAAGTTGTAAAAGAAGCTTTAAAAATATCTCCCCATGCTTTCATAACCATTATTGGCTGTTATGCTCAGTTAAAACCAAAAGAGATTTCTGAAATACCTGGAGTAGATGCCGTTTTAGGCGCTGCTGAAAAATTCAGGCTGCTTGAATTAATCGATGGTTTTGAAAAAAAGGTAAATCCAATAGTCCTTACCTCTGATATTGTTAAAGCCAATCAATATTATTGTTCTTATTCTGTAAATGATCGTACCCGAACTTTCTTAAAAGTGCAGGATGGTTGCGATTATTCCTGTTCATTTTGTACAATCCCTCTGGCAAGAGGGTCGAGCAGAAGTGACACCATAGAAAATATAATTGCTTCGGCAAATGAAATTGCGGCTAAAGATGTCAAAGAAATTGTATTGACAGGTGTTAACATCGGAGATTTTGGTATTGAAGATGGAACAAGAAAAAACAGATTCATTGATCTGATCAAAGCATTGGACACAGTGGAAGGCATAGACAGGTTTAGAATATCTTCCATAGAGCCCAACCTATTATCCGATGAGGTAATTGAGTTTGTATCCAACTCTAAAAAATTTGTCCCACACTTTCATATCCCTTTGCAATCCGGATCCGAAAAGATTTTGAAGCTGATGAAAAGAAGATACAAAAGGGATTTATACACCGAAAGGGTAAGGAAAATAAAGGAGATAATGCCCGATTGTTGTATTGGTGTGGACGTAATCGTAGGTTTTCCTGATGAAACAGAACAAGATTTTCTGGAGACTTACAACTTTTTAAATGATCTTGATATTTCTTATTTACACGTCTTTACCTATTCGGAAAGAGACAACACTCACGCATTATCCATACAAAATCCTGTGCCATTAGAAGTTAGGAGCAAAAGATCCAAAATGCTTCATATTCTCTCCGATAAAAAAAGAAGGCACTTTTATGAGACCAATTTAGGAAGGGAATTCTCAGTATTGTTTGAAGATGATGTCGCGGAAGGAAAAATGTTTGGCTTTACGGAAAACTATATTAAAGTAGTCGCAAAGTATGATCCTATGTTGGTAAATGAAGTAAAAACAGTAAGGCTTTCCTCCATAAATGCAGATGGGCAGGTCGAAATTGAAGAGCTGGAAGAAAAGTCGTTGGTTCATTGATTCCCGGTTACAAACCCACAAAATTCACTTCTATTGAAACAATCTTGTGGTTGTAGGTTTATTGCTTTATTTTAAAAAGACAAAAACCCATTTTCTTCATTTACTACCTTTTATCTTTTAATATTTAAAAACAAAGAAGGTATTTGTTGGCCAAAATTATACCAGAATAACCTCTTTAAATGAAGATGCCTCAATAGTGTTTCTAAAAATTACATCGTCCATTTCTTTAAGCTATTCTCCTTCCCTGGCAATCTGGTATTTATAATTAATTTAGAATTAAATCTTTCTGACTATGATTACTACAGGGCGCGCAACATTTCAATCAAATCAAGAAATATTTGTAAATACAAACCGGATATTTATTGATGGAGAAAAAATTATAGTGTCGTTAAACGGCGATATTGAATACAATGAATCAATTAAAATAAAAAAGGCTATCCTGGAATTTCTGGCAACATTTACAAATAAAGTTGACTTGATTATTGACTTTAAAAAGGCAAAAATCAAAAGTACGGATTCCAGGCACACCTTTGACAGTTTCAGGGAAATGAAACAAATAGCCAAAGTAGATTGTATTGGAGGTAACTTCTCAAACCAGTTATTCCAAAATATTAAAAGAGGACTGCTGTCCTTTTCAAGACTATAGGGATTAAAAAAATCCCTATAATTTTTCGAAATCAGGTTGAATTGTTTAACTATAATTGTCCATTATTTACCTGCTTTACTGCATAATCCACGGCCCTTGCCGTCAAGGCCATATAAGTAAGGGATGGATTTTGGCTTGCTGTGGATGTCATACAAGCGCCGTCAGTGACAAATACATTTTTGCAGGCATGTAACTGATTCCATTTATTTAATAAAGACGTTTTAGGATCATGTCCCATTCTGACCCCTCCCATTTCATGAATGTCATTTCCCGGAACCCTGGTATTGGTTTGAGCTTGGATATTGCTAAAGCCTGCTATGGTAAACATTTCTGTAAGCTGATCTACAAAATCCTTACTCATCTTATGATCATTTTCATCATAAACCACAGAAACTTTTAACAATGGCATGCCCCAAGTGTCTTTCTGAGTGCTATCGAGGCTCACATAATTGCTTTCCTTTGGTATTGTTTCTCCCATCATATGAGAACTTATATGCCATGGCCCCAGGAATGGATTTAATAAATTTTCTTTTAATTGAGGTCCCTGACCGGACAAATCCCTTTCCAGTGTCCTAAATCCCGACAGACCGGCTGCATATCCCCTTAAGAAATCAGTTTCCTGTTTTAGAACATTTCTAAATCGAGGAATGTATCCACCTCCAGCAGGATTTCTGCCGTCCGTCGTAAACTCCTGTAGCCCCTCATATTCAGCACTGATCCTTGCACTATAGTTATGAAAAGCTACATATTTTCCCATCAACCCATTATCATTTCCCAGTCCATTTGGAAAGCGACTGGAGGTAGAGTTAAGTAGCAAAAGATTGGTATTAAGCGCAGAAGCATTTACAAATATTATCTTCGCATAGTATTCAATAACTTCTTTGGTATTGGTGTCAATAACCCTCACTCCTGTTGCTTTTCCTTTTTGCTCATCATAAATAACAGACTCAACAACAGAAAAGGGACGAAGTGTTAAGTTACCTGTTCTTTCTGCCCAGGGTAAAGTAGAAGAGTTGCTGCTAAAATAACCTCCGAAAGGACATCCACGTTGGCAAAGTCTTCGGTTTTGACATTGCGCCCTCCCCTGCTGATGATGCACAGGTTCCGGCTTTGATAAATGCGCGCAACGGGCGCTTATAATATGGCGGTTACCATATTTATCCAGTACTTTCTTTTTAAAATAATCTTCAACGGCATTTAGCGGATACCCAGGCAAAAACTCACCATCCGGTAAGTGACTTAATCCATCTTTATCTCCGGCTATTCCTGCAAATTTCTCTACGTAACTATACCATAAGGCAATGTCTTTATAGCGAATGGGCCAGTCTACAGCAAATCCGTCTCTTGCCGGGCCTTCAAAATCAAAATCACTCCAACGCTGGGTTTGCCTTGCCCATAACAATGATTTTCCTCCTACCTGATAGCCTCGGATCCAGTCAAAAGGATTTTCCTGGATATAAGGATGTTCTGCATCTTTTACAAAAAAATGTGCGGAGTCTTCTTTAAATGCATAACAACGATTGGCTACCGGATTTGCCTTTTGAACATCTATGGGCAATTCTCCCCGGTGTTCAAATTCATAAGGATACATATTGGTTGTCGGATAATCTACAACATGTTTTACATCTCTTCCCCGCTCCAACACCAGGGTTTTCAATCCTTTTTCTGTAAGTTCCTTGGCTGCCCATCCACCACTTATTCCTGAACCAATTACAATTGCATCAAAGGTGCGTTGTTTAACACTATCTATATTTAGATTCGACATCATTCTTGCTTAAGATTTTTTTACTGGGAAATAACCATTGTACCTGCCGGGTACCAATTCATATGGAATCAACTCTGTCATCACGTATTTTGAATTCAAATACCCCTGAATGGTTCTGTCTTTCGCGATTTTATAGAATTGGAATACCTTACCTGAAGGATTCTTGCTATTTTCGATATCCTTCAAAATTTCCCCGCGCTCTTTAACGGAGCAATTCACAAAAGATTTATCAAAACGTTTTTCAGACAGCTTTTCAAGTTCACTTAACCCCGCCACAAAACCCTCCTGGTCAGTTTTATCGTGACAATCATCTACCATTTTCAAAACAAAAAGGTGAAGGTTTAATGCTTTCGCACCAGGTGTGTCAGTTGTAGGGATAAAAGCTTCAGAGACTTCTGCAAGCAATTTTTCCTGCTCTGCATCAATATTAAGGTTATTTAGTTGTATGGAGGCCTTCCCTTTTTCTTTATCCTTAGCGCAAGAAGGTAAAATGGCTATCCCTCCTGCTATAATCATCAAATTTTTGATGGCTGATCGTCTTTGCATTTTTATTTATCAATACGTTATAAAAACCTCTTATTAATTTCTCAGAATACCCGTCATTTTTAGATACAAAGAATTGCTCCATTACCCCCCTTTCATACTGCGATTTAATTTTAGGAAAAACCATAAAGTTAATCTGTAAAATCAAGGTCTTTCCCAAACGTTTCTTTCATCTTCCATAAAGCCAACAGAGCAATTGTAATGGAAATTAAACCAACAATCCATGCACTTTTTACCATGTCTAAGTTAACACGAAGAATTTCAAAAACAAAAGTAAGCGGCAATACAGTTCCCCTTACAAAATTCGGAACTGTAGTAGCTACCGTTGCCCGAATGTTCGTGCCAAACTGCTCGGCTGCAATGGTAACAAACAAGGCCCAATAACCAATTGAAAAGCCAAGCAGGAAGCATGTTCCATAAAAAACCGGAACCGATAACTTTGAAATGGTGAGATATAATGCAACAGCTATAGCAGTAATCAGAATAAAAATTAGAACCACTTTTCTCCTGCTTTTTAGAAACTGGCTAATGGTGCCACTGCTTAAGTCGCCCAAGGACAATCCGATATAACAGAACATTACTGCTTTTCCTGCATCAACAGGGTCAGTCATATTTAAACTGGTAGCAAATTCAGGTGAAAATGTAATTAAAATACCAATTACAAACCATATGGGCAATCCAATAAAAATGCATCGTAAGTAATTGAGGAAAAGGTGCATCTTTGAAAAGAGCAAAAAGAAATTTCCTCTATCTACTTTCGTATGTTTTATCTGATCAAACATTCCTGATTCAGCAACGGTGTATCGGAGCAATAACAGTGAAAGTCCCATGCCTCCACCAATCCAGTAGGCGACCATCCAGTTGGTATATTCAGCTACAAAATAAGCCAGGACAGCTCCAAAAAGACCAACTGCTGCCACTAAAGTTGTTCCATATCCACGAATATGTTTTGGTAGTATTTCAGCAACCAGGGTAATGCCGGCACCTAATTCTCCTGCAAGTCCTACGCCTGCTATAAATCTAAGGACAGCATATTGCGGCACGCTGGTAACAAAGCCATTGGCAATATTGGCAAGTGAATACAATAAAATAGACCCGAACAGGACAGACAATCTTCCTTTTTTATCTCCTAAAACGCCCCATAAAATTCCACCGACAAATAGTCCGGCCATTTGCACATTTATAAGAAAAATACCTTCCTTCAATAATTGATCTCCGGATAAACCAAGAGCTTTTAAACTAGGAATACGAACAATACTAAACAGCAAAAGATCATAAATATCTACAAAATAACCTAACGCGGCAATAATAACAGGCGCCTGCAACACTTGCCTCCACGGAGATTTTTTTCTTTCGCTTTTGTTTATTTTGCTGTCCAGATCCGGTTTCGGAATAGAAGTTTCTGTTTCTTGAATATTTTCATTCATTCTCATTTTAAGGAAGGATTAATTTTTTAAAAATTATATAAAATCACCACCGACTCATGATGATTCGTAGTTAAAAGAAAATAGTGGTGAATATAAAAAGGATAAAATCTGAAAGACTTTACCCTTTTGAATGGATTGTTATGGAGTAGAAGTTATGCTGTTGTAGACGACTGTTAATAAGTCTCTTCTTGTGGTCTTCCCTACTTCATAAGTCAGCTTTCTTCCTGATAATTTTTCCCAGGCTAAACCTGTTTCCTGATCTATAGCATCGTCAAGTCTTGCTTTCCAGTCAGGAAGGTAGCCTTTAAGCCCCATTATTTGTACCATTTTAAAATCAGCATCGGTTGCTGTGATATCCTCAAAATACATTAAGGTCGCATTTTGATCCACCAGTTTAGTTTGTAAGTCCTGTAAATCAATGTTTTTTACTTTTTGATGATTATCAATTGCTAACGATGCGGATATACCACATGCTTGTCCTAATGCCATCCAACAAGGCTCCATACGCAAAGTGGAAAAACCGATATGACTCCCGGAAACAGGAACAGGAAGAAGCAAATTATCTACAGTCTTTGGTACCATTACTCCGTAGGGAACAGTGTAAACTTGAGAAGGATAACTTAAAAACCCATCAAGGTGAACTTTATTGGGTTCACGCTTTCTTACTCCATGAGAATCAAAGGCATAATGGCTTGCGGTAACACTTGAAGCATGCAATGGAGGACGTTTCCCTGGAGCCACTTCTGTAGCATCTTTGGTTGTAAAGAAGTAAAGTCCTTCAAATCTTCTCCCTTCGCGAACATATACTTGTCTCGGGAAATTGCCATTATCCGTATACTCGTCCTTTGCAAATCCCCATTCTTTTGCCGCTTTTCTAAAATGCTCGGGCAAAGTTGCGTCATTCTGCGCAAACCAGACAAGTCCCTGTATATACTCCTGCAACCTCACTGAAAAGGCGTCTCTCCATTCCCATCCTGAGGTAGGCCATGGCCAGTTTTCTTCAGGTAAATCTGTAGAAATAAAAGCCATATGTTGATTATTGGCATCGGTTTTTTCATTAGGCAAGGGCACCATATTGGTAATTTTTGCAATCCCCCACACATCTCCAGGTATATTGGTAGGGTTACCTTTTTTAATATTTTTCCTGTTTGCCTCCAACATCTCCTCGGTTACATTCTGCATTTGAGCTCCGGTATGACGACCCGTCCAGACATCTTCAATTAAAGAAACATATTCTTCCCGGTTATACTTTAGCGGCTTCTTTACTTCTACCCTATTCGCCGGATTGTTGGTTAAACAGAGCCTGTAATTATAAGATTGAACGGCATTATCTGCCTGATTAGTAGTGTTTTCGGCTTCCGGTCCTCGCCAATACTTGTACACTCTTCCCGCACCTATTTCATTAAATTCCGCCGAGCCTTCTCTTCCAACCCGGAAAGGCACTTTTGCCGCTGCTCCCAAATCACCCTCATAGGTTGCATCTACAAAAATTTTCCCGCTATACTCCTCCATTTTCTTTGACTCCCGGTTGAGAATATAAATCTTTTCTATGCGATCATTCCTCATAACAATGTTTTTATCCTCCACATCAAATTGCCTCATTTTCAAAACAGTGATTTTATCTTTGTGCTCCGCAAGCATTTCTTCCAAAACCATTTCTGCTACAGATGGTTCAAAATGAAAGCCGTCAGAACAATCTTTTACCTGCCTTGAATTCTCTCCATATTTTTTGATATAATAATTTTTTACCCGGATGATAAAGTCAGAAAACAAACCGGTTGTGGCGCCGCGAGTAGCAATATCAGTGGCGCCGAGACCATTTGCAGGTAGTCCACCCACATGACTGGTTCGTTCAAGAATCACTGAAGTTTTACCCATTTTTGCTGCTGAAATCGCAGACATTATCCCTCCCGGGGTACCTCCAACAATTACCAGGTCATATTGTGCGAAAGCGCAAGTTGTTAAAAGTATATTTACAAAAAAAAGTACTATAGTTCTTATTATCATCATTAAAACCGATTTAAAAGTTATCTCATTTTTACTTGAGTGAAATCAGGAGCAAATCCTTTTTACATGCAGGTTATCCTTTATGAAAGTAATTTCTTTAAATAAGCAGGATAGCTGTTTCCGTTAGTACCTCCATCGCCGTGAGTGATGCTGTCGCCAAAACAGACAATTTTAGAGGCAGGCATTTTATTATATTTCAGGTGCTGATGAACAAGTAATCCAATTACCCGATAGCCGTCATCCGTTGGATGTAACCCATCAGCAACATTACTATTCTCCATATTTTTAATCAAGCTGGACTTGTCAAGCCCTATGTTTCCTATTTTTTCAAAGACACGGTGAATGTCCAGAAAGGAAAGCTGGTATTCCCCTGCAATCTTTTCAATCAGAAGGTTCATCTGAGCCAAACGTTCTTTATGGCCTTCCGGGTTATAAAAGGCAGGGTCATGACGGGTAAATAGATAGGGTTCATAAACAGGTAAAAGGTTCATTAAAACAATGTTACTTTTGCTTTTTAGAATTTTCCGAATAATTTCCCGAAGGTTTTTCTCATACTGCATTATCGGAATATATTTTCTACTGTTCATGTCATTTGTTCCTACCATCAAAATGGTGAGATCAGGATTATGAATTAAACAGTCCTTCTCGATCCTTTCAAGCAGATCAAGGGTTGTATTCCCACCTATTCCCGCATTAATTACATCAACTTGTTCCTTAGTTCTGCCAGGGGATACCGCTGCTAATTTCCTTGCGGAGATCAGCAGTGGCAAAGTGGCAAAAAAGGCTGATAAAAAGTTTCTTCTTTTCATCCTTTAATCTGAATTAATATACTGGATTTTGCTCCAGCTTAGGATTTACATCTCGTTCCCTTTGCGGAATCGGCAATAAATAATGGTGTTCCTGAACATTTATATCAGGATTTTGCTCCTTTATTGCAGAAATAAGTCTTTTTGTACGGATTAGGTCATACCTTCTATGCCCTTCAAAAGCAAGCTCAAGTCTTCTTTCCAATAATACGCTGTCTCTAAATTGATCCTGGGTAAGACCTGTAGCTAAATCTGCAAGACCAGCCCTGTTGCGGACCTCATTAATGGCATTATAAGCTTCCCCATTTCCCGCGCCTTGCTCATTTAATGCTTCCGCATACATCAGCAGAACATCCGCATAACGCATTAACGGATAGTTATTTCCGCCATCTTTATTTCCGGTAGCGGTAGGATCTGTATATTTATAAACATAACATCCAAAAGTTACGCTGGCTGGTTTAGCCGGGGTTGTATTTTCTGTAAATAACCTAAGTGTCGCATTTCGCCTAAGGGTATCGTTTCTTTCGGTATAAGTATCATATAGATTTTTGGTCGGTGGATTATCTCCAAAGCCAGTGGTACCATTTACTCTGTCAAAATTTGGTCTTTGGTACCCTTGCATGTAGCTTCCTTCGCCTGCTCCTCCGCTTATTGCCTGAATATCAAAGATCGATTCTTTCCCATTTTCATTTGCTATTAGAAAGACATCCGAGTAATTCTCCCACAATCCATAAATATTTGAATCAATTACTTCTTTGGCTTTTAAAGCAGCATTTGGCCAATCCTCTTTTGTGAGGTAAACTTTCGCAAGAAAAGCCGTTGCTGAACCTTTGGTTGCTCTTCCATCCACACTTACGGGTTTTCCGTTTTCATCAAGACCTTTTAAAGGCAATATCGCTTCCGCATCTGAAAAATCCTGAATTATTTGCACATAGACTTCTTCTTCGGAAGAACGTGCAATTTCAAGATTATTTAGTGATGTAGTTTCCTTTAAAACTAATGGGACCCCGCCAAATAATCTTACCAAGGTGAAGTAATAGAACCCTCTCATAAACTTTGCTTCCCCAACCAATCTGGCCTTTAGTCCTTCCTCCATGGTAATGCCAGGAATACGACCGATGGCTGCATTTGCACGGTTTATCCCCTGATAACAGGCGGTCCAAATGGAATAGAAGGTAACAGTCTGAGGAGTGAATGTATATTTATCCAAATCATTTTTAGGGGGATTAGCGGTAGACCTTCCTCCACCCCATTCTGCGTCGTCAGTAGATTGATCCAGAACAATCCACATGGCCTGGCTATACATGGCTTCGGAAAGCATTATATCATACACTGCGCTGACCGCAGCTTTGGCATCATCAGCATTTTTGTAGAACTGTGAGGGAGATAGATTAGATTCCGGTTCTTTTTCCAATATATCATTGCAAGATGATCCAGCAAGGAAAATCAATACAAACAAAATTTTATTAAGCCTTTTCATATGTATATAATTGTTTTTTTATGGTCATATGGAATTCGCATGATGTTCATCCTCGTTTGGGGTGTGCTTTCGCTCATGCTCATTTCATATTTATCTTTTTTCATAGAAATGAAATTCATTTTGTCTTTTATAATCCCAGATTAATTCCAAATAAAATGGTTTTGGCGGCAGGATATCCTCCGTAATCAAAGCCTTGTGATCGGCTGTCTTGTCCAAAACGATTTACTTCAGGATCAAAACCAGAATAGGACGTCCATGTCAGATAGTTTTGAGCCGTGGCATAAACCCTTACAGATTGAATCAATTTGGAATTGATAAAAGTTGAAGGAATAGTATAGGCAAGTTGTACATTCTTCAACCTTAAATAAGATCCATCTTCAATTTGGCGGGTAGAAATCCTGTTCGCCGGTCTGGTAGTAGAAGCACGAGGAATGTCTGTGTTCCTGTTGTTTGATGTCCATCTGTTTAATACATCACTGCTCTGGTTGGTTGTACCATTTAAGTACTCCAATTCAAAACGGTTAGCGTTAAGGATATCATTTCCATATACTCCCTGGAAAAAGACGGAGAGTTCAAATCCTTTGTATGAAAACGTATTGGTAATGCCACCTATAAACTTAGGTTGCGCTCTTCCAATGATGGTTCTGTCATTATCATCAATTTTGTTGTCACCATTCAGGTCTTTGTACTTTCTATCGCCCGGCTTTTTGGCACTTGCATCCGGCAGATTTGTAATTTCCTCCGGTGTTTGATAGATTCCATCTGTTACAAATCCGTAAAAAGACCCCAAAGGCTCACCAACTTTGATGATTCCAGAATTAAGGTTTTGCCCGATATTAGCTACGTTTCCGGCAAAAATCTGATCCGCTCCTCCAAGGTCCAATACCTTGCTTTTGTTAGAGGCAAAATTCATACTGGTTGACCATTTGAAAGCGCCAACAAGGTTATTCGTATTTAAGCTGATCTCTATACCTTTATTTTCCAGACTTCCTGAATTCTTAAATGCGGTTGAAAATCCCGATGAACCAGGAATTGTTACATTTAGTAAAAGATCCTTTGTCTTTTTATAATAAGCGTCTACGGTAAAACTAATCCGGTTATTAAGCAAGCCTCCATCAATACCAATGTCCGATTGTGAAGTTGACTCCCAGGATAGATCAGGATTTGCAATTTGAGAAGGGCCTATTCCTGTGGATGTAGAATTATTAAAAACATAATTCTGCGTTCCAAGTAGTGAATAAGCCGGATAATTTCCTATGCCATCCTGATTTCCGGTCAATCCATAAGATGCTCTCAGTTTTAAATCGCTTAGAAAATTAACGTCTGCAAGAAAAGATTCTTCTTTAATTTTCCAGGCTATGGCCGCTGAAGGAAAATAACCATAGCGATTATTTTTACCAAATCGTGAAGAGCCATCTATTCTAAAAGAAGCCGTCAATAAGTACTTATTGTTAAATGTGTAGTTTACCCTTGTCAAATAAGATTGTAAACCCCAGGTTTGTACATTTGATGAAGGTGTTAATGGCACGGATCCCGAACCTAAATTATCAGAGTCTAGATTATCATTAACAAAATTTCGTGCGGCAGCATAATCATATTCAGACCTGAATTCCTGCAAAGTATATCCAAGCAAAACATTTAAGTCATGCAGGTCATTGAAAGATTTGGAATAATTTAAAAGATTCTCATTGATCCATGAAAAAGACTGATTGTTGGCAATGGAACCGAATCCACCCTGAGAAGCGCCGCTAATTACTGTTTTAGGTAAATAAGAACTTTGTTTTTGAAAAATTCCATCAATGCCCAAAGAGGATTTAAAGGAAAGGTTATCCAAAATCTGATATTCTCCGAAAACATTCCCAAAAACACGGAAGGCTTTGGTGAGATTCTTACCATCTTTTGCCAATGCCACAGGATTATCTACGGTAAAACTCAAAGCTGGATCTGTTGTAACATAAGTCCCATCTGCATTTTTAACATTCAAAATTGAAGGAAAAACCAGGGCATTATTAATTACTTGTCCGGCAGAACCTAGATATCCATCCGTTCTCGATTGATTGGTAGTTGTTCTGTTTACACTCAGGCTATTTCCTATTTTTATTTTATTCCCCAATTTTCGGTCAAGGTTTACTCTGAATGAGGCTCTGTCAAAATCAGAGTTGACGACAACCCCTACCTGCTTAAAATACCCACCAGAAATAGCATACTGTGTTTTATCATCACCGCCTGTTATTGTCAACTGATAATTAGAAATTGGCGCCGTACGAAAAATTTCATCCTGCCAGTCAGTACCTTCGCCAAAAGCAGCTACTTGTTCATCCGTATAAACCGGAGCCTTGTCTTCATTGGTATTTGCTTCATTTACAAAGGCTGCATACTCTGATGCATTAAGCAAAGGATATTTTCTCCTTACCTGTTGTACACCATAGTAGGTTTCAAAATTTATTGTGGATTTTCCGGCTCTTCCACGTTTGGTAGTAATAATTACGACTCCATTCGCACCCCTTGATCCATAAATTGCTGTGGATGAAGCATCTTTTAAGATGGTCATAGATTCAATATCACTGGGATTTAGCGTGCTAAGCACATTGAAGTTAGCTCCGCTTGCACCATCACTTGCAATAGCGCCGTCATTTTTAAATGGTATCCCATCAATTACATATAATGGTTCGTTGTCTCCCTGAATAGAATTGCCTCCTCTTATACGGATGGTGGTAGAACCTCCGGGCGCGGCAGAGTTTTGAGTTATTTGCACGCCTGCTGCCCTTCCTTGTAAGGACTGGTCAAGAGAAGTAAGCGGCATCTTTTTTATTTCGTCCACGGCTACCGAGGATACTGAACCGGTTAAATCGCTTTTCTTGGATTGACCATAACCAATTACTACAATTTCGGATAATGCTTCCAAACTCGGCATTAAAAAAACATTGATAACCGATTTGTTATCTATTTCAACTTCTTCACTTGTATATCCTATAAATGAAAATACCAGCGTGCCGCTACTGGATGGAACCTCGATACTATATTCTCCATTTGCATCGGTCACCGTACCAATTGTGGTGCCTTTTAATACTACACTTACTCCCGGCAAGGCTTCATTTTGGTCAGAAGTAACTTTCCCTGATATTGTATGAAAAGCTAGTTTGAAGAAATTACTATTTCTTTCTTTAATAGAACTTCTTTTAGAATGGGCTTTGGATAAAATGATTTGCTCCCCAAAAACCTCATAAGAAATACCCGGACGAAGAATACTATCGAGGACTTTGGCTAATTTGACATTATTAAAAGAGAAGGTCAGGTCTTCCTTTTCTGCCAGAATCTGAGGCCTATAGGTGAATTTTATTCCTGCTTTTTTTTCTATATCAATTAATACACTTTTGATATCACTATGTTGAGCTACTAAAGTTATCTTCCTTTCAAGCAGCTCCTGGCCGCTTGATTCAAAACCAAAACTGGAAATTGCGAATACAACAGCAATGATTGCTTGTCCTAACGAAATTTTCATAATTGTAATGAAGACATCTTGGATACGTCTACTTTTAATCATATTTTTAATAAGTTTTTTGTTAAACAATGGCAAAAACTAGCCACTCCATCCCTTGGATGGTGGCAAATAGCCGGTAATGGTCGCAACATTATCGGCTTACTTTTTTAAGGCTTTAGCTTCTATTAGGTAAGTTCATGAATTTTTAAGTTAAGGGTTAAAGTATTTATCTATTTACATCGCGTGTTGTTAAAAATAATTTTTGTTCCTTCCATGGCGTAAGAACCGCCGATGGCTTTACAAATAATATTTAACCGTTCGAAAAGATTTTCATTATTAAGCGTAGTTGTTAACGTACATTCGCTTATTTTTTTTGCATCATATACTATTTCAACCTGATAAGCTTTAGATAAAGCTTTAAAGATCTCTACAAGGGGAGCATTGTCAAATCTCATTACTTTCAGGGCCTGATGTGAGGCCACTACTTCAGGAACATCTACAAGTGAGGCTTTCATACTATTTTCTTCCTCTTTATAAGTGGCTTGTTCATTAGGGGTAAGTATTATTTCATCCTTTAAAGTTTTCTTGAAACCAAAAAAGCTTTCACTTTGCCTGGAAACAGACACTTTTCCACTCTTTACCGCCACTATTATGTCTTTACTTTTATTATTGGACCTTACAGTAAAGCTTGTGCCCAATACTTTCGTAACAACCTTGCCGGTATACACAAGAAAAGGACGGCTTTCATCCCGCTTGATCTCGAAAAACCCCTCTCCCGTAAGACTTATCTCTCTTTTGTCTGGGGCAAACGGCTTTGCATAAGCAATTGAACTGTTGGGCTGCAGTGTAATTATACTTCCATCTTCAAGTTTTAGCTTTTGAACAGACGTTGTAGTATTTGTGAAAGTAGAAGCAGCGTTTATTTGAATTTCGTTATTACTCA